>Ga0335079_10004495_pt1 | contig 16045 bp, 13 predicted proteins | sample Lox_Sample_33_FD_206719 | JGI IMG/M metagenome (GOLD analysis project Ga0335079, IMG submission 206719) | Soil microbial communities from Loxahatchee National Wildlife Refuge, Florida, United States - Lox_Sample_3.3 | ecosystem: Environmental > Terrestrial > Soil > Wetlands | place: USA... | reverse complement strand
CAAGCAACTTTCAACGGAGATACCGCGCAGGCCAGCGTGGATATTCGCGCGAAGAACAGCGACCCCAGCGCACCCCCGATGCAGCTGGTGTATCAGATGCAGAAACAGGGGAACGAGTGGGTCGTCGTCAAGGGCCAACCGAGCGGCGGAATGCAGCACCCTGCGCCCGGCGAAATGCCGCCGCAGGGCACCATGCCTCCGGGACACCCGGCCACAGGCGGCACCAGCGGCCAGGCGCCGGGGAATCATCCGGACTTCAATTCCATCCTGAATACCGCGCAGCCTCCGGCACAACAGCAACCGCAGCAGCCTCCGGCGCAGCAACAGCCGCAGCAGGCGCAGAAGCCGTCGGGCGGCAGCTACAGCAAGCCGTAAGGGAAGGGCGGGTCCATTCAATTCGACACGGGAGGCCGAGCGATCGGCCTCTTTTTTTCGTGTACGGCTCAGAAATCCTGAAGGTCATCCGTCGGCAGCGCGACGCGCACTGCATTCAGGACCGCGAGCAGATCGATCAATTCCTGCCCTACGGCTCCCCAGATCGGCGGCAGATAACCGAATGCCGCGGCGATTATGCCGAGGATGCTGGCAGCCATGCCACCCAGCGCGGATTGCAGCGCGATGCGGCGCATACGCCGGCCAATGTGCATCAGTTCATCGATTTTGGCCAGAGCGGTTTCCAGTACCACAGCGTCCGCAGCTTCGGTGGTGATGTCGTTCTGCGAGCCGAACGCTACGCCGACTGTCGCGGCCATGAGCGCGGGAGCGTCGTTGATGCCATCGCCGACAAAAAGAGTGCGCGCCTTCGCGGTTTCTTCCTTCACAATGGCCACTTTTTCTTCCGGGCTCTTCCCTGCGTGCACTTCCGTGATACCCACGCTTTCGGCGAGGTACTTCACTTCAGATTCTCGGTCGCCGGAAACCAGCATCACTTTTCCGACGCCATGTTTGGGCTCAAGGTGCTGGATAAACGAAGCGCTTTCCTTGCGTGGCGCGTCGTGAAAACGGACAGCGGCGGCGTAGTGACCGTCGATGAACACCAGGCATTCGAGGCCGCTTTCCAGTGGAGGCAGTTCGAGTCTCAGTGATTCAACCTTCTTGCGGCCGGTGATCTGAACGCGCTGGCCGCCAATCGCTCCGCGCAAGCCCTCGCCGGGGCGCTCGCTGATGTAATCGACAGGCCGAATCGCGATGCCCTGATTTTTCGCTTCGGTGACGATGGCGGCGGCGAGGGGATGCTTGGAATACTGCTCAAGACTGGCCGCGAGTTGCAGAACATTGGCGCGCTCAAAATTTGCGGCGCAAATGACCTTGGTGACGTGGGGCCGGCCGTAGGTGAGCGTGCCCGTCTTGTCAAAGATCAGCGTCTGGCACTTCTCGATTTGTTCCAGCACGGCGGGGTTCTTGATGATGATGGCTCGTCGCGCGGCCAGCGAGATGGCGCCGATGATGGCCGTAGGAATGGCGAGAAGAAGGGGGCAGGGTGTGGCGATCACCACGACGGAGAGGAAGCGCTCGGCGTTACCGCTGGCGAAGGCCGCAACGATTGCGACTCCCAGCGCGATGGGCGTGTACCAGGCGCCGAGTTGATCGCCGAGGCGACGCAGCTTGGGGCGCTGCTCCTCGGTCTGATGCATCACTTTCATGATGCGTGCGTAGCGCGAATCTTCGGCCAGTTTTTCGGCGCGAATGGTGAGCAGCGTTTCGCCGTTGATGGCGCCGGAAATGACCATCGAGCCAGGCGTTTTTGAGATTTCGTAAGGCTCGCCGGTCAGGTACGCCTCATCCATCACGCCGTGGCCTTCGAGGACGGTGCCGTCAACGGGGCAGATTTCGTGAGGGAGGACGGTGAGTTCGTCGCCGATGCGGATGTCGGCGAGTTTTACCTCGACGAGGCCCTGCGACTCCTTGCGGTGGGCGATGCTGGGCACGCGGCGGGCAAGGGCGTCCAGGACGGACGAGGCGCGCGCCGTGGCGTAGTCTTCGAGTGCTTCGCCGCCGGAGAGCATCAGCACGACGATGGTGGCGACCAGGTATTCGTGAAGCAGGATGGCGGTGATGATCGAGACGCCGGCGAGTAGATCCGAGCCGAATTCGCGCTTCCATAGCTTTTTGGCGAGTTCCCAGACCATCGGGATGCCGCCGATGAGCAGCGCGGCGAAAAGGGGCAAGTTGGTTTGTAAGGGAGGAACGCGCAGCGCATAGCGAAAGATGAGGTGCAAAGCTATTGCAAGAAGGGTGAAAGCGGCGATCAGCGTTTCTTGGGAGGGAGCGAATCGAGGCTTGCTCGTATCCGCCATCAGTTCACTTATCGCACTTCTTTGTGCCAACGTCAAAGCTGCAACCACGTTGCGAGTGGCCCTTGCGTTACACTACTGACTCCCGCATAATATAAAGTCATTCTGACCACAAAGAAGATTGCTTCCAGAAGGCGGTGATCAGTCGCGGACGGCGACGCATGCGACGTAGCGTTCGTCGCGCTGCTTCGCTCAGGTCCCAGTAGTCCTTGGGGCAGACATTGGGTAACTCGTGCTGCTTCCAGTAACCCCAGATGTACTCGACCGGGTTCAGTTCCGGTGCGTAGGGCGGAAGATAGGCAGTGGAAATCCTGCCCTGCAAACTGGCAATGTAATCCTGCACCGGCCGGCTGCGATGGCCGGGCAGGCGATCCCACACGATCAGTAACGGCTGGTCCAGGTGACGCACCAAGGCCTTCAGAAAGTCCACGACCTGTTCCTTCTTGATGCTCCCGGCATAAATACGAAAGTAAAAGTTCCACAAGGTGAGGCCGGCAGCGACCGACAGACTCTTCCAATTGAAGTTGTATTGCAAAATGGGGGTCTGTCCACGAGGAGCCCAGGTACGGCAACGATGCGGTCGCTGACTCAGTCCGCTTTCATCGATGAAGACGAGGATCGGCCCTTCCCGGCGCGCTTTTTTTTTAGTCCCGGCCAGACCTTCTTCTTCCAATTGAGGATCTGCTCTCCATTGCGTTCTCGGGCTCGCCCCTCCGGTCGCTGTGGACTCCAGCCCAGACCAACCAGAATTTTCCAGACATGACCTTCGTGATAGCGAACGTTAAATTCCTGCTCGATCAAATGAGCCACCCGGGGACAGGTCCACAACGGGGTCTCATAGCCGAGCCGCTCCGGACCTGCCACCAGGTACTTCTCCAACTGCTGCCGCTGCTTCTCATCCAAGCGCGGCATGCGCCCAGCGCGCCCCGCTTTGCGAAGTGCGGACTTACCTTCGGTGCGATAGTCATGCACCCAACGAGCTACCGTCTGCCGGACCACGCGGAGTTGCCGAGCAATCTCGGCTTGACTCAGCCCGCGCTCCAACATCTGAATGGCTTGAAAGCGTCGTTTCTCTAAGGCTTCAAAATCGCGAGGTACTCCAGCAGCGTTTCCCATATCCAGTTAGACGCAGGATACCGGAAAAAGGTTCGCTATATTATGCGGGCGTCAATAAGACGCTAATGGCAGGATTGTCCGGAGGAAATGCACGATGACGAAGTTAGACGAGATTCTCCCGGAGGAACTGAAACAGGATGCCCTCCCTTCCGGAAATGAGCTCATACTTAATTACTTAAGTGCCTTGGCAGCTATCCGTATAGCGGCTGAAAATCAGATTGCTGTTCTGGGTCTGGAATTATTCGAAATGCGGCCGGACGGGATTGTGACGGTCAGCTACACAGGATACGACAAAGAGATTAAACGTGGTGAAGGCGATTGGGGAGCATACGCAAAGGCGATGAATCTGGAAGCAGAGAAATGGCTTCATTCGAACAAGCTCGAAGGAAACCATGGGTACATTCTAATGTCAGCCACGGAAATCGAGCTTGCCGCAGCAAACAAACTGTTTGAGAAGCGGTCACTGATATCGAGATTCTTCGGTCTCTTTCACTGAACGGTCTTGTCTTGGGAGTAGCAGAGCTTTTCGAGGTTGCAGGCGGCGCAGTTGGGTTTGCGGGCGAAGCAGACGCGGCGGCCGTGCCAGATGAGCTGGTGCGAGAACTGGATCCACTTTTCCTTGGGAATGACGGCCATCAAATCCTGCTCGATTTTCTTGGGATCTTCGTTGCGCGTCAGGTCGAGACGATTTGATAAGCGTATGACGTGCGTATCGACCACTACTCCGCTGGCGATCCCGTAAGCTGTGCCAAGAACGACGTTGCCGGTTTTGCGCGCCACTCCGGGGAGCGTGAGAATTTCTTCCATGGTACGGGGAACTTGTCCGCCGAACTTTTCAATGAGCCCCTTGCTGGCGCCGATGATGGATTTCGTCTTATTGCGGAAAAAGCCGGTGGGGCGAATCTCTTGTTCCAGCTCCGCGGGATTGGCGTAAGCGAAATCCTCGGGCTTCTTGTATTTCTTGTACAACTCCTGCGTGACTTGGTTGACGCGCACGTCAGTGCATTGCGCGGAGAGAATCGTGGAGATCAGCAACTGAAACGCGTTGTCGTGCTTCAGTTCGCAGGTGGCGCCGGGGTAGGCTTCATCGAGTTTGGCCAGGATCGCCGCAACCCGCTTCGGGTCGGCGCCTCTGCCTGACCGGGTGACTTTCTTGGCGTCACTCTTCTTTTGCGCGGACGTTGGTAGATTTTTTTTCTTAGCTGGTTTTGCTGCTCGCTTGGCTGCCATTGTGCGTTCCCTTTTCCGGTGCTCTCAAGCTCTGCACTTGGGGGCTGTCCGCCTCAGAAGGCGGACCCTGCAGACAGTTCGGTGGCTGCCATCATCTCACGCAAGGCCTCAGGCCTGAAGGCCTGAGCTATAGGCTGATCGCGGACGAAAGAGCGCACGCACGCCTCAGAAGGCGGACCCTACAAAATCTCCGAAACATGCTAGCTCAAGACTTCCATCAGGCGGCGGAAGGCTTTGCCGCGATGGCTGTGCTGATTCTTCTCGTTGGCGGTCAGCTCGGCGAAGGATTTGTGCAGTGGTGGAAAATAGAAGACCGGGTCGTAGCCGAATCCTCCCGAGCCTTGGGGCGATTTGAGGATTTCGCCGTCAACCTTGCCCGACACGATCGCAACGCATTGGCCGCGCTGTGCCACGGCGATCACGCAGACGAAGCAGGCGGCCCGCTCAAGCCCTGTTTTTCCGTCTAGTACCCCCAGAAGCTTGGCAATTCTGGCGTCGTTATTCGCCCCGACCCCCGCGTACCGCGCGGATTGCACACCGGGCGCCCCGCCGAACGCGGGCACGACCAAGCCCGAATCGTCAGCAAGGACAAGTTCGTTGGAGTATTTCGAATAGTACAGCGCTTTTCCGGCAGCGTTTTCGGCGAAGGTAGACGCTTCTTCGGGAAATTCAGGAATGTTCGCGTAGCCAGGAAGCAACTGCAATTCCAGATCGCGCCCGGCCGCGAGCACTTGATACTCTTTCAATTTTCCGGGATTGCCTGAGGCCAGTACCAGGCGGCGCCGGGCGTCCGTGTCGGTCATCGTTTGCCGCTCAGGAAACGCGCCGGCAGGATTGCTCGCTGTTCATCTCCGAGTCTGCGAATGCCTGCCGCGGCCAACGCCAGCAGATCCTGCATCTCGCCTCCCGTGAACGGCCGGCCTTCGGCGGTGGCCTGAATCTCGACAAAATCGCCACGGCCCGTCATTACCACGTTCATATCGACTTCCGCGCGCGAATCTTCTTCGTAGCACAGGTCCAGCAGGGAAGCATCGTCTACAATTCCCACGCTGGTTGCCGCTACCGAATCGATCAGCGGCGAAGTTTTCAAAATGCCGGCGGCGACCATGCGCTCCATGGCCAGCGCCAGAGCAACGAACGCGCCAGTGATGGACGCGGTGCGCGTGCCGCCATCGGCTTCGATCACGTCGCAGTCGATGAATACGGTTTTCTCGCCAAGCGCTTCCTGATCCGTCACGGCGCGGAGAGATCGGCCAATGAGCCGCTGAATCTCCACGGTGCGCCCAGTTTGTTTGCCGCGGGCAGCTTCGCGCGGCGTCCGCTCTTCGGTAGCGCGGGGCAGCATGCCGTATTCGCTGGTAACCCAACCCTTGCCGGAGCCTTTGAGGAACGAAGGAACGCCGTCATCGACCGTGGCGGTGCAGATCACGCGTGTCTTGCCCAGTTCCATGAGGACGCTGCCCTCGGCCTGCGAAATAAAATCCGGCGTGATCTTAATGGTTCTCAGCTGATCCGCACTTCGTCCGTCGCTGCGCAAAGCTCCTCCTCCAATGCCGACAACCCCTGTTTCAAGTGGAACTATAGCGCGCCAAGGACACCGAAGAAGTTACTTTTCACCTTTGGCGGCATCTTTCACCTTCTCGAAGGCTCTCTGAATCGGCACGGTGATCACCGATACTCCCGAGCGTGGCTCCGAGATGCCATTCAAGCTCACTTCAAAAGGCTGTGTCAAATCCAAATGGCCGGCGAGCGTGTCCACTTCCTGACCATGAATCAGGATTTTCAACTGCTTGGCCTGCAGCACATTCGCCGCCAGGGTGCGGGCGATGGAATCGACGGCTAGTCGCTCGCTCTCGATGCCCGAGGGAATCGAGGTCGCCAGCGCCTCGGAGAAGTCCGCGATCGCCGTGCCGTCGGGCAACAGGTAGAAGCCCAGAAGCGCCGCATCGGGTGGCAGGGTGCGCGCTTCGGGATCCACCGGGCCGGCGAGCAGCGTATTCAGAATCTGCTTCGAGCGCAGCACTGGATCGCTGGACAGCGGCAATTCCACGGTGACCGGTTCCAACTTGCCGGGTTCGGAGCGCGAGCCCCAATACATCTTCGCTTTCACCTTGGGATCGCCGCTGGTGACGGGAGCGGGGGGCAGGAGTTCGCGCCGCGCCTGTTCGGCGGTCTTTTCGGTAATGTCCTTGGCCTTGTAGACCTGCCGGCGCAGAGCGGGGAAGTACAACGCCGCACCCACTACCGCGATAATCAGCACGATCACAAGCCAGGTGCGCCAGGTCCAGTTCATGGCTGGCCGCCTTGACCAGTACCGCTGGGCAGCGTCGGCAAAATGTACGACGGGCGGAACGCAGCAACACCGTGGGCAATCGCTTCGGCGACTCCAGGAATCATGCGGTCCAAGTCCGCCCGGTTTTCCACCGAGACGCTGGAAACTTCCACGGCAATCGCCGGCGCGGCCGTTGTCCGGAGCTGGCGTACGGGCACAATCTCCGCAGTGGGGGGCGAACCCTTGAACCGCTTCGCTAGTTCGGCTTGCACCAAATCACCCAATTTGTGGCTCAGGGTCGTGAACGGCGCCTGAGCGCGTTCCCAGGGGATCAACCCACTGATGTCATTCGAAGGGGGGAAATCTGGCATCACGTAGGTTCGCGCGGTGCCCGGCAAGCCCATGGAACTGATGTGCAGCGTGACGAACACCGCTCCGCGCTGAGCGTTTGCCCGGGCCGACCGGTCGTCGAAGGAGGGATTATCGTTCCCCTCGCGGGTCAGGACCACCTGAAAGCCTTGCGCCTCAAGCGCCCGCTTCACCTGTTCGGAGAACTGCAGCACAACCTCACTTTCGCGGATGCCTTGCGTGCCACGGGCGCCCAAATCGACGCCGCCATGTGCAGGATCAAGCACGACAACGTTCAAGCCCATGCGCGGAGCCGTCATTGGCGCGGTTGTTGTGGGGGCAGTGGTCTGCGCGATCGGCCCGGGAGCGCTCGACTGGGCCGCCGGTGGCGCTTGAGGTTTCTCTTGCAGGGCTGCGGCCGTGGCCAAGCCCGCGCCGAGAGCAACGGCCAGCGCGCCGACAATGTTCATAGGCTTCAGGATCGTTCTCACTGAAAGCAGAATACCAAACTGCGTGGCACATCGTTGAATCTCGAGAGCCTGGGCGTTCTATTAGGAACCGAGGAGACAGGAGAGCCAAACGCCTGGTTCGCGAGAACCGGCGCCTGAACAGAAACTCTGGTGCGAGATTAGGCGAGTTCGCCGGCTTCCGGAGCGACTTCGGCGGCGTATTTGGCACGTAGGCTGCCGGTGGCGAAGTATGCGACGAACCCCGTGGCAATAATCAGCGCCCCGAAGAGCAGCGCGTTCATGCCCAAGAGGGATTCATGTTCACTTTCGACCATGGCCAGGATGAGCAGGGCCAGCGGGAAGATTCCGCAGGTCACCGCCCCCGCCATTCCACCGGGCACGCGGAATCCGCGGCGCAGCTTCGGTTCATTGATCCGCAGGGCCACCAGCGTGACGAATTCCAGCATCAACGCCGCTCCGTACAGCATGATGTCGAGCGTCACCAGGCGCTGAAATCCGAGCACCAGGCAGGGCAGCCAGCAAATCGCGCAGACGATAATGGATACCCACGGCGTTGCGGTTTTCCTGGTTACCTTGGCGAATACTTTGGGCAACATGCCGTCGCGGGCCATGGCCAATGGCAGGCGCGAGTAGCTCAACACCAGGGCGTTGAACATGCCGAAAGCACTCATCATTCCGCCAAGCGTAACCATAAACCGCAGCCACGCGATGCCGCCGATCGTGCCGCCGAGGTTGCCGGCAATCGTGGCCCAGGAACCCTCTTCGTTAAACGCGGAAGCCGGTGTTCCCGTGAAGTAGACCGCCAGGAAGGGAAGGATGTACGTGAGCGAGACGAGAATGACCGCCGCGATCATCGCGCGCGGATAGGTTTTGCGAGGCCGCTCAACTTCCTGCGCAATGGTTGAGGCATTGTCCCAGCCCATGTAATTCCACATTGCCACGAGCACCGCGCCGAGCAGGCTAACGCTGGCGCCGGTTGCGGCGGCCTGTGGGTCGGAGAACCCGCCGACCTTCATGGGCGAGAGCGCCACGATAATCGCGAAGGGCAACGACAGCAGGAAGAACAGCCAGACCGACGTCAGGCCGACGACGCGAATCCCGGCCAGGTTCAGCCCGACGCAGGTGAGAACCACGAACAGCGCGGCCAATAGTCCGTGATTCAGGGTGACGAGCCCGCCGAAGAGCTGCAGATTTCCTTCGCCGAACCAGGGAACCATCTGCTTCAGGTAAATCGTGAAAAGCGTGGGGTAGATTGCCATGTCGAAAATGCTGGCGGCCAGCGAAAGCCAGGCTTCTTGGAATCCCCAGAAGTCACCGAGGCCGCGGCGCACCCAGGCGTAGTAGCCGCCCTCCGCAGGCAGCGCGCTCGAAAGCTCGCCGATCATGAACGCCGTCGGTAAACACCACAACACGGGAAGGAAGAGAAGAACGAGTATCCCGCGCCCATAGCCTGCGCCGGAGATGATGGCTTCCGTTCCATAGGTCCCGCCCGACACCATAAAGAAGGTTGCAGCCACAAGCGGCCAAAGAGTCAGCTTGGCTACTGTCTTTTTTGTGTTGGGAATGACCTGGGAAGGAATTTGGGCTGGCAGGGATAAAGTGCTCAATTCTTTTCTCTCGTCCTCCTAAAGTGGCGCTCGCTCTTTTGTCCCCGCGAGCAGTTCACTTTTTGAAGAATACAATCTCTGTGCGCGCATGCAACAAAAAAATGCATCTCACTGAATATTTTTTCACCGCGGAAACTGTCCTGAAGGGCCAGGGCGAGCGCAGATTTGCCGCAGCCTGTGGGCGTTTCCGGAGTTCTGACGCGCCGGCCGTGTTTTCCTCAGCACGGCGAGACCCAGGAATCGGAGCCGGCCGCCCGTGCTACACTCGCTCCATCCGTTTATAAGCTTTTTTTTCTGGAGGGAATCATTCCTATGAAGCTTCGTGTGGCATGTTTGCTGGCTGCAATGACAGCCCTGAGCGGCGGCGCGCTTCCGCAAACTGCGCCGGCGCCGCGGTTGATCGGGGTCGACGACCTGTTCGGAATGCGCGAGGTCCACGACCCGCAGATCACCACTGATGGAAAGTTCATCGCTTACACCGTGCAGTCTACTTCGCTCAAGGACGACAAGTCGGAAACACGGATCTGGATGGTGCCGGCGGCGGGGGGAGAGCCAGTCGCTCTGACGGCGGAAAGCGTGTCGTCGGACCATCCGCGCTGGTCGCCGGATGGCCAATACCTCGCTTTTACCTCGTCGCGCCCGGACGCCGACGGGAACGAAGGGAAGGCGCAGGTGTACCTGCTCAGCCGTCTTGGAGGCGAAGCGCAGCGCCTGACCGACACAATTCAGGACGTCGACGATTTTGCCTGGGCGCCGGACGGGAAGAGGCTTGTTCTGGTCCTGCGTGATCCATCTCCGGAGGAAGTCGAGACAGCCGCGAGTAAAGGAAAGGATGGCGAAGGCGCCGACAAGCCGGGGAGCGCGAAGAAGTCCAAGGCGCAGCGGCCCTGGGTGATCGACCGGCTGTACTTCAAGGAAGACACGGTGGGCTATCTGGAGCGGCGGCGCACGCACCTCTACGTGTTCACCATCGCTACGAAATCGACAACCCAGGTGACCTCGGGCGATTACGACGACACCGCGCCAGCCTGGTCACGGGATGGCAAGTTGCTGGCGTTCGCCAGCAATCGGTCGAAGCCGGATCCAGACGCCACATACGCCTCCAACATCTGGACGGTGGCCTCGGATAACACGAACAAGGGCACCAGCCCGACCCAGGTGACCACTGGGCTGGCTGGCGATCATCACCCGGATTGGTCTCCAGACGGCAAGTGGATCGCCTACTCGACGCAGTTGGACCCTAAGCTTTTCGAGTACGGCACCAAATACATCGCCATTTCGCCTTCGACTGGCGGCGAGCAAAGGGTTTTAACCCTCGCGCTGGACCGGAACGCCTCCGATCCCCGGTTTGCTCCGGACGGCAAGTCGATCTTCTTCATCGTGGACGACGACGGGACGCAGAATCTGGCCCAGGTGAATCTGGCGGATGGCAAAATCAGCCGGCCAATCGGCGGACGGATCATGCTGGACGGGTTTAGCGTGGCGAACGACGGCACCATCGCTGCTAGCTACTCTACGATGGACCGGCCGTTTGAACTCTTTGGCGATGCGGGGGGAAGCGTGAAGCGCCTGACGCACGTAAACGATGCGTGGCTGGCGCAATTTAAGCTCTCCCAGGGCGAATACCTCTCCTTCAAATCCAAAGACGGCGCCACGGTTCACGGCTATATGTATAAGCCGCCCGATTACACTCCGGGGAAGAAGTACCCAACGATTCTGCGGCCGCACGGCGGTCCGGTGTGGGCCTATTACGCCGAATTTCAGGACTTGGCGCAGCTACTCGCCGCGAACGGCTACGTCGTTCTCTTTCCCAACCCGCGCGGTTCGTCCGGTTACGGGCAGGACTACAGCAAAGCGATCTTCGCGGACTGGGGCAACAAGGATTTTCAAGACGATATGGCGTTCGTTGACTACGCCATCGCGCAGGGAATCGCCGATCCGGACAAACTGGGCGTGGGCGGCTGGTCATACGGAGGAATTTCGACCGACTTCATCATTGCCCAGACTAACCGCTTCAAGGCGGCTATTTCGGGCGCAGGCGCGGCGGATTACAACAGCATGTGGGGCCATGACCAGTACGTGAAGGACTACATTGCCGAACTGGGCTTGCCTTGGGACCATCCGGACACCTGGAAACACGTGGCGTATATCTCTCGCGTGAAAGACATCATGACGCCCACCATGTTTGTCGGGGGCAACATCGATTGGAACGTGCCGATCCTCGGAGGCGAGCAGATGTACCAATCCCTGAAGGCTCTCGGCCGCGACGTGCTGCTGGTGGTTTATCCAGACGAATACCACGAGTTCAAGACGCCGTCGCACATTAAAGACCTGCACGAGCGCTATCTGGCCTGGTACGCGCACTACGTGAAGGCCGACGGCACCCCCCCTCGACCGGCGGCTCAGAAGGCTGTCCGCGCGGGCTACTAACGAACAAAAGAAGAGGGCCAGTCTTCAGGGACCGGCCCTTTTTTTTGTTTTGGGAATGGAGTCGACTCAGTTACCGAGCTTCGTCCCAGTCCCGATCACTTCGCCGGAGACGATGATCTCGACGCGACGGTTCGCCTTGCGGCCGGCCGCAGTACTGTTGTCGGCCACAGGGTCGGCGGGGCCGAGTCCCTTGGAAGTGATGGTGTCCGGCGACAGCCCTTGCGAAATGAGGAACTGCCGTACGGCGTCCGCGCGTTGCTGAGAGAGCTTCATGTTGAACTCTTCCGAGCCGGTCGTATCGGTGTAGCCCTCAATGGCCAGGTTCAATCCCGGGTGGGCCTGGATAATGCCGGAGAGCTTGGCGAGTTTGAGCTGGGCGTCGTTGCTCAGGTTGTATTTGCCGGTTTCGAAGAGCACGTCGGCCATGTTCACGACGAGGCCACGGGGCGTATCCGTCGTCTGCAGCACATCATTTAGCTGCTTCAGAAGCTGAGCGCGCAGCGCCTGGGTCTGAGCCAGCGCCTGTGCGGCAGCTTCCTTGGCGGCCTGAGCCTTGGCTTGCAAAGCGGCTTGTTCCGCGGTGGCCTTGGAAGCGGCCTGTTCCGCGGCAGCCTTTTGCTCGGCAGCCTGTGCGGCGGCTTCGGCCTTCAATTGCGCTTCTTTGGCGGCGTTCAGTTCGGCCTGGCGCTTGGCTTCGGCGGCGGCTTGAGCCTCAGCTTCAGCCTTAGCCTTGGCGGCGGCTGCGGCAGCGGCGGCTTCCTTTTCCTGCTGGATTCGTTGCGCTTCTTCTCGCTGCGTGCTTAGCAGGCGGGCATCTTCCGCAAATTGAATGGTCTGTCGCGCATTGGTGATGACGACTTTCCTGTCGGCGCCCGAACTCAGTGAGTTCTCGGCCATTTGCAGGCTGCTGCTGGCCTTGGCAAAGACTTCCGGAGCGTACTTTTCGGCACCACGCGATTTGGCGATTTCCACCGCATTACGGGCCTCGTACATGTCCAGGGGGACTTTCTTGAGGTCCGGCGTCAGCGCGAGCGGATTGCCCTGCCTTGAATATTGATTGCGCTTCATCAGCTTGAAGCTGTTGTCCGGATAAATCTTTCCCTTGGTGTTCTTTTTCGTGTCGTTCTCGAGAACCACAAGTTCGCTGGGCAGCGCGACGGCAAAGTACGGCTCCGCCGTGACAATCATGGCAAAGGTCTGGGATTGCGCAGTTACGCTGAGTTTGCCATTCCCGTTCTTATCGATCGGAATCTCTCCCAGGTTCGTAGTCGACCCGTCCGGCGTGATCGTCCAAAGCACGTAGGTAAGGAATTCTGGGCCGAGCGAGGTAGGCTGGGGCATGCCGCTGACCTTCAAATCAATATCTGTGCCGCTGGTCTTGGCATCCACCTTGGCTTCGCCGCTGGCATTGGGTGCGGCGGAAGTGCCATTGAATACCATCTTCGTTGAACCGCCACCAACCTGGTAACCGACCGCCTTAATCGACCTGCTGATGACATCTGCGTCGGGCACAGTCTTGGACTGTTGAGCCAGGGCGACATGGCCAGCCAGGCAGAGACACACGACCGGAATCATCCGTTGGAAGGAAAGTTTCATTTCTTGTCTCCTGCTGAGATACGGAGCGAATTACGGGAACTCGAGAGAATCCCCTACGCATTCTACACCAGTTCGCCCCCTTGCCGGCAGCGCACCGGGACGCGTTCCGACGTGCTACTTCGGTTGCTTTAGCTCTTTCAATTTCTCGACGGCCAGGATCGATTGAGGCGTTCACCAGACATACGGAATAAGGCGATACTTGGTTGCCCGGCAATACTCGACGTATCCCGGCAATTCCTGGCGCAGCACCTTTTCTTCATTCAACAGACGCACCACCAGGATGGGGATGAACAAGGCGCAGAACGGTATCGCCACGTACGACCCGAGCCCTACAGGCCCGAACAGAATCATCAGCGATGCACTGGCGTACATGGGATGGCGAACGAGGCGGTAGGGCCCGGAGGAAACAACGGTCTGCTCCGCTTCGACTTGCACCGTGCGTCCCGCGAACCGGTTCACGTGCATTACATACATCGTCATCAGATAGGCCGCGAGGGTTAACAGAAGAGCGAAAACTTCCAGCCAGGGTGGAACGCCGCCAAAGATGCTCCTAGACCAGCCAAAGCGGTGATCGAGCCCCGGCAGAATTAGAGCTGCGACCGTGATTCCGTTGCCCACGGCCATGATCACGCGCTGTTGTTTTGCCGGTTCCTTCGACCGCATCCGCCGTTCCACCAGCGCTGGATCACGTTTGTAGTAGTACGCGGAAAAGGCAACCATGGGAATCGTGATGATCCCCAGGTAGACCCACCCTTCCCACCATCGGAGTGTGCCGGCCGGAAGGAACAGCATCGCTGCGGCGACCACGATGGCGCCAATGCACCGGCGGATCAGTTTTTCTTTTAGGGTCATGCGAATCGCTCAGGCATGGAACTAGGCGGCTGCTACCGACTAAGTTAACCGGAATTAGTCCATGCCTGCCACACGATTCGAATTTCGCCACCGTCTAGTTGTTGATGTCCTGCTTGGCTTCGAGTTTGGCCTGCAGCGGTTCCAGAAAAGGCTTGTTCGCGTCCGGCGAACCGGCGATGGCCAGTTTCATTTCTTTGGAGGCGCCCGTGAAATCTCCGGCCTTCGAATCGATTCTCGCCTGCGCCAGGTGCGCCAGCCAATGATTCGGATCGCGCTTCACCACAAGCGGATAAAGCTCGAAGGCCCGTGCCGCATTGCCGGAGCGTTGTAACCCGCGCGCATAGATGTAAAGTTGCTGGGCGTTGGCTTTTTCTAGCGCGGCGGTCATGGTTTTCGCGGCTTCTTCCTTCTGACCCATCGCGGCGAGAATACGCGATTTCGTTTCTAAGTTCTCGAAGCGCTCCTCGTTCTGCAGGGAAGTGTTTTCCCATTTGAGGGCTTGCTCCAGGTTGTAATTGTTGTCGAGGCACCACTGCGCGGCCTCGTCGTAGCCGGCCCACGTGAATCCGCCGACGCTTCGTAGTTGGTTCTGGATGCTCTTCAGCGTTATGGCTTTTACATCGAAGGTGACGCGAAAGGGAACCGCGGTCTTGTCCCAGCGCAGAGTAGTCAACGTGGAATCGTCTTTTACATCGTCAAACGTGTAAAGGAGCGCCTGTTCCAACTCCGAAGGCATGGGTTTCGCGATTACCCGCAGAGCATCTTCCTTTTCGTCGTAGCTGAAGCTGCCCCAGGAAGTGGAATTCTTGCTGAAGATTACCGTCCATTGCTCCTTGTCGGGAATCATGTGCAGGCCATACTTCCCGGCGGCGAGGGGCTTCCCTTCGACGGTCACGTCGTCCGAAAACGAGATGATGGTGTTCTCATTAGCTCCCGAGCGCCACACTTTTCCGTAGGGAACTACCTTGCCGAAGATTTCACGGCCGCCCGTCAGTGGCCGGTGGTAGTCGACCGTAATTGTGGATATCCCGATCGTTTGCGTAACCACCGCGTGCTGGCTTACTTCCGGCAAAACCAGTTCCGTTGCTTGCGACCCGTTTTTGAACTGCGCGGCCGCACTCCCTGCCAGGAGCGCAAGGCCAATTACGGTAATGAAGCTGCTCTTCCAAAGAGACTTCATGCACACACCTCCCCATTTTCAGAATGCTCCGTCGACAACCTTAGACGACGGGACCCCGCTCGGAGTAAACAACTGTTTTGTAAAAAGAGATGGTGCTTTGCTCTGGTTGCCGCTCGCGCTATTCTCATTTGTCTTCTGGAGGATGCGCATGGTCGTTTGGTCTGGCACGAAGCGGGTGCTGCTGCTCGCCCTGCTGGTTCTACCGTTGGGTTCGACCCGCGCCCAACAGTTTGATCCGAAGCTCTACGCGGATATGCGTTGGCGCTGCATTGGCCCGTTTCGCGGCGGCCGCACCGTGGCGATTACGGGAGTGCCCCGTCACCCCGGACTGTTCTACATGGCGCCGGTGAACGGCGGTGTCTGGAAGTCCGATGACTACGGCAACACGTGGACCCCGATTTTCGATGATCAGCCCTCGGGCTCGGTGGGAGCAATCGCGGTTGCGGATTCAGACACGAACATTATTTATGTAGGTAGCGGTGAAGGCCTGCAGCGGCCGGATCTGGCCGTCGGCGACGGAATCTACAAATCCACCGATGCGGGGAAGACGTGGACGCATCTCGGGCTGCGCGACGCCCAACAAATTACCGCGATCGTGGTCGATCCGAAGAATCCAGACCGTGTGTTTGTTGCGGCCGAAGGGCGTCCGT
>Ga0335079_10004494_pt1 | contig 16047 bp, 14 predicted proteins | sample Lox_Sample_33_FD_206719 | JGI IMG/M metagenome (GOLD analysis project Ga0335079, IMG submission 206719) | Soil microbial communities from Loxahatchee National Wildlife Refuge, Florida, United States - Lox_Sample_3.3 | ecosystem: Environmental > Terrestrial > Soil > Wetlands | place: USA... | reverse complement strand
ACTTTACTATGCCCCCGGCGCCTGCTCGCTCTCGCCCCATATCGTCGCGACCGAAGCCGGCCTTCCGGTGGAACTCGAGAAGGTCGATCTCGGCAAGCATAAGACCGAGAGCGGCAAGGACTTCATGACCATCAACCCGAAAGGCTATGTGCCGACGCTGCAACTCGACGATGGCACCATCCTCACCGAGGGTCCGGCGATCGTGCAGTACCTCGCCGATCAGAAGCCGTCGAGCGGCCTCGCGCCCGCCAACGGCACCGTCGAGCGCTACAAGCTGCAGGAGTGCCTGAACTTCATCGGCACCGAGTTGCATAAGAACTTCGGGCCGCTGTTCAATCCTGCGACACCCGACGCGGTCAAGGAGATGTCGAAGGCGAACATCCAAAAGCGCCTCGCGTATCTGAACGATCAGCTCGCGGGCAAGCAGTATCTGATGGGGAACAATTTCACGGTCGCCGATGCGTATGCGTTCACGATCGTGAATTGGACCAACTTCATCAAAATGGATCTGAAAGCGTATCCGAATCTGCAGGCCTACATGCAGCGCGTCGGCTCGCGTCCGAAGGTGCAGGAGACCCTCAAGTCCGAAGGCCTCATGAAGTAGGAACTTGCTACACGCGGGCGGTTTCGGGTCCGCCCGCGCTTTCTCAGCGCAGCGCCGCCGCTGCATTTCGTCGATGGGCAGCGTGAGCTAAACAAACACTATGCCTCAAGATCTCGCGCCAAGCGCGCCAATCACTCTTCCCCCGGGAGGACCGCAAGGACTTCCGAGCCTCCGTTCGCTCGGACCCGATCTCATCATCGATGGCGCTCTGCCCGCTATCTTGTATCAGATCCTCTCGCGCCACGGCGTCGCCGCAGTCCCTGCGCTGGCCGCAGGCGCGATCTTCCCCGCCGCCAACATCCTGAGGAAGTTCGTACAGAAGCGCACCTTCGATCTGGTCGGCGGCATCGTTCTCTTCTTCCTCGCGGTCGGCGTGATCACCACGCTGATTTCCGGCAGCGTGCTGTTCGTGCTGATCAAGGAATCGTTCATCACTGGACTGGTCGGGTTGATGTTCCTGTCGTCGTTCCTGTGGAAGCGGCCCATCATCTTTTACTTCACGCGCCAGATCGGTTCCGGGGACGACGCGCAACGCCGAGCCTACTGGGATAATCTGTGGGAGCAGGCTCCGCCCTTTCGTCATACGATGCGCACGATAACGATGGTGTGGGGCGTCGGATATGTGGTCGAAGCCGCCGCGCGCGTGATCGTCGCGCTGAGCTTTAGCCCGGGCACGGTCGTCGTCATCTCGCCGATCCTGGCGATCGGTACCACCATCGGTCTCATCTTCTGGACGCGCCGCTATGCTCGCGCCGCCTATGAGCGCGGGCAGCAGCGCCTCGCCGAACTGGCGAAAGCAGCACCGGCCGCATGACGCCTTCGCTCGATCGCGCCGCGGATTTCATTTGGCGCAACGCGCGGCTGCTCGAGCGTGCGCTGTTCGCGCATGCTTTCGTAAATGGATCAGCCGCCGCGGTCCACTCGGCCGTTCTCGCGTATCGCAACGAGGACGGCGGCTTCGGGAATGCGATGGAGCCCGATGTGCGCGCGCCCGACAGCATGCCGCTGCATTGCGAGATCGCGCTGCGCGCGTTGTGCGATGCGGGCATCCGCGATGTAGTCACGGCGCGTGGTGTATGTGACTACCTCGCGAAGATCGGGAAACCCGATGGACAAGTGCCGATCATCACGCCGAAGATTCGCGACTATCCGCGCGCCGCGCATTGGAGCGATCCGCAAAGCGGCGGCGACTCGCCGAATCCCACTGCGTCGCTCGCCGGGCTGCTCAAGCATCAAGGCGTCGAGCATCGATGGCTCTCGCGCGCTACCGAATGGTGTTGGGCGCGATTGGAAAAGCCCATCGGCGAAGCCCACGAGATCCTCAACGTGCTGACCTTTCTCGAACACGCCTCCGATCGTTCGCGCGCGCAAGAGTTCGCCGCGCAAATGGTCGCACAACTCGATCGCGCGAGTTGGTACCGCAAGGATCCGGCCTCATCCGAATACGGCGTGACGCCGTTGCAGCTCTGCCAGTATCCCGACTCCATCGGCCGTCGATTCTTCGCGGACGCACTCATCGATGCGCATCTCGACGCACTCGCCTCGAAGCAACAGGATGACGGCGGATGGCCGATCTCGTGGAACGCGCCGAGTCTCGCCTCCGAATACGAATGGCGCGGGCGCTGGACGCTCGAAGCGCTACTGTGCCTGCTGCGCTATGGGCGCATCTGACGCTTCGAAGTCCGCCAGCATCCACTCGCATAGGAAGAACCATCCGGTCAGCAGCAGCGTGCCGAGGCCGACCGCGAATGGATAGACGATCGTCGGCGCGGTCATCACCAGCGGCAGCAGCGCGACCGCGAGCGCGGGCGGCACGTGCAAGTCCAAAGTGCGCAACACGATGATGCCCCATCCCATGCATAGCGCCGCGGTGATCGGCGTAACAGGGAGGAACTTCCAGAAGACGAATCCTCCCAGCGCGGTGAGGAAGCACGCGACCGGCAGCATCAGCGGACGCTTCGCCCATGGACATACGTCGGGATGCACGAACATTTCGAATCCGATTACGACTAGCGGCGGAAACAGGATGAAGCGCCATCCGGTGAGCTTCACCGCCATCACGGCGACTGCGACGAAGGCGATCAGCGCCGCGAGCTTCTCCCATCGCGCGCGCACCGGAGCCGCAACCTGGTGCGTAATGTCTTCGACCACGTCGTCTGCGGTTGCGCTGATCGGCTCGTCTGCGACGTAACGTCTCCATCCCAGCGAGAGCATCGCGAGCAGCACGGTTCCGAACGCGATGCCGGGCGGGTACCACCAGCTCGTGACGCCGAGCACCAGCGGCAACAGTCCGGCCGAAATCGCAGGCGCGATCGGCGAGCCGAGTCCGAGCACCACTGCAATCGCGCCGATAGCGTTGAGCAGCACCGACGCGAATCCATAGGCCATCGTGTTGGTGATGATGATGCCGATCGCGCCGGTGATGACGGGCGTTATCGCCAGCATGATTGCCGAGTTGGCCCAGGTCCCGCGCGGCCGCGTGAACACATCGTGCGAGAGCGCGCCGAGCTCGGGAAACATTATGTAGAAGGCGCCGGTCAGATTGGCGACCAGCGCGATGACCGCGATGTAGGCGAGCGAGATTACTTCGGCGGCGATACGCCTGCGTGGCGAAAGTTCCATCTACGGAATCGTCAGCTCGCCGCGTATCACTTCGGCGCAGTATCCGCCGACGCGGACATTGTGCACCCGATTGCCTTCGAGACTGGCGCAGACGAAGATTCGGCTGGGACGCTTCATCTCGACGCCTTGTAGAATCATCACGCGCTCATCAGGCTTTGCCACGCCGTAGCGAACCATCCACGCCGCCGTGCATCCGGATGCGGAACCGGTCGCGGGATCTTCGCCGCCATAAAACATCATGCGCGCGCGCAGTCCGGCTTGGCCGCCAGTATCGCGCGTGACGAAGAAGAAGTGCGCCGCATCGGTGCGCTGCAGATACGGATAGATCTTATCGGTATCGGGCCGGAGCTGGTTCAGCGTGTTCAGTGACTTCAGCGGTACGATGGCGAAGGCGAATCCGGTCGATACCGTCTGAATCGGAAGCGACGGCTCGATAGCATCGACGCCGATGCCGGTTGCCGCCGCGACCTCGCGCGCATCGTGAATTTGTCCGAACTCGGGATCGCGTTGCGTCATCTTACCGAAAAGCCCTTCCGGCGTGGCCTCGAACAGGACCGGGATTTTCCCGACTTTCAAATCGAGCGCGACCTGATTCGTCATGCGCGCGTTGGCTATAACGTATGCGGTCCCGAGCGTCGGATGGCCTGCGAACGGAAGCTCCTCGGCGATCGTGAAGATGCGTACCGTCACGCCGCCAGTGCGCTCCGTGGCGTCATCGCGAGGAATGATGAAGGTCGTCTCCGAAAGCCGCGTCTCGCGTGCGATGTCCTGCATCTCCACGTCGCTGAGCCCGCGCGCGTCGGTGAAGACCGCAACCGGATTTCCCTCCAGCGGGCGCGAGGTAAACACGTCGATCGTCACGAACGGAAATTTTCGCATCAGATGGATCTATAGAAGATCGCGCGGGGAGCCTAGATGTGCAGTTCCTCGAATACGAGGTGACCCGCCTCGAAGCGGGTGCGCGCGAGCGCAGAAGCATCGAGGTCCACCGGATATTTTCCATCTGCAATGAATGCCGCGAGCGCCTGCCCAGCGCCATATGATTGCATCACACCGCGCCCGCTGAACGAATGCGCCTCATACACCGACGCCGCCGCGAGCCCGACGATCGCGCTGCGATCGGGCGAGACTTCATACAGGCCCGCCCATCCGGTGACGTGGCGAAGCCGCTCGCAGCAGGACATGCGCGCATACATCCGCGGCCAGATTTCCTTCTGGAAGAAGTCCTCGCCGTCGTAGTTGAAGTGATAGCCCGGCGCCTCGGGCGGCGAGTACCCCGCGAGGATGTGCTGCCCTTCGTTGTGGAAGTACAAACCGCTGGTATCGACGATCATGCCATAGGGCGCGAGGTTGGTCTCGCGGTTGTCCACCAGGCAAATCTGCCGCCTGATAGGCTCGCTGTAGTCCTTCAGTCCGAGCAGGCGCAGCACGTTGCGCGACCACGCGCCGCCCGCGATGACGATGGCGTCCGCGGTGAGCTTCTCGAGATGCCCGACTTCTGCTTCGCCCGGACCATCCTGCGTCATCATGCGCATCAGCGCGGCGTCGCTCATCGCTTGGTCCGCATGCCACGTCTCGAGGCGGGCGCCGTCGTCGCGACTATCGATCGCGTAGATGTAAACACCGTCGCGAAACTCCGCGCTCAGGCTGCGCGCGCGCTCGCGATAGTGGTTCTTCAGCAGGTTCGGATTGATGAGGCCGTCGTGCGGCGAAAACGTCGCGCCCTCGATGCCTTCGAGCTTGTCGATCTCGGGCACCTTGGCGTGCACTTGTGCGGCAGTCAGCGTATCGATCGGATGGCCGAGGCTGCGCTGCAAGTCGATGTGCGCCAATGCTTTCGGCCACGTGTCGGCATCGTAGAGCCAAAGATATCCCTTCTGCCGGAAGCCGACCTCGCTCGCGATGTTCTCGTAGTATCGGATCGACGCGCGGCACAGCGTGATGTTGACCGCCTCCCACCACGTCGCGCGGGCGCCGCCCGCGTTCTTTTCACTGGAGCTGAGCCGCCCCGAGAGATCGATATCGATGCATAGCGCGCGCTTGCCGCGCTCGGCCAATGCCATCGTCACGGAGCTGCCGACGATGCCGGCGCCGATCACGATCACGTCATAGCGGGACTTTGCGGCTGGCGCGGCGCTCATAGCGATATTGTATTCTGCCCACGCGCTCTGCCAAGTTGGGAGACGGCGGCATTCCGACGGAAGCCGCACAAATCTATGTGCACACTCGCAATCTATTTCCAGATGACCGACGACTATCCGGTCGTGATCGCCGCCAATCGCGACGAGTACCTCGACCGTCCCGCCGCCAAGCCGACCACCCTGTGCGAGCGGCCCCATATCGTCGGAGGCAAGGACCTGCGCGCCGGAGGAACGTGGCTCGGCGTCAATCAGTACGGCATCGTGGCCGGGCTGCTCAATCGCCGCACCGAGGCGCCAAATCCCGATGCGCGATCGCGCGGGCTGTTATGCCTCGATACCCTGCGCCGCCGCACGGCGCGCGAAGCCGCTGACTTCGCCGGCGCGCAGCGCGCGCAGGACTATAACCCGTTCAATCTGCTGATCGCCTCGCGTGACGCCGCGTTCGTCGCCTACAACCGCATCGAGCGCATCGAGGTGGTCGAGCTCAAGCCCGGCTTTCATCTACTGACCAATCTCGATGCGAACGATTTCGAATGTCCCCGCATCAGCGCGTCGTATGCGAAGTTCGCCGAGCTCGGCAAGGATGTCGGCTTCCGGCGCGATCCACTGCTGCGGCGCGCGCAGCTTCAGAAGTTGCTCGCCGATCACAACACCCAGCTCGATCCACGCTCGGGGCGGCCCAATTCGATCTGCATGCACCTCGATGCCTATGGCACGCGCTCCTCGAGCCAGATTTTCCTTGGACGCGACACCGCCGATATCGAGCACTACTTCGCTTCGGGCCCGCCGTGCCAAACCGCGTACCAGCCGGCCGACGTGCCCGCTCAGTCGGAGAATTCGTCGGCGCTGTAGTAGCCTGCGATTGCGGCTACGATAAAGCATCCGATCGCGATCGCCGCGCAGGCGAGGAAGATCGACGCAAGAAACGGCGGCTCGATCACGAAGAACAGGATGACGCCGGAGATCAAGGCGAGCACGCTCGCGACGATCGCGACCACGATCGAAACGACCCGCAGTTGTCTCATCGCAGAATTGCCCTTGACCGATGCGGAGGTAAGCGTGTACGCGATGTTGTCATTCGCACGTGACCATCAAAATGAATAACCGCCGTTTCGTCGTTTGCCTGATTGTGGCGATCGCGCTCGCGCTTGCAAGTCCTCGCGCGAGCGCGCAGCAGCAACAGGAGTCCGGACTCTCGTGGCAGCAGCGCTTCCTCGGCATCCTGCCGCTGGTGAAGCCCGACCCGAAGGACCCGGTGATGGTGACGGTCAACGGCACGCCGATCACGCTCAACACGGTGCGCGACTACGCCAAGACCGAGCAGAAAATGATCAATGCCAACACGACGCAGGAGCTTCGCGCTGTCTTCAAGGATGCGACCGAGAATCTCATCAGCCGCCAGCTTCTGATCGATGAGGCCGAGCATCGCGGAATCAAGATTCCCGACGCCGAAGTGGCCCAGCGCGCGCGCGAGTTCCAGGTGCAGGGCTTTGGCGGCGAGACGGCTCCGTCGACCGGAAACGCGCCCGACCAGATCCTGCTCAATCAGGTGCGCGGCTCGATGGAAATCGAAAAGATGCTCGACGACGAATTCGCCAAGCATAAGGTCGTGCCGAGCGAGCAGGATATCCAGCGCTACTATGATGAGCATAAGGACCTGTTCGTACAGGACCCGGGAGAAGTAAAGCTCTCTCACATCGCGATCAAGCTACCGCCCAATGCTACCGATGCGCAGAAGGCAGCGGGGCTGAAGCGAATCAACCAGTTGCGTGACGAGGCGATGAAGACCACGGACTTCGCCGCGCTCGCCAAAGCAAACTCGGAGGACAAGACCAGCGCGGAGAAAGGCGGCGACCTCGGCTACTTCACCAAGGGCCAGCTTCCGCCGGTGGTCGATCAGCTCGCGTTCGGAACACCGGTCGGAAAAGTCTCGAGCATCCTGGAATCGAATATCGGGTTCAGCTTTCTGAAAGTCACCGATCGGCGCGGCGCCGTGTATGCGCCACTTACTTCGGTCAAAGCGAAGATCGCGATGGTGCTGCTCGACTACAATCAGGACTACATCGTGAAGGAAATGCTGAAGGGCCTCGCCAAAAATGCGAAGATCAAGTTCAACAAGATTCCGGGCGCCGATCAGCAGCAGCAAGCCGAGCAGTAGCTCGTACCTCTTCAGCCCCCCTTCCTCGCATAGCGCGTCGGATCGCTAACGTTCGCTTGGCGAAATCCCTCGATGCGTTCGGCGCATTTAGTGCACGCGCCGCAGTGAACCATTCCGCGCGGATTCGCGCATGAGAGTGTGAGCTGAAGCGGGAGCGACCTCCCTTTTCTAATCACGTCGGATTTTTCCATCCCCTCAAATGGCGTCAGCACGCGCAGCGGCAACTCCATGCCGAGCTTCACCGCATGCTCGACGGCGCGGAAGAATTCCGGCCGCGCATCGGGAAAGGGATTGCTCTGCAGCGGCGCCATCGCGATCGCGCCGATCCGATGGCGCGCGCAGAACATCGCTGCCTTCGTCAGCAGACTCAGATTGCGACCCGGGAGGTAGTTGGACGCGAGCGACGCGCGATAGCCGGGCACCGACTTGCCCGTCACGCTCCAATGGTCGCGAGCGATGTCCGTGGTGGGAAAATCGAGCACCGCGACGTCTTCGATATGGTCGCGCTTCAATGCCGCAACGAACTTACGCAAGGTTGCGAGCTCGACGCGCTCCCACCTAAGTCCCGCACGTATGTAAATCGGAAAAACGCGACGGGCCTTGCGCGCCTGTTCCGCCAGCAGCACCGAACTGTCGAGGCCTCCGCTGGCGAGCACCGCGACGTGCCCGCGAATCGGCGTGATGCGAAAATTCTTCAGACGCGATCCGTTCTAACTGGCGAGCGAGGCCCGGATCGCCTTGACCATCGCGAGGTTGTCGGAGTGCCCGGTCTTCGACGCGGTGATGTGCCCCTCGAGCGGGCGTCCGAGCAGGTACAGATCGCCGATTAGGTCGAGGACCTTGTGCCGCGCGAACTCCTCGGGGAAGCGCAGCTTGGTGTTCACGATTTTCTGATCGTCCAGGATAATCGCGTTGTCGAGCCGCCCGCCCATCGCGAGGCCCATCTGGTTCATCTGCTCGAAATCGCGTACGAAGCCGAAAGTGCGCGCCGGCGCGATCTCGCGTACGTAGTCCTCGCTCGACTTCAGCTCGAAGTGCATCTTCTGAATTCCGATCGGTGCCGGATAGTCGAGCGTGTAGTCGATGATCAGATGATCGGCGGGTTCGATAGTCATGAACTCATCGCGCTTGCTGCGCACCGTGATCGGATCCTTGATCCGAATGGGCTCGAAGGTCGCCTCCTGATCGGTCACGCCGGCCTCGGCGATCTGACGGCAGAACTCCGCCGCCGAGCCATCGAGCGCGGGAATCTCATCGTCGGTTTTGATGAGCAGGTTGGTGATGCCGAAGCCGTGCAGCGCGGACATCAGATGCTCGACCGTCCGAATCGCGCGCGTGCCTGACGCGAGCGTGGTATTGTAGCCGGTGTCGGTGACGTTCTCGAGCTGCATCGGAATGCGAGTCTCATCGGACAGCGAGGCGAACACGATCCCGAATCCCGGCGGCGCTGGATGCAGGATCACGCCGGTGCGCAAACCCGTGTGCAAACCCTGCCCTCCGAACACGATCGATCGGGCGATGGTGCGCTGACGTCGCGCGCCGTGCGTAGCAGGCGTTGCCGGAGATGCGCTATTCGATGCGCCCTGCTCCGCGACGCTTGCAGACGGACTCGCATGACCACCATCCAGAACGCGGGCGATCGCGGCCAGCAATCCGGTGACAGAAAACGGCTTCTGGATGAAGTCGGCGGCGCCCAGCCTGGTCGCGGCGACCGCGCTCTGGATATTGGCGTGACCGGAAATCATGATGACCGGAACCGCGGGACGCTCGGTCTTGATACGGCGCAGCAGTTCGATGCCGTCGATGTCGGGCATCCAGACGTCGAGCAGCACCATCGCCGGATGTTCGCGCTCGATCAATGCCATCACCTCCGGTGCGCGTCCGGTGTCGAGCACGCGAAAACCTTCGTCGGTTAAAATTCCCCGCAGCGAGGACCGGATCCGCTCCTCGTCATCAACCACCAGTACGGTTTCATTCATCGTTCAGCTCGCCGCCTTCGTGAATTGAGGTTCCTTGACCGGAAACTCGAGTATGAATTTGCTACCAGCAGGCGCATTGTCCGCCACGCGCACAAAGCCATGATGATCGGTCACGATAGCAGAAACTATCGCGAGACCCAGCCCCGTGCCCCCGCTCTTGGTCGAGAAATACGGTTCGAAGATCCGCGTCCGGAGCGACGGACTGATGCCGGGACCGTTGTCGAGGACCTCGAGCACTACGACGCCGCTGGCCGCATCGAGCGAGGTGCGCAACTCGATGCGCGGTCCGTGGCCGTTGCGCGCGCTCGCGGTGGCGGCGACCGCATTGTCGAGCAGGTTGATGAGCGCGCGTTTCATCGATTCGCGATCGATCAGGATGCGCGGGAGCGACGGCTCCAGCGCCATCACAAAATCCACCCCTGGATGCGCAGTCTGAAAACTCGCGACGGTCTCGGTCGCAAGCGCGTTCAGGTCGCCGGGGACCGGATTCAGGTGCGGCATGCGTGCGAAGGCCGAGAACTCGTTGACCAGGCGCTTGAGGTCCTCGACCTCGCCGATGATGGTGCGCGTGCACTCCTCGAGCAAAGCATCGTCGTTGGGCGCCATGTCCACACCCATGCGCGCGAGGCGCGGGCCGAGTTGGCGACGCAAGCGTTCGGCCGAGAGCTGAATCGGAGTGAGCGGATTTTTGATCTCATGCGCGATGCGCCGTGCGACCTCGCGCCACGCCTCCATGCGCTCCACTTTCGCGATCTGGCTGACGTCCTCGAAGAATAACACCGAGCCGAGAGTGGAACCGGCATCGTCGCTGAGCGGCGATGCCGTGATCATCAATTCGATCTCCGCTCCCTCGGCCTCGACCTTCACTGACGAGCGGCTGTCCCGCGCCGCGGGCGGGCTCGCCAGAACTTCGTCGAGGGCACGGACTAAGGCGGGCCGCAGCACCTCGCGATAGTTGCGCCCGATGACTTCCTCGATGCGCACGCCGAGCAGGCGCTCCGCATGCGGATTGATAGCGGTGATGCGCCCCTCGGGATTGAGGCCGACCACGCCCGCCGAAACATTCTTGAGCAGCGTCTCGGTGTAACGCCGGCGGCGCTCGAGTTCGGTCTGCGACACCCGCAGGTCGGTCGTCATCTGATTGAACGAATCGACCAGCTGTCCGATCTCGTCGTCGCCGACTGGATCGATCGTGTAATTGAGATTGCCCGCCGCGATCGCGTGCGTACCCTCGGCCAACTCGCTGATGGGACCGGTGATGCCGCGCGCGAGATACATCCCGAACCAACTCGCCAGCAGCACAACCACCAATCCGATGAGCACCAAGGCGAGGATGTAGCTGTTGAGAATCGGCTGCTTGAGGATGCGGAGTTGGAAGTAGTCCTCGGCGGTGCGCGAAATATTGGCGGCCGGCTTCGCGATGCTGCGCGGGAGAAAATAGTCCACCACCACCGCGCCGACCACCGTGTCGCTATCGGGGCTGGAGAAGATCGGCGCGCTGCCCCGAATGATATCCGCGCTTCCGAACGGATCGGTGCGGGTCATCGCCTGTCCTTTCAGCGTTTGATCCAGGATCTGCGAATCGGGCGAAACCCCGATGCCCGTAGGGGTCTTGGGACTCAGCGCGAGCAACAACAGTTTCCGATCCTTCGAGAACACCTCGATGGTGCCGAGGTTATACTCCTGCTGATGCTTCTCGATGAACTGCTTCAGATCCGCGCGCCGATCCGGCGCAAGCAATCCATAGCCGGAGGCCTGCTCGGCGATTGCCCGCGCGAAGTGCGCGGCATTGTTGGCGGAGTTGAGGTAGTAGGTCTTCGCGATTTCCAGCGAATCGCTCATCACGCGTTCGTATTCGGGATTGAACCAGCTATCGACGTCGGCGTGGAGAAACGCGCCCGAGACGTAGAGCAGGAACGCGCTCGGGACCAGCGCGACCGCGATGAAGCCGAACACGAGCCGCACCTGGAACTTCGATCCGATGAGTCCGCGGCGCCGCTCGAACATTACCTTGGCGAGATTTCGTCCGACCAGGTAGAGCAGCAATCCGAGCAACAGGAAGCTCAGATTGAACAGGCTGATAACCACGAGATTGGAGCCGAGCGAGGTATGCTTGGTAAGCGGCGGCAGCGCGGTCTGCGCGAAGACGAACGCGACCAATGTGATCGCTGCGATCGCGACCGCGATCAACTCGCGGCGGCGACGCTTGATCTCGACGCGCCGCTGCGCGATTTCCCTGCTCTCTTCTGCCATCGTTCAGCGCCTAAACAGCGCGAAAATCAGGCTCGCAATGATGCTTATCAGAATGCATGTCGCGAGCGGGAAGTAGAAGGTGAAGTTGCCGCGCTTGAGGTAAATGTCACCGGGCAAACGGCCGACCAGCGGCACGCCGGAAAGTACCCACAGCATCGCCCCGAAAACCGCGAGCGCCAGTCCCGCCACGATCAAGACTTTGGCAACGTCCGCCATAAAGTAGCAGATGAGATTCTAGCGCATGGCGGCGCGTTACCAAATCATGTGGGGCGCGAAGGAATCAGCGCATAGCGCGACTTGAGGCGCAGAAACGGACGCTCGAGAAATTCGTACGATACCGTTGCCATCGCGATCGTCAACGCCAGCGCGCACAGCGCAGTGAAGGTACTGCTCTCGATCCAGTCGCCCGCAAACGGAATCGGACGCGCAAGCGCTTTCATGGTCAGCGTCAGCGCGAGCAGATGCCATATGTACAAACCGTAGGAAATCTTGCCCAGGTAGATCGCTGCACGGGTAATGCGATGGGTCATGCTGATGTTGATGCCGAGGAACGCGAACAGAATCATCGCGCATCCGAGACACGCCGCTGGATATCCGGCGAACAGCATCAGGCCGGTCGCGGGACTCCTAAGATGATCGCAGGTTCCCTCAACCACGAGGATGGTGGCGATGCCCGCGAGCAAAAGCATCGCGCGGGTAATCGCAGACGCCCGAAAGCGCTTGCCCATCATCCAGACGCCGATGAGAATTCCGGCGGCCAGCGTGTCGAGTCGCGTTAGCGTATTGGTCCAGACTATCGATGACGGCGCGCTGATGAACCAGCATCCGGCTCGCGCGAGGATGCTGATTGAGAGCATCGCGAGCGCCGCTATTACGAGACCTCGCGCGCGGCTGCGTCCGACGATGAGCGGCCAAATCAGGTAGAACTGCTCCTCGACCGCGATGCTCCACAGTTGCCAGGTGAGGAACTGCGGCGCCCACCCCCATAGCGCATAAGCGACGTTGCCCGAGAGCAGCGCGAACATCAAGAGCCAGTTGGTCGGGGTACGTAGATGCGGACCTGAAAAATTCAGCATCGCGAGTAGCGCGATGTAGGTGAAGTACAGCGGCCAGATGCGCAGGATGCGCCGGATGTAGAAACGCCGGATGTGCACCGCGCCGGTCGCCTGCTGCTCGCGAAGAAGAATCTGCGTGATGAGGAATGCGCTGATCATGAAGAACAGATCGATCGAGTAGGCGCCGCCGAACACGACGATCGCAACGCCGCGGCCGATCCAATTCGGATGCGTAGCGGGAAAGTACTGCGCGGGCGTTATCTGGAACGCATGCTGCTGGAACACCGCCAGGAACGCGAGGAAGCGCAGCGCGTCGAGTTCCGGAAGATAGTAGCGTGGCGCGCGCGAGGCCGCGCGTACCTCATCGGAAGAAACACGGGCGTCCGCGATCTGTTCGACGGACGCCCGCTCGATTGCTGCCGCGTTAGGCGTGGGCTGCCTTCTGCGCTTCGCGCTTCGCGGCCTGCTCCTTGATGACCTTCTCCGCGATGTGTGGCGGCGCCTCCTCGTAGTGCGAGAACTGCGCCTCGAACGAGCCGCGCCCCGAGGTCATCGAGCGCAGGTCCGGCGCGTACTTGAGGATTTCTGCCATCGGCACCGACGCCTTGATCACCTGGCTGTGGCCCTTGGTCTCCATCCCCTGCACCTTGCCGCGGCGCGAGTTGAGATCGCCGATCACGTCGCCCATGTTCTCATCCGGCGAGGTCACTTCGACCTGCATGATCGGCTCGAGAATGATCGGCTTCGCCTTCTCCATCGCAGCCTTCATGCCCAATGACGCCGCGATCTGAAACGCCATATCGGACGAATCGACTTCGTGATAGCTGCCGTCGAACACCGAGACCTTCACATCGATGATCGGGAAGCCCGCGAGGAAGCCGTCGTGCAGCATATTGCGCACGCCCTTTTCCACCGAGGGGATGTAGTTGCGCGGGATGACGCCGCCGACGATCTCGTTGGCGAACTCGAAGCCGGTCCCGCGCGGGAGCGGCTCGATGCGCAACCAGCAGTCGCCATACTGGCCGCGACCCCCGGACTGCTTTTTGAGCTTGCCCTGAGCCTCGGCCTTACCCTTGATCGCCTCCTGGTACGGTACGCGCGGCGCCTGCAACTCGACCTCGACGCTGTACTTGCGCTTGAGTTTCTCGACCGTGGTTTCGATGTGGAGCTGGCCGGTGCCGCCGAGGATGATCTCGCCGCTTTGCGGATCGCGATGCATCTCGAGCGCGAGGTCCTCTTCGACCAGCTTCTGGAGCGCGGACGACGCCTTCTCTTCGTCGGCCTTCGATTTGGGCCGAATCGCGAACGAGATCACCGCATGCGGTCGCTGAATCGGCTCGAACATCACCGGCGCCTTCTCGTCGCATAACGTGTCACCGGTCGAGGTGTCCTTGAGCTTGGCGACCGCGACGATCTCGCCCGGCAGCGCGGTGGTCAGTGGCGCCTGCTTCTTGCCTTCGAGGCGCAAAAGTTGACCGAAGCGTTCCTTCGATTCGCGGGTCGAATTGAACACGCCCGCATCGCTATGCGCAGTGCCGGAGATCACGCGGAAGTAGTTCAGTTTGCCCGCGAACGGATCGAGCACGGTCTTGAACACGAAGGCCGAAAACGGCGCATTCGGATCTGCGGCGCGGGTTTCCTCGGCGCCGTTGGAGGCATGGGTGCCCTTGCGTGCGGGACGTTCGTTCGGAGCGGGAAGCAGATTGATGATGGCATCGAGGAGCGGACCCGCGCCGATATTCTTCGCACCCGAGCCACATAGCACCGGCGTGATCTTCCCGGCGATAACCGCGGCGCGCAGCGCTCCTCGCAACTCGTCCTCGGTCAGCTCGCCCTTGTCGAGGTACTTCTCGAGTAGCTCGTCGTCGCTCTCCGCGACCGCCTCGCAGAGCTTGTTGCGCGCGTCCTCGGCGCGAGTCTTCAACTCGCCCGCGAGGTCCTCCTCCTTTGGCTTGCCGGTGGTGTTATCGACATAGGTCAGGGCTTTCATCCTGAGCAGATCGATGACGCCACTGAAAGCGAGCTCCTCGCCAATCGGCAAGGTGAGCGCGACCGGCTTGGCCTCGAGGACTTTTTCCAAATCGTTCATCGCGTTGTCGAAGTTGGTGCGCTCGCGATCGAGCCGCGAGACGAACGCGATGTGCGGGAGCCCGAGCGCGGCCGCCCGCTCCCATACTTTTTCGGACTCGACTTTCAAATCGCCGCCCGGCGTGGCGACGAACACGATCGCATCGACCGCTTGCAGCGTCGTGAACGCATCGAACTGAAACGCGCTATATCCGGGAGTATCGCCGAAAATGATTTCGGTCTTTTTCCAGTTGAGATGATGAAATGCGGAATTGATCGAGGCCTTGTGATTGAGTTCTTCAGGCTCGAAGTCCAGGACCGAGGTCCCATCGTCCGGACGTCCGAGCCGGGTTGTCGCGCCGGCGGTGAAAAGCATCGCTTCGGCCAGTTGGGTCTTGCCGGAACTGCCTTGGCCAACCAGCGCGATGTTTCTCAACCGCCCAATTTCCTCCACGGCCATAAGGATTCACCTCTGCGATTTGATTTTGCTTTATGCCGAAAGCTCTTAGCGATCGACGATATTGCCGCTACGTATATGCTCCCTCCAACGTGACGTCACCCGCGATTACTCGGCGCACTCCCTTCGAGGTCTCCAGCAGCAGCGCGCCATCCGCATCGATTCCTTTCACGACGCCTTCCTCGCGAGATCCCGCATCGACCACCGTCACACGCTTTGCCGTCAGCGCCGAGTAGCGCTCCCATCGGGGGCGCACCGCCGCGAACCCGTGCGTAACAGTTTCGTCATATCTCGTGTTTAGTCTGGTAAAGAGTGTGTTGGCAACCGCAACGCGGTCGCATCGATGACCGGTCGCGATATAGACCGATATAGCCCGCTCGCGCAGCTCGGCAGGAACGTCCTCTTTCGCGAGGTTCAGGTTGAGCCCGATGCCGAGCAGGACCGCGTCGAGTTGCTGCGCGCGATCGGTGACCGCCTCCGCGATGATGCCGCCGGCCTTGCGGCCATTGAGCCAAATGTCGTTGGGCCACTTGAGCGCGACGATGCCGGGCGCAACCTCCTCGAGCGCCTCGGCGGCGGCGACACCCGCGACGAGGCTCAGCCTCGGCACCTCGGCCATCGCAATACGCGGGCGCAGGATGATCGTCGTGTAGAGATTTACGCCAGAGGGTGAATGCCACGCGCGCCCCATCCGGCCGCGTCCGGCGCTCT
>Ga0335079_10004493_pt1 | contig 16048 bp, 16 predicted proteins | sample Lox_Sample_33_FD_206719 | JGI IMG/M metagenome (GOLD analysis project Ga0335079, IMG submission 206719) | Soil microbial communities from Loxahatchee National Wildlife Refuge, Florida, United States - Lox_Sample_3.3 | ecosystem: Environmental > Terrestrial > Soil > Wetlands | place: USA... | reverse complement strand
CTCCGGCCGCTCGCTCATCGGACCCATCTTGCCGAAGAACAGCATCCGGTTGGCGCGCTCCGCTTCGAACTGATGGAGATAGGCCTTCGCATTGCTGCGCCGGCGGATTTCGCTCGACGCGCCGAAGTGATCGATATGATGATGGGTGCCGATCAGGACCTTGAGATCCTCGAACTTCGCACCCACCTGCAGAAAAGCATCTTCCATCACGATGAAGCTTTCCGGCAGGTTCATTCCGGTATCGACCATCGCCCATTCGCCGCCTCCGCAATCGATTAGCCACGCATTGATGATGGTTGGCTTCATCGGAAGCGGCAGAAACATTTCGAAAATTCCGGGCAGTACCTGTTTGAATGCCATTGGTTCTCTCTAACTGCGATTTCGCATGACGCATCTCATTGCGCTTCGCAGCCGTCTAGTCCGACAATCACTCATGCAATTGATCTTTCACCTGGAACGTGAGGCGCACGCTCACCTTCCATCGCACCACCTTGTTATTCTCCACCACCGCGCTGGTATCGGTGATATGCGCGGTATGAATCCCGGATATCGTCACGCCCGCGCGCGCCACCGCGAGCGCCACCGCATCTTCGATCGAGTTGGCGGAAATGCCGGTCAGCGCGATCGTCTTTTCAACCATAACCTGCTCCTGCCTCATTGATTTGACCGCCCGCGAGGGCGAGCGCTAGCGTGGCCCTGCGATGGTGATTATCGCACGCGGATAATTCACACAAGCCATCGCACTGCCGGCGGTTCGATCAGTTGGAAATATGTCAGTTCAAATTGAGATGCCCTCCGAGCCCGAGGCGCTCGAACAATTCGTGCGCTTCCATGATCGGGTGTACGAACAGCGCGCCGCCCGATGGCCCGCTGCTCCGCGCCGCCAAATTCACATCCTGACTGCGCAGCCTCCGTATGACTCCGGCCGCGGGTTCCGATGCTTCCTAGCGCGCGATCGCGGCGCTGTTGTCGCGCGCGCCGCCGCACTCGTCGATCATCATTATATCGATCATTGGAAGGAGCCGCTCGGCCATTTGATGATGTTCGAGGCGATGCCCGATTCGACCGGCGCGGTCAAAGCGCTGGTCGATGCGGCATGCGCATGGCTCAGCGAGCGCGGGATGAAAGCCGTGCGCGCCGGCACGATGGGTCTGCTCGACGCGCCGTTTGCGATCGACGACTACGATTCGCTCCCGCCGAGCATCCTGCGCCAGAACCCTCCCTACTATCACGCGATGCTCAAGGACGCCGGATTCGAGACTGAACGCGGATGGGTGGATTACAAAATCGAGGTGACGCCCGCCCTCATCGCGCGCTACGAAAGCATGCTGCAAACGGCGCAGCGCGACGGATTCACCGTGCTTGCCGGCAAAGATGTTGCCGCCGACCTGCGCGTGCAGCACTTCACCAAGGTTTGGAATCACGCCTTCGCGCATCATTGGGGGATGACTCCACGCAGCGAGCGCGAAGTCGCCTCGATGTTCCGCGGTTTCGCGCGCGGCAGTAGCGGAATCGAAACCACCGCGCTCGCTTATCGTGATAAGGACCCTGTCGGTGCGATCAACGTGATGGCGGCCGCAACCGATGGCGTCATCCTCGCGCCCGGCCGTCAACTGCGGGAATCGGAAAAATTGAACTGGCTCGGCATCGGTGTGCATGAATCGGCACGCGGACGCGGGGTGAACCTCGCGATGGCGTCGTACAGCTTCCTGGCGCTGATCCGGATGGGCGCGAAGTATCTCAGCTACACCCTGGTGCTGGATGACAACTGGCCCTCGCGCCGCACCGCAGAAAAACTCGGCGCCAAGGTGTGCGCGAGCTACGTGACCTATCGGCGCAACTTCTGAGAATCACCGATGCGCATCATCCTTGCCTCCGAATCTCAAACTCGCCGCCGCGCGATGGATCTGCTCGGCCTCACCTACGAGACGCATCCGAGCGCCATCGATGAAAAAGCGATCCGCGATCCCGATCCCGCCGCGCTCACCAAAAAACTCGCCGAAGCGAAAGCGTGGACAGTCGCTGAATCTTATCGCGATGCGATCATCGTCGCAGGCGATGCAGTCGTCGCGAAGGACGGCAAGATTTTCGAGAAGCCGCGCGACCTCGAACAGGCGCTCGCGTTTCTGCGCGAGCTTTCCGGCGGCCCGCTGTCGTTCGTCACCTCGCTGGTGGTGCTGCGCACCGATACGCGCCGGATGCTCTCGACGGTCGAAACCTCGCACCTCAAGTTTCGCGCGCTGAGCGATCGCGAACTCCGCGACTACATCGCGCGCTATCCGGTGACGCGCTTCGCCGGCGCATTCGAGGGCGACGGCGTGCAGCGTTTCGCCGAAGCGGTTTCCGGTAGCTACAACTTCGTCACCGCGCTGCCGGTCAGCCGCCTCGCTGTATTCCTGCGCGATCAAGGCGTCGAGCTCTAACCCCTCTCCCGTGAACGCTGACCTTGTCAGCGACCGCGGGAGAGGCCCCTACTCACGCGCGGAGGCCCACTTCTCCTCGCTTAGCCACTCCGACTCCGGCAACCGCCGGTAAATTCCCTTGCTGCGCGTCAGCATCCGATACCCGATCATCTCGCGCCGAATCGTCGCGGTGTCCCAATGATGCCGCTTGATGATCTCGCTTAGCTGGTTCTCGCTGTACGAGGTCTCGGGATCGAGCCGCGTCGTCATCCACTTCAAAATCGCCCAGCGTTTCTTGCGCGCGACTGGAATATCCTTGATGCGCTCGCCGTCGAGGAAGTTGTTAAGCACCTTGCGCTCCCACTCCTCGACATCCAGGTCGCCCGCGATGCTCGCCAGTCTCTCGCGCGTCAGCACCGTGCGGCTGACGTTGCGCAGCGTCTCGAATTCGAGCCGGTACCAATGCGTGTTGCCCTCACTCCGCATCTGCACCAGTCCCGCCTCGCGCAGCATCGCCAGGTGATGCGACACGGTGGGTTCCTTGAGCTTCAGCAACTTTGCCAGCTCCTGCACGCTGTGCTCGGCGGAAGCCAGCAGTCCGATGATCTTGAGCCGGCTTTCGTCGGCCAGCGCCTTGAACAGCATCAGCAGCGCGGTTGCGGGGTCCATACTTCGATGCTCCTCTAATTAGATGCCTATCGAACCTTGACACATATCTAATTAGATGGATATCTAACATGAAGCAATAGCGGAGGTGCAGCCGATGATTCGGACCCGCGGATTATCTCACATCAATCTCAACGTCTCCGATATCGAACGCTCGGCGCGCTTTTACCAGCAGGTCTTCGGACTGGAGTTGCTGGTCGATTATGCCGGCCCGATGGGACCGCATCCGTATGGCCGCCAGATGCTTTTCAGCACGCCGGGATGCGACGATCTGATCGCGCTGTCGCAGGTCGAGGGCGTTGCGGTCGGAGACGGCGGAATGAATCATTGGGGCCTCAACCTCGCACGCGAAGAAGACGTCGATGCGGCGGTTGCAGCGGTCCTCAGCGCCGGCGGATCACTTATCAAGCGCGAGGAATACGAGTTCGAGGGCGTCCGCGAGCCGCAGGCATACGTGAAGGATCCCGACGGATACATCATCGAATTGTGTGCGCAGCGGGTGCTGCTCGGTCGCAAGGGCAAGTCCGCCGCAAGCGTGGTCCGGCTTCCTCCTCGCGAATAAACCCCGCGGATTTGTTGGATTAAGTGGCTTTGTTTTCTCACTTTCGCGGTGCAAAGCCGCTCCATCTCTATCTCTTCTCCCGCTGAGCGAGAGCGGATGGCCGGCACGCTTGATGCGCCGGCTGCGGAGCAGCAAGCGTGCCGGAGGATGAGAGTGTGGATCGCGTCTCGCAGAAAAACCCAGCATTTCTGCGCATAAAGTGGGTTTGTTTTCGCACTTTCATCGATCCGTAGCGCTCTGAACTGGCTCGGGCAGCCTGCTCACAATGGGTTCGTTTCTGCCTTTTCATGCATTTCTTCGCTCACCCATCGTTTACGACACCTCCACTGACGGCGTCCGACCCTCCATGATCTCACCAATTGACGCGCGTGACTAGCAGGCCTATGCCGCCGACTAACTTGCCGAATCAGTTGCGCCGCCAATATTAGTCATGCTGATTCGATCGATATCCGCCTGTCCATTTCCTCCGGTTGGTCAATCCTGCGACCACTCGCAGGCAGCGAATGAATAAAGCGCTGTAGTGCCGCCGTCGAAACACTAGATTCACTAAATTCCTTAGCTGGGCCCAGGCGGAAGTAAACGGGGTCCATCGACATCCTAACGGCGCGCTCAATTCTGAGCGCTCGTTCCGTGCCTCTCGCCTGGCCCGTCGGAGGCTTTCATGTTCAGGCCAGGTCGAGACAAAGGCATCGCCACGCCGATTCCGCTGGGCTTCGCCGCGCTCGCCACCACTACGTTCCTGATGGGCATCGGGTTGATTTTCCAGGCCCCCGCGGCATGGGGTCCATACTTCCTGCAGGCCGTGTTCGTTGGTGGACTCGCGCAGCTGCTCGCCGGGATGTGGTCGTTTGCGTATGGCGACCCGCTGGCAGCCACGGCATTCAGCTTCCTCGGTGGGTTTTTCATGTACTGGGGAGTAAGCGGATTGCCGCTGGCGGGAATTCATACGGCCGCGTTGGCGAGCTTTATGAGTATGGGGCTGGTGTGCATCGTGGTGGGCGTGGTCACGGGGTACATCTGGATCGCGTCGTTCAACGAATCGGCCGCGTTCAATGCCACGATGCTGTTCCTGTGGATCTCGTTTGTGCTCTCCGGCATCGCATTGTTCAGCGCGATTGGGGTGATCGCCACTATCGCGGGCATTAGCGCCGTCGTTTCCGGACTGATCGCCGCCTACGCGTCGTTCGCGGAACTCTACAACGCGTCGATCATGAGCGAGGTGGTGCCGGTCGGCGAGCCCGAGGAAGTCCGCACCCGCAGCATGCGCGAAGAGCAGGAGCGGCTGCGCCGTCTCCATGCGCCCAACGGGATGCACGAGGTCCCGGGCCACGCGTAAGTTACCGCGCGCCAATAAAAGACAAGCTGACGGGTTTTCCGTCAGCTTGTCGTGGGTCGTAAAATCGCGGACAGCGCGGACGATCAGTTCAGATGATACAGCTCCGCCACGTTGTCGTGCAGGATGTAGTTCTTGTCCCGCTCGCTCAAATTCGCGGTGTGCTTCTTGAGGACGTCCTGCGACCACGGCCAGGTCGAGTCGCTATGCGGAAAATCGTTCGCCCACATCAGCCGGCGGATGTTGCACATGTCCTTCATCTGGAACGCGACCCAGTCGTCCTGGAACGTCGTATATACATTCTCGCGGAAGTACTCGCTCGGCATCTTCGACAGCTCGGTGCCCGTCATCCAGTGGCGATGCCGATCGTAGGCGTGATCCATGCGGTACATGTAATGCGGCACCCATCCGGCGTCCGCCTCGACGCACACCAGCTTCAGCTTCGGATGGCGCTCGAACACGCCGCCGAAGATGAAGGTGCCGATGATGTCCTGGCATCCGCGAATGATGCCGAGGAAATTGTTCAGCCGCGGGCCGCGCGCGGTGAAGCTGTCGGCCTTGCTGGTCAGGATGTGGAAGCTGAGCGGCAGCCCGATGTCGATCGCCGCTTCATAAAAAGGATCGTAAACCGGATCGTGGTAGTCCGAGACCGCAGGATTGCCCGGCATCATGACGCCCTTCAATCCGAGTTCCTTGATCCTGCGGAGGTCGGCGATCCCTTCCTCGACCGAGCGCATCGCGGTCTGGCCGCATCCGATGAGCCGGTCCGGATGCGCCGCGCAGTATTCCGCGATCCACAAATTGTAAGCATCGAAACACGCCTTTTTGTAGTCGAAGTCCGGATGATTGCAGAGCAGCATCCCGACCGTGGGATAGATGACCTCGGCGGCGACGCCATCGCGCGCCTGGTCCGCCATCCGCGCCTCGGGATCCCATCCGCCCCGATGCATGTCCTCGAACTTCACCCCCGCCAGCGTGAGCTGCTCTGCGGGCTTGCCCGCCGCCGCCAGCAGTCCCATCGGGACCGGACGCTCCATCCCATCGACGACGAACATGTCGCCCATTTTGGGATCGCGAACCATGTGCGGCGCGCGATCGCGAAACGCGCGATCGCATCGATCGACGTAGGTGCCGGGCGGTTCGGTGATGTGTGAATCGGCCGAAATAACGGGTTTGAGCATCGTCCCCTCCTCGATTGGGAAATCTCCCTGACCGGGAATGTCCATCATCTTTACTAGAAGCATCGGGCCGTTGACAACGCGCGGCGGCGCGCGCGCAATGATCGCATCATGAGCGAAGCCAAAATTCCAGACGCCATCCGGATGCCGTTTGCGGAGTTGCTCGGAATCAAAATTCTCAGCGGCGCGCCCGAGCGTGTCACCGCCGAGATGACGGTGCGCCCGGACCTCTGCACCAATCCCGCGGTGCTGCACGGCGGCGCGCTAATGGCGTTCGCGGACAGTCTCGGCGCCTATGCGACGTTTCTCAATCTACGCGACGCCCAGGGCACCACGACGATTGAATCTAAGACCAACTTCCTCGCGCCTGCGCCCGTGAATACCAAGGTGAGCGCGGAGTGCAGCGCGATTCATCGCGGCCGCCGTACGATGGTGTGGCAGACCCGCATCATCTCGGAGGCCGGCAAGCTCATCGGCATCGTGACGCAGACGCAGATGGTGCTCGATCCTCCTAAGTGAGCGGCGGCAAAACCTCCAGCGCGTGCGCCGCGGCCACGAGGTACACCGGCTTCGGGTTGAGCGCGTATTCATGCACGCATGCCTCGGTGAACTTGATCGCATGCTCATCGGCATTGGCGATCGCGCGATCGACCAGACCATCGAGATCGATCGGTGAGGTTGCCTGATCATCTGACGGCTCCGCGATGCCGAAAGCCGCATACAAACCCGCGCTCGCTTGCCACGCGTAGCGCGCCGCTGCAGGCGCGGTCGCGTCATCTATATAAGGCGTCAGGTTGCGCACCGTGCGCGACCCGGTCACGCAATGAATGAAGGCGATGACGCCGCCGATCCCGCGCGCGTTCTTCACATACACACGCGCGAAGGTTTCGGTGAGGTCGGACAGAAATCGCGAGACCTCCCCGCGCGTATCGACCATCGCGAGGACGTCGTTGAACGGCGCAAAGGCCGTGAGCTGCGCGATACCGTCGGTGAGAAATCCGCCCACCTTGCGTTGCTCCATCGGCAAGCGCGCGACGTTCGCAATGGCGCGGGATGGCGGCGCATCATTCGGACCGTGAATACTTCCTGGCAGCGGCTGGAACGTCGCGGCCCAATAGCCGAGGCCTTCCGCAAGCTCGTGGACGCGCAGTGGATTTTTACGATCGCCGAGTGCGCGCGCCGCATGCGCGGTGCGCAGTACGCCGTGAAAGGCCGCCGCAGCGATTCCGGGCGCAAGTCGCGCGGTCCATCGATTCAGAACGTCGCGCCACGGCCCATCTTTCAGCGCGTCATCGAAGAACGCGATCCAGTCCGCAACGCGTTTCTCTTTGCTGAGCGCCTCGCGCCAACCGGACTCCGAAATTCGCGCCGACGCCGACGGATGCGGCTCCAACCGCTTCGCATAGCGATGCGTCCAGTTCGCGATCGCCTCGGGGCGATGCAGCGCCGCGAGCGCCTCCGCTGCCATCGGGCCGTGATTGGAAAGTCCGCCGCCGAACTCGGGACCGGTGCGCGCGAAAATCGCGTAGGCCTCGTCGATCGGATCGTAGTCGCGATTCATCATCACTCCTCGTCGAACACGCGCTCGCCCCGATAAAGCCGCTCTGCTATGCGGAAGGTTTGGCCCTGCGCGCGCACGGTCGGCGCATGCGCGGCGAGATAGCGCGCGGTCGCGATCGTGAAATGACTCGCGAGCTGCGCATCGTGCGATGCGAGCGCAAGCGGAAACGCCGCCTCCATGCTCTGGATGCTGTGGAAATCGCGATCCTCGCGCAGCAGCATCCGGCCGAGTGCCGCGGCAATCGGCGCGGGATCGGCGCTCGCGCTAAAGTAATTCGTCACCCTCGCGGCAACCTGATTCACCTGCTGCTGCGTGTCGAATAGCGCGGGCAGGTCAGCGAGCACCTCGCGCGTGCGATGGCCGTTGCTGCGCAGCTCGGGAATCTTCGCCGCCGGAACATTGAGGAAACGATTCAGATAGACGCTCATCGCAGCGTCAAACATTCCGCGCACCAGCTCCGGCGACTCGACACGCATCAAACCTCGATGTACGGCGTTGGCGAAGGTGAAACTGTGATGCGCGGTGTCCCAATCGCCGAATTCGTTGCTGGTCGGAAACTGCGCGAGCCGCAGCGCCGCCGCATATACGACGATCGCAGCAAGATCGACGACACCAACGCCCTGACGAATCGAGTCGAGCAACGCGCTCGCGAGTGCTTCGGGATCCTCGCCGAGCAAAATCGGAACGAGATCGTTTTTACGCGGCTGGAGGGGCGACGATTTGCGTCCCGATCCGAGGGCGGCGGGCAGTTCCTCGAACGCACGCTCGAGAATTTGCACGAGGTCGATGGGACTGCGCCACGAGTTGCGCTCCTCCATCCGTTCGCCGCTGCTCAGTACCGGCGCGAGGCTCGTCAGCACCGGCTCCGCGAGATCCCATCCTGCCAGATTAAGCGCTTCCAGAGCCTTGTTGGCGAAGTCGAGCGCATGTCCGATGGTAAGGTAACGATGGTCGGTCGCGGCCGCGAACAGCATGTCGGCGATGGCGGCGCGGTCGTATCCGTCGCGCACCGCAGTCGCGATGCATCGCTCAGCGCCTTCGCCGTCGCGCACCTCGACGAATTGCCGGAACCATCGCTTGAGCTGCGCGGCATCACTCGCGCCGCCCGGCAATGGACGCACCGGAAAGCGCGGCGCCTGCCCGTCGCAATCGGATGCCACCTCGCTGATGCCGTGGAACATCGCGCGTGGGCGATCCTCCGGCGCGAGATGCTTCGATAGATTCGCCATGCACACCAATGTCGTGAGTCCGCTGCCCCATCCACCGGCGCGGTTGCGCGCGCCGAATTCGAGTGCGACGCGAAACGCCTCGATGCTGTCGCGCTGCGAGGCGAGCGGAAGGATCGACTTCGCGATAACGAGCGGAATGTCGCGCTCGAGGCCGTCGCGCAGTCGCGCCAGATGATGACTGCGGCGATCGCGCGGCATGCTGACATCGACGAAGACCTCGTCGCCTTCGACCCTGGTCGGAAACGCACGCACGTCATCGGCCCACTGATCGAAGGTGCCGCCGGTATTCAAATCGAAGCGCGCGTGATGCCAGTGGCAGGTGAGGATGCAGTCCTTCACGCTGCCGCGATCGAGCGGGAAGCCCATGTGCGGGCATCGATTGTCCACCGCGAATATTTTTCCATCGCGGTAAAACATCGCGATGACGTGGTCGCCGGCGTTGACGGTGGCTCGTCCATCCTTCTGGAGCTCGGCTAACGATGCAACATGGATCCAGTGCGGAGTTGCGGAAACGCTATCGACTGATGCGGCCATCGCGATTCTCCTTTTCTCGAAGCAGCAGCGGTCTGATAGTTTGTAAAGTACTCGCTATATAAACTATGTCAAGAGAACTATTGCGTAATGAATGGCGCGGACTATGATGATTCGCATGGAAACCGATCGCTCCGCAGATCGCATCCTGCTCCAGCTCAAGAGCAAGGGACCGCAGCCGGCCGCACAGCTCGCGCGTCGATTAGGCGTCACCGCGATGGCGGTGCGCCATCACCTATATGCGTTGCGCGACAGCGGTTTGGTCGCCTACCAAGATGAGCGGCGCAAGGTCGGCCGTCCCGCGCGCATCTGGCACATCACCGAAAAGGCGCAGGCGCGGTTTCCCGATTCGCATGCAGAGCTGACGGTTGAGATGCTCGCGATCATCCGCGCGACCTTCGGCGAGAAGGGCATCGATCGCCTGATGTCCGAGCGCACGCGCCTGCAGACCAAAGTTTACGGCGAGCGGATTCGCGCGGCCGGCAAATCGCTCGAGGCCCGCGTCAACGCGCTCGCAAAAATCCGCGCTGAGCAGGGCTACATGGCGGAAGCAACGCGCCAGCGCGACGGCGTGTTCCTGCTAGTCGAAAATCATTGTCCGATTTGCGCCGCCGCCACCGCATGCCAGGGGCTGTGCCGCGAGGAGTTGATGCTGTTCTCGCGCGTGCTGGGCGACAACGTCAGTGTCGAACGGACCGATCACATCCTCGCGGGTGCACGCCGCTGCGCCTATCGCATCATGCCCAACGGCGCACACTGATCCGAAGCATTGAGCACAGATGATGTCAGCATCGCCGCGAGTCTCGGTGATCATTCCGACCTACAACCGCGCGCGCTATCTGCCCGAGGCGATACGCAGCGCGCTGGGCCAGACCTTCGAGGATCTGGAACTGCTGATCATCGACGACGGCTCGACCGATTCAACGCCTGAGCTTGTGCGAGCGATCGCGGACCCGCGGCTGCGATACGTCCGGATCGATCACGGCGGCATCAGCGTTGCGATGAATGCGGGCCTGCGCAACGCGCGTGGTAGTTTCATCGCGCGGCTCGACTCCGACGACGTATGGCTCCCCGAGATGCTCGCGACGCTCGTCGGTGCGCTGGACCAACGGCCTGACGCCGGCGTCGCGTATGCTCAAGGTCAGGCGATGAGCGCGGCCGGCGCGCTGATTCCGTATTTTCAGGGGCGCGCGCTGCGCTTCCCGGACGACAGCTTCCGCAGCCTCGTCGATGACGATTGCACCTGCAACGTCGCGCTGGTCGCGCGGCGCGAGTGTTTCGAGCGCGCCGGATGCTACGATGAATCACTGCTCGCGAATGAGGATTGGGACATGTGGTTGCGCGTCGCGCGGCACTATCGAATCTGTTTCGTGGATCGCGTGGTAGTACGAATCCGGTGGCATGGTGACAACTTTACTTCACTTGGGGCGCCGCATTTCCGCGAGGTCTTGCGCCAGCGCAGCGCGCCGCTGGACAAATTGTTCAGCGATCCGAATCTGGCGGCGGACATCCGCGCGATGAAATCGGCGGCGTACGCCCATGTCCATCAGTATTGCAGTTTGCGCTTCTACGAAAGTGGAGACTTCAGATCGGCGGTGCACGAGTACCTGCGTGCGGTGCGCGCCAGCGAGCGGCCGATTATCACTGCGCTACGCATCCCGTGGCACGCGTCTTTTCCGTCCATCAGGAAATACGCCATGGGGCGGCGCATGATGAATCTGGTGGCCGCGCTGGGTCACTCGCTGGGTGTCGATGGCGCGTAGCCCTTCGGCGCCTCCTGCCTCAACGCCAGTCTATCTTGGGATCACCGGCAGCACGAGGTGCGATGCGGCAGCGGCGCCGTGAAAGATGGTTTGCTTCGCTGTCCGCAGTTCCGTATCGATGCCGAAATCGTTGCCGGTGTTCGGATTGCGATCGTAGCGCGGGAAGTTGCTCGAGCTGATTTCCAGCCGCACGCGATGCCCGCGCGCGAACACGTGGCTCGTCGCCCACATATCGATGCTGTACTCGTAAGTCTTGCCGGGCGTGATGAGCGTCGGCTCCGAGAGCGAATCGCGAAAGCGCGCGCGCACCACGCCCTCCGCGAGGTTGTGCGCGTAGCCGTCGGGACGCACATCGACCAGCTTCGCCATGAAGTCGGTATCCGGCGCGGAGGATGACGCGAACAGCTTCATCGCAATGGGGCCGGTGATTTCCAGCGGCTCGGAAAGCGGCTCGCCCGTATATACAAGGACATCGCGGCGCTGCTCGATCTCGCGCTGATCGAACACGCCCGGCGCGAGGCCGAGCGTGGTGCCACCACGCGTCGGCACCGGATCGTTCGGATCATAGATGTAGTTGTCCGCCGCTTCGTCGCCGGACGGCGCGGCGAGCGAAAGCGATCCGTCGCCACTCAATGAGTTCGCGCCGCCGCGGCTATGCAGAAACACCTTGGTGTAGTTGGTCCGTTTGAGCGGCCATTCGTTTTCGTCGCGCCATCGATTTTCGCCCATCACGAAGATGCGCACCGGCGGCTCCTCGAGAATGCCGCTTTGGAGTCCCTTCATCAGCGCGTCGAACCATCGAAGCTGGATCGCATGCAGCTCGATCTTCGCCTCGGGTCCGAAATCGATGTCGCCGGTTCCGCGCGAGGTCGGCACCGAATACGGCAGCAGATGCGCCCACGGTCCCATGATGAGACGCTGACCGGCGCGCGCTTCGGCAGTCGCCGCGTGATCGCGCATCGCGCCGTACATCGCGAGCGTGTCGTACTGAAACGCGTCGTACCACGAGCCGACGTGGAGGACCGGCGCGGCGACCGTCGCGCATCGATTGCGCAAATCGGTCTCGGCCCAGTACGCGTCATCTTTCCAATGCTTAAGATAGTCGGCGAAGTACGGTGCGCCGGGCGCGAGGCGCTCGGCCCAATCGGAAATCGGCAGCTGACGAAATGCGTCGGGCTTGAACGCGGAGAGCGGGATGTCAGGCCGCGCGAGGTAAGCGTCGAGCTGCGGCGCCTCGCGATCGTAAATCCCCTTGCGCGCCAGCGTGTTGCGCGCCATGAAGCTGAAATAGGTAAGCATCCATCCGAGCTCGAACGCGCCACGCCGATAGACGCAATTCTGGAAGTAGGTGACCGGACCCGACACCGGGCACATCGCCTTCAGATGCGGCGGCCGAGTCGGCGCCGCATAGTACTGCACCAGCCCGAGGTAGGATTGTCCGACCGTGCCGACCACGCCGTTGGACCACGGCAGCGCGGCGGCCCATTCGATCGCGTCGTAGCCATCGTTCGCCTCATGCACGAAGGGATAGAAGTCGCCCTCGGAGCTGAAGCGGCCGCGCGTGTCCTGCACCACCAGCACATAACCGCGAGGCGGAAAATAGTCCTTTTCGGTTAACGCCATCTCCTGGCTCTTGTCGTAAGGCGTGCGCACCACCAGCACCGGAAATTTTCCGGGCGCATCGGGCCGATAGATGTCGGCATAGAGCGCGATACCGTCGCGGGTGCGCATCGAGAGATGCCGTTCGACCTTGACCTGGTAGATGGGTTCGGAAATTTGGCTGGCGCTCATGGCTCACCTCATCGCGCAGTCCGAACGAAGAGATTGGATTCTTCATAGAACTAAACCGCGCGAAAGAACAGCGCGCGCGTTGTCAACGATTCGGCTACGGAATGGGCTTGCGAAAGAGCAGGCAGTAATTGGATACGAACCAGCTCGGCTTCCAGGGATCGATATCGGTCTCCTCCTTGAATCCCGCTGCGGTCATTTCATCGATAACGATTTCCGGCCGCACGCCGTGGCCGCCGCGATTCGCTGGAATGCCCGCGGGAGTCCATGGCGCGAGCAGCCAGGTCGGACGGAAATCCTGCACCGCGATGAGGCCGCCTGGGCGCAGCGCGCGATAGAGGCTGGCATCGATCGCGGTAGGGTCGGTGAGATGATGATAGACGCCGCGCATGTAGATCGCGTCGCAACATTCGCGCGGAAGGTGGGTATCCTTCTCGCCGCCTTCGATGACGATGAGGTTGTCGTGACGCTGCTTTTCGGCGCTGCGGCGAATCGCGGCCAGCCGCCCGGGATCGATTTCGGTGGCGAACACGCGGCCGCGAGAACCGACGATATTGGCCATCGAAAGTGCGAGCGCGCCTTTGCCCGCGCCGAAGTCGGCCACCGTCGATCCGGGTTTCACCTGCATCAATTCTGCGAGGCGGCTGGCGTCGTCGCGATTGCCGCATCCGCTCAGGGTCAGCATCAGAAGTCCGATCATCACTGCGCACGCGATCGCCGGTCGCATCTCCATGATTTGCATCACTTCAGGAATCTACTCCATCGTGGCGAAACCGCGTTACGTCCGTTGAGTTTGTAGCTGCCGCGCATCTTCGCTACGTTTCGAGGATCGATGGAGGCATCGCACATGGATCACAAACTCCAGCTCGACATCTATCGCAAAATCCTCTTGAGCCGCCGCGTCGAAGAGCGCGTCGCCGAGCTCGTCAAGGCCGGTCAGGTGGGAGGCTTCATGCATCCCGGGGTCGGCCAGGAGGCTCTGCAGGTCGCCGCGATCGCGACGCTGCGCCCGGATGACTACATGCTCTATGCGCATCGCGGGGTGGCCTACTGGGTCGCGCGCGGCGTGCCGCTGGAGAAGGTGCTGTGCGACCTCGCGTGCAAGGAGGGCGGCACCAATCACGGCAAGGGCGGCGTAATGCGCGTGGTCTATCCAAAGCTCGGGGTCCTCGGCGAGAGCGGCACGCTTGGCGGATGCTTCCCCATCGCGACCGGCGCGGGGCTATCGATTAAGGTGAAAGGCGAGGACAAGGTGGTGCTGTGCTTCTTCGGCGACGGCACATCCAATCGCGGCACCTTTCACGAGAGCGTCAACCTGTGCGCGGTCAAGAAGCTGCCGGTGGTGTTCCTATGCGAGAACAACGGCTGGGCGGTATCGATGCCGACCGAGCGCTCGACCGCGGTGAAGGACATCGCGGCGCGCGCGGCCGGGTACGCGATCCCCGGCGTCATCGTCGATGGCAACGATCCGGAGGCGGTGTACGAAGCGGTCAACGCCGCGGTCAAGCGCGCGCGCGCCGGCGAGGGTCCGTCACTTGTTGAAGCAAAAACCTACCGGTTGTGGGGTCATTGGATTGGCGATCCGGAAAGCTATCGCTCGCGCGAAGAAGTGGAAATGAAGTGGCGCAAGGATCCGCTGCCTCGCTATGAGCAGAAGCTGATGGAGTCCAAGGTGCTGACCGCCGCCGCGAAAGAATCGATGGAGAAGGAAATCAAGGCGGAGATCGACAAGGCTGTAGAGTTCATGCGGGCGCAGCCGCTCCCCAAGCCGGAGAGCGCGCTCGAAGACGTCTTCGCGGAGGCCTGACATGAAAACCATCACCTACGCACAGGCCATCAACGAAGCGCTTGCGGAAGAGATGCGGCGCGACAAGTCGGTCATCCTGTATGGCGAGGACGTCGCGAACTTCGGCGGCATCTTCCGCCTCACCGCGGGCCTCAAGGAGCAATTCGGCGAGGAGCGCGTGTTCGACACGCCGATCTCGGAGAACGCGCTGGTCGGCGCGGGCGTCGGCGCGGCGCTGACCGGACTCCGTCCGGTGGTCGAGCTGCAGTTTGCCGATTTCCTCTTCACCGCGGCGGATGAGGTCGTGCTGAAGGCCGGCATGTGGCGCTATGGACACGGCGGCGCGTACACGGTGCCGCTGGTGATCCGATGTCCCTCCGGTGCGTCTGGCGTCGGCCCCGAGCACGGGCAGTGTCCCGAGGCATTCTTCATGCACGCGCCGGGACTCAAGATCGTGTCGCCGTCGAATCCGGCGGATGCGAAGGGGCTGCTTAAGAGCGCTATCCGCGATAATAACCCAGTGTTGTATTTCGAACACAAATTGTTATACGCGACCAAGGGCGAAGTTCCCGAGGGCGGTGACTATCTGGTGCCGCTGGGCAAGGCGGCGATCCGCCGCGAAGGCGACGCGCTCACGCTGGTCGCGATTTCCAACATGGTGCCGAAGGCTCTGAAAGCGGCCGAGCGCCTCGCCGCCGACGGGCACAACGTCGAAGTGATCGATCCGCGCTCGCTGGTGCCCTTCGATCGCACGGCGATCATCGAGTCCGTGAAGAAGACCGGCAAGATCGTGGTGGCCGAGGAGAGCTACAAGACGCTCGGTATCGGCGCGGAAATCGGGGCGATGCTGCTCGAGGAGGCGCTCGAATACCTCGACGCCCCGATGCGCCGGGTGGCGATGCCGGACGTACCGATTCCGACCGGCGCCAACCTCGAAAAGTTCGTCATCCCAAATGAAGAGAAGATTTATGCGGCGTGCAAGGAGCTGCTGAAGTAAGGTTGCATGGCGGTCGTAATTCAGATGCCGAAGCTCGGTCATACGATGACCGAGGGCACCGTTCTTAAGTGGCATAAGCGCGCCGGCGACCGGATTCGCGAGGGCGAGGCCATCCTTACCGTCGAGACCGACAAGGCCGAAGTCGAGATCGAGGCGCCCGGCAGCGGCGTTCTTGCGAAGTTGATCGCTGAAGATGGCGTGAAGGTGCCAGTTGGCGGTGCGCTCGGTGTCATCGCCGCAGAAGGCGAAGCA
>Ga0335079_10004492_pt1 | contig 16048 bp, 10 predicted proteins | sample Lox_Sample_33_FD_206719 | JGI IMG/M metagenome (GOLD analysis project Ga0335079, IMG submission 206719) | Soil microbial communities from Loxahatchee National Wildlife Refuge, Florida, United States - Lox_Sample_3.3 | ecosystem: Environmental > Terrestrial > Soil > Wetlands | place: USA... | reverse complement strand
GTGAGAGAGTTTGGGTTATCCACCGAGAGGAAGCGGCTCGGCCAGGCGGAATGTCAGGCGGCGGTCGGCGGGAAAACCCGCATCCTTGGTGGTTTCTGCGCGGGGCAATCCCGTGTCTCGCGCTGCCGCCAAAGAGGGCTTGTCACGCGATCCTCGCGCGAAAATACTTGACGATTGAATCGGAACCGCGCTTCCGTCGATTTCGATCGTGGTCAGCGTCAAGCGCAGGTAGCCTACATCCTGCGGTCGCGCACTCCGAGCCGAAGCAATGACCCGACCGGTTACGAGGGCGCCATCCGGTACCACGGTCTGGCCATCGACGACGATGGGACCATCCAAGCTGGCCGCAAAGGAATCTCCTGCGTGCGCGGCCGCGCTCGATATCGAGTTCTGCAGCCGGATCGTGATAAGGGTTCCGGAAGGCACGCTACCGGGGACGAGCCGTCCGACGGGGGCAATCCCATTTCTTCCCGCGCCGAACGGCGGAGGCTGCCCTGCAATGTCGGACTTTCCGGACGCTGCCTGGAGCGGTTCCTGGTGCCCGCAACCCGCCGCCAGCGCCAACGACAGGACCACGGCCGCGAAGCTCGCCGTCCCTACCCCATGCATGCGCCAATGCTGTGCGCCGCAACCCATACCTGACAAGTTGCAAGAGGGATGCCACCGCTGCCGATTGATAAATAGGGAGTTGCGAAGCAAGTTTAAGGGCCGCGGGTAGTTCTTACGGGTAGATTTTCCGCGAAATCGAGGTGCCGCCGTCGTTCTTATCCACCGCCAGCCCGGAGGAGGTTTGGGGAAGCAACCCTTCCGGTGCGAAATTCCGAAAGCAGCAGCAGGCTGAGCGCTAGCAAGCTCCAGGTGGCGTGCGGCATGACCAGCGAATTCCACCACCATCCTCCCGCCACGTATGCCGGCACCTTCCCCCGGGCTTGCAGAACCTCCAGCAGCGATCCCCCGGGAAGCAAAAATGGAATCAGCAAGCAAAGCGCAACCATGCGGCGGCGAGGCAGGATTGCTTCGTACCTGGCCATGACCCAGCAAAAGGGCAGGATCAGCAGCCCTGCATCGTAGAAACGGTGATAAATCGGCAAGAGAGTCAAGACAACCAACCCGCTCACGGCGAGCAGATCTGGCTGACCCCGCTTATGTCGTAGCACGAAGGAAAGCCACGTCACAAACAATATGGCGCTAATGGACAGGGCAGCTGCGTTAGTGGCAGATCGCGTCTTGAGGATCGGGTCCAGCAAAACTTGGAGGTTGATCAATCCATAGCGTGTGGGATTGCGCGGCCCGAAGTCGCTCAATACCCCAGTGGCGAATAAGGCATGGTTGTCCTGACGGTAACTCTGCCACCAAGTTCCGGGACTCAACATCATCCATGCCACCGACAGCAGGGTAAGCGTTCCGCCCAGTGTGATGACAGTCCCCACAAGCCGTTTCCGCTTTTGCAGCAGATAGAGAAGCGCGAAGCACAAACCAATTTGCGGCTTCAGGCAGCAACTCAGGGCAATCATGATTCCAGCGGCCGCGGCGTATTCGGCATGTGCCATCCAGAGGGAGATCACCGCCAGTTCTGTAGCCAGCACTGCGGGATTTCCCGTCGCAATGCCGGTGTGAAACGGCGCCAAGGCCAAGGCTCCCGCAACGAAGAAGGACCTCCGATTGCCACTCATTCCGGAAAGCGAAGTCAGAGACGCTACCATGATCCCGAACAAAATCACGCTCAATACTGTCCAGAGTACATACGCCGCCGGCCAGGGCAGCAAGGCAATCGGCAACAGCACTGGGAAGGAACTGGGCAGATAGGCTGTAGGAATGCCCCGCTGAATCAGAAGGGTTCCATTCGCAACCTCGTGGCGAAGCCAGTTGGGAGCCGGATTGGCAGGCGGCCAGAATTCCAGCAAGGATTGTGGACTGTAAGGATCCGCGCCGCGAATCCATGCCCGTGTCTGGATATAGGGTGCGAGGAAATCGTTAAACTCGGCGCTGCTCTGGATGGCGCGCAAGGGTCCCCGATACAAGAACATCCCTGCAATCAGCAGAAGCAAAACGTAAGTCAGCAGGCTGCATGCGCGCCACCGGACGATCCCCGCTCGCGGAAGCCGGGCTGGTTGCTGCATGGCGCCAGCCGCAGCTTCGGGCTCATCCATCAGGAGCAGATCTTGGCGAGCTGAATTTCTCAAGGCCACGTAGGAATAGTTTCAAGCATAGACAAACCGGCGTAGAGATGGTCCCGAAACTTGGCCAGCCGCGCCCCAGAATAGTCAACATCCGGCCCCGAGTGTGCACCGGCATTCTGCTACGATGACCGCAGAATTTCCCACCCCATGGCGGCCAGAGCTGGAGCGCTTGAGCCCGTATCCTCGCTGCAGATCGTCTCCGACTCCCTTCCCCGCCCACCGGTGATCGATTCCAGCGTGCGAATTCCGGCGCTTGACGGACTGCGCGGGGTGGCGATTTTGTTGGTTCTGGTCTGGCACTCGGTCTTCGAACTTCAGCCGCAATCCCCATTTCTCTCTCGTCTGCTCATTCCCGGCAGGCTCACCTGGAGCGGCGTGGATCTATTCTTTGTGCTTTCGGGATTTCTGATTGGCGGAATTTTGCTCGACGTGAGCGGCTCCAGAAATTATTTCAAGACGTTTTACCTGCGCAGGGCATACCGCATCCTGCCTCTTTATTTTCTGGTACTACTCGGCTTTTCCCTTCGATTTCTCACGCCCCGCAGCTCAGCCGGCCCCCTGGGAAGTTTCTCTCCTAGCGTGATTCCTTGGTTTTCCTATTTGATCTTTACCCAGAACTTCTGGATGGCGGCCCTCGGGTCCTTTGGCGTTGGGGTGATGGCAGCCACCTGGTCTCTAGCGGTCGAGGAGCAGTTCTACCTGACCATCCCATTGGTGATCCGGAAGTTGACCCGATCCCGTCTTGCGATTCTGCTGATTGCCGTAGTCTTGGCCGCGCCGATTCTGCGCACTTCACTCCACTTGTTCTTCGCGCACGGCAATTTTGCCGATTATGTGCTCCTGCCTTGTCGCGCCGACGCGCTGTGTCTGGGAGTGTTGGCGGCGCTGATCGTTCGAACTCCCGAGTCCTGGCAATTTCTTCTCAGTCATGCCGGCGTTCTTCGCCGGACCGGGGGCCTTCTTCTTGCAGGAGTGATCCTGCTTGACTTTCGCGGCGATCAGTTGGGAACCCCCATGGTCACGGTCGGATACACCTGGCTGGCAATGTTTTATGCGACTGGTCTGCTGATGGCCGCCACCGGGGCCAGTCCGATTCTGAATCGCTTCCTCACCAACTCACTGCTCAGACGCCTGGGCGTGCTGGCCTACAGCACTTACCTGCTGAATCTTCCATTGATGGAGGCGATGCGTCGCGTTCTGGGACTTCACTTCGAATACGGTTCGAGCAAGGTACAGTTCGCCGGGGGAATCCTGGGCGTGCTGCTCACGCTGCTGGTGGCAGAAGTCTCATGGCGTTTCTTGGAGAAGCCCCTGCTGCGTCGGGGCCATCGCCACCAGTACTGAGGCTTCTCGAGGTTGTCGAATCAAAAAAAAAGAGGAGCGGTCGCCCGCTCCTCAAATTCCACCTGTTCCAGAAGAATGGTTATTCGGATGTGACCGGTTGTGCCGAAGCACTCTGCGGCTCGTTTTCTGGCTGAGCAATCACGCCATCAAATGGGGTCGCGGCATAGAAACGGCCGTGCACCACGCTGATGCGGCGCAGGGGATAGCCGGAATCGGGTCCGCGATGCCAGCTACGGCCCTTATCCTTGCTCTCGAACACCACGCCGGTCACCGTGCTGGTCGCTAACAGCCGCTTGCTGCCGTTGTCGTAGGCGATCGAACTGATGTTCTTGTCCGGCAGGCCGTTGAGCATGTGCTCCCAGTTTGCGCCGGAATCCATGCTGCGGTACGCGCCTTCCCGCGTGGCGATCAGGATCTGCCCTTCCGGGGTGACAGTTACGCCATGAATACTGCTGATGAAGGAAGCTGGCTTGGTCGCTTTCCACGTGGTTCCGCCGTCGGTGGAGTAGACCACCTCAGTGCGGGTTGCGCCAACCACCAGGTCGCCGTTGCTGCCTGCGGCGACGAAGTCCTGCTGGCCGATCACCGGTCCACCCTTCCAGGTCTTGCCCTGGTCGGTGGTGGTGAAAAGTCCGGCGGAGGTTGCCGCCAGCCAGAATTTCGGCGTAACTTCGATGTCGCTGACACGCGCTTCGAGCGTGGACCGGGTCGCGGTGCGGGTGGCAACCTTGGTTTTCTTTTTGCCCTTGGTCACCGTGGTGTAACTGACTTTCTCGTTAATGACGGTGTTGCTCGGCTTCCATTCGCTGGCATTGTGATCCAGGGTGAAGATGCCGCGATTGGTTCCAGCCACCAGCGTGCCATTGCTGGCCTGCTCCAGCGTGAACACGTCGCGCCCGGCCAAACCGGCGCTCTTCTGCGTCCAGTGCTGTCCGCCATCTGGAGAGTCGAATACTCCGCCAAACTCGCGGTCATTGACTACGCCCACATAAACTTCCCCGGTCTCCTTGTTATCGGCAAGGATGGCGGTGACATAGCGGTGGGTATAACCGTGATTCGAGGCCGTCCAGTTCTGCGCTCCATCGTCGCTGGCCATGACGCCACTGCGGTCGGTGGCCAGCAACACGCGCTGCGAGTTGCGCGGATCCACCAGCACGTCGTTGACGACGACTTCAGGATTGCTCACCCGCTTCCAGGTCTTGCCACTGTCCGTCGTCTTCCACAATCCTTCCGTGGTGCCGGCGTAAACCACCGCCGGGTTACTGGGATCTTGTTTCAACACGCGGGTGCGCCGCGCGGAAAAGGGGATGCCCTGCAATTTCTGGAATTGATCGCCGGCGCTCTCGCTCTTGTAGATTCCCGAGCAGGCGCTGGCAAAGACAACCGATGAATTGCTGGAATCGACGATGACGGAAAACACATCGGAATCGTCGATCATGCCCTTGTTAATGTGCTGCCAGTTGGCGCCTCCATCGGCGGTTTTCCAGGCGAGGTGCCAGGTGCCGGCATAGACCACGTTGGGATCCTTGGGATCGACCGCGACCGATTCAATGTTCTTGATCTCAGCGTGATTGAGCGGCGACATCCGTTCCCAGCTATTGCCTGCATCCTTGCTGCGGAACACGCCTTCCAGGGTTCCAGCCACCAGGACTTTCGAATCCGAAGCCGACACCGCCAGGGCGCGAACCGATTTGCCGTGCATAGCGGGAAGCGTTTCCCAGTTCTTGCCGCCGTCATGGGTGCGAAATACATCGCCCGACTGCTGGTTCTCCACGCTCCAGGCAGCGACGAACATGGTCTTGGAATTTTGAGGATCGAATGCGATGTGGTCGAGAACGTAATCATCTCCATCGCCGAGATGCGCGAAGCGCGTCCAGGTATGGCCGGCATCCTGCGACGCAAAGATCGTTCCGGTATTGGTACCCAGGAAGATATGGTCCGGATTCTGCGGATCATACGCCAGACTGCGAACATCGCCGCCATCGGGACCGAGTACCGCCCACTGGCCCGCCCAGGCGCTCACGGACAACAGCGCCACCGTCAACAGAATCAGCAATTTACGAGATACACCCAGCTGTGCTTCCAAAGTCATATTGAAATCCGCCCCCGCGCGGAAAATAAACTCCTGCGGGGCACAGCGTGACAGCCTATCAGGAGTCAATCAAGTTACCTAAGGGAGAGGAAAAAATAGGCCGGTCGGCGGGCCGACCGGCCTTTGGGTTTCAGTCCCGTCTACATGGACTTCTTCTTCTTAGCCGGCGCCCGCGGATGATCGGGAACCGCCTTCACCATGGACTCATCGACCATGTTCGTGCCGGATTCAGTGAAGCTGGCTCCGGCGGGAACGATCCAGAAGTCCGCGGTCTTGGTGCCCGCGCTGCCAGTGCGGACCTCAATGCGGCTGGCGTCGATGGCCTGTTTGGCTTCGCCGCCCGAGAGATACGCTTTGCTGTCAACCGCGCGCTCTCCGGCGAGATTCTTGCGCTTCTCGCTGGGATCGGCGTTGCCGACGATGACCAGCTTAGAGTCAGGATCGTGCTGCAGGCGTTGCGCGACGTCATCGAGCACGGCCTTGCAGGTGTTGTCTACACGCCACGGCTTCACTTTGTTGGGGAAGTCGCAGGAGCTCAGCTTGCTCGCCTGCGGCGGCGGCGGAGGCGGAACCTCCACGTTCACCTGGCTTGAAGCCGAAGCGGTCAAACCACGGGAATCGGTACAGGTTGCGCTTACGGTGATTGGACCCGCCGACGCTCCGTTGGTGCTCAGGGTGGCGCTGCTGCCACTACCCGACACGCTGCCGCCGCTCGAAGTCCAGGAGCCCACCGTGACCGGAACATTGTCCGGGCTGGTGCAGGTGCAGGTGATGGTTGAGGAAGTTCCGGTTTGCACCGTCGAAGGATTCGCCGAGCACGACATGGTGGGCGGATTCTTCGGCGGCTCTTTCACCGTGAAGTTGGCGCTGCAACTCGCCACATTGTTCTTCTTTTTCTTGGGATCGGTAATCTTCGCGGTCACGGTATAACTGCCGCCGGCAACGCCATTAGTATCGATGGCCGCCGTCGTGTCCTTGCCGGTGATCTTGCCGCCGGTGCTGGACCAGTCATAGGTGAGAGTGTGTTTGGGATCGAAGTTGCTGCCCGAAGCGGTGGCGGTGATCGGCTCGCCCACCATCACCTCGCTGGGCTGCAACGAACAATTGGCGGCCGGCGGAACTTCCGGAGCGCCTCCGAAGTTGAAGACCAGCCCGCTGCGCAACCGGGCGCCTTCCAGCACCGGATGCTGCAGTTCGGGATGAGCCGGGGTAGATTTGTCCTGGTAGTTGTGGCGGCCCAAGACGTAGTCGGCCTCAAATAGCCGGAAGCTCATGCGCTTCCAGACGGTCAGATCCATGCCGCCGCCGAGCACCGCGCCGATGCCGGCGTCAGAACCCAGGCTTTTTGGCGTCAACCAGTTCACACCAAACAAGGTGTGGGCGAAAAGATTGAAACCCTCGCCTCGCCACATGTAACGCGGGCCAAAAGACCCCGTGTGCTCGTTGGCGAACTTGTTGTAGTTCCCGCCGTAATCGCCTTCGAGTCCCCAGTGAGAATCGAAGTTATAGGTGAGGCTGGTGCCCCATCCCTGGGGAATGCTGGGAAGCTTGAAACCGGCACTGGGATCGCCGACTCTTGGGACCGTGCCACCTGGATTCAGCCACTGATATCCGATGAACCAGTCGACTTTGGGCGGATTCTCTTGCTGAGCTAGCGCTATACCGCACCACAGAAGCACCGCGATCATCAGCAACCACTGAGCACCGCATGTTTTCTTGCGACAGCGTGACATGTAATCCTCCGTAATGCGTGCGCCTATCTGCTTTGCGCTGGCTGTTTTTTGTTGTCGAGGTATGGGAGCCCGTACGGCAAGTTCTACGAGTGCAATAGCAACCCGCGATTCTAACTCATTGGCCGTTCAAAGCAAAAGTTGAGCAAACTATATTACTGCATTCGCAGCTCTTGATGTCTAACGCATACGGGCAGTTGCCTGATCCATGTTTCCTTCCGGTCTCAGATTGATACCATGAGTTACGCCGCTTGGTACTCAGCTCTTCCCGCCTGGCTCAGACGGAGCTTGCACAGAATCACTGCCAGCCTCAATAATGGCGGCGGAAGGTAGCCAGAAACATGACCCAGGAAAGAGTCCTTATCGTGGAGGACGAGGAGAACGCGCGAACCGGCCTGGCGGAGCTCATCTCCTCCTGGGGCTACCGCACGGAGACTGCCGGGGACGGTGTTGAAGGCCTGGAGAAGGCGGCGGCCTGGTCTCCAGCCATCGTAGTGACGGATCTGAAGATGCCGCGCATGGATGGCATGGAGATGTTGAAGCAGTTAGCCGCGGACACAGCTTCGCCGGCGGTGATCATGGTGACTGCGCAAGGCAGCATTCCGAGCGCGGTCGAAGCCACCAAAATCGGGGCTTACAATTACATCACCAAGCCGATCGACCCCAACCAGCTCCGCGCTCTTCTGCAAAACGCCGCCGAGCGCTACGAAGACCGGGTGGAAAAGGAGGTCATGCGGCGCAAGCTGCGCGACGTCGGCTCCCTGGGCAGGCTGGTGGGATCGTCAAGGAAGATGCAGGAGATTTTCCGGCTGATCGAAATGGTCGCGCCCAGCACCGCCTCGGTACTAATCACCGGAGCCAGTGGCACAGGGAAAGAGCTGGTGGCGCGGACCATTCACGACTTGAGCAACCGGCGCAGCCGGCCTTTTGTACCGATAAACTGCGCAGCCATCCCCGAAACCCTGATCGAAAGCGAAATCTTTGGCCACGAAAAAGGCGCCTTCACCGGCGCGCTCGAGCGCCGCACCGGGTGCTTTGAATTGGCCGAGGGAGGCACTTTGCTGCTCGACGAAATCGGCGAAATGCCGGTTGCCACCCAGGCCAAACTGCTGCGCGTGCTGGAGGATCACAAACTGCGGCGGCTGGGGAGCAAAGTGGAAACCACGGTAGATGTCAGGGTCCTGGCCGCTACCAACAAAGTGCCGGAAGAAGCCGTATCGCGCGGCGAACTTCGCAACGACCTCTACTACCGGCTCAATGTTTTCAACATCCATATGCCCCCCCTGCGCGAACACAAGGAGGATATCCCAGACCTGGTGCGATCGCTCCTCGGCGAAATGAGTGCGAAACACGATCGCCGGGTGGCTGCGGTGAGTGAAGCAGTGTTAAATGCTTTCCAGAGCTATTCCTGGCCAGGCAACGTGCGTGAGCTGCGTAACACCCTGGAGCGCGCTGTAATTGTCTGCGAAGGAGCCGTCGTCGAGACCAAACATCTGCCTCCCGGCTTTGGGCAAACGGCGGTGCGGCCCGGCTCGGAAGACCCCAATGCCGTCCACCTGGGAGTCGGAACCACCGTGGAGGAAGCCGAGAAACTGCTGATTCTCAAGACCCTGGAAGCTACCAACAACAATAAAACGAAAGCCGCAGAAATTCTCGGTATCAGCTTGAAAACGCTGCATAATAAATTAAAGGAGTACGGCAGTGCGTCCGCCGACGCAGCCACCGGAGGAGAAGATGGCTAGCTCCTGCCTTCCTGTCTGGTTGCCGAAGCACTAACCTCTTTTTATGCGCCGCAGTACCAAACTCGTGCTTGCCATCACGCTGATGGTGGTGGTGTTGGTATCGACGTTTTCTTACATTTTTATCTCAGAATTGCTGCGGCGACGCATTGCGGCAACCTACGAAAGCGCCGCTCTGCTGAATCAGCAGTTGGTGTTTCTCGCCAACAATGCGGCGCCGGACTTGAGCAGCACCAAGGTCGATACCGACAACCCCGCGGCCGTCCGGGCGGCCACCGCTTACTACCTCGGGATGGACGTAGACCTGAACGGCGTGTTGCAGTCGATCGTGGGTAGCTGGCCGATGGTCTACGACATAGCTATCGTCGATGCCAACGGCAAGGCCATTCTGCACTCCAGCGGCGCGCTGATCGGCAAGGCTGTGACCAATCGGCCGCCGTTTCAGGCCATCCGCGATTCCGGGTTCCGCGAGCAACTCCGGCTGGTTTACAGTCCGCTGCGGGTTTACGACGTAAGCACCCCGCTGCAATTGAATGGCGCGCCGTTCGGCACGGTGCGGGTGGGAGTTTCCACCGTCTTCCTCAGAAGCGACATCGCGCCATCGCTTCAGCGGGCCACGGTTCTGTCGTTGACGGCAATTCTGGTATCTCTCATATTGGCGGCGGGGCTCTCGCGCCTGGCCTTGGGCCCTCTCGAACGCATCAGCCGCAGCCTGGACAGCGTCTCTGCCGGCGATACCGAAGCGCTCGAGCCCGACGACAGCCCCGACGAATACGGCCTGGTCACGCTCAAAATCGCGCACCTTGGACAGAAGATGCGCGATGCCAAGGAAATCTTCTCCGCTCTCAAGGACAACGTCGATCAGATCATGGGCAACCTGCAGGACGGCCTGATGCTGTTCACGCGCGAAGCCCGGGTGGTTCTGGTCAGCGCTTCGGTCGAGCGTTTCCTGGGCCGGCCCCGCGCCGAGTTGTTGGGTCGCACGGCTAAAGAGGTTTTTTCTCCGGATTCGCCGCTGGGCGCGCTGGTTCTGGAAGCCTTCCAGCAGCGGCGCCCGGTCTCGGCGGGAAGCGCCGAAACCCCCAGCGGAAAGAGCGTTCAGGTGTCCCTGGATTTTATCCAGGAGGGGAAAGCGCAAATTGGCGCTCTGCTCACCATGCGCGATTCCGAATCCGTGCGGCGCATCGAGGAAGACATCGAGACCTCACGGCGGCTCTCCGCCAGCGGCCGCCTCACGCGCGGCGTAGCTCATGAGGTGAAGAACCCCATCAACGCGATCGTGCTCCACCTCCAACTGCTGCAGAACAAGCTGCAGCAGATCGATCCGGCCACTCGCCGCCACATGGACATCATTGGCAACGAGATTCACCGTCTCGACCGGGTGGTGCAGATCCTGGTCGACTTCACCCGTCCGCACGAACTTCACCTGGAGGATCTGGACCTGCGGCAGATTCTCGAGGACGTCGCCCAACTGGCCGCTCCGGAAGCCGAGCAGCACGGCGTAAATATCGTTCAGGACCTGCCCGCGGATCCGCTGCTGGTGCGGGTGGACCCGGATTTCATGAAGCAGGCATTTCTAAATGTGGTGATCAATGGAGTCCAATCGATGGCGCAAGGCGGAGGTTTGACCATCGCGGCACGGCAGGGTGAGGACGCGGCCGTCACCGAAATCCGCGATCAGGGCGGCGGCATTGCTCCCGAAGTGCAGGACAAGATTTTCGAGCTCTACTTCACCACCAAGAAAGCGCAGGGCGGCACCGGCATTGGCCTCGCGCAAACCTACCAGATTATGCAGTGGCACTACGGGACAGTAGATTTCGAGTCGGCGCCGGGGGAGGGCACGACCTTCTGCCTGCGCATCCCTTTGCTGGAGGCGCCCAGCCGCGAGCAGAGGGGTGCAGTCACCGCGGTACGCGCGTCCGACTAGGCTAGGCTCGATGTCGGAAAACTCATCCAAAATCGTTCTTCCCGAAGTGGCTTCCGTAATCGAAAGATGGTTACGCGCGTCAAACCATGGCGACAGAATTTCCTATAGACTCGGCGTTAGACGCAGGCCAGCAAGAACCAGATAACAATGAGCCTCACTGCACTCATCGTCGCGGTTTGCCTGGTGATAACACCTCCGGCGCCAAGAGCGTGGATGACGGCTCAACAGCAATCGCCGCCGGCGGAAGCGCCGCCTACATCCCCCCAAACGCCGAATGCAGCGCAACCCGATCAAGCCAAAGAACCATCGCAATCTCCAGCTGGACAGCCCCAAGCGACACCGGGCGCCCCGGACGGTGCCAAGCCGTCCCCTGAAGCGAAGCCCTCCCAGGAAGGGGCAAAAGACCAGCCCGCCGCGACGCCACCGCCGGCTCCGGCGCCAGCGGATCAAACTGCACCCGCACCCGACAAACCTGCCGCTCCCGCCGCCACCCCAGCAAAGAAACCCCCGCGCAAGCGCAAGTCCACTCCCGCACGGAAGGTGGTGCGGGATGGCAGCACCGCTGATACGGTGGTCGAAATCTCCCCGGGAATGAGCCAGCAGCAGGCCACTACACAGCGCCAGACTGCCGATCAGCTAATCGCGGCGACAGAAGTGAATCTGAAGAAGATTGAAGCGCGGCAGCTTCAGCCGAACGAACAGGAAACTGTCGGCCAGATTCACAACTACCTGGAACAAGCGCGGACAGCGCTCAAGGCAGGGGACCTGGAGCGCAGCCGCAATCTGGCGTTCAAAGCGAACTTGCTCTCCGCCGACCTGCTGCCGCACTGAGCCATCCGATTTTCCCTCGCGCTGGAGATCTTAATTCCCGCCCGTGTTCAGCAGTCTGGAAGGCGCTAACCTGGGCTTTCTAGGGCGTGAGCATGAAGACCATGCCGCTGCCGTAGGCGCCGCCCAGGACGGTGCCGCCGTATAGCCTGCCCTTCTGATCGATCACCAGATTCCCTTCCGGCATGCAGCCATCGTCGCCCTCTCCGAAGGTGTGCAGGACCGTGTAGGCCCACTTACCTGTAGGCTTGGGAGCGAGCTTGTAGATCACTCCGCAGTCGCCATATCCGCCGGCGTCGGTGATGCCATAGAGATTGCCAACTTTGTCCATGACCACGCCGGCGTTGGGCCCATATCCTTTGGCGCCGCCCTTAAATTGGTAGAGGATTCTCTCCTTCCAGTGGCCGTCTGGCTGGGGAGTCAATTTGTACACCACGCCGATGCAACAGCCTCCGCCAGTCGTAGTACCGTAGAGGGCGCCGGAGGCATCCATGAGCAGCGCGCCCCATCCAGGGTTAACACCGTCGTTGTAGTTGCCACGGAAGCGGTGCAGCACTTTTTCCTTCCAGCCCCCTCCATACTTGGGTGTCAGTTCGTACACCACGCCGCAGCTGTTGCCACCGGCGCAGGCGATGCCGCCGGTCCAGGTAGTGCCATAGAGGTTGCCTGCAGCGTCGCTGATCAGGCCAGCGTAGGGATTGGTGCCCCCTGGCGCGGGCTGGTTGTAGTACGAAGGGTAAAAGGCGTGAATGACAGTTTCCATCCAGCCGTTGCGGCCGGACGCTAGCTTGAACACCACCCCACCGCCATGAGGACCACCGCTTGGCGTCGTCCCGTAGAGGTTTCCCGATCCATCCGTGATCACCCCTGCGATAGGATCACCCCCGTCTTTACACTCGGGCGTAGGACAGAAGGCATGCAGAAGCGTTTCGCTCCATCCTGAAAAACCTGGCGTTAGCTCAAACACAGCTCCGCCGGGATAGTGCGGCCCGCCGGTCGTTGTGCCGTATACGCTCCCAGAGCCAAGCACGAGTGGCCTGCCGTAAGGGGCGCATCCAGAGTCGCAGGAAACAAAGTCATACAACACCGAGTATGCCCAATCGCCGTTCGTTTGGGCCAGGCCAAAGACCACGCCGCAACCGCCTCGACAGTCACCCGTGCCACCGCCTCCGGTGCCATACACGTTGCCGGCATGATCAACAACTACGCCGCCCCAGGGGCCCTCTCCGTCGGTGCCATTGAAATTGTGCAGAACGCGATACTTCGGGGCCGCCCAAGCCAATTGCGCCCAGAGCACGCCTAAGATGGCAACGGCCAACAGTCTGCGGAAGTGGCGCACTGGTTGTAGTTTTGGCTTCATCGCGACTTACCTCCTCTTGAACGTGTTGGGGCGGGGAGCTGAATGACGTCAGTCTTGGTTTCATGCGATACACTTCACGCGAAGTGCCGAGCCGAGCTAGGGCGTGACCTGAAAGACGATACCGGCGCCGTAGGCGCCGCCGAGGACAGTGCCGCCGTACAGCTTACCCTTCTGATTGATCGCCAGATTGCCTTCCGGCATGCAGCCATCGTCGCCCTGTCCGAAGGTGTGTAGCACCGTGTAGGCCCACTTGCCGGTGGGCTGCGGAGCGAGCTTGTAGATCACGCCGCAGTCGCCATAGCCGCCGGCGTCGGTGATGCCATAGAGATTGCCCGCTTTGTCCATGACCACGCCTGCGTTGGGTAGAAAACCTTTCGCGCCGCCCTTAAATTCGTAGAGGATTTTCTCCTTCCAGTGGCCGTCGGGCTGGGGAGTCAATTTGTATACCACGCCGTAGCGCAAACCTCCGCCAGTCGTAGTGCCGTAGAGGGCGCCGGAGGCATCCAGCAGCAGGGCGCCCCATCCAGGGTTAACGCCGTCAGTGCCGTGGAAGCGGTGCAGCACTATTTCCTTCCAGCCCCCTCCAATCTTGGGTGTCAATTCGTACACCACGCCGCAGCTGTTTCCACCGGCACAGGCGATTCCGCCGATCCAGGTTGTGCCATAGAGATTGCCTGCCGAATCCACAATCAGACCAGCATAGGGATTGGAGCCCCCAGGCGCGGGCTGGTTGTAGTAGGAGGCCTGAAAGGTGTGGATGAGTGTGTAGCTCCAATTGTCATGGCTGGGAGCGAGTTCGAAGATCTCGCCACCGTCGGTGCCCCCACCTTGGCTCGTGCCGTAGAGTTCGCCTTTCTTGCCCCAAGCCAACGCGGCCATCGTCCCCACATCCGGGCAGCCAGACTCGGAACAGAAGTCATAAAGCGTGGTTAGCGACCATCCATCTGCGTCGGGGCTTAACTCGAAAGCCGTCCCTGAGTTGTTAGCACCGCCCATGGTTGTGGTCCCATATAGATTGCCCGATGCGTCCAGAACAAGACCGCCGTAAGGCACCGCTCCGTCCAGGCCGTCACCGAAATTGTGCACTAGGGCAAATCTCCATTTGCCCGTTCTGCGTGGCAACAGCTCAAAAACAGTTCCGCAGCCGTAGCCGTAGCATCCCGATCCTCCTCCCCCGACGGCCGTCCCAAACACGTCGCCCTGCCCATCCAGCACGACCCCTCGCCAAAGGCTAGAGCCATCGGTGCCGTCAAAACTGTGCAGGACCCTGTACCTCGGGCCGGCCAGCGACCCTTGCGCGAAGAGAAGAACGAAAGCTGCCAGAATCAGGCATCTGCGGTAGTCGCATAGCGGGAGTTGCGTTCTCATCGGAAATTACGTCCCTTCTGAGTTTCGGGAGAAAAGGGGGATCGAGCGCGCACAACTACGCGGTTATCATGCCACCAAACCCTCGCAAAGACCAGCGGGAGCCGGGCGTCTCATCCCAGCCCCCGTCAGGTCTGTTTCAGTCCGTTTCGTCGGCATCACTGTCCGGGTCAACGGGGTAGCTGCTGGTGCTAAAGCACTGGTTGCCTCCCGGTTTCGGTTTATGGAAGCAAGACGGCGGGTAGAACCCCTGCGGGATGCTCGGAGGCGGAAGCGCCGTCTGGTTGAAGTCGAAAAAGTCGGACAGAGAGTAGGTGGTGCTCCAATGCACCGGATCGTAATCCGGAGCATAGAAGTCGGCGAACGGATAGTTCTGACCGCCAATCCCGAACTGTCCTCCCAAACGAGTACCGCTCGGAGCCAACGCATACTCGATGAAGTTCAGAATGCTGCCGAAGTCATGGTTGACGTTGGAAATGTAGCCGGTGTAGCTCGCGGGGGGCTGCGCACTCTGTTTCACGTACGCGCCCACTACCAACAGCGGCACCCGGAAGCCGTACACGTACTGGAAACCCGTGCCGCCGGGGTAGCCACATGGCTGGAGTGGACCGCAGTTGGGAGGCACGACGTGGTCGTAGTAGCCGCCCCAGTCGTCCCAGGTGACCAGGATGACGGTGTCGTACCAGTAGCCACCCACGCTGCTGTCGCATGAGGTGGCCAGTGCTACTCGGTTGATAATGGCCGACACCCAAGACGGCCCGCCGTCGCCTTTCGTCGCTACGGGCCCACCAGAGTGATCGGACCAGTTGCCGTCGGGAATCACCCAACTGACAGACGGCAGGGTGCAGTTGTCTATTTCAGTCAGGATGGGCGCACCGTCACCCGAGTTGTCATGGGGGTCGTAGCTTTCCAATTCGACCCTCGGCGGCAGCGTCCGACCGCCAATGAAGTCCGGCCCTTGGCAGTGGCCGCCGTATCCGCTCGTCTGACAGATGTGCTGAATGGCAGCCGGTGCAGTCCAGAGTTCGCCCTCGTGTCTGGCGTAGTACCTCCAACTAATGCCGGCACCGTTCAGCAGGCGCGGGCAGCGCGGAAGGCCGGGGACCTGGAGCGCAGCCGCAATCTGGCGTTCAAAGCCCACCTGCTCTCCGCCGACCTGCTGCCGCACTGAGCCAGCCGATTTTCCCCGGCTTACTTCTTGCCCGTATTCAACAGCACGCTGACCACGCTGTTGAAATAGTCGGTAACCACCAGATCGGGCCGACCGTCGCCGTTCACGTCGGCAGCCACCATCTGGATAGCCATGACAGCGGGATTCAAAGGGAAACTCAATGGCGGCTTGAAAAAGCCGTTGCCCTTCCCCCGCAACACGCTGACACCGCCTGGGAAACCGCCATTGGTTACGGCCACATCCAGTTGTCCGTCGTCGTTGAAATCGGCGAGGGCAATGGAGCCAGCCCTGGTGCCCGCGGCCGAGTGCGTC
>Ga0335079_10004489_pt1 | contig 16056 bp, 16 predicted proteins | sample Lox_Sample_33_FD_206719 | JGI IMG/M metagenome (GOLD analysis project Ga0335079, IMG submission 206719) | Soil microbial communities from Loxahatchee National Wildlife Refuge, Florida, United States - Lox_Sample_3.3 | ecosystem: Environmental > Terrestrial > Soil > Wetlands | place: USA... | reverse complement strand
CAAAGTGGACAGCCTGGCCTGAAGTTCAATTTTGCTTCCTCGGCGGCTCGAAGAATTTCCCGCGGTCGCTGTCCCGGCCGGCAGTGCGCGCTGCTTGCTAACAGCAGAGATGGCGCTGCGGCGAATAGGTCCGCGGCAATAGAAAAGCAGCATGAACCCGCAGGAATGGGAAAAGCAGGAATGGAAAACCAGTGATGGAAAAGCAGGAACGGAAAAGCAGTGATGGAACCGCATTTCACCAAACCGCAGTGCGCGGCTTCTTTTAGCTTCAGCTTTCTGAAGGAGCAGTTGCGCCTGCTGCAGGAACTGGCCGAAGCCCTGGAGAGCGCGCCGCAGGCGGTTGTGGCCTCTGACCTTCGTCGCCTCGAACTGCAAACCAGCCGTCAGCGCGCTATTACTGAAGACCTCCGCGTATTGTGGAACGTGCCGGCAGCCTCTTCTTCCGCTACAGACTCGCCCGCGCAGCGCCGCGCTGTGATCCGGCAGATTGCCGCAAGCTCTCTGCGGGCTCAGCAAGCTGCAAGGCTCTATGCCGCGCTGTTGCGCCGCGCGCAACGCACCAACCACATTTTTCTGCGGCTGCTGGCCAGTTCGGCGGCCACCTACGAGCCTCCGCGAGCTGCCATGCCGGCGCCCCCAGGCAGGGTGTAGCCATGTCAAGCCTGATCGGCACCCTCTCCATTTCACTTACCGCGCTCGCCGCCGAGCAGGGCGCGCTGGAAGCGACGGCCAACAACGTCGCCAACGTCAATACTCCGGGCTACTCGCGCCTGGTTCCCGTGCTGGTAGAAACCCCTCCGGCGGTGGTGAACTCGCTTACCCTGGGCACCGGCGTGAGCCTGGCCCGGCTGCAGAGCGTGCGCGATCCCATCCTGCAATTGCGCATTCAGGAAGAGACCCAGCAGCAGGGGCAGCTCAACGCCTTCGTGACCGGTATGCAGCAGGCCCAGGTAATGTTCAACAGCTCCAGCGGCGGCGATATCGGGACCCAGCTTTCCAACTTCTTCAGCAGTTTGAGCCAGCTTTCCACCAACCCCACCGACCTGGCCACCCGGCAGACGGTTTTGACGGCCGCGGGTAACCTGGCCAACAGCTTTAACAACACCGCCAACACTCTGACCACGCAACGCGCCAATGTGGATTTAGAAGTAGTCCAGGCAGTGCAGCAGATCAACACCCTGACCACGCAGATTGCCCAGGTGAATACGCAGATCAACGCGCTGCAAAACGTCGGCCGTGACGCCAGCGCGTTCATTGATCAGCGCGACGTGCTCGTCGGCCAGCTTTCCAGCCTGATTGACGTGCAGCAGATCAAAAGCGACTCCAGCATCAGCCTCACCACCTCCAGTGGTACGGCGCTGGTGGCCGATCAGCAGGCCTTCACGCTGACTACGCAGCAGGACGCGAGCGGGGTGCAGCACATCTTTGCCCAGGGCCAGGACATCACCAGCCAGCTGAGTTCGGGCCAGCTGGGCGGCCTGATTCAGGTGCGCGACCAGAAAATTCCCGCCCTGCTTACCAGCCTGGACACGCTGGCCGCCGGGCTGGCCAATGCCTTCAACACTGCCAACCAGGCGGGCTTCGACCTGAACGGCAACCCGGGCGGAAACCTTTTCACACCGCCGCCGGCTTCGGGACAAGGCGCGGCCTCGAGCATGGCCGTGGCCATCACCGATCCTTCGCTTATCGCTGCCAGCTCCGATGGCACACCGGGCAGCAACGGCAACGTCTCGGCTCTTCTGGCGGTGCACGATCAGCCCCTGATCGCGGGGCAGACGCCCACCGACTACTACGCCAACCTGGTTTTCGGCGTGGGCAGCGATGTCTCCAACGGCTCCGCCGAACTGAGCGCGTCGCAACTCATTCTGCAACAGCTGCAAGACCAGCGGGCCAGCATTTCGGGAGTCTCGCTCGATGAAGAAGCCGCCAATCTCATTCAGTATCAGCGCGCCTACGAAGCGGCGGCGCGCGTGGTAGACACCGCCAGCCAGATGTTTGCCACGCTGATCAATATGGGGGTCACGCCATGAGCGCGATTCGCGTCAATCCTTATCCCACCCCTGACCTCTTGGCGGCCCTGGCCGAGAGCCAGCAGCAACAGCAGACCGACCTTCTGCAGCTGGCGACCGGGCGCAAGATCAACCAGCCCTCGGATGATCCGGCGGGAACGGCCCAGCTCATCCAGAACCTCGATCAGCAGAGCCAGGCGGATTCCTACCAGCGCAGCATGAGCAGCGTAAACGGCGAGCTTTCGACCGCCGATTCCACACTGAACTCCGTGGTCACGGTCCTGCAGCGCGCCATCTCTCTGGGCACCGAAGGCGCCAACGGCACGCTCTCCGATGCCGACCGGCTTTCGGTCGCGAGTGAGGTACAAGGCATCCAGGCGCAGCTTTTGAGCCTGGCCAACACCTCTTATCAGGGGCATTACATCTTTTCCGGCACCGCCCAGACCCAGCCGTTCGTGGCCGATAGCACTCAGCCTTCGGGCGTGCGTTATGACGGCAACACCGACGTTAACAGCGTCAGCATCGGGAATGGCTACTCCCTGCAAGTCAACCTGCCGGGCTCGCAGATCTTCTCCACCCCCAGTCCCAGCGTCTTTCAGTCCATTCAGGATTTGATCAACGCGCTGCAGTCCAACACCAACATTGGAACCGCGGTCAACGAAGTCAGCGTCGCCTACAGCCACGTGAACGCGGTGCGCGTGTTTTACGGCAACGGCATGAACCAGATCACTGACCAGCAAACCAATCTCAACTCAGTGTCAGTGAACCTGAGCAGCCAGGAAAACACCATCGCCGGGGCTGACCTGGCCACGGTCATCAGCAATCTGGTGAATTCGCAGACCTCGCGCCAGGCCACGCTGCAGGCCATCGGCCAGACCTCGCAGCTGAATCTGTTCAACTACCTCCCGCCGCAGTAAAGACGCGCGGAAGGCCAAAGGTGGCTTGTGATGCGCCTGTTGTTCAGGATCAAGGCTGACTTTCGCGGCGCGGCTACCCATCATCCTTGCCACGGCAACCCTGACCAGGCTCATAGTATCTTGCGCCGGCCCTCCGCCCAGGCCGAGGCCGCGGCCAGATGGGCCCGAATGCCTTCCAGCCGCGCTTTTTCTGAGAGCATGCGCTCTTGCACCCGCGGCAACAGGAGTTCCAACCGCTGCACATTTTCGCGATAAGCGGAAACTTCCTTTTCGAATTCGGGAGTGGGCGCCTGCGAGCCTGAGTTCAGGCATTGGCCCGCCGCCTGCAAGTCGGAGAGGATGCCCGTCAGCACCGGGGGCAGGATAGCGGCAGAATCAATGGGTTCGGCCTGCCAGCGGCTGAGCACGCCGCGCAGCTTTTCATTGATCGCGCCCAGGGCTTCGGCGGCCGGAATGGACATCAGCCTCTCCAGTGGGAGCGCGGGCCAGGCGCTTGCGCCTCTCGCGCCGGAGGCTGGCTTCCATTCACCGCGCGGTCCACTTCCGTCCACGCTTCCCGCATCTCCAGCAGCACCCCGATCTGCTCCTGCAGCATGGCGGGCGAAGCCTTGGCCTGCGCCTCCAGCAACCGGGCCCGCAGCGTGGCGTAGAAGCGCATCAGGTTGGGGACTACGTGCCCCTTGACCTCCAGGTTCAGCGTTGTCTGCAGATGGGCAATGACCTTCAGCGCATGGTTGAGCTCGCGGGTGCGCGCTTCGATATCACCCGCTTCGATGGCTTTGATCGCTCGCCCCAGGTCGTGAATGATCTGCTCATAAAGCAGCACCACCAGCTGAACTCCGCTGGCGCCGCGTCCCGCGGCCTGGCGATAAGAAGATCTGGCGTCCATCCTCTACCTACAGTCCTGAAGTCAGCACCGGGGTTGAAGTTTGCCCATTGCTACTGGCCGGATTCAACGAACTGATCACCTGGGTGATGGCTTGCAACAGCAAGGGATACTCCTGCAGGCTGGCGTTGATCTGGCTGTACTGCGTGGTCAACTGCTGCTGCTCGTTGGCCAGCTGCGCCTGAAAATTGCTGATGCTGGTGCTAAGCGCCTGCTGCTGCGCGCTGTTCTGCGCAATATCCACGTTGAGCGCGCCCCCGGTGGGCGAGGTCAGTCCGTTCAGATCAGTCTGAAATTTCTGGGCAAAGCCGGTTCCGCCGGCGTTCTGAAAGAAGTTCAGGAAGGCCGAAGGATTCGCGGCCAAAGCGCTGCTCAGGCTGGGCTGGTCGGAAGTGGCGGTGGTATTCACAGTGAGCGTGCCATCGTCATTCATCTCAATGCCGAGCGACGCCAGGTTCACCAGCCCGCTGTTGCCGGTGATCGAATAAGTTACATCGTTGAGCAGGCTGGACTGGATGGAGCGCAGGGAAAAATCGGAGCCCAGCGGCCCCTCATTGTTGGTCGTCGGATCCACCACATATTGCTGATTGATGTTGCCTACCAGGGAGTTGTAGGCCGAGACGAAATTGTTGACGGCATTGGTGATCTGGGTAGTATCGGGGCCGACCGTCAGCTGCACCGGAGTTCCACTGCTGGGGCTGAGAAGGTTCAACGTCACCCCATTAATCACTCCGGATACAGTGTTGCTCGAGCTGTTGATGTCTATGCCATCTACATTAAGGTTGGCGTTTGTTCCCGCCACTTGATGGAAGGGCAGCGCGGGCGGCGGCGCGGCCGTGGCAATGGTGAAGGTATCGCCGGCCTTAAAGGCGGTTTTGCCGGCGTTAATCGTGAACGCAATCTGGCCGTCGGAAAATGGCGTTCCCACTGTTGCCGTGCCCAGGTTGCCCGAAACCGACCCGCTGACAGAAAAATGCGTGGCATCGGTGGCCGTCAGGGTGATGGTTTCCGCCACACTCGACGGGCCGCCGGTCAGGTTGGTGATGGTTCCATTTCCTGTTCCGCTAAAAGAAGGAGTGCCCGCCGAGCCAATTGAAGCGATGGTCAGATTGCCGGGAATTCCCGAGGTGTTGCTCAGCAGAGACAGCCGTGTGCCGTTGGCATCGGTCACCACGTTGGCATTTACACCGATGCTGGCCGCATTGATCTGGCTGGCCAACTGCGAAAGCGTTTCATTGGCAGCGATGGCCACCCGACTGGCCGGGCCGCTTCCCACCTGAATGCTGAGCCCGCCTGCTGACAAATTGCCGGCAATCGGATCGGTATAGGCCAGGGCAGAGCTGGCCAGATTGGTGACCGTGATCTGATGTGAGGCCGTGGCCGCGACGCTCTGCGCTGTGGCCGTCAACACGCTTGGCTGTGAGGAAGCCGCGCTTAAGGCGGTAAGAGTGCCGGCCGGGTCTGCCAGGGCCTGCACCGCCGTCGCCAGATTGGTGAGATTGTTGTTGATGCCCAGCAGCAGCCCCTGCTGCGTAGAAAGCGTGGTCTGCTCGTTCTGCCACTCCGTCAGCGGGCCGCTCTGGTCGGAAAGAATCTGCTGCACCAGTGTGGAGACGTCAAAGCCGCTTCCCGAAAGCAGCGTAAACGGATTTAAACTGACCGACATCTATTCGCCTTTTGCCGGTTCAACGGAAGTTGCGGCTTCGCCGGCCTGCTCTTGCGCCCGTTGCAGGGTCTCGCGGATCTGGTGGACCAGGCTGAGTATCTGTGCGTCCGGCATCTGCAGAATCAGGCTCCCCGACTGCTGGTCCAGGAATTGATAAACCATAATGTAATCCGCCAGCGGCGTGTCCCACTGCACCCGCACCTCATCCTGCGGGAACTCGGGTACCGGCGCCGCCGCTTTTTGCGCGGGCGCTTGCCGGCTGGAGCTTCTCTCTAAATCCGCCGTTTGCGCCCGTGGTGGCACCGCCTGAGTTTTGCTCTCCGGCGTTTGCGGGTCGCTCCCAGGTGGTTCTCTTACCGGGCCCACGTTCATACCAAGCTACCTTGAAAAAAGAAGGGAGGCAGCGCCGGCTGCCTCCCTGTAATGCCGGCCTTACTGCAGCAGCTTGAGCACGATCTGCTGCTGCTGGTTGGCCTGGGCCAGAGCGGCAATGCCGGTCTGTTCCAGGATGGAGTACTTGGTCAGGTTAGCCACGGCGGTTGGAATGTCCGCGGCCGTGATGGTGTTTTCCGCCGAAGTCAGGTTCTGCACCTGGCTGTTGAGCACGTTGCTGGCGGCGGTGAGCCGGTTGACGCTCGCGCCCAATGTGCCGCGCACGCTGGCGATGTTTGCGATGGCCGCGTTGATCTGGGTCAGCGCGGTTTGCGCGTCCGTTTGCGAGCTCAGGTCGGTGACGGCCAGGTCCACGGCGTTGCCGCCGGTGCCGTTGGTGATCCCGCTGGTAGCCAATGCTCCAATGGTGACCCCGATCTGGCTGGACCCGATGCCGGTTGAGTCGCTCAGGAAAATGTTGGTGATGGTTGAACCGGTTTGCGAGGGATTGCTGAACGCTCCCAGCACCGTCTCGGTCGTGGTGGAGTTCACTGCAAGGTTGCCGCTGCTCTTGGGATCCACCACCACCAGCTCTCCGGAGCTGATGTAGGCCTGGAGGCCGGCAGCATCCGTAGAAGGATTGCTGATGGCGCTGATCAGGTCCCCAACCGTGGACGCGGCCCCGGCGGTGAAGGTGAAGGTCTTGCCCCCGGCCGTGAAGCTGGTCACAGCTCCGTTGGTAAGAGCTGTACTCGCGGTCAGCGGAGTCGAGGCCCCGCCACTGCTCACCAGTTCATTGGGGTTGGTGGTGGTTGTCCCTGTCGTCGTGGGTGTGGTGAAATCCGTGGGAGCGCCAGAGACCGGAGCACCCAGGACGGTATCCGTAGTCGAGACGTTGATGTCGCCGCGGTTCAACGGATCGGTGACTTCCAGGGTTCCGCTGACCAATGCCGCCTTGGCCCCCACCGTGGTATCGGCGTTGATGGCGTTGATCAGGTCCTGCACGGTCGAGGTTGCAGCCGCGTTGGTGGTAAATCCGCCCAGCGTGCTGTTGGTGAGATCGGCAAAGGCAGTGGTAAAGTCCGCGCCCGTGGTCAGGCCGGTACTGGCCGCGCCGGTGACAATCCCGGTGCCCGAGAGATCGGTAATCTGCAAATGTCCGCCCACGATGGCCGCGCCGTACTGGGCGGCGCCATTGGTATCACCAGCCCCACTCACCGTGATATTGGCCGTACTGGCCCCGGTGGTGATGGCGGTGATCAGCTCCGTGATGTTTGAGCCTCCGGCTCCGACCGTGTAAGTGGTTGCGCCGGTGCCTCTGGTGATCGTAAACACATCCGTCGCAGCCAGAGCAGTTGCGCCGGTCACCGTGGCCGAGGCGCTGGTCACCACGTTGGTGTTGGCTTCGGTCGCGGCCAGGTCGCCGTTTCCATTGAGGTCGGTCACTTGCAGGTTGCCGCCTGCGAGCACCGCCTGATAGCCGGCATGGCTGGCATCGGTGCCGCCCACGGTAATGCTGCCTCCGCTGGTGCCGGTGTTGATGGCGGTGAGCAGGGCGCCGACGTTGGTGGCGGCCGTGGCGGTGTAGGTGCTCGTGCCGGTGCCGCGCGTCAAGGTCAGCACATCTCCCGCCGCCACAGCAGTGGCGGCCGTGAGCCCGGTGCCGGCGCCGGTGATCTCGTTCGGGTTGGCGCCAGAGGTGGTGCCCGCGGTGTAGGTGAAAGTCTGGCCGCCGGCGCTGACCGTGGTGGTATCGCCCGGGGTCAGAACTGTGCCCAGGCTCAACGTGCCCGCCGCTGCCGGACTGTCCTGCGCGTTGAGATTGGGGGCTGAGCCGCTGTGAAAGACGGCTTGACCGTTATAGGTAGTGGAACTGCCGATGCGGTCAATTTCCGCCAGGATGGAAGCATACTCAGCTTGCAGCGCGGTGCGCTGCGGGTCGGAGACCGTGCCCGTGGCCGACTCGGTGGCCAGGGTGATGGCGCGGTTGAGCAGGTTCGTCACCTGAGCCAGAGCGCCGTCTGCCAGTTGCAGCTCGCCGACTCCGTTGTTGGCATTGCTGACCGACTGTGTGAGGGCGGTGATGTTGGCCTGCAACCCATTGGCGATAGCCAGGCCGGCGGCATCATCCGCGCCAGTATTGATGCGCGACCCTGAAGACAACTGCGCCAGCGTGCTTTGCAGGGCGGAATTGGTCAGGGTAAGTTGGTTCTCCGCCGCCAGGGACGGAATATTGTTGAGAATGCCAAGTGCCATGTCTGTTTCTCCTTCGGTTGAGTTGGTTCCGTCCTACCGGGGAACCGCCTCCCAAAGAGCACTTGGAGACGTTCCACTCGTTCGCCCACGGAACCTGGTTGTCTTGCAATAGCTCCCATCGGCAGATTGCGTGCAGGCTTTAGCGCAACTCCTCTCAAACCCGCTTAGTACCTCCGTAATGACGCTTGCCGGTCTCGCCATAATCGGCATTTCTTCCCCGCCCGATTACGCCAGAAGGGCGCTGCTGCCTTGCATTCGACCTACGCCCGGAGTACGCCGCGATGATTCAACTGACTCGCCTGAACAATCAGCCTTTGACCATCAATTCCGACCTCATCAAGTTTGTCGAGAAATCTCCCGACACCCTCATCACTTTGCTGAACGGCGAAAAAATCCTGGTGCGCGAGAGCCCGGTCCAGGTTCGTAACCGGATCATTGAGTTCCGGCGCGCGGTGCTGCAAGGCATCTTTCCCCTGCGCGATCAGCTGCCCGCGGTGGCGGCCGCGATCGGGCAAAGCGGGCCGGCGGCGCCAGCACAAGATGACGAAGGCCAGAGCGAAAGGTAAGGGCGCGTGGATAAGTCCAGTTGGGGAGGAGTTCTGCTGGCGCTGGGCGGCATCCTTGGCGGGCTGCTGCTCGAAGGCGGGCGGCTTTCCCAGGTGCTGCAGCCCACCGCCGCGCTCATCGTCTTCGGCGGCACGCTGGGCGCCGTGCTCCTGCAGTTTCCCCTGCGGGTGGTGCTGGCCGCGCTCCGCCAATTAGTCGAGGTGTTCGTTGAGCCCCGCCGCGACCCCCAGGGGCGCATTCGGGAGCTGGTCCGCTACGCCTACCAGGCCCGCCGTGAAGGCATCGTTTCGCTCGATGGCGAGATGGAGAAAATTCACGAACCATTCCTGAAGAAGGCGCTCATGCTGGCCGTTGACGGCACCGAGCCGCAGGAGTTGCGCAAGATGATGGAGCTCGAGCTCGATAACCACGCCGAGCACGAAGAGGCAATCCCCTTGGTCTTCGAGTCGGCCGGCGGCTTCTCCCCTACCATCGGCATTATCGGCGCGGTGCTCGGTCTGATTCAGGTCATGCAACACCTGGATAGGATTGACGAAGTCGGACGCGGCATTGCGGTGGCCTTCGTGGCCACCATCTACGGGGTGGGCGCGGCCAACCTTTTCTTTCTTCCTTCCGCCGGCAAGCTCAGGATTCGCATTCGCGAGGTCCAGGTCATTCGCGAGATGACGCTGGAAGGCGTCATCTCGATTCTCGAGGGCATGAATCCCCGCATGCTGGAAATCAAGCTGCTCGCCTATCTTGCCCAGGCCAAAGCCCCTGCCATCAAAGCGGAAAGCGCCCGGAAGGCGGCCGCAGGCAAATGAGGCGCCGCCGCAGGACTCGTATTCACCATAGCCACGACCGCTGGCTGGTTTCCTATGCCGACTTCATTACTTTGCTCTTCGCCTTTTTTGTCGTGATGTATTCCACCGCGCAGGTAGACCAGAGAAAAGTAGGCAAGCTGGCCATGGCCATCCAGGTCGCCTTTCAGGAGATGGGCGTCTTTCCCACCTCGGCGACACAGATTCCGGTCAGCAGCAAAGAGCCGATGCCGTTCAACAGCGTGCAGGCCATCGAAAATATCCGCCGCAACACCGAGCTCGGCCGCATCGTCTCTCCGCCCGAGGCCGAACTCTCCAGCTCGGCGCAGAACGAAAATCTTGCCGGCTTGCGCCGCCAGCTCGAGAAGACCCTGGCCCCGGAAATCCAGCGCCATGAAGTCGCTCTGCGCACCGTGCCAGACGGGCTGGTGATCAGCCTCCGCGAGATCGGTTTTTTTGACAGCGGCTCGGCCAATATCAAAGCCGGCTCTCTGCCGGCTTTTGCCCGCATCGCCGATTTGCTGCTGCAAGGTTCTTACCGCATCCGCATCGAAGGCCACACCGACAATGTGCCCATTCACAACGGGCAATTTCCTTCCAATTGGGAGCTTTCCACCGCCCGCGCCAGTGAACTGGTCCGCCTGCTGGTGGTGAAGTACGGATTTGCTCCCGAGCGCCTGGCCGCGGCCGGATATGCCCAATACCACCCCGTGGCCAGCAACGCGACCGCCGACGGCCGGGCGCAAAACCGCCGCGTGGATATCGTGGTGCTCGGAAAGATGGCGGAAGAAACGCCGCCGCCGGCCCAGGCGGCGCCGCCCGAGAGCGCCAAGCCTTCACCAGCGGTGCCCTATCCCATACCCCGCTAGCGTAGAGGCCAGGCCGGTTAAAGTCCCCGCTTTTCATGCCGATGGACTGGTTGGCGACCCCTGATGGCCGGGGAAATGCGTCTCTCTGCCGGGGAAGCCTTGCGCCAGAGGCCGGCGCCGCCCGCTCACGTCTGCCAGGGCCGCGCTGTAGCACAGGAGTTCACATGGAATTGCAAAACAAGGCGAATGAGGGCGTCAACAGCACCGCCGCTTTTCATGACAGCCGGCAGGGGCATGGCGAGTTGCTGCAGCTGGTGAGCTTTCACATTGGGGGAGAGGAATTCGGCCTCGACATTCTGCGGGTGCAGGAAATCATCCGCATTCAGGAACTGACCCGCGTTCCCAACTCTCCTGACTTCGTGGATGGCGTGATCAACCTGCGCGGCAAAGTCATTCCCGTGATCGCCCTGCGCAAACGCTTCGGCCTGGAGCAACTGGCGCACGACAAGCAAACCCGCATCGTGGTGATCGAGGCCAAAGGCACGGTGGTGGGCTTCATCGTGGATTCGGTCTCCGAGGTGCTGCGCATTCCGGCGGATACGGTGGAACCGCCGCCGCGGCTCGGCCGGGTGGAGCGCGAATACGTTTCCGGCGTGGGCAAGCTGGATAACCGCCTGCTGATCCTGCTCGATGTGGATCGCCTGATGGGAGACTCCGAAGAAATCGGCGCCGCTCTGACTGCCTGATGTACGCCTCCGGCCGCGCGCTTCGGCGACAGCGGCGGAGGATGGTGCTCTGTGGATAACGACCTCTCGCAAGATCCGACTCTGGTGCAGGAGTTCCTCGTCGAATCCGAGGAGCTTCTGCAGCGCATGGACCAGGACATGGTCACGCTCGAATCCACGCCCAACGACACCGAATTGCTCAACCGCATCTTCCGCGCTCTGCACACCATAAAGGGGACCTCCGGATTCCTGGGGTACGAGCCGGTGGTGCGCCTCAGCCACCGCGCCGAAGACGTTCTCAACAATCTGCGCAAAGGAGAAATCCAGCTTACCCGCCGCATGATGGACGCGCTGCTCCGCTCCCGCGACCAGCTCGGACGCATGCTCGCCGATATTCGCGAGGGCGGCCTCAAGAAATATGAGATTGACGGGCTGGTCGCGGAACTGGAGGCCGTACAAAAAGCTGAGGCCGGGGAGGCTCCCGGCCAGCCCGCAGTTTCTGAGGCGCCGGCGGAAGATGCGCCCGCCAGCGAGGCGCCCGTGGTCGAGGCCCAGTCCGCTCCCGTCGTCGAATCTGGCGCGATAGTGGAGGCCACCCCATCGGAACCGGCCTCGCCGGGCCGCCAGGCACAAGCGGGCGAGCCTTCCGCTACTCCTCAGACCATGCGCGTGGATGTGCGCAAGCTGGACGAACTCATCAACTTGATCGGCGAGCTGGTGCTGGAGCGCAATCGCCTGATGCGCCTGACCAACGACTTCAGCCTGGGGCGTGTTTCCAAAGAAGACCTTGACTCGGCCCTCAGCCAAACCACTGCCCGCCTGAGCTTCATCACCGAAGAGCTGCAGGCGGCCGGCCTGCGCACCCGCATGGTGCCCATTGACGCTGTTTTCCGTAAATTTCCCCGCCTGGTGCGGGATGTCGCACGCACCCTGCGGAAGGAAGTGCAGCTTCTGGTCGCCGGCGAAAATACCGAAATTGATAAGACCATGGTCGAGCTGATCGGCGATCCCCTGGTCCACCTCGTGCGCAATTCCCTCGATCACGGCCTGGAGCTTCCCGATGTGCGCGCCGCCGCCGGCAAGCCGCGGCAGGGAACCATTCGCCTGGAAGCCAGCCAGGAGGGCGACCAGATCGTCATCCTCGTGGCCGATGACGGCGCCGGCATTGATCCCGAGCGCGTGCTGCGCAAGGCCATCGAGCGCGGGCTGGTCACGCCCGAACGCGCCCGCGCGCTGAGCGAGCGCGAAATCTTCGAGTTCATTTTTCTGCCCGGCTTCAGCACCGTGGAAAAAGCCAGCGACCTTTCCGGCCGCGGCGTCGGCATGGACGTCGTCCGCACCAACCTGAAGCGCATGAACGGCACCATCGAACTGGAGAGCAAACTGGGCCGGGGCACGACCATCCGTTTGCACCTGCCGCTCACCCTCGCCATTATGCCGGTCCTGCTGGTGCAGGTGGCCGAGGAGGTCTATGGCCTGCCGCTGCGCTCCGTGCTCGAGACCAGCCAGATTCGCAGCGATGAGGTCCACCTGGTGGAGGGCGCGGAGGTTCTGCGCCTGCGGGGGAGGACCCTGCCGCTGCTGCGCCTGGGGAGAATGTTTGCTACTCGCTCCAACAACGGCAACCATGCCGATGAGAAAGTGGTCATTCTTGCGGTAGGCGATAAGCGCATCGCGCTGGCCGTGGACCACCTGGTGGGCCAGGAATCCACCGTGATCAAGCCGCTGGGATCGTATCTGCACAACTGTTCGAGCATTGCCGGCGCCACCATCAGCGGAGACGGCCGGGTGCGCCTGGTTCTCGACCCGGCCGGGCTGCTGGCCTTCGCCGACGGCTCAGCGCCCAGGGGGGCGGTGCAATGAGCTCGCCCGCCCCGTTTCGCACTTCCGATGCCACCGCCGGGCCGCCCAATCCTCACCTGGTGCAGATTCGCGACCTGGTCTATCGCGTGGCCGGAATCTTTCAGCCGGATAATAAGCTCCGCCTGCTGGAAGACCGCTGCGGGCGGCGCATGCAGGCCCTGGCCGTGACCTCGCTGCGCGAGTACTACGAGTGTCTGACCATCAAGCCCATTCGCCAGGCGGAGATGGTCGCGTTGTTGAATGAAATCACCATTGGCGAAACCTGCTTCTTCCGCAACCAGCCTCAGCTCGATGCCCTCCGCAACATCGTGCTGCCCCGCATCATCGAAGCCCGCGCCAAGCTGCCGCTTCGCCATCTGCGGGTATGGAGCGCGGGCTGTTCCACCGGCGAGGAGCCTTACACCCTGAGCATGATGTTTCTGGAGGAGACCGCGGCCAAGCTCAAGGGCTGGACCTTCGAAGTCATGGCGACCGACCTCAATGAGCGCTCCGTCGCGCACGCCAAGCACGGAATCTACGGCGACTACAGCACCCGCAATCTCACCCCTTATTACCGCCAGAAATACTTCATTGCCCGGGCCGAGGGTTTGCAGGTCAACGCTGAAGTCAAGGCCCACGTCAACTTCAACCGCGTCAATCTGCTGGATGATGCCCGCGTCGCCTTCATGAAAGGTGTGGACCTGGTGCTGTGCTGCAACGTGCTGATCTATTTCGACGTCATGTCGAAACGCCGCGTGATTCAGCACTTTTACAACAACCTGCTGGCGCACGGCTACCTCTTCCTGGGGCATTCCGAGTCGCTGTACGGAGTGAGCGAAGACTTTCGGCTGGTCCACCTGCCCTCGGCCACCGCGTATGTGAAAGCGGAAAAGAGGCAGGTGGCCCCACAGGTGAAGACATGAGCACACAGACGGCCCTCATCAAACGGCTTGAAGGCCTCGATCAAATGCCCACCATTCCGGTGGTGCTGGGGCCTTTACTGCGTTATCTCGAGCAACCTCTGGAGCACCTGGAAGTGCAGCAGGTGGTGGACCTGATTTCCCAGGACAAGTCGCTGGCCGCGCAATGCCTGCACATGGCGAACTCGCCCTTGTTCGGGCGCTGGCAGGCGGTGGACAACCTGCGCAGCGCCGTGGTGGCCCTGGGCCTGCAGCGCATGCGCGACATCGCCATCTCGTGCTCGGTGCTCACCTTGCTGCCCAAGGAAAAAACCAACGTCGATCCCGTGGTTTTCTGGGAGCACTCGCTGGGCTGCGCTCTGGTCTGCCGTCAATTTGCCCGCAAGATCAACTTCCCCAATCCCGGCAAGGCCTACCTCGCGGGCCTGCTGCATGATATTGGCATCGTCGCCCACCTTTGGATCGTTCCCACCGAATTTGCCGCCGCCCTGGAAATGGCGCGCTCGCGGCACGTTCCACTGCATGAAGTCGAGGCCGAGCACCTCGGCCTGACCCACTGCGAAACCGGCAAGATCGTTGGCGAGCGCTGGCATTTGACTCCAGACCTGGTGGCCGTCCTCGGCTGCCACCACTATGTTGACCGCGCCGCCAACGACCGCGATCTGGTGGCCCTGGTATCACTGAGCGATCTGCTCTGCCGCATGAGCGGCCTGGGCTACGGCTACATCGAGGAGCGCCAGGTGAACTTTACCGAAGAGCCGGGCTTCACGCTTTTGGTGCAGGAGTGCCCTTCGCTGCAAACCTTTGACTGGGCCCGCTTCACCTTCGAGCTCGAGGCCTACATGGAAGAGGTGCACCGCATGGTGAGCCTGTTGTATCGCTCCGAGTGAAAACGGCCGAGTGGACTCTGGCGGAATGACTTTGCCGACCGACAACCCGCGCCTGATCCGCGTCCTGGTGGCCGATGACAGCGCCTTCATGCGCACCGCCATCACCCGCATGATTGAATCTGACCCGGGGATGCGCGTCGCCTCCACCGCACAGACCGGCCAGGAGGCTCTGGATAAAATCGCCGCCCTGCAGCCTGACGTGGTCACGCTCGACGTGGAGATGCCCGGCCTCAACGGCCTGGAGACCCTGAAGCGCATCATGAAAGACTCTCCCCGCCCGGTGATCATGGTGAGTTCGCTCACCCAGGAAGGCGCGGAGACGACGCTCGAAGCACTGGGTATCGGCGCCTTCGACTATGTTCCCAAGCAGCAGTCCTTCGTCTCCCTGGATATCGTCAAGATTCGGGATGACCTGGTGGCTAAGATCAGAGCTGCGGCGGAAAATGGACGGCGACAGTTTCGGCCCCGGCCTGCCAAGCCGCAGCCGGCTGCGCCGCCCAAGGCCGCTGCCGCCGCTCACGCGCATCCGCCGGTGAATATCGTGGCCCTGGGCACCTCGACCGGCGGACCCAAGGCCCTGCAGGAAATTCTTCCCATGCTGCCCAAGGACCTTCCCGTGGGAGTGCTGATTGTGCAGCACATGCCCAAAGGTTTCACCGGGCCCTTTGCCCGGCGGCTGAATGGATTGTGCAAAGTCTCTGTGCGCGAGGCCGCCCAGGAAGAAATCATCGAGCCGGGCGCGGTTTACATTGCGCCCGCCGGCCAGCATATGACCGTTCACCGGCACACGGCTTCTAAATTTTCGCTTCGCCTTTCCAATACTCCCGACCACGTGCTGCACATCCCCTCGGTGGATGTCATGATGCTCTCGGTTGCTGAAACTTTCCGCTCCAACTGTCTTGGGGTGATTATGACCGGCATGGGGGCCGACGGCCTGCAAGGCATGGAAGCAATCTCACGCAACGGAGGAGTCACCGTCGGGCAGGATGAACCCACCTGCACGGTGTACGGCATGCCACGCTCCTGTGCCGAAAAGGGAATCCTGCAAAGGGTGGTGCCGCTGAACCAGATTCCCGAGCAGATTCTTCTGGCCACGCACTACCGCCCCCGCACCTAGCAGGAAGCCGGTTGTGCGAACTTCGCACACCCCCTAATTTTGACTTTCCGCCCAGGGCCAGACCGGGGGCTGGGTAAAACGGGATTTCGCCTGTGCGGACCTCGCAGGGCCCTTAGCTTCGATTTCCCGATTTGGGAATCCGGGGCTGACTTTCCGGTCGGGTCTGTTTGCCAGCTCGTTACCACAAAGGGCACGAAGGCGCATGAAGGAAAAACCAATGAAGCCAAGGCCTTCGTGAACCTTGGTGGCTCCCTGGCCGTGCTGGCCTGCCGCCCAGCCG
>Ga0335079_10004488_pt1 | contig 16057 bp, 9 predicted proteins | sample Lox_Sample_33_FD_206719 | JGI IMG/M metagenome (GOLD analysis project Ga0335079, IMG submission 206719) | Soil microbial communities from Loxahatchee National Wildlife Refuge, Florida, United States - Lox_Sample_3.3 | ecosystem: Environmental > Terrestrial > Soil > Wetlands | place: USA: Florida... | reverse complement strand
GAGCGAACGCGGGGCGATAGGGACCACCGCCTCCGAGCAGAACCGCAACTTGAGGAATGTGCAACGTCTCAGAAATGCGGGTGGCGACGGTCTCGATCAAGGGGCGGGTTTCGACCATACTGCGCACCTGATCGCTGAGGTCACCCAGTACCTGGTCGACATTGTAAGCTTCGCGAAAAAAGCGGCGGTCGGTCCAGGTGCGCAGGCGGTCTCCCAGCCTGGGGATGCTGAAACCGACGGTCACCGAGATGGCAATCACAACGATCTTGCCCACCTGGTTCGATTTACTGCCTAAGGCAAATGCGGTGGCAATGACGACGGCAATGGCGATGAACTGCAGCGCCCGGATCCCGTTCTTTGCCAATCCATACTGCAAGCCCTGGCGTAACACGACGCGAACGTCCATCGCCCGCTGCACCACAATGACGTAGGCGAGAGTCAGCGGGAAAAGTACGGTCATGATCAGCGCAGTGGCGACCAGCCAGTCGGGAAACAAGTCATACATGGGTTTCCGGCGAATGATCGAAGTCACCGAGATCAAGAACAACGGAAATAGAGCGACGGTCGAGCCCCAGTACAGCAGCCGCAGGCGTCGCTTGGCATCGGGAGAGATGGCCATCGACGACTTCGTGAAGATGGAACTGAAAAAGCCGAAACCGACAACACAAAACGTATAAATGGTGAAAGGTGTCTGAGAAGGACGGAACTTCTGAATAATTTGTTGGGCCCGGGCGTAGTCCGTCATCTCTGTGATCGAAAGCGTGACAAAAGTGGCGACGTTCACGAGAATGGGCGCAATTATCAATAGCGGGATCCACCTCCGCCAGGCGGGCATCCGGGTGTAGAACGGGAACGGCTCGGGGAAGTAGAAACCGAACAAGAACATGAAAATCGGCCACCCGGCCGCGAGCGCCGAGCGATAGGCCATGGCTACGTCGCGGAAACCCGGCCCCCAGCTCTCAATCTTGAAGGAGCTGAACAACTGGGAGAAACAGAACATCAGCCCCAGCAGGATCCACGCCAGTCCGTCGCGTGGCCGGACCAGCACCACCCAGGATGCCAGCAGGACGCATCCGATGGGGGCCGCGATGTTTAGCAGAACGTCGAACACCACCTGGCTCGGCGTGGGGGTTCCCGCAGTAACGGGGAGAACCACAGAGTGTGTGCCGGCAGCGGACTTGACGGTGAGCACAATGTGATCTCCGGGGCGAGCCGTGGCGTAGGCTTCCGACAAGAGCGCGGTCCCGGTGTACTTCTGCCCATTCACCGCCAGCAGAATATCTCCGGGGCGCAGGCCGAGTTTTTCGGCGGCCGGTCGAACGATTTCCAGCGAGGCGCTGGCCGTGGCCGGGGCGACGAAGCCGGCGTCTATCTTTTCTCCGCGCCAGATGTCCTGGGCGTAGCGGACATGAAACAGCATGGCCCCTGTGAAAAGAACTGCCAGGCACACGTATTGGAATGCGGGCGGAGGCAGGTTTCGTCTGGGGATGGCGGGTTGCATGAGTCGGGCAGCACCGATTGTACGACGTAGGGGCCTGCTCGGGTCAGAAGAGTGGCAGTTGGCCGCCGGTCTCTGGATCGGGGGTGGGATGGCTGCGCTCGCTGTAGCGGTCATAATCGGTGCGAATGCCGTACTTCCGGCGGAGACGGGCCATCAGTTCAGACAGGTGTTTGCGATAGGGCGCGGAGAGGAAGGCGCGGTCCTTGAACCGCTGGCGGTAGCTTTCGACAAGCTGGGGGAATTCTTTTTCCAGAAATGGAAGGAACACAGCAGCGGAGCAGGGCTTCAGAAACAGGGAATTGGCGAAAATGTATTTTCCACCGGCTTGGGCGACGGAGCGCACCAGAGTTTCCAGATCGCGTGGAGAATCCGTGATGCCGGGCAGCACAGGAGCGCAGATCACGCCAGCCGGGACGCCGGCTTCATTGAGTTTGCGCATGGCCTCCAGCCGCAAGTCGGGCCGCGGTGCCCTTGGCTCAAGAATGCGGGCGAGGTCCGCGTTGAGTGTGGTGATCGTGAGGTTGACGAAGAGTTTGTTGTGGGCGGCGACTGCGAGCAGCAGTTCTGTATCGCGAACCACCAGGTTCGACTTGGTGACGATGCCGATCTGAAAACCCCGGTGGCGGGCGAACTCCTCGAGAATTGCCCGCGTGACCTCGAAACGCCGCTCGGCGGGCTGATAGGGGTCGGTGGCGGTGCCGATGGCAATTTCTTCACCAGGCTTAACGCGGCGCAACTCCTGCCGCAGCAATTCAGCGGTGTGTTGTTTGATGAAAATCTTCTGCTCGAAGTCCGCGGCGTCGCGCATTTCCATAAATTCGTGGGTGTAGCGCGCGTAGCAGTATTTGCAGGCGAATTCGCAGCCGCGGTAGGGATTGATGGTCCAGGTGAAGGGCATGCGGGCGGAGGTGCAGCGGTTCAGCAGTGAGCGAACGGGGAGGGTGAAGTATTCGACGTCGTGTCCCTGGCGCAGGGATTCGCCTTCGGCTGCGAGGCGGGCGATGCCGACGAGCTTGGGTGCGGAGTTCAGAAGCAAGGGCAGGGTGGCCATATCGAGATTCGCCTTTTGTTCGCCATATGATATGGCCGGAGGTTTCGGTTGTCAAACGAGGAGGCTGGGCTGCGGATCTCGGAGATGAAAAAGCCTTGAATCGCAGAGGTCGCAGAGAACTGCCGCGGAGTTCGCAGGGAAGGCAAACTAGGAAGAATCGATTTTGCGAAGACTTCATCGACCCTACTGCGCTGGCTTTGCCTCCGCTGCCGGCTTCTCAAACAGCTTGGGATCGATGGTGGGGTTGAACTGCACCCGGGTGAATTCCACGATGCTCGAGTCTTGTCCATTTTCTTTATTGCGGTGCATCGCGGGCAGAGTGATTCCGTCCGTGGTTTTCCAATCGGAAAGGATGGTCTCGCCGTGCATTTCTCCGGATCGGCCGACGGCCTCGTAGGCTTCCTGAACCACGTGGCCGGTTTTCGGGTCAACAAACCAGCGGATGGCCATGTTGCCGGCGCTGACGTCAACGATGCGAGTCTCGACACCGCCGACCGTCTCAGTTCCTGCGGCAGCGAAGATGAATGCCGGGTCGTTCAAATGCTGTCCGATATAAACCAGATCGCGGTGAATCTGTTTCACAGTTTCGGCTTTTTGAGGGGGAGGCAGATCGCGCACTCCCATAGCCGCTGACATGAATCCAGTGTCAGGAGTGACAACGATGACAAACGGGCCCTGCGGAGTCTGCACCTCCACGTGCATGCGATCAGGAAACGCGATGGTGATATGCACGCTGGTGGGCGGACCGCCCTGGGCATCCTGCTCCGTGAGATCCGCGTGCAACGACTTCACGGATTGCAGCTGCGTCAGGCCGCCCATGGCCTCCACAACCTTGGCCGCCAGCGCTTTGCCCTCGGGATTGGAGGCTGTGGGCTTGACCGCCGGGGCTTCTTCTTTCTCTCCGGGGGGCGGCGGAATGGTGATGTCAATATTCTTGACCTCGCCCAAAGTGGAGAGCGGTTTGTCGAAGTCGGGGGTGTTGCCGACTACGAGCACCGCCAACTGGTTTTTGTGGACGTATCTGGCGGCGACGCGGGCTACGTCGGCGGCTTGAACCTTTTCTACCGCGGAGCGAAAGCGCTCCAGGAAATCTGCGGGATAGCCGTAAAACTCGTAGGTCATTCGCTCGTGTAAGACTTTCTCGGGCGAATCCAGATTGAAGACGAAGGAATTCAAGATAGAGTCCTTGGCCCGTTTGATTTCGTCATCCGAAATGGGATTGGCATTCAGGCGGTCGAGTTCTTCATAAAGCGCCTGGATTGCTTCGACCGTGCTTGCGCTCTTAGTGCCCATGCTGAGGCGAACCACGCCAGGATGATCGAATGCGCTGCCGATTCCGCCGCCCACGGTATAAGCGAGACCCTTGGCAGTACGAATGCTTTGCACCAGACGCGAGGTAAAACCGTTACCGAACACTTGATTGAAGACCTGCGCCGCATAGTAGTCAGGGTTGTCGCGGCGGATGCCGAGTTCCACCATGCGGATGTTGCTCTGGTTGACGTCAGACTTAGGGATTAAATAGTAGCCGGCTTTGGCCGGGTGGAACTCGATTTCGGGTTCTTTTACCGCCGGCCCCTTTTGCCATCCGCCGAAAACCTGGCGGAGCTTGGCTTCCATGGCGACGGAATCGAAATCGCCGACGATCCCCAGAATGATGCGGTTGGGATAAACGTGCGCATGGTGCCAGTCGATGAGATCCTGGCGGGTGACCGCGGCCACGGTAGCGTACTCGGGCTGGCGAGTGTAGGGACTATCAGGGCCGTAAGCCAGCTTCGCGGCCTCGCGCCCGGCGATTTCTCCGACATCATCGTTGCGGCGGGAAATGGAATCGTCCATTGCCTTTTGCGCGAGGTCAAGCTTGTCCGCGCGGAATTGGGGATCGCGCAGCAGGTCGGTGAACACCTTGAAAACGTCGTCGAAATCACCCTTCAGGCAAGACCAGGAAATCGAGGTCGAATCCGCACTGCTGCCGGTCTCGACCTTGGCGGCGCGCACTTCGAGATAGTCGTCGAGTTGGTCGCCGGTCTGCGACTTGGTTCCCCCGGTGCGCCAGACATCGCCGTACATATCGAGCATGCCGGCTTTGCTTGCAGGCTCGGAGCGGGATCCGCCGCGGATGCGCGCGGTGCCGTCGATCAGGGGAAGTTCGTGATCCTCCTGAAGCAGAATCACCATGCCGTTGGGAAGCTCGATGCGCTTTGGTTCCTGGGGATGGAACGCGGGCAAGGGAGGGATGGCGATCTGCTGCCAATCGGCGGCCTGGGCGGCGGCCGGAGGCGTGGTCATGATTCCGGCGAGTCCGGCAACGAGTGCGATGAGTCGGAGGAAATGGTGCTTCTTCATTGCGCACCTCCCTGGCCAGCGTCGTCCGGAGCGGGAACCGTGGTCTCAATGATGCCTACGGTGCGATTGTTGTCGGTAAAGGTTTTGTTGGCGACGCGGCGAATGTCAGCCTTGGTGATTTTGTCGATGCGATCGACTTCCCGAAACAGCTCGCGCCAATCGTCGTAGCGTGCCTGGTTGAGGCCGAGTTCGTAAGCCAGGCCTGAGTTGCTGTCGAGACTGCGGATCAGGTTCGCCTTGGCCCGGGTCTTGATCATCTTCAATTCGTCGTCGCTGATGTCTTCTTTCTTCAGCTTTTCGATTTCCGCGTGAATGGGGCCGGCCATTTCGTCCGGTTTGTGCCCGGGGAGCGGGAAGGCATAAAAGGCAAAAAGGTGAGGGTACTTGTTCCCGGGCAGGCCGCTGAAGCCGGCAGAGGCGGAGGCGATTTTCTGATCGCGCACCAGCGCACGATACAGGCGCGAAGTGCGTCCTTCCGACATCAGATCGGTGATGGCGTCGTACACGGCGTCGTCGGGATCACGGTAATCGGGGCGGTGATAACCCTCGAGATAGAGCGGCTGGGTCTGTTCGTGAAGCACAATGCGGCGCTCGGAATTCTGCGGCGGCTCGGTGGTGACTCTTTCATCCGGTTTAGCATGCGACGGGATACGCCCGAAATACTTCTCAATGAGGGGCATTGCCTCTGACGCGTTCACGTCCCCAACCACCGTGACCACCATGTTGGAGGGTATGTAATATTTGTCAAAAAACTGGAGCGCGTCGGTGGCGGAAAACGAATTCAGGTCAGAGATCCAGCCGATGGTGGGGCGGTGATAGGCGCTGGCCTGGAAAGCGGCAGTGAGGAACTGCTCGACCAATCGCCCGGTGGGATTGCTGTCGACGCTCCGTCGCCGCTCTTCGATCACCACGTTGCGCTCTTTGTAGAACTCGCGCATCACCGGATGCATGAAGCGTTCGGATTCGAGATAGGCCCATAGTTCGAGCCGGTTCTGCGGCAGGGAATAGTAGTAGTTGGTCTCATCCAGGTCAGTGGAGGCATTGATGTTTTCTCCGCCATTGCGTTCGACAATCTCATCGAATTGGTTGGGAACGACGTATTGATTGGCGGCCTTAATGGCGTCCTGCCAGGCAGTTTCCAGTTGCTTGAGTTTTTGCTCGTCGCGGCCAAATCGCTTGTCACGCTCCGCGAGATAAGCGGCGTAGGCGGTCTCGACGTTAGCGAGCGCGATTTTTTCTGCGGGGTAGTCCTTGGTACCGACCTTATCAGTGCCCTTGAAGGCCATGTGCTCGAACATGTGAGCCAAGCCGGTCTTGTTGAGCGGATCCTGGGCGGAGCCGGCGTCGACGTGAGTGTAGAAAGAAAACACCGGGGCTTCGGGACGCAGGCAAATCAGGACGGTCAGGCCGTTGTCGAGCTTCTTGACAGTGATGCGCTTCTCGAAAGAAGCGACGTCCTGCGCGGCGGAAGAAACTGCCAAAGTTAGCGCGATGATGACGAGAGATATTGGGAAACGGTGTTTCATTGGACCTCCACAGCCGGTTGGACGTATGAGTAGGGCAGAAGTTTGAAATTACGTGGGGGAGGGGAGGGTTGTCAAACGGGGAGGGGCTGAGGCTACAATCACGATCGATGATTGCGTAAGACAGGAAGCGAGTGTGAGCAAACCACAGATTGTCGAAATTGATGGCCGGCACCTCAGCCTGACCAACCTGGACAAGGTTCTGTACCCTGCCGCCGGCTTCACCAAGGGCCAGGTCATCGACTATTACGCCCGCATCGCGCCGGCGCTGGTGCCGCATCTCGCGGGACGGGCACTGACGCTGAAACGCTATCCCGAAGGCGTTGACAAAGAATATTTTTTCGAGAAGAACGCCACCAAGCACCGGCCGGACTGGGTGAAGACCGCTCCCGTGTGGAGCGAACACAATGCGCGCAACATCAATTATCTTCTCGCCAACGATCTGCCTACGCTAATCTGGATTGCGAATCTGGCCGGGCTGGAACTGCACCCTTCGCTCTCACTGGCGAAGGACGTTAGCTGTCCGACCATGTTGGTGTTCGACCTCGATCCCGGGCCGCCGGCAAATATTGTGCAGTGCTGCCAAGTGGGATTGTGGCTGCGGGAGATCTTTGAACATTTTGGGTTGCAGAGTTTTCCCAAGACTTCGGGATCGAAAGGCCTGCAAATCTATGTTCCGCTGAACACGCCCACCAGTTATGACCAGACCAAGCCTTTTGCTCACGCGCTGGCGCGATTGCTGGAGCACGATCACCGCAGCCTGGTGGTTTCCGACATGAAAAAAGAACTACGTGTCGGCAAAGTGCTGGTCGACTGGAGCCAGAACGACGAGCACAAGACGACGATTGGGGTTTATTCGCTGCGCGCGCGCGAGCGTCCGACGGTGTCGACTCCGGTGAAGTGGGAGGAGGTCGAACTGGCGCTCAAAAAGAAAGATGCCGATCTGCTGGTATTCGATGCGGGTCAGGTATTGAAGCGGGTGGAGAAAATTGGAGATCTGTTTGCGCCGGTCCTGAGCCTGAAACAGAAATTGCCGAAGCTAGATGCAATGGAAACGAACGCGAGGGTTGACATTGCAGCGCAGGCGGAAGGTCCGTCGCCCGGGCGAGCGAGAAGCAAGGCGGCGGCGCGTTCACGGGCCACCGCGAAGAAGAAGACACGAAAGAGATAACCATGGCAAGACTCTATGCAGGCACGTCGGGATGGGCTTATCCAAGCTGGAAGCCCGCTTTCTATCCGGCCAAGCTGGCGCAGACAAAATTCCTGCAGTACTACTCAACTCAGCTGAACGCCGTCGAAGTCAACTTTACCTTCCGGCAGCTGTTGAAAGAAACCACGGCGCAGAAATGGATCGATCAGACCCCGGCGGGCTTTCGCTTGAGCGTCAAGGCCCATCAGGTCATCACCCACATCAAGCGGCTACAGAAGACGGAAGATTTTCTGCCACGGTTTTTGAGTACGGTGGAACCGCTGGCGCGTGCGGAGAAGCTGGGACCGTTGTTGTTCCAATTGCCGCCGAACCTGAAAGTGGACCTTGCATTGCTCGAAGAATTTCTTCGCGGCTTGCCGCGTGCTGTTCCTGCGGCTTTCGAGTTTCGCCATGTTTCGTGGTTTGCGGATGAGGTTTACGAACTCCTAAAGAAGAACAACCGGGCGCTGTGCGTCGCAGAGACCGAGGAGCGGGTGACGCCAGACGTGACCACCGCGGATTTCGCCTACTACCGTTACCGTAAGCCTAGTTATACGCCGGCAGAGCGGCAGACGATGATCGGGCGAATTCGCGAACGCCTGGCGGCGGGAAAAGACGTCTTTGCCTATTTCAAGCACGAAGAGACGCCGGAGGGCGCGATGTACGCGGTGGAGTTGCTGAAGGAGTTCGCCCAAGGTAAATCTTAAATCGCAGAGATCGCAGAGTATTTCCGCAGAGAACGCGGAGAAAGCCTGAAGCACCCGTTTGATTACTACTCCCAGCGTCCGATAACGCGCATACTTCTTGGGTGCCGTCTGAGGCCAATTCTCGTATTGTGTCTGGCTTTCTCGATTACCTGAAAGTCGAAAAGGGGTTGGCGCCACTGACGGTCTCAGCGTATGCGACCGACATCGGTCAGTTCTCCGCATTTCTCGAAAAGCATAAACGCACACTACTCCATGCCAGTCGCAGCGAGGTGCGCGACTTCATTCAGGAATTGTTTGGCAATTCGGTTGATGGGCGGTCAGTGGGGCGAAAACTTTCCGCGTTGCGCCATTTGTATCGCTATTTGTTGCTCGACAAGCACATTGAGCACGATCCGACGTTGAATATCGACTCGCCGAAACAGTGGAAGGTGCTGCCGAAGTCGCTGGCGCATGATGAAGTGGCGAGCGTACTGCGTGGGCCGCAGCGGGTTTCGACACCGCTTGCCGAAGCAATTTCCGCGCGCGACCGCGCCATGCTGGAAGTGTTTTATGCCGGGGCGCTGCGGGTCTCGGAAATCGTCGGCGTCAAACTGGAGGACTTGAAATTGGACCTCGGCTACGTGCTGGTTCGCGGCAAGGGCGACAAAGAGCGAATTGTGCCGCTGGGAAAATCGGCACAGGAATCGCTAACCGGCTATATGAAGAGTGCACGGACGCTGCTGGCAAAGGGCCGGAGTTCGCCGCTGCTTTTTGTGGGACGTGGCGCCCGCAAGTTGACTCGCCAGCGGGTGTGGCAGATGGTGAAGGCAGCGTCGGCAGGAATGGGCCGGCACGCCAGTCCGCACATGTTGCGCCACAGTTGTGCCACTCACATGGTGGAAAATGGCGCCGATTTACGAACAGTTCAGACCATTCTCGGCCATTCCGACATTTCTACGACGCAGGTCTACACGCATGTGGCGCTGGATCGGCTGAAGACGGTGTATCAGAAGCATCATCCGCGGGCGAAGGCGAGATGATTCACCACGGACACACGAAGGGAACGGAAATGGCGAGCAACACCAAGCGCACGATTGTTGAGAAAGCCGCCGACCAGTTTTTGGGGTCGCTGCGCGGGCGTAATGCCTCGCCGCATACCCTCAAGGCCTACACGGGGGACCTGGACAACTTCGCCGCGTACGTCGGACCGCGCGACTGGCGCCGGATTGATCATGTGACCATCCGCGGATTCCTGTCTCATCTTTACGAAAAAGGCCTAAGCAAGACTTCGGTTGCGCGGTCTTTAGCGGCGGTGCGGTCGCTCTATCGCTGGCTGGCGCAGGAAGGGGTGGTGGAGCAGAATCCTGCGGCGCTGGTTTCAACGCCCAAGCTGCCCAAGAAACTGCCGCGGGTTCCGACCGTCGAAGAAATGAATACGGTGCTGGATGGGCCGATGCCCAAAGTCGCGGCCTTTCCGGAGCGTGACCGGCTCATGTTTGAACTGCTCTACGGCTGCGGGATTCGTAACTCGGAACTGATCGGCATCAATCTGGATGATATTCGGCTGAGCGCGGAGGCCATTCTGATTGGCGGCAAGGGAAAGAAAGAACGCCTCGTGCCGTTTGGCGATCCAGTGAAATCAGCGCTGGCAGCGTACCTGCCGCTGCGTATGCAAATGCTGGCGGAACGAAGGAAAAATACTAATGCGCTGCTGATCAATCAGCGGGGCGGCCGACTCACCACCCGCAGCGCCGGCCGCATCGTCAAAAGGATTGCCGTGGCTAAGGGGCTGCCGCCCGATGTGCATCCGCATACGCTGCGGCACGCGTTCGGTACCCACATGCTGGAAGAAGGCGCTGATTTGCGGGCGATCCAGGAGATGCTGGGACACGAGCGGCTCTCGACTACGCAACGCTACACCCAGCTTTCCATGAAGCATGTGCTCGAGGTGTATGACCAGACCCATCCACGGGCGAAGTAGGTGAAGGGAGCGAAATCGATGGGAATACTGTCGTCAAATCCTTTCGTGACTCTAGCCTTCCTCTTTTTGTCGTTTCCTATTCTGGCGCAGCAATCTGGCACGATCGAGAAGGTTTCCGGCAGCGAAAAATCCATCGTGGTCCAGGCGCAGGGACACGAGCATCAATACGATTTCGAAGATGACCTGCACTTGTATGAGATTGGCCAAACCACATTGGTATTCCAGAGGTCGATTGGTCATTCTCTATATTTGCTTATCCACATTAAAGGTTCTACCACCGGCGGCGGCAATGGTTATTGTGGCGCCGGCGAAGAGGAGTACTTGATTTGGCTCAATCTGGACCTGAACAATTGGGACGAAGACGACTATCGTGTGGAGCTAATCGCATCTTGCGCCGTCAGCATCGAGAACGTCACTCCCCGGTTCGGAGCAGTCTTATAACATCGACCAGGGACGGCTGACGGCGGTATATGACGATTGGCGCGATGACGTCCAGAAGACGCTGACCTATGATTCGGCTAAACCTGAAAAGGGCTGGGTGATTCACACGCACGCGGTAACCCCACCAAAATAGAGGGCAGGCGAGCAGCCAGATCTAGTGAGTGTTTTCTGGGCCGGTTTGCCTTAATTCCGTCCACATCCCAATAATTCTCGCTTTCAACTCAGCGGTCAGTTTTTCATAAGCCACTTCTGATGCTTCCGTTTCCGGCGGAGGAAAAATCGCATCGCCAATCTTCATCCGCAGCGGGGCGAATTTCTGGAATGGTTTTCCGCGCGGCCAGGCGTCGTGGAAGCCTTCAATCGCGACGGGAATGATCGGTACCTGCATCTGAATCGACAGAATGGCTGCGCCCTTCTTGAAACTTTTGGGCGTGCCGTCAATCGAGCGCTCACCTTCGGGGTAGAGAATGAGCACACGTCCATGCTGGAGCCCGAACGCCCCGGCCCGCATAGCGGGGACCAGATTGGCATCGGGATCGACCACGACTACACGCAACCACCGTGCCAGGGTACGCATGAATCCGTTGCCGAAGATTTCGCTGGTGCCGACGGCAAACGTGTCCCGAAACACCGACCAGGGCAAAAAGCCGCCGAGGACAATGGGGTCGATAAAACTCTGGTGATTGGAGCAGAGGATGAAGGGTCCCTGGGTAGGAATCTTGTCCAGTCCGGTAACTCGCAGATGGAAGCGGTCTTCGGCGGCGATACGAATCAAGCGGCCGATCAAGAACCAGAACGCTTCCGCGATGCGCCGAGGGCGGATCAGCGCCAGGACCTCCGGGTCCGTAGTTTCCTCGCGCAGCAGCGTGTCCCATCCGGTCCGCGGCCGGGCCAGAGTTGCGCCGCTGGCGGCGCTCTCACGCACCATGTCTACCAGGTCGCGCACCGTGTAGACCTCCGCCAGCCGTGACTCTTCCGTGTTGCCGCCAAGTTCGTGCTCCAGCGCGACCAGCAACTCGACGCGCTGCATGGAGTCGAGGCCAAGGTCGAGTTCCAAATTGCTGTCCGGACGCAAGACCTGCGAGGTACGCGCAGCCTCGCGAATCATCTGCAGCGCGCGCTGCACCTCAGGCTGGTCCAGCCAGGCCAAGTCTTCGCCGGTGAGCGGTTTTTCGGCTGCAATCTCGGCGTCGGCGAAAGCCTTTCCCTGGCTCCCCTGCACTCGTTTTGCAATTTCGAACCGCTTCAACTTGCGAGTGGTGGTGCGAGGCAAATCTTCCTGCCAGATTTCGTAGCTGCCGATGCGCTTAGTGGAGGGCAATTCTGTGGACAGGTTCTCAATGTCGAAGCGGATGACCTCTTTCGCATTAGCGATCTTGCGCTGCTTGAGAACCTCGAAATTAGGTACGACCACAGCATGCAGACGCTCTGTTGCAGGATCGCCCGGTTGCCCTTCCAGTCCCATCACGCACATTTCCTTGATGTACGGCGATTTCAGATAGTGGGTCTCGACTTCCTCGGGATAAATGTTCTTGCCATTGCTGAGAATGATGACTTCTTTTTTGCGCCCAGTGATGAAGAGGTTGTTGCCCGAATCCAGGTAACCCAAGTCGCCGGTGTACAGCCAGCCGTCTCTTAGGACCTCGGCAGTGGCCTCCGGGCGGTTCCAGTATCCCCTCATGACGATCGCACCACGAAGCGCAATCTCGCCGACCGGCAAAGGAGCACCTTCTTGCGGCTGGGGATCTAGAATCCTGACCTCCACGCCGGTGAGCGGTGGCCCCGTCGAGCCGATCACGATATTGTGAGGAGAATTGGCGAACGCGGCGCCGGTGGTTTCGGTGAGGCCGTAGGCTTGCAGGACGTCGATGCCGAGCGCGTGGAAGTCGCGCGCAATCTGAGGATCAAAGCGCGAGCCGCCGGTGACCAGGTAGCGCATCTGGTCGCCGAAGGTGCGGTGGATTCTTCCGAAAAAAACTTTGCCAAGGTTGATGCCGAGTTTGCGGCCGAAACGGGTGATGGTCATCAGAGCCCGCAGCGCCGCTTGCGCCAGCCTGCCGCGTTGCGAGACCTCCTTGAAGATGCGCTCGTGGATGAGATAAAAAAACTGTGGCACTACGGCAAATGCCGTGATCTTCCGCTCCGACAGCGCCCGCAGAAGCTCCGTGGTATTCAGCGTCTCGAGATAAACCACCCGCGCTCCCTTCACCAGGGGCAGTAGCAGATTGGCCATCTGCGAAAGCACGTGGAACAGCGGCAGCACGCCGAGCACGGCATCATCAGGCCCAATGTCAGCCCAGCTGAACACAGCCTTCACTTCGCCCAGGAGATTGCCGTGAGTGAGCATGACGCCTTTGGGGTCGGCGGTGGTGCCGGAGGTGTAGAGCAGGGAAGCGAGCGCATCTTCTGAGGACGACACCGGCGCAAAATCGCCGGAGCCAGCGGCGAGAATGCTTTCGAGATCTGTTGGTATCGTGCGGGCGGCCTTGCCTGCATCCTGGGTGTCCAGCAGTACGATCCCGATGGCTGGCCCGCCCATTGCTTCCCGCGCGACCGCGAGGTGTTTCCCATCACAAAACACGAGCGAAACGCCGCTGTCCTTCAGCAGTTTGGCGACCTGGTCGGCGTGAAATGCCGTGTCGAGAGGAACCGCCGTATTTCCGCTGGCGATGATGCCGAGATAGGCGGCAACCCAGCGGGGATGATTATCGGCGAAGATGGCGATGCGGGCGCCGGAAGGGAGCGTCTTTTCCGTGAGCCAGCGGCCAATGGACTCAGCCATCTGACGAAGTTCGGCATAGGTACAACTCTCAAGCCGGTCGCGCCGCTGAATTTCGAGTGCGACGTTATTCGGCCAGTGCTTAGCGCAATCGCGAAAGCGGTCGTAGAAGGTGGACATGGGTCGCGTGGAATCTTACATGAAACCAATCGTTACGAATCAATCTGATTCGGTCAAGCCAGGAGGTCAAAACGCGAGTCCGCGGAGTTTTCGCCGAAGAAAAAGCACCAGCGTCCCTCAGTCCGCTGACGCATCTAATGTGCTAGGCTTTTACACATACTGGGATGCGTGTGCCCGGCGAGGAAAATTGATTGATTAATGCCCTGTTAGGTAAGGTCTTCGGCACCAAGAATGAGCGCGAAATCAAGCGCCTGATGCCCAATGTGGGGGCCATCAGCGCGCTTGAGCCGGCCATGAAGCGGCTCAGCGACGACGAGTTGCGGGCCAAGACCGCCGAATTCCGTCAACGCATTCAGGACCGTCTGAAAAGCATTGCCGACGAGCCCGAGGCTGATATCGAGCGAATGAAGGAACTTGACGACGAGCGCCGGAAGGCCACCAACGAGGTGCTCGACGAAATCCTGGTGGAGGCCTTTGCCGTGGTTCGCGAAGCCGGCCGCCGGGTGCTCAACATGCGGCACTTCGACGTCCAGCTCATCGGCGGCATGGTGCTGCATCAGGGCAAGATCGCCGAAATGAAAACCGGCGAAGGCAAGACGCTGGTTGCGACCCTTCCCGTCTATCTGAACGCGTTGAGCGGCCGCGGCGTCCACGTGGTTACGGTCAACGATTATCTTGCCAAACGCGACTCGGAGTGGATGGGCAAGCTTTACAGTTTTCTCGGCCTGACGGTCGGGGTGATCGTGCATGACCTGGACGATCAGCAGCGCCGTGAGGCCTACGCCGCCGACGTCACCTACGGCACCAACAACGAGTTCGGCTTCGACTACCTGCGCGACAACATGAAGTTCGATCTGCACGATTGCGTGCAGCGTGGACACAATTTCGGCATCGTGGACGAAGTGGACTCTATCCTGATTGATGAAGCCCGCACACCGCTGATTATTTCCGGGGCCAGCGAGGAGTCGACCGACAAGTACGCCCGTGTCAACCGCATCATCCCCAAGCTGGAGAAGGGTGAAGAACTTGACACCGCCCCTGGCGAACCCAAACAGCTCACCGGAGACTACGTGGTTGATGAGAAGCACCGCAACATCACGGTCACCGACGAAGGCTGGGAGAAAGTCGAGCAACTGCTTGGCATCGGTAATATTGCCGACCCGGAAAACTGGGATCTGAAGCACCACGTCGAGACCGCGGTCAAGGCCCACGCCCTCTACCACCGCGACGTCGAGTACGTGGTGAAAGACGGCGAAGTGATCATCGTGGACGAGTTCACCGGCCGCCTGATGCCGGGACGGCGCTGGTCCGATGGGTTGCACCAGTCCGTGGAAGCCAAGGAAAACGTCAAGATCGAGCGCGAAAACCAGACGCTGGCGACCATCACCTTCCAGAATTATTTCCGCATGTACAGGAAGCTTGCGGGCATGACCGGTACCGCGGAAACCGAAGCCACGGAATTTGACAAGATCTACAAACTGGAAGTCATGGTAATTCCCACCAACCGCACGCTGCTGCGCCTGGAGCACCCGGATGTGGTCTATCGCACCGAGAAGGAAAAGTATTTTGCCGCCTCCGATGAAATTCAGAAGCTGAACGCCACCGGCCAGCCGGTGCTGGTGGGCACCACGTCGATCGAGAAATCGGAACGGCTGTCAGACTTGTTGAAGAAAAAGGGCGTCAAGCACTGGGTACTGAACGCCAAGCAACACGAGAAAGAGGCCGAGATTGTGGCCCAGGCCGGGCGCAAGGGCATGATCACCATCGCCACCAACATGGCCGGCCGCGGCACCGACATTCTGCTCGGCGGCAACCCTGAATTCATGGCCAAGCAGGAGTGCGTGAAAAAGGGAATCGCTCAGCCGCTGCGGGCCGCGCAGGGCAAGGTCCAGGCGGTGGTCGACGACAGCAAGAGCACGGTCTGGTATTACGCAGGCAACGAGTACGTTGTCCCCACCGACCAGTGGACGGAGATTTTCAATCGCTACAAACAGCAGACCGACAAAGAGCACGACGAAGTGGTCGTCGCCGGTGGCTTGCACATCTTCGGCACCGAACGGCATGAGGCCCGGCGTATCGATAACCAGCTTCGCGGGCGCGCCGGGCGTCAAGGTGATCCCGGCTCTTCGCGATTTTACCTTTCGCTCGAAGACGACCTGATGCGCATCTTCGCCAAAGAATGGATATCGAACCTACTGCAGCGCCTGGGCATGGAAGAAGGAGTTCCAATCGAATCTCGGATGATCTCGCGGCGGGTCGAGAAGGCGCAGGAGGCCGTGGAAGCGCAGAACTTTGAAGCCCGCAAACATTTGCTGGAATACGACGACGTGATGAACAAGCAGCGCGAGGCGGTGTATGGCCTGCGTCACCAGTTGCTCGAAGGCGTCGATCAGAAAGAGATCATTCTTGAGGACTACGTCGCTGGAATTCTGAGCGATTTGAT
>Ga0335079_10004485_pt1 | contig 16059 bp, 10 predicted proteins | sample Lox_Sample_33_FD_206719 | JGI IMG/M metagenome (GOLD analysis project Ga0335079, IMG submission 206719) | Soil microbial communities from Loxahatchee National Wildlife Refuge, Florida, United States - Lox_Sample_3.3 | ecosystem: Environmental > Terrestrial > Soil > Wetlands | place: USA... | reverse complement strand
GGCAAGACGACCATGACGCTGCACGTGATCGCCGAAGCGCAGAAGCTCGGCGGGCAGGCAGCGTTCATAGACGCGGAGCACGCGCTGGACCCGACGTATGCGCGGAAGCTGGGCGTGGACGTGGACAATCTGCTGGTTTCACAGCCGGATAACGGCGAGCAGGCTCTGGAGATTGCGGAAACGCTGATTCGCTCGGGCGGTGTAGACATCGTCGTCGTAGACTCGGTCGCGGCGCTGGTGCCCAAGGCCGAACTCGAAGGCGATATGGGCGACCCCCAGATGGGATTGCAGGCGAGGCTGATGTCGCAGGCGCTGAGGAAGCTGACCGCGATCGTCTCGAAGTCGAAAACTTGCCTAGTTTTCATCAACCAGATTCGCGAGAAGATCGGCGTAATGTTCGGCAATCCGGAGACGACCACGGGTGGGCGGGCGCTGAAGTTTTACGCTTCCATGCGCGTGGATATCCGGCGGATTCAGGCGATCAAGGAAGGCGACAGAGTTGTCGGCTCGCGGACGCGCGCGAAAGTGGTAAAGAACAAGGTGGCGGCGCCCTTCCGCGAGGCGGAGTTCGACATTCTCTATGGCGAAGGCATCTCGCGCGAAGGCGATCTGATTGATTTGGGCGTAGATAAGGGCGTGCTGGAAAAGAGCGGCACATGGATCAGCTTTGGCGGCGAGCGCATGGGGCAGGGGCGCGAGAATGCCCGAGTCTTTTTGAAGGAAAACAAGGATATTCGCGAGAAGCTGGAAAACACGCTGCGAAAGAAGATGGAAATCCCGAACCCCAATAGCGGCGCCACGGCCAATGGTCCAAATGGCGCCGCGCAGAACGACAAACCGGCGATGCACGCCGCCGCTGCAGCCGCTGCGGCAGGAAAAGCAGGCAAACCAACGGGCGCGCGATAAGTTCGACCGCCCTTTTCTTGCGGCGCGTATGCTTTGCCATGCCGAGTCCAGCGCTTGGAGGATGTTCCTGGCGCTATCTCTTGTTGAGACGGGAGGCGGAGGCTTCTCTTTTTTGTCGGTTTTGCCACCGGGCTCAAGACCAGCGCGTGACGCCAGCCCTGTCCCGTTGGTCAGCTATACAAAACAAAGCACATAAGGGCGTACTAGCCCCATTTCTCTATTGCCCATACAGCCCAGCTTACATAGAATGCGTCTCATGCTGAGAGTCGCTGTTTCGTTCGGGTACAGTGGCTACGGCGGAGACAGCGCATAAGTCCTGTAAAATGAGCTGGCCAGCGTTTGGTGCTGCAGGTGCAACATTTTGTATTCAAGGTTGCAGTTTCGACATTCGTGCGGCGGAAAGATTTATGCTGAAACGATGCAGACTGCTTTGGAAGAGAAAAAATAAAACGCCGTTCAGCCGCATGGAAGAGTTGATCTGGCAAGAGATGGGGAAAACATGAACCTGGCGAAGAGCATTGAGAGAATAACCGTCGCATTTGCGATTGCGGCGGTGTGCGCCATGCCTCTTGTTGCCGTCCCCAGTGGATCGGGAAAAGCGAGTCCCCTGCGCTCCAAGCGCCACCACCGCGTCGTGCGCGAGCGGGGCGTTGACCCAACCATCGGGGACAACGCGGAATATGACGACCCGATGATCCGCCAGGCTGCGGTGGAAGCCATCGGGAGGTACAACGGGTCCATTGTGGCGGTGGATCCCAATTCAGGGCGTATCCTCACGGTTGTCAATCAAAAGTTGGCCTATTCGGATGGAGCCATCCCGTGCTCGACAATCAAGCCCACGATTGCGGTCGCTGCGCTGGACGAGAACCTGATCACGTCCGACACGATGCTGAAAGTGGGCCGACGGAAGTACATGAATTTGACCGAGGCAATGGCGCATTCTAACAACGAATTTTTTGCCGAACTTGGCCGCCGGCTGGGGTTTCAAACCGTTTCGCGCTATGCGCGCTTGATGGGAATTGGAGAATTGGCTGGATACGATCTGCAAGACGAACATCCCGGCGCACTGCCCAGCGAGCCGCCGGCAAAAGGCGGAGTGGGGCGGATGTCCAGCTTCGGCGAAGGGATTCAGATTACGCCTTTCCAGCTTGCTTCGATGGCTGCGGCATTCGCCAACGGCGGCACGCTTTATTATCTGCAGTACCCGAAAACGGCGGAGGAGCGCGAGAATTTCGAACCCCGTGTGAAGCGCCAACTCAACATCGGCCCGCTACTTCCTGACGTGCGTGAAGGCATGCTTGCGACGGTTCTTTACGGCACGGGAAGGCGCAGCTTCGATGCGGGCGGCGAGGAATTGCCGGCAGGCAAGACGGGGACATGCTCGGATTCCAAATCGCGCGTAGGCTGGTTTGTTTCCTATGCGGACGAAGCTCATCCTAAAATCGCTCTTGCCGTTCTGATCCGTGGAAACACTTCGCACATCAAGGGTCCCCTTGCAGCGCAGGTGGCCGGCAAAATGTACCGTTTCTTACGCGAGCAAGATTACTTCGCTGATTTGCCCCATCGCGACGGAATCAACGCCTACAGCTCAGGCCACTAGCCCGATCCTTCGCCGGAAGTCCCAGAATTCCGGTCCTTCGGCGTATCTCATCCGAAGCATCACGCGAAAGTGCGTTTGACACGGATCACTCTTTAGACTTAAGAAAGGTTGCGATAAGCTGAAAAACTGCGCGTATCGCATGACCGTTTGGTGCGTAGTACCGCAGAACACCGGCGAGTGGCATTTGGGGGGAAAGTGAACCGGCGATTCATTGTGATTCTGGCAGCCGCGCTGGCCGCAGGGACGGCAGTGCTTGGCTATGTCTTCCATCAACGTCTGAAGAGCGACTCGGAATTGGAGCGACAGGAGAAACTTTCGCGGGAGGAAGCCGACCAGATCCGCAAAACGCTGGTCTTGCCGACAGACAAGACGGTAAAGGCCGGAGAGAATTTCACCGCAGCACTGCAGAAATTCGGGCTGACGCCAACGGACGCGGCGAATGCGGCCGCCGCGGCCCAGGAGGCGTTCAACCTGCGGCAAGTCCGCGCCGGGAACACCATCACAGTCGGGCGGTCCGTCGAAGGAACGCTACGGGAAATTGATTACAAGATCGACGCGGACCGCGTGCTGAAAATCGTGCCGGACGAGGATGGGTACTCCGCGAAGATCCGCGAAATTCCCTCGAGAATGGAAGTTGTAGCGGTCACCGGGCGCGTGGACGATTCGCTATTCAACGCCGTCGAAGACGCCGGAGAATCGCCGGAATTAGCCATTAAGCTGGCGCAGATTTTCGGTTACGACCTGGATTTTTACACCGATCCGCGCAAAGGCGACACATTCCGCGTGGTAATGGAAAAAAAGCTGTACGCAAACGGACAGGCGGCCGGCTACGGCAAGATCTTCGCGGCCGTGTATGAGAATGACGGGAAAAAGTACGAAGCACTGCTTTTCCACGATCCTGCGGGGCAGCCCGGATATTACACGGCCGACGGAAAATCTCTGCAGAAAGCGTTCCTTCGCTCGCCATTAAGATTCGCGGCGCCGATTACTTCGCACTTCAGCCGCTCCCGGTTCCATCCGATTCTCAAGATCTACCGGCCGCACCTGGGCACGGATTATGGCGCGGCCGTCGGAACTCCGGTGCAGACCATCGGGACGGGCAGGGTGATCTTTGCCGGCCGCAAAGGCGGGGACGGGAACATGGTTCAGATCCGGCATACGAACGGTTATGAAACCATGTACCTGCATTTATCTCGGATTTTCGTTCACGCGGGACAGAGCGTTGAAATCGGAAAAGTGATCGGGCTTGTCGGAAGCACCGGCCTTTCGACCGGCCCGCATCTCGACTTCCGCATCCTGCAGCACGGAAAATTCAAGAATTTCGAGAAACTCGGTCTGCCGCCTTCAGATCCCGTTTCCAAGAAGAACTGGCCGGAATTTGCGGAGGTCCGTGAAAGGTGGCTGCCGGTGCTGAAGAATCCGGGCTTGCTGCAAGCGGGGAATAGCGTTTCAGCTGGCGCAGGAAATCCCTGAGCGGATTTCCCGGTCATTTCATTGGATTCGTCGCCCTCAGTAGATCACCGGAAATTTCGAAAAGTCCGCGGCGGGCGCATCCGTAACGCGAAGCACGACCAGGGTGCGGTCGTCGTGGGGAGCGACCAGAGGCCCGCTGAATTTATCCGTGGCGCCGAGGATTGCTGAGGAAATATCCTTCGATGAACTCTGCGGGGAGAGTTCGCGGAAGACCTCCACGAGGCGTTCGGATCCGAAGACTTCCTGCTCGGAGTTTTGAGATTCGAGAATTCCATCAGACGCGAAAATCACGGCATCGCCGGGCTGCAGATCCAAAGTGGCAATTTCGTAGTCGGATTCCAGGAAGAGACCTAGGGGAATGCCGCCGACATTAATCTCGCTTATTGTCCCATCGCGCAATAAAAGGGGATAAGGCGCTCCGGAATTGCCAATCGTGAGCTGCCGCTTGCCCGCATCATAAACGGCAAAAAGCATAGCGACGAAATGCGCGTCGAGGCGGGCACCGTGGAGACGGCGATTGAGCAGCGCGAGCACCTCCGCGGGTTGGCAGGCATGTTCGACGGTGTGCTCCCGCAGCATGCCGATGGCAAGCGACCCAAAAAGCGCGGCGGCTGTGCCCTTGCCCGATACATCACCGAGCGCGATGCCGAGGCGGCCCTCGCCGTAGGGCAGAAAATCGTAAAAATCTCCACCCAGCTCCCGCGCTGGGAGATAAGAGGCAGCAAGATCGAGGCCAGGAACTTCGCGCGCTCCTCGAGGAAGAAGCTGGCGCTGGATTTCGCGGGCGGTGTCCAGGTCGCTCTGCAAGCGCACCTGATTGTGCCGCGCCTCCTCATAAAGACGCGAGTTTTCCAGAGCGATGGCGATATAGGGAGCGAGGGTTGACAACATCCGTTCGTGTTCGGATGTGAAGGCATGCAATTCCGTGCTGTCGAAGTCCAGAACGCCGATCAGGCGATCCTGCAAGAGCAAAGGCACGACCAGCTCGGAGCGCACTTTTGCGCCGCCTCCACAATCGATGAAGCGAGGATCAACGCGCACATCGCCGATGCGAAGGGTCTGACGCAAACCGGCAGCATGCCCGGTGATTCCCCGGTTCAGCGGCACCCGAAAGCGCGCGGGGATGCTGTCCTCGTAATGCATGGCAAAAACGCCTTCGAGGAGTTGGGAATTATCGTTCCAGAGCATCACCGTGAAGACGTGGTAGTTGACGATTTTCTTCAAGCGCTGCGCGATGCGCCGCAGCAGCTCCTGGCGGTCGAGGATGGAAGTCAGTTCGCGGCTTACGTCATAGAGAAGCGTGAGGGTCTGCGCCTGCTCCGGATACGTGGCCAGGAGGGATTGCGGCACAGGGTCGGCTTCACCGTGCAGAGGAAATGCGGCAAGTTTGGAAAGGTCGTCCATGGCATGTAAAGTCCGTGGTTCCATTGTAAGTTCGATGCGCGAAGAATCAAGAACGCGACATGGAATGGCAGGAAACGATGGCCGAAAGGGCAATCCACGAGAGCTGGCGCCGAATACGAGACGAAGGCGGACAAAGGCCGCGGATCAGGTCTAAAGTGGTGAGGGGCGCGATTTCAGCCGACTTGCCAGGTATCACCGGAACGCAGGAGCTTTTGCAGATCACCGGGGCCACGCTTGGCGATCACGTCGGCGACCTGGCGGTTCATAACATCTTCGTAGCGAGGAAGGTCGTCCCATGCGCGAAACACACCGAGCGGTGTGGGGAACCCCTGCCGGTGCTCCATGTGGGAAAGCAGGAAAGCGTAAGACGGACGATGATGGTGCGCGTCATGGACCACGAGGTCCGATTCGGTAACGCCGTTGCCGAGAGCCACCACTTCGATATCGCCGTCGGACCTGCGGCGAATCCCTTTGTCGCGATTCTTGCCGAAGACGAGGGGCTTGCCGTGTTCAAGGTATAGGACGTGCTCGCTGCGCGCATCGCGTTCGGTCATGCTGACCCAGGCGCCGTCGTTGAAGATGTTGCAGTTCTGCAAGATTTCGACAAAGGCCGAGCCTTTGTGCGCGGCGGCTTGCTTCAATGTGTCCTTGAGATGCGCCTGAAAGATGTCCACTGAACGCGCGACGAAGGTCGCTTCCGCGCCGATGGCCAGCGAAACCGGATTGAAAGGCCGATCCACGGAACCGAAGGGAGTGGACTTGGTTTTCTTGTTGAATTCCGAGGTGGGCGAATATTGGCCCTTGGTGAGGCCGTAAATACGGTTGTTGAAGAGCAGAACTTTAAGGCCGACGTTGCGGCGCAGCATGTGAATGGTGTGATTGCCGCCGATGGAAAGCGCATCGCCGTCACCGGTCGCGACCCACACTTCCAGGTCTGGACGAATCGCTTTGATCCCCGTGGCGACGGCCGGCGCGCGGCCATGAATGGTGTGAAATCCGAACGTGTTCATGTAATAGGGGAAGCGCGAGGAGCAGCCGATGCCGCTGACGACGACGAAGTTTTCCCGCTTGATGCCCAGTTCAGGGAAAACGGATTGCACGGCAGATAGAATGGCGTAGTCGCCGCAACCCGGGCACCAGCGCACTTCCTGATCGGTCTGGAAGTCTTTTTTTGTGAGGACGGGAATCTCTGCGGTGGTCATAGAGAATTTCTCCTAAACAAACTACGCATCAAGGAGCGTTTCGATCTTCAGCTCCAGTTCGGACTGCTTGAATGGGCGGCCCTGGATTTTGTTCAGGCCGATGGCGTTCACCAGATATTTCGCGCGCAGGAGCCATAAGAGCTGGCCCATGTTCAATTCCGGCACCAGAACTTTTTTATAGCGTGCAAGAACTTCCCCGAGATTGCGCGGCAGAGGATTCAAATGGCGGAGGTGCACGTGCCCGATGCGGCGCTTGCCTTTGTGTTTCTCGCGTTGAGCCTTGAGTGCGGCGGTGATGGACCCGTGCGTGGAACCCCATGCAACGATCAGCAGGTCACCATCGGGATCGCCGGCAGGGACGACGGGCGGAATATCCTGCCCCACGGCTTCTACTTTCGCGGCGCGCAGGCGGACCATCTTTTCGTGGTTCAGGGGCTCGTAATTGATGTTGCCGGAGACGTCCTGCTTTTCCAAACCGCCGACTCGGTGCTCGAGACCTGGCGTTCCGGGGACCGCCCAGGGACGCGCGAGGGTTTCCTGGTCGCGGCGGTAGGGCTTGAAATCCACAGTATTGGTCTCGAATTTCACGCGGAAGTCCGGTATGTCGCTCAGTTCGGGAATGCGCCAGGGCTCCGCTCCGTTGGCCAGGTACCCATCGGAAAGAATAATGACCGGCACCATGTATTTGACGGCGATGCGGGAAGCCTCGACCGCTGCCCAGAAGCAATCACTCGGAGTTGCCGGAGCGATTACCGGGATCGGCGCCTCGGAATTGCGGCCGAAGAGCGCCTGCAGCAGATCGGCTTGCTCGGTTTTCGTTGGCAGACCAGTGGAAGGACCGCCGCGCTGGATATCGCAGATCACAAGAGGTAGTTCGACGGCAACCGCGAGGCCAAGCGCTTCAGTCTTGAGCGCCATGCCTGGACCAGAAGTCGTGGTGATGGCCAGAGCGCCCGCATAAGAAGCGCCAATGGCGGAAGTGATGGCAGCGATTTCGTCTTCCGCCTGAAATGTAAGAACCCCGAAATCTTTATACTGCGAAAGTTCATGAAGAATGTCGGAAGCGGGAGTGATCGGGTAGCTTCCCTGAAAGAGCTTTAGGCTTGATTTTTGCGAAGCGGTGACAAAGCCGAGCGCGAGAGCCTGATTGCCGCTGAGGTTGCGGTAGAGCCCTGGCTCGAGCTGTGCCGGAGGAATTTCATAGCTGATCTGGAAAGCTTCGGTCGCCTCGCAGTACGAATAGCCGGCCTTCATCGCCAGCTTGTTCGCTTCCACGAGCAGAGGTTTCTTGGCGAACTTGTCTTCGATCCAGCGAACCGTCGAATCCATCGAGCGGTTGTACAGCCAATAGCACATGCCCAGAGCGAAGAAGTTCTTGCAGCGGCTGATGGACTTGGCGTCGAGGCCCACATTCTCCAGCGCAGCCTTCGTGAGGCGCTCGAGTTCGACGGGAAAGAGCCTGAACTTGTCGAGCGTATGGTCTTCCAGCGGGTTGGAGGTCATCTGCGCTTTGCGCAAATCCGTCTCCGCAAACGCATCCGAATTGACGATGAGGATGCCGTTCGCTTTCAGATCAGCGAGATTCATTTTCAGCGCGGCGGGATTCATGGCGATTAAAACGTCGACCGCGTCCCCGGGTGTGTAAATCTCGCCGGATGCAAAGTGAAGCTGGTAGCCGCTCACGCCCGGAAGAGTGCCGGCAGGGGCGCGGATCTCGGCGGGATAGTCGGGAAAGGTGGCGATGTCGTTGCCGTAAAGCGCAACGGTATTCGTGAACTGGCTGCCGGTGATCTGCATGCCGTCGCCGGAATCGCCTGCGAAACGGATCACGGCCTGGTCAACGACTTCGCGCTTCACTTTCGGCAGTGGAATATCAGTGGTAGTGGCCATGGGTTGCTTGACTCCCTGATGAAGACCTCTTCTCTAGGCTCCTCGCTGGTTCCCCCTGGAGGAGTGCGGCTGGAGCGAAAGCCACGGCGGTGAAGCATGCGGGTTGACGAAGGAAGCAAACCGCCAGGAGCCGACAGAAAAAGGATAACACAGGCGGAGGGAAAGGGCTGACGCGTAGCGGGGGAGACAACATCAGGTTCTCGGATGAACGCAAATTGAAAAATGAAAGCGGGGTCCGCTAAGTGCTTTGATTTTGTGGGCCTGCTGCCTGGTCCGCTTGGGCGGCGGCAAGAAACGCTTCACGAGAGTAGATCAGGCAAACTGCGCAAGCGACGGGAATCAAAAGTCCGGCGAGGCCAAGATAGCGCATGTAGGGCAGAAGATCGGGGAATCCGGGCGGCATGGCAGGAAGATGCATTTCCGCGAGCATAAATCGCAGTTGAGCGAGATAACTCGGATTCAGCGTGGTGATTAACAGATTCGCCATGTAGAAAAGTTGCAGCCCCAGGCTCACTGGATAACTCCATCGCTGGAGCCGCAGGAGACCGATGCCTGATGCGACAACCAATGCAGCTAAACACAGGAGCATTACCCCGGCTGCAGATCCGCGAAAGAGATGGCCGAAGAGGACGACGGGCAACCGAAAGGGAAGGAAAGGAAGAATCAGCAGGTTCAGGACGCTCATGAGCGAAAACCAGGCGACAATGGCGATCGGCAACGGGCAACCTGGCTTTTTGACGCGGATCCCACGGGCTGGAGGGAGAGTCGCGCGTCTGGCTTCAAACTGGCCGACGACCGAGGGGCGCGTGAACAGAATCAGCCACCAGAGAGCTATCGCGAACGGCGCCCCGTAAATCAGGACCAAGATTCCCGCCACGATCAATTTTGTTCCCGGAGGACCAGGAAGGGGTGTTGCGAAGAGGACGATGATCGCTACAGCGACTCCCGTCAAACTGAAGAAGAGCATCACGCCGGCAACCACCATTAAAGAAATGCGCGCCCACCTCTGAAGTCGCATCACTCCGACTCCGCAGACGCACACATAGATCGCAGCAGCCAGAAAAAAGAACCAAACTACATCTATGAGAGCCTTCGCAAACGCCGGCGGCATTGGTTCCTTCTCCGCAATTTTCAGGGCGTTCATCGCAACCAGCATGAAAACGGAAAAGGCTGCGACGATAACGCTACCAAGAATCGCGGCAATGCCTGCGGCGATGACGGATGCGGAAGGCCTGGGGGAAGAAATCATTTTGTGAACTGTATATCATCATCCAAGAAAATGCCGGAAGAGAAGTAGAGCCTGCGAGTAAACACGCCGATGCGACCACAATGAATGCCAAATGCGAAAATCGTTTTGGGTATCCCACCCCGGGCGAATTCATCTGGTGGTCAGAAGCAGGATCAAGTTGCCGCCGATCCTGGAGCGTAGGATACTCGAAACTCATGAACCTGGAAGAGTGCCGGAAATTCTTCGCGCAGGAAGTACGTTTCGCCGCAAACATCAGCACACCTGGTCTTGTGGAAGCTTTCGCCAGTGTGCCGCGTGAAGAGTTCCTGGGCTCGCCACCATGGCAACTCGGTTCGCCCGAACAACGAGCCATGTCCGCTGCGGGCTTGCTTCGATTGTCCTACATTCAAACGGAAGATCCCCGCGACCTCTATCACAACGTTGTAATCTCGATTGATCCTTCGCGGGACGTGAACAATGGGCAACCGAGCGCGCTGGCGCGGTGGATTGATGTGCTCGGGTTGCGTCCTGGCTCGCGCGTCTATCATCTCGGTTGCGGAGTGGGCTACTACACGGCGATCATTGCGGAAGTTGTCGGGCCAGGTGGAAGCGTAGTTGGCGCGGAAGTTCTTCCGGAGCTGGCGGCACGCGCGAAAGAAAATCTGTCGAACTATCCAAATGTCGCAGTTCACTGCGGCGACGGAACGGCATTGGATCCTGGCGAGTGCGACGCCATGCTCATCAACGCGGGAGTCACGCACCCGCATCCCTCGTGGCTCACGAGGCTGCGGCGGCGGGGGCGGCTGGTTGTTCCTGTTACCATCGCCGCAACACCAACAATTGGCCAGGGAATCATGGTTCAGATCGTTCGAGAGCCCGAGGGATTCTCCGCGCAGATTGTCTCGGCGGTGGCGATTTATTCCTGCGTGGGTGGACGCGATTCGCAGATCGAGCCTTTGCTGAAGAAATCGCTTGCATCTGGCGCGCTGTTGAAACTGAAATCCATCCGCACGGATGCGCACGAGCCCGGGGAAACATGTCTGATGCATGGCGGCGAAGTTTGTTGGAGCAGCATGCAAATTGCCCAAGCTGCAGAGCCGGCACAGGCGAGTTGACGCGAGGAAGCCCGCGCAGCCAGTTCAGCCATTGCTTGAAAGAGTAACGCCCTCGAAAAAAGCCACTTGACGTTCGCTTTGTATTCGCCTAGAGTGGCCGTGGAAAAGTATTGTCGAGGAGGCGGGTCATGGCCCTCACCAAACGGCAAAAAGAAGTGCTGGATTTTCTGGTTTCGTTTGAAACGAAACATGGTTATGCGCCGAGCTTCGAAGAGATCGGCAAGGGCCTGAAGCTGACGTCGCTCGCCACAGTGCACAAGCACATCACTACCCTGGAAAAAAAGGGCTTCATTCGCCGCGGCTACAACCAGAGCCGCTCCATCGAAATTGTGCAACTACCTAAGTCCGTGAAGGAGCAGGTGATTGAGCGCAAAATTCAAGAATTGCCGTTGCTTGGCAGGATCGCCGCGGGCCGGCCGCTTGAAGCCGTCGAAGAGCGAGAGACCGTCTCACTTGGCGATTTCGCGCGGGGCGGAAGTTCTTTCGTTTTGCAGGTGAAGGGCAGCTCCATGATTGAGGACCACATCGTGGACGGCGATTTTGTGGTCTGCGAGCAGACGCAAGTGGCCAACGCGGGGGACATCGTCGTGGCGCTTATCGGCGGAGATGAAGCTACTTTGAAACGTTTCTATCGCGAGGGTCAGGGGAAGATCCGCTTGCAACCGGCAAATTCCGAGATGGCGCCGATCATCGTTCCGGCCGGCGATGTAAAAGTTCAGGGCCGGGTGATTGGCGTTCTCCGTAAATACTAGAAGGCGAAACTTTTCAGCTAAAAACCTCCATCGCCCAGCTATCTGTCCTGGCAATCCTGTCTCGACACCGCTTTCATTCCCTAATTTGCATGTAGTGAGAGCCGCAAGGGATACCGCGTTTCGCATGCAAAAACTTTCTCTAATGAATCAAAAAATCTGCTCCGATGGATGGCAGGCTCGTGAAAGAATGTAATATTCCGCGTACCTTGCTCTCCGGTCCATGACCACGCACAAGCCAATTCGCAAACTCCTGGCGGCGAACCGCAGCGAAATCGCTATTCGCATCTTTCGCGCCGCCAACGAACTGGGCCTGCGAACTGTTGCGATTTACTCGAAAGAAGACCGTCTGGCGCTGCACCGCTTCAAAGCGGACGAAGCTTACATTGTTGGCGAAGGAAAAGGGCCGGTTGAAGCCTACCTGGACATCGCCACGATTATTTCCGTGGCCAAACAAACTGGCGTGGACGCCATTCACCCCGGCTATGGCTTTCTCTCGGAGAATCCGGCGCTCGCGCGCGCCTGCGACAAGGCAGGCATCACGTTCATCGGGCCGAGCGCGCAGCTGCTTGAGCTGTTGGGGGATAAAACCGCGGCGCGTCGATTGGCGGTTTCTGCAGGAGTGCCCGTGCTTCCGGGTACCGAGACTCCGGTCAAATCTGCAGCGGAAGCGAACAAGATTGCCGGAGAGATAGGCTATCCGGTGATCGTGAAGGCGGCCATGGGCGGTGGAGGCCGGGGAATGCGCGTTGTGTATGGCGGGCCGGAACTCGAAGCTCGACTTGAGGAGGCACAAAGCGAAGCCAAATCCGCGTTTGGAGACGCTTCAGTTTTCCTGGAAAAATTTCTTCCGCGCGCGAGACACCTGGAAGTGCAAATCCTGGCGGATCATCGTGGCAACCTTCTGCACCTTTACGAGCGCGATTGTTCGGTGCAACGGCGTCACCAGAAAGTAGTGGAGGTCGCGCCTGCCGCAAATCTGCCTTCAAGTGTTCGCGGCGAACTCTGCAGTGCCGCGCTCCAGATCGCTCGCAAAGCGAATTATCGCAACGCCGGGACCGTGGAATTCCTCTACGACGTGAATACCAGCAAATGGTACTTCATCGAGGTCAACCCGCGCATCCAGGTCGAGCACACCGTCACGGAAATGGTGACGGGAATCGATCTCGTTCGCGCGCAAATCCTTGTGGCTCAGGGTCATCGGCTGCACGACGAAACGATGAGCCTTCCCGCCCAGGAGAAAGTGCCGCTTTACGGTTCGGCCCTCCAATGCCGCGTCACGACCGAAGATCCAGAAAAGAACTTCGCCCCGGATTACGGCAAGCTCTCCACGTATCGCTCGCCAGCGGGCTTCGGCATCCGCCTCGACGGCGGCACGGCCTACGCCGGCGCTTCTCTCGCGCCCTATTACGATTCGCTCCTCGTCAAAGTGACGGCTTGGGGCATCACTCTGCCCGAAGCGTGCCAGCGCATGGATCGCGCGCTGCGCGAGTTTCGCATACGCGGCGTCAAGACAAACATTCCGTTTGTTGAAAACGTCGTCAACCATCCGAAATTCCGCCGCGGTGAAGTCACAACGTCTTTTCTCGACGATCTTCCCGAGCTGTTTCATTTCCTAAAGCGCGGCGACCGCGCCACCAAGCTGCTTTCCTACCTGGGCGACGTAATCCTCAATGGAAATCCGGAAGTAAAGGGGAAGAGGCTACCTGAACAAGTCGAGCCCGCCACATTGCCCGAAATTCCCGCCTCTGCGCCGCCCGCCGGAACGCGCCAGTTGCTGCAGAAGCTAGGCCCCAGGAAGTTTGCAGCCTGGGCGCAAAAGCAAAAGCGACTACTCATTACCGACACGACGTTTCGCGACGCGCACCAGTCGCTCATGGCCACTCGTGTGCGCACGCACGATCTTCTGGCCACCGCACCTGCCATTGCGCGGCGGCTGCCGAATCTCTTCAGCCTGGAGATGTGGGGCGGAGCAACGTTTGACACCGCGATGCGCTTTCTGCACGAGGATCCCTGGCAGCGATTGCGGCAGTTGCGCTCGCTTGTCCCGAATATCTGCTTCCAGATGCTCCTCCGCGGTGCCAATGCCGTCGGCTACACCTCTTATCCGGACAATGTCATTCGCGAATTTGTGCGCGAAGCCCACTCGCAGGGCGTGGATATCTTTCGCGTGTTTGATTCCCTGAATTCCATCGAAAACATGCGTGTTTCTCTCGATGCTGTGCTCGAATCAGGAGCGGTTTGCGAGGCCGCGATCTGCTATACCGGGGATATATTGGACAAATCGCGTCCAAAATATTCTCTGCAATACTATGTCGGTCTGGCCAAACAGTTTGAAAGGCTTGGCGTTCATTTTCTTGCCATCAAAGACATGGCCGGACTTTGCAAGCCCTACGCCGCTTTCGAGATCATCAAGCGCCTCAAGGAAGAGCTCGGCTTGCCGATCCACTTTCACACTCACGACACCAGCGGCATCAACGCTTCTTCGATTCTGAAGGCATCCGAAGCGGGAGTGGATGCTGCCGACGCGGCTATCGCCGCCATGAGCGGCGGTACCAGCCAGCCGAATCTCAATTCCATCGTAGCTGCTCTTCGCCACACGTCCCGCGATACGCAGCTCGATCTGGACGCTTTGAACGAGTGCTCCGACTACTGGGACATCGTGCGCAGCTTGTATCTTCCCTTTGATTCCGTGCCCAAAGCGGGCTCCGCGCGCCTCTACGAACATGAAATTCCTGGCGGACAGTACACAAATCTCCGCGAGCAGGCGGCTGCGATGGGACTCGGCCACCGTTGGCGCGAAGTCGAGAAAACGTACGCGCAGGTGAATCTGCTGTTCGGGGACATCGTCAAAGTCACTCCCTCAAGCAAGGTTGTCGGCGACATGACTCTTTTCCTGATGGCCAAGGAAATGGTCCCGGAGGAAGTGCTGAAGCTCGGCATGCATCACGACGTGGCTTTCCCCAACTCCGTCGCGGAAATGTTTTCCGGGGTGCTCGGCACTCCGCCGGAAGGATGGCCAAAAAGGATTCAACAGATCCTGCTGCGTGGCAAGAAGCCGTTGAAAGGCAGGCCGGGCGCGAATCTTCCCGCGGCGGATTTTGCCGCTGAAAAGGAATTGCTGGAAAAGAAGACGGGCCACTCCGTTCGGCACGACGAGCTGCTGAGTTACCTGCTCTATCCCGATGTTTTCCTGAAGTATGACAAATTCCGGCAGACGTATTCGGATGTGGGCGTCGTGCCTACGGCGCCGTTTTTTTACGGCTTGAAATCGGGCGAGGAAATTACCGTCGAAATTGAAGCCGGAAAAACTCTGATCATCAAATTTCTTACGGCCAGCGAGCCGCATCCTGATGGAACGCGAACATTATTTTTTGAGCTGAACGGCCAGCCACGGGAGGTGAACGTGCGCGACAAGGCGCTGCGCGTCGTCGAGCGAGCGCATCCCAAGGCCGATCCCGCTGATCCCGGGCAGGTCGGCGCTCCCACGGCGGGAATGGTCAGCAGCGTGGCCGTGCAGGTTAACCATGCGGTCGAGCGCGGTGCTAAACTTCTGACCCTCGAAGCGATGAAAATGCAATCAAACATCTATGCTCCTATCGCTGGGAAAATCGTGAAGATTCTTGTTTCACCGGGCCAGAGTGTCGAAGCCAAAGACTTGCTGGTGATCATCGCGCCGTGAGCGCCCCCGAACTCCGCAAACATGAGCAATTCTTCTCGCGTTTCCTGCGCAACCGGCGCGACATCATCGTTTACCTGCCGCCTGGCTATGATCAGCAACCTCGCCGCCGTTTTCCTGTCCTCTATATGCAGGATGGCCAAAACCTTTTTGATGGCGAGACTTCTTTCATTCACGGCATGGACTGGCATGTCGGGCAGACGGCGGACGAGCTGATTCGCGCCGCGAAAGTCGAATCGCTGATCATCGTGGGAGTCTACAACACGGGTAAATCGCGCATCCGCGAATACACTCCTACACGCGCTCCAAAGCTCGGCGGCGGCGGCGCCGATCGCTACGGGAAATTCCTCGTTAATGAACTGATTCCGTTCGTGCGCGCGAACTATCGCGTAGAGGACGCCGTGGAAACCCGCGGCATCGCCGGATCCTCGCTCGGCGGATTGCTGGCGCTTTATCTTGGACTGAGAATGCCTCAAGTATTCGGCAAAATAGGCGCTCTCTCGCCTTCCGTATGGTGGAATCAGCGGGTCATGCTCCGCTACGCGGCAAAAACAAAAGCGGATCCGCGCCCTCGCGTTTGGCTGGATATCGGAACCCGCGAGGGGCCACGCATCGTGGAAGACGTCGAGAAATTTCGGGACGTTTTGCTGCAAAAAGGCTGGCGACTCGGCCATGACCTATATTACCAGCGGGTCGAAGGAGCCGAGCACAATGAAGCAGCCTGGGCGCAGCGCGTTGGGCCATTCCTCGAGTTTCTGTTTCCCGCAAACTAGGCCCGCAGTATACTGCGCCCCTTGGATTCGCGCGTGACCG
>Ga0335079_10004484_pt1 | contig 16060 bp, 18 predicted proteins | sample Lox_Sample_33_FD_206719 | JGI IMG/M metagenome (GOLD analysis project Ga0335079, IMG submission 206719) | Soil microbial communities from Loxahatchee National Wildlife Refuge, Florida, United States - Lox_Sample_3.3 | ecosystem: Environmental > Terrestrial > Soil > Wetlands | place: USA... | reverse complement strand
GGTCCGAAGCGATATGCCGAAGTCGTGATCGCGCGCCAGGACGACCGAGCCGTCGGATTTGCCATTTTCTTTCACAACTTCTCCACCTTCCTCGGAAAACCGGGACTCTACCTTGAGGACCTCTTTGTTCTTCCGGAAGAGCGCGGAAAGGGTGTCGGCAAAGCATTGCTGCTTTATCTTGCGAAACTCGCCGTCCAACGAAAGTGCGGCCGGTTCGAATGGGCGGTTCTGGACTGGAATTCATCCGCGATCGAGTTCTACCGCCAACTCGGGGCCGTCCCACTCGATGATTGGCGTCTTTACCGTCTTTCCGGAAGTGCATTGACGAAACTGGCGGAACGTACAACGTAGGTTTCTCTCCGAGACAACACACCGTCACGTTGATGCCGATATTCCCTGCACCAACTTTGTAGTCCTGGCAACGTGGAGGGTCAGATTCCTTCTTCGTCCCTACCTCCCCCGTCGGGACCTTTCACAACGGCATGGCTCAAGTGCAGGCAGGAATATTGAATAGACCGGCCATTGCGAGGAACCAACTTAAGACTGGTGGAGAGAGGCGAAAAGGACTGGAGTCGTCTCTCCCCATCGGACTTTAAAACACGAAGGTCATCCCTGCGCCCTGTGCTGCCATGAGGAACGGCGGGACTTTCTCGACAACAATCCGGCTATCCCGCAGGTCTTTGGTGTTGATCCCCTTGTTCTCGATCGCGAGCTCGCAGAACACGACTTTTCCCTTCTGATCCAGAATCGTGTTGAACAGGTTAACCGGGTTCGGCATTCCTTTCGGTGTACCGATTTTCTCCAATTCGCCTTTGACCAGAGCCTGCGCACCTCCGGGGCAGAAAAACATGTGCACATCGTAATCAAGGGCAACGCCCGACGATGCAAAAATAAGAGCAGGCATAACACTGCTGGTTTCAGAATGATTGCAGACGACGATCATCTTTTCGGCCATGATAGGTCTCCTTATGTTCACGTGATTGGATTAAAGTCCGCAGACTCTGTACCGGCGTGTTCTGCAACGGGCACAGATCTGAGGGCATGAAAATACAACGCCACCGTGCGATAGATGACGTGCATAAATTTTGTAAAGGGAAGCAACAGCATCAGTTCTCCCACAACGACCAGGTGGGCCAGCAACATCCAATAGCTCCACGCGTGCGGTTCCGGCAAGTACAACGCCGCCTCAAGGGCAAAGCCGGTAATGCCACCCAGCCAGAGAAGAACCAGGAATACCCAGTCGGACGGAGTTGAATTCGCAGTGCTTTCATCTGCTTTACGCCACCGCTTAACGATGGAGAATGAACTTCCGTACACCAGGGCAATTCCCGAGAGAGTGCCCAACAGCCTGATGGGATACCATATGGGAACCCACGTTCCGATGGGCTTCATTCCGATCAATTCCAGGAGATAATCCAAAGCTGTGGCCAAAAACAATCCCAAAAATCCCCACAGCATCGAAGCGTGAATAAACCATTTCTGTGCGAACCAGGGCTGAACGATGCAATACGTTTCGAAGTCCTGGCGGTAGCGACGCTGACTGATGACTTCTCCCGCGGTTTCCCAGATCGCACGCAGCCGGTCGAGCTGCGATCCTGCCGTCGGCAGGTTGTCGTGACTGACGCTGCCGACCATGCGCATCGCTCCGAGCACCGCCACCAGTACGACGAGCAATCCGGCAATGATGCCCACGTCGTGAATCACCGCGGAAGGGATGAATTTGAACAGGCGGAGCGAATCGCCGGGCATCGGTCCATGAAATCCATACAGAAAGACGCCCAATCCAATCGTGAGGAGAAGGAAGAACACGATATTGAAGAACGGTGACGTGTAGAGCCGTTGTGCTAGTCCGGAGCGATCATAGTTCGCAATTGCATAGCGCCGTGTTGCCGCCATAAATTCGCCGGGATCGGCGTCGCGGGGGCAGGTCGCCGTGCATTCACCGCACGCGTAACACATCCAGAGCTCCTTGCTCCGGAGGAGTTTTTCCTTCATACCCAACTGAGCGTAGCGGATCATACGGCGCGGAAAGGTCTCTTCCCCGGACGAGAGAGGACACACTGCCGTGCAGTTCCCGCAATTGAAGCACGATTCGATCTTGAGTGCTCCATACCGTTGAAGGTCGGACAGAAAGCGAGGATCGGCCCGATGGCTCATGGCTTCGCCTCCTTTGTCAGACTGTAGAGATAGTAATCGCCCGACTCATCCATGCCTGACTCTTCCACCAGACCATATTTTTTCATCGCAGCGATATGCCAGAGGACCACGTGAGCCGGCATGGCTGCCTGCCTGGCCAGTTGCGGCACGGAGATCGGTGATCCTTTCATTGCTTGCTGCAGTTTCTTTCGCACAGACTGTTGTTGTTTCAGAAGTTCCTGGGCTCGCTTCACCTCTTCCGCATACTGCTTGCGCAGTTCAACGAGCATCTCCGTTCGCCGCCTGGCTTCCTGTTTCTTTTCGTCGCTCATGCGGTCTCCTTCAACGCGGGCGTTGTTCCTGCAATAGCTTCCACCATGGACTCGAAATCCTCGAGTTGCCAGCCCTGTACGTCTATCGCCCTGTTGGGACACGCACTCACGCACACGCCACAACCGTTACAGTTGGCCGGCACGACCACGGCACGCTGGATTTCGCTCCCATCCCTGGTTTGCATCTCCATGCGGATAGCGCCTTCCTGCGGACACACGTGGACGCATTCTCCAGATCCGTTGCAGCGTTCTGCGTTTACTCGTGCGACGTACGGTTCCAGTTCGACCTTCCCCTGCCACAGCAGGATGGCAGCCTTCGCTGCTGCCGCTTCGGCTGCTGCACAACTTTCCTGTATATTCATCGGCGCCTGTGCCGTTCCCGCCAGCACCACACCGGCCACCGCAGTCTCGACAGGCCGAAGCTTGGGATGAACTTCGAGCAGGAAACGGTCGCTTCCGGGCGCCACTTTGAACATGCCGACCAGGTCCTTAACGGGATTGGGCATCATCCCGACCGAAAGGACAACCAGGTCCACGGGGAGCTCAATCTCTTCGCCCCACGTCAAGCGGTCTTTTACTTTAACCAGCAACGGGTGCTCATCGCTTTCAGCCGCACGGATGACCTCTGGAACCTCTTCTGCGACATAACGCAGAAACATTACCCCGTTCTTCGAAGCTTTGGTATAGTAATCCTCGTGGCCCCGCCCGTAGGTCCGGATGTCCTGGTAAACATCGTAAATGTTGATGTTGGGGAAACGCTCTTTGATGTGGTTGGCTGCCGCAAGTGTCGCGGTACAGCACACCCGGGAGCAATACTCGTTGACTTTCCCATCAGGCTGTGGCTTGTGCAAACCCTCAAGTTGCCTGCTCCCGACGCAGTGAATCATAGCAATGCTGTTGATGCTGCGTCCTTCCCGCGACAGAACTCCTGTCTCCGTTCTGTTATCCGAGAGGATGCGCTCAAACTGCGGAAGAGTAATTACTTCGGGGAACTGTCCGTACCCCAATTCTCCTTGAAAAGGTTCATACGGCCGAAAACCAGTCGCAACGACGACAGCCCCAACCTTGAGTTCAATGTCAGTCGGCTCTTGATCCAGGTGGACACCCCCGTCCTGTGCAAGCATCGCCGTGTCCATCGAGAGAGCACATCTCTGTTTATCGCTGCCAGGAATGGGCGGCGAGCAATTCTCATAGAGGCGATCCGTTGCTTGTTGCTGAAACCCCCGAGAACTCAATTTGTTTGGAGATTCGACCGCCGATGTGCCGACGGCCTCGTGCACCTGTTTGAGCTCCTCCATACTACGCGGCTGCAGTTGAACACGAATTTCGAAGTTGCCGACATACCCCTTTGCGGCCACAACTTCCGCTCCTGTATAGATCTTGATGTTGGGTTCTCTGAGCACATCCGTCACCATATTCTGCACCAGAGTGAGGGCGTTCTCTTCGGTCGGGAACAGGCGATCCCATTGTGCCGTTTGACCTCCGAGCGTGTGACTTTTCTCGACGAGCGTCACGGGCAGGCCGCGGCGAGCAGCCGACAATGCTGAACGAAGTCCGGCGACACCACCGCCAATCACGAGAACGTGTTTTTCTGCCGCGAGATGAACAGGCTCTAGCGCTTCCATGAGACGGGCTTTTGCCACTCCTGCGGACATCATGCGGATTGCCTTATCCGTGGCTTCGGGCGGGCAATGGTGATGAACCCAGCTATCCTGCTCGCGCAAACCGATGTGATAGTAGAGGTAGGGATTCAGACCGGCACGTTGAACGGTTCTTCGAAACGTTTGCTCGTGGAGGAAGATGGAACAGGCTCCCACGACCACACGGTTGACACCTTGTTCCCTGATGTCATCCGTGATGAGTTTCTGACCCGGATCCGAACACATAAATTGACATCGGCGGGATACAACGACGTTGGGAAGTTTTCCTAATGCACATGCGACCTTTTCGCAGTTCACGGTATCGCTGATATTCCCTCCGCAGTCACATAGATAGACACCGATGCGGTTCTCTTCGCTTAGAGAATTTGCGTCGCTCTTGTCCGGCAGGGAAGTGTGATTCTTGTCCAACGTCTCAGACATAGTCAAAAACCTTTTTGCTCTCAATGCTTGACCTGGTGCGGAGGGATTCCACATACGCAGCGGCCTCGGCGGCAGCCGCACCTGCGGTCATGATGCTATCAACGATATCCATGGGGCCCAGGGCCGTTCCGGTAGCGAAGATGCCTTCTTGTGCCGTTACCGTTGGTGCCGTGTTGTATTCGGGGATGCGGACAAACCCATCTTCCGCTCTCGACACATCGAACACGTTCTCGGAGTTCAACCCGGGTACCATCCCCACGGAGAGCACCACGAGGTCGTGTTTCCGTTCAACGACCTTTGAATTTTCATCGATCAACTCCACACGAACAATCGGAGTTTGTTGAGCATCTTCCGTGATCCGCGCGACCTTTCCCTTGACGAATTCGATTCCCATGGCTTTTGCGCTCTGGTAGAATTGCTCGTAGCCTTTACCGAAGGTGCGGATGTCCATGTAGTAGATCGTAATGTCGGCCATCGGGAGAGTACCGGACAGGAGCATTGCCTGTTTGACGGCATACATACAACAGACCCGCGAGCAATACGGAACACCCAGTGTCCGGTCACGTGAACCGGCACACTGGACATACGCGATCGAAGCCGGTTGCTTCCCATCGGACGGTCGAAGCACCCGTCCGTACGGTCCGGTTGGAGCGAGCAGGCGTTCCATCATTAGCGCATCGGTCACATTCAGGAGCTTTCCGGCACCTTACTCCTTCTTTGCATCGTACGGCGTCACTTCATAACCGGTCGCCAGAATCACCGATTTTGTTTCAATTTCGAAGGTTTCGGCCTGTTGGTGGAAGTCTATTGCATTTGGCGGGCAGGCCTGGATGCATTTGCCGCAGAAAACACAATTTTCAATATCGATCAGGGCTTTCTGCGGGACAGCTGTTGCGAAAGGAACATAGATCGCACGGCGGGCAGTACGGCCGAATTCATTTTCCTCGTCGGGCACGTCAAGGGGGCAGACCAGCTCGCACGAGCGGCAACCCGTGCAATCATCTTCCTTCACGTAACGTGGTTTCCTCAGAACTTGCGCGAGGAAACCGTTCTCGTGACGGGAGAGACCCTGGATCTCACAGTACGTCAGCAGATTGATGTTGTCGTGGTGCGCCACGGCGGACATCTTTGGCGTGGTGATACAGCTACAACAGTCAAGGGTTGGGAAGACTTTGCTCAGTCCGATCATCTTTCCACCAATGCTCGGATTCTTCTCCACCACTGCAACGCGGTAACCCTGATCTGCAAGATCGAGAGCTGATTGCATCCCTGCAATCCCTCCTCCGATCACCAACGTATCCACGCTGACTTTGTTCGGAATCATTCCGTGTTCCTCCTAACTGCCTCTGGCGGTCCCGGCGTGATCAGTGCCTGACGACCCACCCCGTTGCGTCGGTCCAATTTCTGCGAGCACGTCGTTCATTCGTTGGATTTCGTTGAGAAACGGACGAACGCAGACTGTGCAAATTGACGCGAGGCGAAGCCGCCGCGTGTCCAACGATCGTTCTTTCATCTTGGTGTATGTACGGTTTATGATCTCCGCCGTTCGCTCTGATTCTCCCTTGTAGGGACTGTCGGTACCGCTGTACATCACAATGATGCCGTCGAAACCTCGTTCGAGCGCGTTCAAGTAAAAGGAGGGCGGAAACATAGCAGAGGTCCGGACCGGGAGGATATAGGTATTCGATGGATAATCCAAATGAGATTGTCCTGCCGCGTCGGCTCCACGGTATCCGCCCGATAAGGTCGCCAGTATCAGAATCTTAGGTTTGCCTTTGTCCATGGTCATAGTGATTCGCCAAAAAAGCCTCTTCGTGGTAGTTCAAGAACAGCTATCGTCCGCGGTTCTCGAACGCAAGGATGCGATTACTTTTTTCGGCGGATAAAGAGCCGGTCATAACCATCTGCCGGGACAGTGCCAAGAAACTCGTGTCCGACTTTTTCACACCAGGTCGGCATGTCTCTTTTCGTGTTTGGGTCACCCGACCAGATTTCCAGAACCTCACCGACTTTTACCGTGCCGATGCTTTTCTTCGCTTCCAAAAGTGGGCCGGGGCAAGCCATTGCGCGTGCGTCCGCCGTTTTTGCCGCCTGAATAGTTTCGAGTTCAACTGTCGTCATGGTAGTTCTCCTTCGTGCGTTGGATTTCTCTTTTTCAACAACTTCCGGGGTTATGCTCCTTATCATAATTTCTTGAACGGCTCCGGCAAAAAGTGCCGGCTCGTTGCCTGATCGCGTGAATCGTTCGGGCAAAGGACCAGGATTGTGCGTGCAGGTACGGCCTCGACATTCTGCCATCGATGGGGGAGGTGCGACTCAAAGAGAAGGCTGTCGCCCGGTTCGAGCAAATAGGTCTGATCCTCGATCGTATAAACGATCCGGCCTTCCAGACAGAAAACAAACTCGTGCCCCGTATGAACAATCGGTTGGGCACCGCTGCCTGCATTGGGGTTCATGGTAACAACAAACGGTGCGATGGTACGGTCGGTCAACCCTGCCCCAAGGTCGTCCAAACCTCCGTGAGCGAACTTCGCCCCGACCCGCTGGCTCGCTTTTATGTATGCTACTCTGTTCTTGGGACCCCCATTCTCAAAGAAGGCAGTGATGGGTACTTCGAGCGCGATCGCAAGCTGCTGGAGGGTCGCGACACTGGGAGAGGTCTTGCTGTTCTCAATGAGGCTGAGCGTATTGACTGCAAGTCCGCTTTTTTCAGCCAGGGCTCGAATCGACAGGTTTCGCTTTGCACGGAGTGATCGCAGTGCCTGCCCAACGTTTACCCCTTCGCCCGGAGTCTCCTTGGATACCGTCCGTTCGCTCCCACCCGACTGATCCCCGCCCCCGTCTCCGTTCCGTGTTTGGTTTTCATTTTGATCCACGATGACCTCCATTTAACACTTTAAACACATAATATTATAGTTGTTTTATGTTGAAAAGTCAAACAAAATAACCATTATAATAGTACTTATTCCTATTTATTGGAACAATAATTGAGGCTGGACGTTTTTTGGAATATTTTTCTTCCATTCTTCCTCACATTTACGTCCAATGACGGACGAGTGCGATTGATAAGGCAAGAATCACTAGAACGGCAACTACGGGCACGTCGGTCCTCTTTTGCTCGAAGAGATATCGTGTTCACGACCTTCTGTGTGCTCGGGGGTCCGCTTCTGTTCGACATAACACAAAATGAAACCATTAAGGAATCGCCGTCCTTTCCGGGTCGTTTAAACTCTTGAGCGCATGTGGCGCTCTGGGCCGAGCAAGCCCGATTTGCTCTTGCTGCTATCGCTTTCGACTCGTAACTCAGGTGCAGGCCCTATGGAATTTCGTCCTTGCTATTTCATCTTCTACAGCAGAAGTATTCGGGAAAATCTCCGGGAAGCATGCTGTGCGATGGTGCGTATCACATTCCCTTGCTGCCGACGTACGCCATCACTCGCCGTGAAATATCTGGTTAATCTTCTTATCTTGCTCCCGCGTTCCTTTTCCGAAGATCGCCGGTAAGCACATGCGCATCCTCATCATCGAAGACGAGCAGCGGGTCTGGCAATTTCTCAAAAAAGGGTTTGAAGCAGAATCGATATCAGTGGACGTAGCAACGGACGGCGAGCGCGGTCTGTCCATGGCCCGGGGCGAGAGTTACGATGCCATCATCCTCGACATCATGCTCCCGAAGAAAGATGGGATGCAGGTGGTGAAGGAACTTCGCCAAACAGCAGTTACCACACCCGTTCTCATCCTCTCCGCGCAGGGAGAGCTTGACGATCGTGTGAAAGGCCTGAATCTAGGCGCAGACGACTATCTTCCCAAACCGTTCTCATTCACTGAAGTGCTCGCCCGTGTGCGTGCAATTGTGCGCCGTTCTTCGACCGACGTGCACTCTTCAACGCTTACGGTCGGCGATCTGCAACTTGATTTGATGAGCCGGCGCGTCGAGCGGGGCGGAAGAGAGGTCTCCCTGACGGCAAAAGAATTTGAGCTCCTCGAGTACTTCATGAGGAACAAAGGGAGGGTGCTTTCCCGCGTCATCTTGATGGAACGGATCTGGGACATGAACTTCGACAGCGAGACTAATGTGGTCGACGTGCTGGTCAATCGGCTGCGAAGAAAGGTCGATGACGACTTCCCGAGCAAGCTCATCCACACGGTCCGCGGCGCGGGGTACGTTCTCAAGGAGGAGGACGGTGAAGCTGCTGAATCGCGTTAAATCAATCCGGTCGGTACTGACAATCTGGTATTCCTTCCTTCTGCTCGGGGCCTTTGCACTCTTCGCTGCCTCGACCTACTTTTACCTGCAGCAGATGCTTGAGTCGCAATTGGACCGAAATCTTCTCGAAGAGGTACAATGGATCCGCGACATAGTCGAGGTCGAGCGGGAACGGTTCATCGAATCCGGCTCCCTGTTGAGTCTTTCAGAAGATGTCGAAGACCGTCTCGCCAGCCATTTTGCCGCCACTCCGCGGAAGTATACAGTCTTGCTGACCGTAGTGAGTGGCGATATCCTGTATCGCTCCGAGACCGGCGTGGATCGGATCTTGCCCATCCCAACACTGGATAAGATCCCCCCTGCTTTGCAGACCCTCAGTGCCGGCGGGCAGGAACTGCGCATCGCAACACGGATTGTATCGCCGTTCGTCCTCCAGGTCGCGTACCCCGTCAGTTCAACGAGATCCACTCTTGATCATCTCCTGACCATACTTGCAATCCTCGCACCGGTTATGCTCCTCGTAGCATTCTCGAGTGGGTGGGTCATGGCAGGCTTTATCCTGAAACCGATCAACGATATCGGATCACTGGCACAGCACATCACCACCCGGAATCTCAATCAGCGGATCCCCGAACGTCCGGTCAAAGACGAGCTTGGCCGTCTCATCGATGTCATGAACGGCATGATCGCCCGGTTCCAGGCATCCTTTGAAGATATCCGGACATTCTCAATGAACGTCGCCCATGAGCTGAAAACTCCCCTTTCCATCCTGAAAGGGGAATCGGAGATTGCACTCGGCCGGACACCGACAGAGGATGAAATGAAAGAGCTCATCACAACCTACCTCGAGGAAACAAGCCGCATGGCCCGGATCGTCGATGACCTTTTGTTACTGGCCAAAGCCGACGCAGGACAAGTCCGGATCGATGCAGAAGTGGTCGACGTTCAGCAACTCATCCAGGACCTGTACGAAGACGCGCAATTGCTTGCCAGTGGCAGAGACCTTCATATCGAGCTTGCGGCGGATGAACAAGCGCTCGTGATGGGAGACCAACTCCGGCTTCGCCAGTTGTTCCGCATCCTCCTGACCAATGCCATCCAATACACGGATGCCGGAGGCACAATCCGTCTCACGTGCCGTCGGGAAAAGGATCGTGCGGTGATCTCGGTCGAAGATACAGGCATCGGCATACCGGGGGACAGCGTCGCAAAGATCTTTGAGCGATTCTACCGCGTCGACCAGGCCCGGACCAGGGCGAAGGGCGGCAGCGGTCTCGGACTCTCGATCGCAAAATGGATCGCAGAATCACATAAGGGTTCTATTCAGGTCCACAGCGAAGCCGGCAAAGGGAGCCGGTTCGAAGTTTCTTTGCCCCTTGCCCCTCCCGAAGGTTCATAGCGCAAACTACTTTCTTGATTGACTTTGTTTCTCGCTTGCGGTACAGTACCATATGTTGAGAGGGGGTTACGGTGAAGCTCATCAGAACATGTCTCATCGCCTTGTCGTGCGTCCTGCTCGGAATTCAGTGTTCGAACCCATCGACTCCCCCAAGGCTCTGCATCATTGCAGTTTCCGTCAATGCCTTAAGCAGTGATACGGTACCGATTAGGGGCATCATGATCGACCTGCTCCAGACGAACGAAACCAAGCTGACGGATTCGACGGGTATCGCTGCATTCGAAGTCAATCCGGGCGCGTACACAGTGAGGGTGCACAACCTTCAAGCCGGCGGACCTGTCCTTCGCACTGTGGATTCAACGATTTCAGTAGAAGCGGGCCAGATCGACACACTCAGGTTCTTCGATTGCTTGCAGTGTGTGTGAGCCGGGCTCGAAAGGGAGTACCTTTTTTATCTGCCCGGTGTGCCACTTAAGTGGCTTGCGTGTTCTTACGAACAGAAAGGCCCGGACACTTGGTAAGTATCCGGGCCTCGGTTTGCTCTATCGGTTTCGATTTTCACTAACGTTGCACTGTGCCTGCCGGTTCGAATCTATCGTTGTCCACCATTCGCGACTCTTCTTGAAACCGGTCTCCTGAAATCAGAGGCTTCTTCTATTTTGTGCTTTTCACGACGCTCATTGCCGTCGCGATCATCGATGAAAGATCGCCAAAGTTTGCCGGAAGTATCAAGGTATTCCCCTGCTTCGCAAGATTGCCGAATTGTTCCACGAGTTTTTCCGCTACACGCAATTGAACCGCTTCCATTCCACCTTCGGACTCGACTGCCGCCGCAACCGCTTTCACACCGTCTGCCGTTGCATTAGCAACAGCCCGGATCGCCTCGGCCTGGCCGCTTGCTTCGTTAATTTGTTTCTGCCGTACGGCTTCAGACTCAAGCACGACCTTTTGTTTCTGCCCTTCTGCGACGTTGATCGCGGACTGTTTCTCTCCTTCGGACTGCAAAATGTTAGCCCGTTTCTCGCGCTCTGCCTGCATCTGCTTTTCCATGGCGACGAGGACAGTCTTCGGAGGGACAATGTTCTTGATTTCGTACCGGAGAATCTTAACACCCCATGTCCGCGAAGCCTCGTTAATGGCACTGACGATCGCTGAATTGATCGCGGTCCGTTCTTCAAATGTCTTGTCCAGGTCGATCTTCCCGATTTCACTGCGCATCGTCGTCTGGGACAGCTGCACAATGGAAAACATGTAATTGCTAATACCGTAAGAAGCCATCTGCGGATCGAACACCTGGACAAAAATGACACCGTCGACGCCAACCTGTACGTTGTCCCTTGTAATGCAGACTTGCTCCGGGATGTCGATGGTCTGTTCTTTGAGCGTATGCTTGTAAGCAACTTTATCGACAAATGGAATGATGTAACTGATGCCGGCGTGTATCGCGACGTGGAATTTGCCGAGTCGCTCGATCACATACGCGCTCTGTTGTGGCACAACGCGAACGCCTGTCATGACAATAAGGACCGCCAGTGCTGCCAGTCCAAGAAAGAAGAGATCCATATTGGCTCCTTCGTTGGTGTAGGTTATTTGATGGGTGCGACCTTCGCCCGAATGCCATCAAAGGTAGTAATTTCGACTGTGCTCCCCTCGGAGATCGTATCGATGGAATCGCTGAATGCGATCCATTCCGAGCCGCGGTACGATATAGCTCCTTCGCCGCCGACGGGGATCGCTTTCACCACCCTGACCTTTTCTCCCTTGTAGGCCGGTGGTACATCGTGATGCCCAAAGAACAACTTCTTTGCAGTCTTCCTGAAGGCGAGCATCAACAACAACGAGGAAAGTGCGAACACCGCAAACTGGCTATCCAATCCGGGAGTAATGCCAACCCACGTGGTGAGCGAGACAATCAGCGCACCCACACCAAAAAATGCGAAGACGAAGGTTACGCTCATCAGTTCAATGATGATGAGGACCACGCCTATGATGGCCCAGACAACAACCGGGGAGAAGAAGGCTTCAGTCATGCTCTTGATTCCTTTCTTTGCTGTGAATGCTTCTGACCATAGGAGGGCTGGATGAAGATTGGTGACAGCGCGAAGATTCAGACACTCCCCTGATGCGCATCAAATGCAATTGAATATAGACCAGTATTGGTGAAAAGGCAATTCTGCTTTCGCATGATTGAGAATTTGAAGTGTTGGGACTTGCGCAAAAGCTTCTTGCCTCACTCTCATCGCCCCTTCTTTAATTGAACATCTGAAACTTTCCAACGTATATCTGGATTGAACAAAAGTCTAATGACCAACTCACCAAGACACCTATGAAACAATTGTTGAGGAATCCATACTTCATCGGTTATATATCCTTGTATATAGTCGTATTGGTGTTGATGGTACTGATTGAGCATTTTCCCGCCAGCCAATCGATCGCGGTGCTTCTTATTGTCGGAATCGGTTTCTCTTCCGTAGCATGTGCCACGTCAAAGTCATCCGTTGCGCTCTTCGTGAGCAAACCTGCCCAGAAACGAGAGGGCGTTGTTCTGATTCTGATACTGGTATACATAACCGTAATCCTTACATTTGGCATGGATCAGGTGAAACTGCTCTTTTCCCAGCAGTTTTCGGATAGTCCAAGAGCAAAAGAAATAATCACGGTCGTCTATAAACTCCTTTTCTTTGTTCTCCTGCCGTATCTCGCGTATAAGATTACGTTCAAGTTCAAGCTGTCAGATTTCGGCCTGGCTGTAAAAGCACAGGAATTCTTTACAAAAAGAAATGGCGTGATACTCACGAGCATGGCATTGGTGCTGTTCCTTTTCCAGTTCTTTCTTGGAAATGGGGCAAAACCCCTCCGTGATGGATTGATAACAGGCGAACAGATGCTCATCGGGCTGCCTCTGTTGTACATTTTGTTGATTGTAGAGGTTGGATTGGTTGAGGAGTTTTTCTTCAGGGCCTTGGTACAGTCAAGGCTCGCTGCAATAACGAGATCCGAAATCGGCGGAATATTCCTGAGCGCGTTGTTTTTTGGATTAGCACACGCTCCCGGTTTCTATCTCAGGGGAGGAGGCACGTTGGAGAATTTGGGTCCACATCCGTCAATCTTCATGTCGGTCGGTTACAGCATCCTTATTCTTTCCGTCGCGGGATTTTTCCTGTCGATTATCTGGAGCAAGACCAGGAACCTGTGGCTGGTGATGGCAATTCACGCATTTGTAGACTTGTTGCCGGGCTTGTTGGAGTTCAACAGGACGTGGGGAATCAGTTAGATCGGTCACGCAGTGTTTTATTTCATCCCTCAGGAATCCATCCTCGCAGGTATGTCTTTTACTTTCTGCGACGCGACAACGATGATGCGTGGATAAACCTCTCATTGCTGCCGTATTCGTTGCAAAGGTCGTTTATTTTTCGTATCTTGATGATATACCTACAGTGCTTGCGTATCCCGATCGCGCAGCTCACAGCATTCTTGGAGGAACTTCGTGGCGCATTCCATCAAACGTTTCACTCTCACACCCAGTCAGGCTGCGGAAAAAGCACTGATTGTCGAACAAATCCGGGTAAATCCGGTCGGCCCTTGGGTGAATGGGAAAAAGATAAGCCTGCCAAAAGCAAAAGGGACCCCGTCCGGCAGCAAGAAGAAGAACTAGTCGGGAGTTCCGCCGGTCCATTCGAATAGGACGGCTCGGCGTTCAAGAGCCCGGACACCTCTCAATCAAGCGGTCACTACAACGTTGTCGGTATCACTCCGCTCTTAACCCACCTCAACGGTGAAGAACAATCCTCTTCGTGAGGCATCCGGTAATGTACGGATGCATTCCATCCGTAATCAATCGTGTTGATTTTAACGTCAAAGCTCCCAACTTTGTCGGGTGATGAAGGTGCAGGACAATAGATTTGATCAACAAGCAGGTCAATGAAGGGAGAGGAAAGCCTATGTCAATGCTAAATTTGACACCCGAACGTGCTTTCGGCGTCAGGCGTGGTGGAGTGAATGGACGAGCTGAGGAAGGACGCGTGGTTCTGGGCGGCCAGTATCCCGCTTCGATTGAATCGCTCCAGAAATCCGTCGTTGCGCTGACTACCAGCATCAATTCCACAAGCGCAACGTTTTCGGTGCTGTCAGAACAGGGAGAAAGTATAGCGCGTCGCATGCCCGCGTCGGATGAAAGGAAACAACTTCAAAACCATTTTGTCAAAATCCGGCAGGATTATAGAGCGGTCGCCGCAATCACCGAATCGATTGCTGAAATCTCAAAATTGATCATTGACCGACTTGACGAAATTGCCGACGCCAAACAGCTGGAAACAGACTCACCTATGAGGTTCGATGCACCCCCTGCCAAAAAGCTCTAACGACCTGAGGAATTCCGGCGAGAAGTAAGGCCTCTCTCAGTTCAACCTTTCTACATTTATACCGGATTGTTCAACGTTTCTACCCCCAATTTCTTCTGACGAGCGACGGTCGGTTTGAGGTCCCGTTGCCCTCCCCTATTGTGTCGATGCAACCGACTTCTTTAATCAGTGTTGCCATTCTTCAAACTCCCATATTCGACAGAACAGTGCAAATGCTGTTGATGTTCTTCACCAGAACGGGGTGCGATGCCTCAAAGCCCTTCACGGACTCTGCCAGTCCTGCGAGTGAGAGTTTCAGTAGCTCCGGATTCTTTTCACGCCGCGTCGCCTCGTGCGCTGAACGCTCCATGAAGCCGGTGATGCTCTGCGCGTGCTCAGCGTGTGTCTTCGACAGCTTGTTGACTTCGGATTCAAGGGTCGAAAGCAGACTCAACAACTCGGTCTTTGTTTGTTTCGTCACCGAGTTCTCCTTTTGAATCCTTGCTTTGATCTCCTTCATAATGTTCTTGATCATGCTCTCATCTCCAGTTTGATCTTGGTTTTCAATTCCCCGCGATGTGCATATCTCCCCGATGTTGTCGACTCCTTCGTAGAACCCTGATGAAAAACTGCCATTCGTGCATTACGAGCCGAAAACATCTTCCGATTTTGTTTCGAAATCCCGCCGTCTGCGTCAGTGGAAGTGCAGCGCAACATAACACAACTCTCCTCACTTTTCAATCCTTTTTTTACGGGTAATCAAAGAAGCAATGTCCGGTGTGCTGGAGAATCGGGAGATTCTGCTTACCCTGCTCTTGCGGTGTGGACCGTTCCGTCTTTTGTCATCGAATCAAGATATGCGTACACCGGGATCTGTTCCGTGCATTGAAGCCGCCAAAATCAAGTCTTAAACCTTAAGCATCCCGCCCGTTTCCCCTCCTTTCTCCTCTGTATGACAAGATTGTAATCTTCTGTTCATGCCCCTGTCATCCTGGAATCGTCCTGATAGATAGAAGACAATAGAGAACAATCCGGGAGAGGAGTCAATGGTCAAACCGAAAAAGGAAGCCGAGCAATCACAGATAATTCCCGAAACGATCGGAACCTTGTTGCGCCTTCTGCTGATATTCGTGATTGCAGTCGGAATCCTGCTCCTGATACGGTACACGGTCTTTTAGCCATGATTGTCATAACGCAAAACGTATTCAAACAACTTCTACAGGAGGTATAGTATGAAAACAGCTCAATCATTCAGGTCCAGGCTCATGCCACTGGTCCTTGGCGTCGGCTTCATAGCCGGCATTTCCTTTGTGACGCTTCTGGGCTCAAGCGGAACATTCTCAGCCCATAACGCCGCGAGGAGCGACACAACGGCGACACTCACGCCACAAGGGCGGGCTTTGCTCGGCCAGTTCAGCGCAGCGTTCGAAAGCGCCGCGGCAAAAGTCAACCAGTCCGTCGTTCCCATCTACAGCGAACAGGTGAAACAGGTCCAGAATCCGTTTGCATCGGGAAACAATCCATTCCAGCAGTTCTTTGGTGACGACTTCTTCAATCATTTTTTC
>Ga0335079_10004482_pt1 | contig 16064 bp, 10 predicted proteins | sample Lox_Sample_33_FD_206719 | JGI IMG/M metagenome (GOLD analysis project Ga0335079, IMG submission 206719) | Soil microbial communities from Loxahatchee National Wildlife Refuge, Florida, United States - Lox_Sample_3.3 | ecosystem: Environmental > Terrestrial > Soil > Wetlands | place: USA... | reverse complement strand
GCGCCGCACTCGATCTTCTTGGCGAGCTTGAGGTACTGCGGGACGACCTCGCCCTCGCGCAGCTTGGTGTTGCTCGTCACCGCCCCGATGCAGAACGACGTCTTGAGGTGCTTGTCGTCGAACCCGCGGTTCATCCGGTCGAGCATCGCGATCAGGCCCACGGAGTCGAGGTCGAACACGGGCTTGGCCCGGCCGCCGCTCCCGCCGACGGGGTAGTCGCCCGTCATCGCCAGCACGTTGTGGAAGCCCTCGCTGTCGAGCTGCCACGCCGCGCTCTCGAGCGCGTTGCGGTTGAGGTCCTTGCAGGTGAGGTGGATGACCACTTCCTTGCCGGCGTACAGGATCGGCTTGCCGAGCGCCTGCGGATGGAGCTGCGGGTTGCCGCCCGCGTTGTCGGTGATGGAGATCCAGTCCACCTCGGGCCGGTCCACCAGCTGGGTGGCGAGCGCGCGCACCCGCACGGCGGTGGCCTCCGACATCGAGCCGCGGATCGAGACCAGCTCGACGCCCACGAGGAACCGCGCCCCCTCGAGCTGCTCCCGCAGCGTGTCCACCGCGGCCTAGCGCGCGGCGGCGGCGGGCCGCCGGTTGAACTCGTCGACCACCTTGCGGATGGCGGCCGTGTGCGCCGGCGTGCTGCCGCAGCACGAGCCGACGATGCCCGCGCCCGCCGCCAGCACCTCGGCCACCCCGGCCGCCATCTCGGCCGGCGTCTGCTTGTAGACCGCGCGGCCGTGCTCGAGCACCGGGTTGCCGGCGTTGGGCTGCCCCATCGTGGGCAGCCCGACCTGCGCCCGGTAGCTCCGCAGCACCGCGGCCACGGCCGCCATGTCGATGCCCGTGCCGCAGTTGAGAGCCACGATGTGCGCGCCGCGCTCGGCGGCGAACGCGGCCGCCCGCTCCGGCAGCACGCCCATCATCGTGACGTAGAACGTCCCGTCGGCCGAGCGGTCGTAGGCGAGCGAGGCGATGATCGACTTCGCGCGCGCCGCGCGCGCGGCGTCGATCCCCAGGCCCAGCTCCTCGAGCGACGTCTGGGTCTCGACGATCAGCGCGTCGGCGCCCGCCTCGACCAGCGCGGCCGCCTGCTCCTCGTACGCCTCGCGGGCGCTCGCCAGGGGCAGGTCGCCCACCGGCTCGAGGATCCCGCCCAGCGGCCCGAGGTCCCCGATCACCCAGCCCGGGCGGCCGGCCAGCGCCTCGCGCGCCAGCCGCACCCCGTACTGGTTGATGGCGCGCGCCAGCTCGGCGTGGCCGTGGCGCGCCAGCATCAGGCGGCTCGCCCCGAACGTGTTGGTGAGGAGGCAGTCGGCGCCGGCGTCGGCGTAGCGCCGCTGGATGGCCAGCACCCGGTCGGGATGGAGGAGGTTCCACGCCTCGCCGCAGCCGCCGGCCTCGAGCCCGGCGGCCATCAGCTCGGTCCCCATGGCGCCGTCCGCGACCAGGCGCCGCTCGAGGACCGCTTCGTGGAGGAGCTTCATCGCGGGCGCGCGAGGGCCGGCGGGCTCAGCCGGCCGCCGCTTCCAGCTCCCGCCGCACGCGCTCGGCCACCTCCGCGGCGGTGCCGGTCCGCTCCAGCGTCTCGCCCCAGCGCCACTCGCCGAGGTAGGCGTCCGTCCCGGTGAGGCCCTGCGCCGTCGCGGCCTGGTCGATCCGCGCCACGAACCGCGGGGACAACTCGATCTTCACCTCGTCGAAGTCGTCCCACGCCTTCACCTGCGAGGGGATGTCCTGCCAGTAGAGGACCTGGTACGACGCCATCGCGCCCTCAGCGGCGCGCGCGCGGCCGCGGACGGCGGCGCCGGCGTGGCGCGCTCACGCCCTGGCCGCCTTCTCGCGCACCAGCCGCAGGAATAGGTCCACGGCGCTCGAGGCGTCGGCCCCGTAGCCGTCGGCGCCGATCTCCTCGGCGTACATCTGGCTGATCGGCGCGCCGCCGATCGCCATCTTGACGTGGCCCAGGCCCCGCTCCCGGTAGCCGTCGATCACCGTCTTCATGTAGGTCATCGTCGTCGTCAGCAGCGCGCTCATCCCGATGATGTCCGGCTTGAACTGCTCCGTGGCCGCCAGGAACTTCTCGATGCTCTGGTCCACGCCGATGTCGTGCACCTCGAACCCCGCGCCCTCGGCCATCATGCACACCAGGTTCTTGCCGATGTCGTGCAGGTCGCCGCGCACCGTCCCCATCAGCAGCACCCCCGCCGGCTCGACGACCGAGTCCTTGGCCGTCAGCAGCGGCTTGAGGACCGCCATCCCGGCCTTCATCGCCCGCGCCGCGATCAGCACCTCGGGCACGTACAGGATGTTGTGCTTGAAGTCCTCCCCCACCACGCTCATCCCCGCGATGAGGCCCTCGGACAGCACCTCCTGCACGCTCCGCCCCTCGGCCAGCGCCTCCTTCGTCATCCGCTCCACGTCGGCGGCCTTGCCCTCGTAGAGGCACTGGTTCATCACCGCGTAGTCCGGCATCCCCGCTCCCTCAGGCGTGCGCCGGCGCCGCGCGCCGGCTGCCGTTGAACTGCTCGAGCGCCTGTTGCATCGCGACGATGTTCGCCTTCGGCATCCCCGGGCTGGTGCCGCCGCCCACCGACAGGATGATCCCCTCGCCGCCGCTCTTCTCCAGCACCTCCAGCGTCGCGGCCCGCACCTCCTCGGGCGTGCCGCGCACCCCCACCTCGAGCGGGTTCACGTTGCCCATCAGGCACATCCGGTCGCCCACCCGCGCCTTCACCTCCGCGATGTCCGTCTGCTTGCCCCAGTTCAGCACGTCGAACCCGCAGTCGGGCAGGTGGTCGAGGCACGCGTTGACGTCGGCGTCGTTGTGGTAGACCTTCACCCAGTCCTTCGGGAACGCGTCGCAGATCCGCTTCAGGCACGGGTGCGCGAACTCGAGGTAGTGCTCCTCGTTCACGAACCCCACGATGTCGTCGAGGATGAAGATCCCCTCGACCGACGGGCCCATCGCCTGCGCCTGCGCCTTCAGCCAGTCGATGATCAGGGTGGTGCAGCGGTCCAGCAGCTTGTGCGCCCACTCCGGCTTCTCCACCAGATCGATCATGAAGTCGGTGGTGCTGCGGACGAACCCGGCGGTGCACATCGGGCCGCGCGAGGTCACCAGCGGCAGGATCTCGCCGGTGTCGAGGATCCGCTGCCGCTGCATCCGGATGCGGTGCAGCGTCATCCCCATGAACGCGTCGGCCTCGACCTCGTAGTCCGGCCAGAGGTCCATGTCCTCGATGTGGTAGAGCGTGTGGTACTCGCTCGGCGTGTTGTCCTGCCAGAACTTGATCTTCGCCCCCAGCGCCGAGGGCTCCGCCGCCATCCCGTACTCCATCCACCACGACGGCACGAAGATGATGTCGGGGAACTCGCGGTGGATCCGGAGGTTGGACTGGAACCACAGCTCGGGATCCAGGAAGTAGTCCATGTGGTTCAGGCCGAGGTAGCCCGGGATCCACGGGCTGTCGATGATCAGCGCCATCGGGACGCGGTCGAGCTTCTCGCGTCGCGCGGCTCGCTTGAACGTCGCCCACTGTTCGGGGCGCATGCGGCGTCTCCTTCGTCGAACGGCCGGTGCCGGGCGGCCGCGGCCGTGGGGGGCCGCGGGCGCGGGGGACGTCGGACTGCCTGTGCTTATCGCTTCCAGGTCATAAAGTCAACAGATGACCTGATAACTCGAGAACTTTGCTCCCGTTGGCGCGCGCGCGGCGCCCCGCCGGCGCTCGGCGGTCCCCTCGTACCATCGAGCCGGGGGCCGAGTTCCAGGCGGGGCGGCGGCGTTACCGGGCCGTGACGGTTGGGCCGGCGGGAGACGGCGGACCCTAGCCGCGCCACCGGGCGGCGGTTTCCTTTGAGCCGATGGGTGCATCTCCCGTGACGCGGCGCGCGATGCAGGCCGGAGCGGCGATCGCCGTTCTGGTCGGCGGCCTCGGGCTCCTCGGCGTGGCGCTCGGCGTCCCGGTCCTCACCAGCGTGGTGCCGGGCTGGACCTCCATCCGCCCGAACGCGGCGCTCGGGGTGCTGCTGCTCGGCGCCGCCCTGTGGCCGCTGCCGGATCGCGTCCCCGCGGCGGGTCGGCGGACGCAGGAGGCGCTCGCCCTGCTGGTGGCCGCGGTGGGCGTCCTCACCCTGGCGGAGTACGTCCTGGGCGTCGACCTGGGCATCGACCGGCTGCTGCTCCCGGAGGCGGCCGTGAGTCAGCCGGCGCTGTTCCCCGGACGGATGGCGCCCACCACCGCGCTCAACTTCTTCCTGCTCGGCGGCGCCCGGCTGGCGATGGACGCGGACGCCCCGTGGGTGGACTGGATCGTCCAGCCGTTCGCCGCCTGCGCGGGCCTGGTGGCCGCCCTGGTGCTGGTCGGCTACCTGTACGACGTCGGCCCGCACGAGCGGGCCGCGCGGATCGTGACGATGTCCGTCAACACCGCCGTCGCGTTCCTCGCGCTCTCGACCGCCACCGTCGCCGGGCGACCGGACTCCGGGATCGCGCGGCTGATGGCCAGCGGGCCGCCGGCGGGCATCATCGCGCGGCGGGCGGTGCCCTGGATGATCGTGATCATCCTGGTGCTGTCGTGGCTCGAGCTGCTCGCGGAGCACGCCGGGCTGTGGAGCGGGGATTTCGGGAACGCGGTCCTGGCGCTGGTGGCGGTGGCGCTGCTGGGCGTCCTGCTGCTGTGGAGCGCGACGCTGCTCGACCGCGCGGAGGAGCGGCGCCGGCAGACGGAGCGCACCCAGCGCGCGATCTACGCGATCGCCGAGTCCACCCACGCGGTGCCGAGCCTGCAGGAGCTGTACGCGGTTCTGCACCGGGTCGTGGGCGAGCTGATGCCGGCCGAGAACTTCTACATCGCGCTCCACGACGCCCGGGCCGGCCTGATCAGCTTCCCGTACTTCGTGGACCAGCACGACCCCGCGCCGCCGCCCAAGAAGCCCGGGCGGGGCCTCACCGAGTACGTGCTGCGGACGGGCCAGGCGCTGCTGGCGACGCCCGAGGTGTTCGCCGATCTCGAGCGCCGGGGCGAGGTCGAATCCATCGGCGCCCCGTCGCTGGACTGGCTCGGCGTCCCGCTGATCGTCGGCGACGCCACGATCGGCGTGCTCGTGCTGCAGACGTACACGGGCGGCGTCCGCTACGGCGAGGAGGAGAAGCGCCTGCTGCAGTTCGTCTCGATCCAGGCGGCGATGGCCATCGAGCGGAAGCGCACCGAGGAGGCGCTGCGGGAGGCGGAGCGCCGGTTCCGGACGGCGCTCGACGGGATGCGCCTGCTGGCCGTCGGTCTCGATGCGGCCGGACGCATCACCTACTGCAACGACTACCTGCTCGACGTGACCGGCTGGCGGCGCGACGAGGTGATGGGCGCGAGCTGGTTCGACCGGTTCATCCCGCCGGACCTCGCGGCCCGCGAGACGCTCGAGCGCGGGGTCGCCACCGGAGACCTCCCGATCCACCACGGGAACGAGATCCTCACCCGCACGGGCGGCCGGCGGCGCGTGGAGTGGAACAACACGGTGCTCCGCGCCCCCGAGGGCCCGGTGGTGGGCTTCGTGGCCATCGGCCAGGACGTGACCGAGCGGTTCCAGCTCGAGGAGCAGCTGCGGCAGGCGCAGAAGATGGAGGCGGTGGGCCAGCTCGCGGGCGGCATGGCGCACGACCTCAACAACCTCCTCACCACGGTCCTGGCGTCCAGCGCGATGCTCGCCGCCGCCGTCCCGGCCGCCGCCGCGCAGCGGGAGGACGTCGAGCTGATCCGGCAGGCGGCCCAGCGCGGGGCGGACCTCACCAAGAAGCTGCTGGCCCTCGGCCGCCGGCAGCCGCTCGACTTCCGGGCGCTGACGCCGGGCCCGCTGCTGGCCGACTTCACCCGCATGGCGCAGCGGGTCCTGCCGGCGGACGTCCGGATCGACCTCAGCATCGCCGCGCCGGACGCGGTGATCCGGGCCGACGAGGGCGCGATGGGCCAGATCCTGATGAACCTCGTGACCAACGCCCGCGACGCGATGCCGGCGGGCGGCACGCTGACCCTCGGCGTGGCGCGCGAGACGGTGGACGAGATGAGGGTCCGCGCCCGCGGCTGGGGGCAGTCCGGCGAGTTCGTGGTGCTGGAGGTGGCCGACACCGGCGCGGGCATGGACGAGGAGACCCGGCGGCGCATTTTCGAGCCGTTCTTCAGCACCAAGCCGGTCAGCGAGCACAGCGGCCTCGGGATGTCCGTCGTCTACGGGCTGATGAAGCAGCACGGCGGCTTCGTGGAGGTCGCGAGTGAGCCCGGGCGCGGCACGTCGGTGCGCGTCTACTTCCCGGCGCTGTCCGGCGCCCCGGCGGTGCCGCCCCAGCCGGACGCGGGCGAGATCCGGGGCGGCACCGAGCTGGTGCTGCTGGTCGAGGACGATCCCTCGGTGAAGCGGGCCACCACGCGCGTCCTCGAGACGTTCGGCTACGCCGTGGTCGGCGCGACGGACGGGCGCGAGGCCCTGGAGTACCTGAGTTCCGGCCAGCCCGCGCCGGCCCTGGTCATCTCGGACGTCGTCATGCCGGGCATCGGGGGCCCCGAGCTGCTGCGCCGGATGCGCGAGGCCGGCTCCCGGGTGAGGATCCTGTTCACCAGCGGCTACACCGAGCGCGACATGAACGAGCGGGAGCGGCTGGATCCGCGGATCCCGTTCCTGTCGAAGCCGTGGACGGTCACGGACCTGCTGCACCGGATCCGCGACGTGCTCGACGCGCCGGACCCGCTCGGCGGCCCGGCGGGCGCGGGCGGGGCGGCGTAGCGCGCCGCCTGGCGGCGCCCGGGCGAGAACGGAGGCCCCATGCGCGTGCTGTACGTCGGCGGGACCGGCGAGATCAGCTTCGACTGCATCCACGAGTCGGTGCGGCTCGGCCACGAGGTCACGGTCTACAATCGCGGCCACCACAACGCCGGCCTCCCGGCCGAGTGCCGGCTCGTCGCGGGCGACGTGCGGGACGACGCGGCCTACGGCCGGCTGGCGCGCGAGGGCTTCGACGCGGTGTGCCAGTTCCGCCTGTTCACCCCCGCGGAGCTGACGCGCGACCTCGGGATCTTCACCGGGCACTGCGGCCAGTACGTCTTCATCAGCTCGGCCTCGGCCTACCGGAAGCCGGTGCGCGGTCTCCCCATCACCGAGGCCACGCCGCTCGACAACCCGCACTGGGCCTACTCGCGCGCCAAGGCCGAGATGGAAGCGCTGCTCGGGGCGCAGGCCGCGCTCCCGTACACCGTCGTCCGGCCCAGCCACACCTACCGCGCGCGCATGCCGACGCCGCTGGGCGGCATCGAGGTCTCGCGGATGCTGCGCGGCAAGCCGGTGGTGCTGCACGGCGACGGCGAGTCGCTGTGGACCGTGACCCACGCCGCGGACTTCGCGCGGCCGTTCGCGCGGCTGCTGGGCGAGCGCCGCGCCCTCGGGCAGGCGTTCCACATCACCGGCGACCGGGCGTGGCCGTGGAACGAGATCTTCGAGGCCATCGCCGCCGCCCTCGGCGTCGGGCTCACGCTGGTGCACGTGGCGAGCGAGACGCTGGTCCGCTACGAGCCGGAGTGGGAAGGGCCGCTGCTCGGCGACAAGGCCGCGTCGGTGCTCTTCGACAACCGCAAGGTGAAGGGCGTCGTGGGCGACTTCGACTGCCCGATCGATCCGTGGCGCGGGATGCGGATGGTGGCCGAGCGTTACCCGCCCGCGGCGAACGACTTCGATCCCGCAGCGGACGCGCTGCTCGACCGGATCGCGCGCGAGCAGGGGGCGCTGGGTCGCTAGGGCGACGTGTCCCGGGCGAACGCGCACATCGCCCGGACGTTGGCCTCCGCGGTGTCGCGTGGAAGCTCGCAGCCGGCGCCCACGATGTACCGCGGCCCCGCCGCGCGATGGCACGCCGCCAGCGCCGCCGTGACCACCGCGGGCGTGCCGTTCCGCATCACGCCGACGGGCTCGACGTTGCCGAGGATGACCTGGCCCGGCATCCGCGCCCGCGCCTGGGCCATGTCCACCGGATAGTCCAGGTCCACGATGTCGCAGCCGAGCCGGCCCATCCCGTCGACGAGGACGTTGGTGTCGCCGCAGATGTGCAGGCGTACCCTGGCGCCCATCGCGCGCACGGCGTCCACCATCCGCTTCTCGTACGGCCAGACGAATCGCTCGTAGAACACCGGCCCCACCAGCGAGGCCGCGGCGTCCCCGATGCCGATCAGATCCACGCCGGCCTCCACCTGGGCCCTCGCGAACCGGATCTCCATCTCCGTGACGAACTCGAACAGGTCGACGATGAACGCCGGGTCGTCGTAGAGGTCGAGCATGATGGTGTTGATGCCCCTGAGGTCGGCGCCCTCGGCCATCGGGCCCTCGATCCAGCCCTCGATCAGCGTATCGCCGCCGACCTCGCGGCGGAACAGCTCCGCGGCGCGCACCCGGTCGGTCATCCGGCCGCCGGCGAGCGGGTCGGGGACCTTCAGGGCGGCGAGCCGGGTCTTGTCCGCCAGCAGGGCCCGCTCCTCCTTGAACGCCGGGGGCTGGTCGTCGAACAGCGCGATGTCCGAGCCGCAGTCCGCGGCTTCCCGCGCGGGATCGGAGATGCAGGAGACGTAGTCGAAGCCGTACCTCTCCACGGTGCGGAGCTGCCCCTCGACCAGCGTGCGGAAGTCCGTCACGTACCGCAGGTACTTCGCGCCGATGACGTCGGCGGCGAACTGCATCGTGATGGGCATGAGCGGCAGGCGGTCGACCGGTCGACCGTCGAGGTGGGCGAGGACGCGTTCGCGGCTGTTCACGGCATCGGTCGTGGTGGAGCATGGAAGCTACCATCACTTCACCACCGGCATCACCCCGCCGCCGTTCAACTCTTCAGCGCCTCCACCGCGGGCACGCTCGCCGCGCGGCGCGCCGGGATCCAGCTCGCCAGCAGCACCACCAGCCCGAGCAGCACGATGATCGCCGCGAGCGTCGCGGGATCCCGCGGCGCCACCTCGTAGAGCAGCGAGCCGAGCACCCGGGTCACGCCGAGCGCGACCACCAGGCCCGCCCCGCCGCCGATCGCGCCGAGCGCGAGGCCGCGCCGCACCACCATGCCCGCCACGTCGCCGGCGCTGGCGCCCAGGGCGACGCGGATGCCGATCTCGCGGGTGCGCTGCGCCACCGAGTACGCGATCACGCCGTAGGTCCCGATGGCCGCGAGGCCGAGCGCCACGGCCGCGAACAGGCCGAGCAGCAGGGCGCCCAGGCGCGAGTAGGCGAGCGACTGCCCCACCCGGTCCTCCATCGTGCGCACGTCGTACACCGGGAAGCCGGGCGCCCAGCGGGCCATGGTCGTGCGCGCGGGGCCCGCCAGCGCCAGCGGGTCGCCGCGCGTCCGGACGAACAGCATCATCCGGAAGTAGAACGGCACCTGGTAGTACGAGAGGTAGACGTCGGCTCCCGGCAGCGAGTCCACGCCCTGGTAACGGACGTCCCCCACCACGCCGACCACGTACGCGGAGTCCAGGCCGCCGCCGGCGGTACGCGACTGCCCGATGACCTTGCCGATCGGATCCTGGCCCGGCCACCAGCGCCGGGCGGCCGTCTGGCTGACCAGCACCGCCATCGGCGTGCCCACCCGGTCGCGCTCGTCGAGCAGCCGGCCGCGCAACAGCGGGATGCGCTCGACGGTCGTCCAGCCGGGCGTGATCCAGTGCACGCCGGCCAGCGGCTCGGTGCCGGGTGCGGCGGCCGGCCGGTCCATGAGGTTGATGAGCGTCCCGGCGCACTGCACCAGCGGCGGGCAGTCGGTCATCCCGGCGCTGGTGACGCCCGGCAGCTCCGCCAGGCGCTGGATGGCCACGTCGTAGAAGCGCGTGATCGAGTCGGGGGCCCATTCGGGGGCGCGGTTGACGCGGAAGGTGAGCGTGTGCCCTGCGTCGAAGCCCAGGTCCACGCCCATCCGGCGCCCCAGGCTCCGCAGCACCAGGCCCGCGCCGGCGAGCAGCACCACGGCCAGCGCGATCTCCGCGGCCACCAGCACGTTGCGGCTGCCCAGCCCGCCGAAGCGCCGGCTCGCCGGCCCGCCGTCGTCCTTGAGGTCTTCGGTGAGCGAGGGCCTGGTGGCCTGCAGCGCGGGCACGAGGCCGAACACGATGCCCGTCACGACGCCCAGCACCAACGTGAACAGCAGGGCCCATGGGTCGAGGCGGATGGCCTGGCTGCCGAGGGTCCCGATGACGGCGCCGCCGTTGCCCTGGAGCGCGGCGGAGAGCTGCAGGGAGGCGAGGCCGCGCGCGCCGGCCCAGGCGAGCCCCAGCCCCACCACGCCCCCGGCGACGCCGAGCAGCACGGACTCGGCCAGCAGCTGCTCGACCAGGCGGCGGCGCCCGGCCCCGAGTGCGATGCGGACGGCGATCTCCTTGCGCCGGCCGGAGGCGCGGGCGAGGAACAGGTTGGCCACGTTGGCGCAGGCGATGAGCAGCACCAGGCCGACGGCGCCGAACAGCACCAGCAGCGTGCTGCGCACCTGCGGGTCCACGCGGGCCTGGTCGAGCGGCTTCGTGGTCGCCCCCCAGTGCCACCCCTGGCCGTTCTGGTCGGGGTAGGCGGCGTCGATGCGGGCCCCGAGCGTCGCGACGACGGCCGCGGCCTGCTCCGGGCTCACCCCGTCGGCGAGGCGCGCGATGGCGAGGAACCGGTGGTCATACGGCCCGGGCGGCTCGGCGCGGGGGTTGCTGCTGGTCAGCGCGGGCAGCCACAGCAGCGCCTGGCCCGACAGGCCCTGGAACCCGGGCGGGGTGACGCCCACGATGGTGTACGGCATGCCGTTCACCAGCACGGTCTGGCCGAGCACGCGGCGGTCGGCGTCGTACAGCCGCTGCCACAGGGCGTCGCTGATGAGCGCGACGTGGCCGCCGTTGTAGTGGGTGGCCTCGTCCGCCGTGAAGTTGCGGCCCAGCGCGGGGCGCACGCCGAGCGTCGTGAGGTACCCGTCGTCCGTGTACTCGCCCTGGTCGCGCAGCGTCTGGTCGCCGTGGCGGATCGTGAACGGCTCGGGGTACCACAGCGTCGTCTGCGCGAACACGTGCTGCATCCCGCGCAGCGCCTCGAACTTCGGCCACGACCAGTTGACGTTGTCGCGCGGCGGGAAGTTGCCGCGTCGCGGCACCGTGAGGCTGACGCTCATCAGCCGCCCCGGGTCGCGGAACGGCAGCGGCCTCAGGAGCAGCGCGTCCACCGCCGAGAAGATCGCGGTGTTCGCGCCGATGCCGAGGGCGAGCGTCAGGACGGCGATCGCGGTGAAGCCGGGCGTGCGGCGGAAGGTGCGGACGGCGAAGCGGAGGTCCTGGCCCAGCAGCTCGAGCCAGCCGAGGCCGCTCATCCGTCGCGTCTCCTCGGCGAGATACGTCCGGTTGCCGAACCGGCGCCGCGCGGCATAGCGTGCCTCGTCCTCGTTTGCGTCGGCCGGGCCGTTGGCGTCGTGCGCGAGCTGCGCCGCGTCGCGGTCGAGATGGAAGTCCATCTCCTCGTCCAGCTCGCGGGCGTGCGCGTCGGGGCGGGTGATGGCGCGGAGACGGAACTTGAGCGCATCGAAGAAGGACATCGGCCCTCCCTAGGCGCGGCGCAGGACGCGGTTGATGGCGAGGACGACGGCGTCGAGGGCGGAGATCTCCTCGCCGAGCTGCCGCAGTCCGGCACGGGTGATGGTGTAGTAGCGGGCGCGGCGGCCGGTGGGGGAGGGCAGCCACTTCGAGGTCACCCAGCCGCGGGCCTGGAGCCGCTCGAGCGCGGGGTAGAGCGAGCCCTGCTCGACGCTCAGGGCGTCGTTGGACAGCCGGGCGATGTGCTGGGCGATGCCGTAGCCGTGGAGCGGCCGGAGGCTCAGCGTCTGCAGGATCAGCAGGTCCAGGGTCCCGCGCAGCAGCTCGGTCCTGGGGCTTCTGGGTGCTCGCGCCACGTGTCGCTCCTCCGCCGGTCGGTGGCCGTTACGGTACCGTACGGACCCCCTACCTGTAGAGTTTCGACATATGGAGGCGGAAGAAGGTTGGACGCCCCGGAGGAGCGCGGCGCTTCGCCCTTTCTAAACATGCGGGGGGCGTTCATCGTACAGCTTGGAACGGGTACGAGGTTGCCGGTCTTCCGGGAGGCGGGATGACGACCAGCAGGGCACTGGTGTTCGGGCACGGGTTGGCCGCCATTGCCGTGGTGCTCCTGATCCCGGCCTGCGCCAAGAAGGCGATCGGGCCGAGGAACCCTGCGGTTCCGGTCACGCTCACCGTGGCACGGCGTCAGGCCGTGCCCTATACGATCATCGCGAGCGGCCTGGTCACGCCCTCCCAGACGGCCATCGTATCGCCGCAGGTGGACGGGATCATCAGCAGCGTCGCCTTCCACGAAGGGGACGAAGTCTCCCGCGGCCAGCCCCTGTTCCTGATCGAGCCCCAGCTGTACCGGGCGGCCTACCAGCAGGCGCTGGCGGTGCTGGCCCGGGATCTCGCCACGGCGGACAATGCACGGCGCGAGGCCGCGCGCTACGTGCTCCTCGCGCAGAGCAGTTTCGCGACTCCCGAGCAGGCCGAGCAGGAGCGCGCCACCGCGGCCGCGGCGATCGCGCAGGTGCAGGCGGACAGCGCCGCCGTCGCGACCGCCAAGTTCAACCTCGACAAGACCGTCATCCGCGCCCCGTTCGGAGGCCGGACCGGCGGCCTGCTGGTGCACGAGGGCAACCTGGTGCACGCCGCCGGCTCGAGCGCGCTGGTGACGATCACCCAGCTGCGCCCGATCGACGTGCGCTTCGCGGTGCCCGCTTCGACCCTGCCGCTCATTCAGCGGTACGGCGCCCACGGCGGACTCCGCGTCGTGGTGAGCCAGGCGCAGGCCGTCTCGGACTCGTCGGCGGACACGTCGGGCGCGATGCCGGCCGCGCCGGCGCCGGCGGCCCCCGCGCGCACGGCCGGGCCGCCCAGCGGCCGGGCGTCCACCGCCGGGACCGTGCGCGCCGCTGCCGCCTCCCGCACCCCATCCGGCGCCCCCGCCGACCAGCAGGGAACGCTGACGTTCATCGACAACGCCGTGGACACGACGACCTCGACGGTGATGCTCAAGGCGACCTTCGCCAACCCGACGCGGACGCTGTGGCCCGGGCAGTTCGTCTCCGTGCAGCTGCGCCTGTTCACGGAGGAGCAGGCACTCGTCCTGCCGACGCAGGCGGTGCTCACCGGACAGCAGGGGTCGTACGTCTACGTGGTCGATTCGACGGGAGCCGCGCAGCCGCGGACCGTGACGGTCGAGCGCACCGCCGACACGCTGGCGATCATCCAGCACGGCCTGCGCGACGGCGAGAAGGTCGTGGCCGCGGGGCAGTCGCGCTTGACGGCCGGCGCCAAGGTGAGCCTGCCCGTGGCGGACTCGGCGCGCGCCAAGGCCCCGGCCGGGGCGCGCTCCGCGGGCGGACGCCGCGGTGCGTGACGGGTGAACTTCACCGGCCTGTTCATCCGGCGGCCGGTCATGACGACGCTGCTCATGATCGGCATCCTCGTGTTCGGCATCGTCGCCTACGTGGGGCTGCCGGTCAGCGACCTGCCGACGGTGGACTATCCGACGATCAACGTCAGCGCCAGCCTGTCGGGTGCGAGTCCCGAGACGATGGCGGCCACGGTCGCGACCCCGCTCGAAAAGGCGTTCTCGGCGATCGCCGGCATCGACAACATCACGTCGACCAGCACGCTCGGCTCCACGCAGATCACGCTCCAGTTCTCGCTCGACCGCAACGTGGACGCGGCGGCGCAGGACGTGAACGCGGCCATCTCGCAGACGCTGGTCCAGCTGCCGTCCAACATCATCCCGCCGTCCTACCGGAAGCAGAACCCGGCGGCCGCGCCGATCCTGATGTTCGCGCTCACCTCCAACGTGCTGTCGCTGCCCGCGCTCGACGAGTACGCCGAGACCACCATCGCGCAGCGCCTCTCGATGGTCGACGGCGTGGCGCAGGTGTCCGTCTTCGGGTCCGCCAAGTACGCGGTGCGCATCCAGCTCGACCCGGACAAGCTCGCCACCCGCGGCCTCAGCATCAGCCAGGTCGCGGCGGCCGTGCGCTCCGAGAACGTGCTGATCCCGACCGGCGTGCTGTACGGCCGCGACCAGACGCTCACGATCCAGGCCACCGGCCAGTTGTACGACGCCGCCGCGTTCCGCCGGCTGGTCGTGGCGTTCCGCGACGGCGCGCCGATCCACCTCGAAGAACTCGGCAACGTGTTCGACGACGTGCAGAACAACAAGTCGGCCGCGTGGTACAACAAGGACCGGTCCATCGTGCTGGCCGTCCAGCGCCAGCCCGGCACCAACACCGTCGCCGTCGCGACGGCCGTCAAGGCCGCCATGGCCGAGATCACGCCGGATCTGCCCTCCTCGGTCAAGGTGAACGTCCGGTACGACCGGTCCGTCTCCATCGAGAACTCCGTCCACGACGTGAAGTTCTCGCTGGTGCTGGCGCTGGCGCTGGTCGTGCTCGTGATCTTCCTGTTCCTGCGCAGCGTCGTGGCCACGCTCATCCCGAGCCTGACGCTGCCGATGTCCATCGTGGGCACCTTCTCGGTCATGGCGCTGCTCACCTTCAGCGTGGACAACCTGTCGCTGATGGCGCTGACGCTGGCGGTGGGCTTCGTGGTGGACGACGCGATCGTGATGCTCGAGAACATCTACCGCCACCTCGAGATGGGCAAAGCGCCCCTCCAGGCCGCGCTCGACGGCGCCAGGGAGATCAGCTTCACGATCCTGTCGATGACGCTGTCGCTCGCGGCGGTCTTCATCCCGCTCGTCTTCATGGGCGGCGTCATCGGGCGGCTGTTCCGGGAGTTCGCGATCACGATCGGCGCCTCGATCCTGGTGTCGGGATTCGTGTCGCTGACCCTCACGCCCATGCTGTGCAGCCGGCTCCTCAAGGCGCAGCAGGACGTCACGCACGGGCCGTGGTTCCTCGCGACCGAGCGGGGCTACGAGCGCACGGCCGCGGCCTACGAGCGCAGCCTGGGCTGGGTGATGCGGCACCGCCCGCTGACGCTGGTGTTCTCGGCCATCATCCTGGTGCTCACGGCCGTGCTGTTCCGGGTCGTGCCGAAAGGCCTGTTCCCGAGCGACGACACCGGCCTCCTGCAGGGGACCACCGAGGCGGCGCAGGGCACGTCGTTCCCCGAGATGGTGCGGCTGCAGCAGCGGGCGGCGGCGCTGCTGGCCAAGGACACCAACGTCGCCGGGTTCATGTCCTCGGCCGGCTCGGGCGGGGGCAGCTCGACCAACCAGGGATCGTTCTTCATCGCCCTGAGGCCGGCGGGCCACCGGCCGACGGCCGACCAGATGGTGGCCCAGCTGTCGCGGCGCCTGTCGGGCATCCCGGGCCTCAACGTCTTCATTCAGAACCCGCCGTCCATCCGGATCGGCGGCCGCGGCTCGAAGAGCCTGTACCAGTTCACGCTCCAGGGGCCCGACGTCGCGAAGCTGTTCGAGGGTTCGGTGCAGCTCCTGGCGCGGCTGCGCGAGGTGCCGCTGATCACGGCGGTCACCAGCGACCTGCAGAACGCGAATCCGCTGGTGACCGTGCGGATCGACCGGGCCCGGGCCGCCGTGGCCGGGGTCACGCCGATGGCGATCGAGCAGGCGCTGGCCAATGCGTACAACGAGCAGCAGACCTCGACCATCTACACCAGCACCAACGAGTACTGGGTGGTGATGGAGTTGCTGCCGCAGGCCCAGCTCGACGCCGCCGCGCTCGCCCGCCTCTGGGTCACCGGGACGAACCGGCGCCTCGTGCCGCTGGCGGACGTCGCCACGTTCCACAGCGGCGTGGGCCCGGTCAGCATCAACCACTCGGGCCAGCTGCCGTCCGTGACCATCTCCTTCAACCTGGCGCCCGGCGTCTCGCTCGGCACGGCCGTGGCCGAGGTGAGCCGCATCGCCGGCCAGACGCTGTCGGGCACGATCTCGACCGCGTTCGCGGGCACCGCCCAGGCCTTCCAGGCCTCGCAGCAGGGGCTCGGCATCCTGCTGCTCATCACGGTCTTCGTGATCTACATCATCCTCGGCATTCTGTACGAGAGCTTCAT
>Ga0335079_10004480_pt1 | contig 16075 bp, 11 predicted proteins | sample Lox_Sample_33_FD_206719 | JGI IMG/M metagenome (GOLD analysis project Ga0335079, IMG submission 206719) | Soil microbial communities from Loxahatchee National Wildlife Refuge, Florida, United States - Lox_Sample_3.3 | ecosystem: Environmental > Terrestrial > Soil > Wetlands | place: USA... | reverse complement strand
CGCCGGGGCGCGACGACGGCACCGCGGTCTCGGCGTGCGACCCGCACACGGTCGACGGCATCTTCCAGTGCTTCCAGGCCGCCTATACGTTCAGGGACACGCTGGTCTACGGACCGCTGGTTGACGCCCAGTTCATTTTTGTGTATCGTGACTATGACCTGGGAATCGACCAGACGTGGGGAAGGGACGAGGAGATGCGGAGCACATACGGCCTGTTCCAGAGCACGCAAAAGCTCGACCTGATCTGGAACAACATCATCTCCACCTCCGCGGAATCGACGACCGTCAACGTGGTCCGCGGGTTCAACCTCACGGTCGTCTACAACCCCGGTCAGATCGACCAGGTCTCCGGCTACGCCAACCTGACGCTCCAGCGGCAGACGCCGGCCGATCCCTGGAAGATCGTCCGCTGGCGCGACGAGTCGAACTTCTGACCATCCCCATGAGCTTCGCGTACACGATGCGGGAGAGCTTTTCGGGTTTTGCGAGGGCCCGCCTCTCCAGCGTCCTGTCGGTCGCCACGATCTGCATCTCCCTGATACTCGTCGGCATATTCGGCGCCGTCACCATGAACGCCGCGCGGCTGATCGACATGCTGCGGAGCAGGCTGGACATGGAGGCGTTCCTCACCGAGCCGGTCACGGACGACGACGTCGCCGCGCTCCAGTCGCGCCTCACCGCGCTCGAGGGCGTGGAGCAGGTCACGTTCGTCTCCAAGGACGACGCGCTCAAGATCTTCAAGGAGGAAACGGGGGACGACATCAGCAAGGTGCTCGATTTCAACCCTCTCCCCCCGTCGTTCAAGATCACGCTCAAGGAGCCGTACCGGACGGCCGCAAAGACGCTCGTCGTCTATGACAGGGTCAGCGCCATCCCCGGCGTCGACACGGTGCTGTACCGGCGCACGCTCCTGGAACTGATCGACAAGAGGGCGACGAGCATCGACCGCGTCATGCTCTGGCTCGGCATCGCCGTGAGCCTGACGGCGGTCTTCCTGACGGCCAACACGATCCGCCTGGCGATCGCCGCCAAGCACCGCCTCATCAGGACGATGGAGCTGGTCGGCGCGACGCGCGCCTTCATCCGTCTCCCCTTCATGATCGAGGGAGCGCTGCAGGGCCTTCTCGGCGGCGCCGCCGCCGCGGCCGTCATGCTGCTCCTGTTCGAATACGCCTCCAGGCTCGCCTCAGAGGAGTTCGCACCGTACCTGCGCATGCCCCCCGCCTTCTACGCCTCCGTCGTCGTCACGGGGATCGTCCTGGGGCTCGCCGGGAGCACGATCTCGGTGCTGCGCTTCGTCCGGCCCGCGGCGGCCCAGTGAGCGCGCGCGGCGGTTGCACGGGGTCGCCCGAATTCGTACATTGCCTTCATCACGTCCACCCTGTCGCATTCCAGATCTCCACCCTCACCGTCGTTCCGGGATATCACCTATGAACAAGATTGCCTCGTTCTACACCTCGTCGGTCGGGCGAAAGCTGCTCATGGGACTGTCGGGGTTCTTTCTCCTGAGTTTCCTGATCGTCCACCTCTATATCAACCTGTTCCTGCTGAAGCAGGACAGGGGCTCGACGTTCGACGCGTACGCGGAATTCATGGCGACATATCCCCTCGTCCGGCCGCTGGAGATTGTCCTGTTCGCGGGCTTCCTCCTGCACGCCGCCGTGGGGGGGTGGCTCTGGGTCACCAACAGGATGGCGCGCCCCGTGCGCTACGCGGTGAACCGCCCTTCCGACAACAGCACGCTCTCGTCACGGACGGCGTTCTGGACGGGCGCGTTCGTTCTGCTCTTCCTGGTCATCCACGTCAACACATTCTTCGTCCGCTCCCGGTTCTTCCCTGACGGGACGACGATGTACGAGCGGGTGGAGGACGCGTTCAGCAGCCCGCTCTACGTCTGCTTCTACCTCGTGGCGCTGGTGTTCCTGGCCTACCACCTCAAGCACGGGGTCCAGTCGGCGTTCCAGACGCTCGGCCTGAAGCATGCAAAGTACGACCGGCTCATCGCGGCGATCGGCATCGTGTTCTGGCTCCTCTTCCCGGTCGCGTTTGCAGCGATCCCGCTCTATTTTCTCCTGGCTCATTAACAGGGACACAGACCATGACATTAGATGCCAAGATCCCGGCGGGTCCCATCGAGAAGAAATGGGACAATCACCGCTTCAGCATGAAGCTGGTGAACCCCGCGAACAAGCGAAAGTACCATGTCATCGTGGTCGGCACGGGGCTGGCCGGGGCCTCCGCCGCCGCCTCGCTCGCCGAGCTGGGCTATCGCGTCACCGCGCTCTCCTACCACGAGTCCCCCCGCCGGGCGCACAGCATCTCGGCCCAGGGGGGAATCAACGCCCCTAAGAACTACCCGAACGACGGCGACAGCGTCTACCGCCTTTTTTACGACACCGTCAAGGGGGGGGATTACCGGGCGCGCGAGGCGAACGTCTACCGGCTCGCGCAGGTCAGCAACGCGATCATCGACCAGTGCGTCGCGCAGGGAGTCCCCTTTGCCCGCGAGTACGGCGGGCTGCTCGACAACCGCTCCTTCGGCGGCGCGCAGGTCTCCCGCACGTTTTACGCGCGCGGGCAGACCGGTCAGCAGCTGCTGCTGGGGGCCTACTCCGCGCTGATGCGACAGGTGGGACTGGGAGCGGTGAAGTTCGTCGACCGGCGCGAGATGCTCGACCTCGTCGTGGCCGACGGGCGCGCCCGGGGGGTCGTCGCCCGGAACATGGTGAACGGGCGCCTGGAGTCGTACGCAGGCGACGCCGTCATCCTGGCCACCGGTGGCTACGGCAACGTCTTCTTCCTCTCCACCAACGCGAAGATGTGCAACGCCACGGCGACGTGGCGGGCGCACAGGCGGGGAGCGCTCTTCGGCAACCCCTGTTTCACGCAGATCCACCCGACATGCATCCCGGTGGCGAGCGACCACCAGTCGAAGCTCACGCTGATGAGCGAGAGCCTGCGCAACGACGGCAGGATCTGGGTGCCGAAGGCGAGGGGAGACAGGCGCCATCCCGGCCAGATCCCGGAGGAGGAGCGGGACTACTACCTGGAGAGGCTGTACCCCTCCTTCGGCAACCTGGTCCCGCGCGACGTCGCCTCCCGGCGCGCGAAGGAGATGTGCGACAAGGGGCACGGCGTCGGGAGCACGGGGCTCGCGGTCTACCTCGATTTCGCCGACACGATCAAGCGGAACGGGAAGGCATGGGTGGCGGAGAAATACGGCAACCTCTTCGACATGTACAAGCAGATCACCGGGGAAGACGCCTACGCGGCCCCGATGCGCATCTACCCCGCCGTCCATTACACGATGGGGGGACTCTGGGTCGACTACAACCTCATGTCGACAGTCCCGGGGCTCTTCGTGCTGGGGGAGGCGAACTTCTCCGACCACGGCGCCAACCGGCTGGGCGCCAGTGCGCTGATGCAGGGACTGGCGGACGGCTACTTCATCATCCCGTACACGATCGGAGACTACCTCGCCTCCACGAAGCTCCCCAAAACCGACGCGGGGAGCGCGCCGTTCAGGGAGGCCGAGAATTCCGTTGCCGCCCTCACGGCAAAGCTCGTCGCCGTGAAAGGCACGACGCCTGTCGACGTGCTCCACAAGGAGCTGGGCCACATCATGTGGGAGTACTGCGGCATGGGGCGGAACGCCGCGGGCCTGAAAAAGGCCCTGGCCCTCATCCCGGCGCTGCGCGAGCGGTTCTGGAAGGAGGTGGCGATCAACGGTCCCTCGGACGCGTTCAACCAGGAGCTGGAAAAGGCGCACCGGCTGGCGGACTTCCTGGAGCTTGCCGAGCTGATCGTCCGCGACGCGCTGATGCGCGACGAGTCGTGCGGCGGGCACTTCCGCGAGGAACACCAGACGGAAGAGGGGGAAGCCCAGCGGAACGACGCGAAGTTCTCGTTCGTGGCGGCATGGGAGTTTGCGGGCGCGGGGAAGACGCCGAAGCTGCACAAGGAGCCGCTGAAATTCGAGTACGTGAAACCGAGCCAACGCAGTTATAAATGAGGAAACCATGTCAGGAACGATGACCATCACGCTCAATGTCTGGCGCCAGAGCGACAGCAATGCCGCGGGGCGATTCGTCACGTACACGCTCCCCGGCGTCTCTCCCGACATGTCATTCCTGGAGATGCTGGACCTCCTGAACCTCGACCTCATCCGGAAGGGACACGAGGCGATCGCGTTCGACCACGACTGCCGCGAGGGGATCTGCGGGACATGCTCCCTCTACATCAACGGCAGGGCCCACGGCCCGCTGAAAGGCGTCACCGCCTGCCAGCTCCACATGAGGACGTTCAGCGACGGCGACACGATCACGATCGAACCCTGGCGGGCGAAGGCCTTCCCCGTCATCAAGGACCTCGTCGTCGACCGCTCCGCGTTCGACCGGATCATGGCCGCGGGGGGGTTCGTCTCCGTCAGGACGGGGGGCGCCCCCGATGCCAACGCGATCCCGGTCCCGAAGCACGTGGCAGAGGAGGCGATGGACGCCGCCGCCTGCATCGGGTGCGGCGCGTGCGTCGCCGCGTGCAAGAACGGCTCGGCGATGCTCTTCGTCGCCGCAAAGGTCTCCCAGCTGGCCCTCCTCCCCCAGGGGCACGCGGAGCGGAAGGAGCGGGTGGACGCCATGATCGCGCAGATGGACGCCGAGGGGTTCGGTGCATGCTCGAACACGTACGCCTGCGAGGCGGAATGCCCGAAGCAGATCTCCGTCAGGCACATCGCCCGGTTGAACTCGGAATACCTGAGGGCGAAGCTCGCCTAGCGCTGCTCACCGGCAGTCACACGGGAACGTATGCGCCTTCGCCACATCATCCTCCTCTGCACCGCCGGGGGGCTTCTCCTGGCCGGTGCTGCCACGGCGTATCCCCAGAACTCCAAGGAGAACGCCGACTTCAAGCTCGCCATCAACCTCTATAACGACGGGCTCTACGATCTCGCGCAGGAGCAGCTCAAACAGTTCATCGGCGCCTACCCCACGACCCCGCAGGGCATCGACGCCCGCTTCTACCTCGGCCTGACATACCTCAAGCTCAAGAAGTACGACGACGCCCGGCTCACGTTCCAGTCCTTTGCGCTCACGTATCAGGACAATCCCCGGGCGCCCGAGGCCTGGTGGGACGTGGGCGAATCATACGCCGCGCTCGGCTCCTACCACGAGGCGGCGCTCGCCTTCGAACGGGTGAAGGTCTTCCACCCGAGGGCCAAGTCCGCCCCGGACGCACTGATGCAGGCGGCAAAGTACTTCCTCCTGGCGGGCTCGCGCGACGACGCGCGGAGAACGCTGCGCGTCGTCCTCCAGGAGTACCCGACGAGCGACGCCGTGCTCGCCGCGCGGACGCAGCTCGGCAGGATGTACTTCGAGGAGGGGAACTACGACCAGGCGCAGAGCGAGCTCAAGCGCGTCATCGAGTCGGATCCCTCCCCCGACGCCCGCGCCGGGGCACTCCTCATCCTCGGGAACATCTCCCAGGCGATCGGGCGCATGGACAACGCGGAGGCGGACTACAGGGAGATCATCACGCGCTACCCCAAAACCTCCGCACTCCAGGGGGCGGAGCTCAGCGCCGGCCGCCTGGCCGCGTCGGCCGGGAAACAGGCCGAGGCGCTCGGCTGGTTCAGGAAGGCGATCGCCGAGAAGAGCGGCGGCGATTCCACGCTGGTCCGCGAAGCGCTCGTCGCAAGCGGCAACGCGCAGGCGGCGCTCGCCGACTACGGCGGCGCTGCCTCCTCGTACGAGCGCTTCCTGGCGGCGACGCAGGGAAACGAGCGGACGGGAGAAGTCCTCTGGAAACTCGCCTCCGCGGCCTCGCTCGCGAAGGATTTCCGCCGCTCAAACGACGCCTGCAACCGGCTCATCTCCTCCGGCGCGGGCGAGGGTCTCAAACGCCGCGCCAGGCTGAGGCTGGCGCTGAACGCCGGGGAGCAGAAGAACTACGCGGCGGCGCTCCAGCACTTCAGCGCGTTCACGGACGCTGCGCCGGAAGACCCCGCGACGCCGGGGATACTCATGCGCGAGGCGCGCCTGTGCGCGGGAGGCCTCGCGGACCCGCGCAAGGCGATCGCGATATTCGAGCAGATCGCTGACCGCTACCCCTCCTCCCGGGTCGCCGACGACGCGCTCTCGGGCGCCGCGCACTGCTACGAGGAGCTGAAGGAGTACACGCGGGCCCTCCAGACGTACCGTGAGCTCGAGGCGCGCTACCCGGCCTCCGACCTGAGGCCCGGGGCGGAAGAGCGCGTCCGGATTATCGAGACGTTCGAGGCGAAGGAAAAAGACGCCGGGCTGGAGAAGCTCGCGCTCCTGGTGGGAGACGTGGTGTCGGAAAAGGAGAGGGCGACGCTGGCGTTCCGGCTGGGGGAGATCTACTTCAGCGACCTGAAGAGCTACGCCGCGGCGGTTGCGCAGTTCGATAACGCCCTGGCGGCGGGGCTCGCTCCCCCCCGTTCGGGAGAGGCGCTCCTGAAGAAGGCGCAGGCGCTCGAGTACCTGAGCTGGAACGATCCGCAGATCGCCCCCCGGGCGCTGGACGCGTACCGGGCGTACATCGCGTCGGGGACCGCGGACGCTGATTCCAACCAGGCGCTCCTGGCGATCTTTCGTCTCGGTGCAGTGTCGCTCGCCGGGGCGAGGGACGGCGCCGCAATGCTCCTGGCAACGCACCCGGCCTTCCCGATGGCGGATACCGTCGAGCTGATACTTGGCACGGCGGAGGAACGCGCAGACAGCCTCGCAAGCGCCGGAGCGGCGTTCGCACTCGCAGGGCGCTTCGCGCGGGATTCCTCGATCGCCGAGGCGGCCGCGTGGGGATCCCTGGGCCTCCTCATCAGGCAGAACCTCACCGACTCGGCGCTCGCGGCGGGGACCCGGTTCCTCGCTTCCTACCCCGGGAGCCCTCACGCAGCCCTCCTGCTGGCGCACATGGGCGAGATGGCCATGCAGCGCGGGAGGCCGCGCGACGCCGCCGCGTTCTACCAGAGATTGACCGGCGAGTTCGGCTACGCCGCTGCCGCCGATGGAGCGGAAGAGAAGCTCGGCCTCGCGCTCGGAGCAGCCGGCGAGACCGACGCCGCGCTCTCGGTGTACACGGAAATCGCGCGCCGCGACTCCGCCGACGCTCTCGGCGATGGCCGGCCGCCGGCACCCGTGCTCCTGGCGCTCGGGAAACTCTCCTGGCAGGCCGGGAAGGGGCCGGAGGCAAAGCACTACCTGATGGCGCTCCTTGCGCGCGAACAGACGGGGAGCGCGGCCGGGGAAGCGTACACCACGCTCGGCATGATCAGCCGCGCGGAGGGGGACCGCGACGGGGCGACATCGTATTTCAGGCAGGCGGAAGAGGCCGCGCCGGGGACGACGGTCTCGCGCGACATCGCGGACCTCCTGTTCGAGAACGGAGACTACGCGGACGCGATCAGGGACTACACGCAGCTCGCGCTCAGCGCGGCGGCGGACAGCGACAGGGAGTATTTCGACGCCCGGATCATCCTGGCGACGCTGCGCAGCGGCGACGCGGCCGGGGCGGCGGGGCGCATCGCCGCATTCGAAAAGGCGCACGGCGGGGCGCGCGATGCGCTGGCGCAGTTCGACCTGGAGAAGGGGCTCCTCCAGTTCCGCAAGGAGGAGTACGCCGGCGCGATGAAGGCGTTCGAGGTCGTGGCGGATAAATACGAGGAGACGCCATCGGGACCCGCGGCGATGTACTGGATCGGCAAGACGCTGGAGGCGACCGGCAGGCAGCGCGAAGCGACCGAGGCCCTCGAGAAGCTCCTCGCCGCCCATCCCGACGCGCCCATCATCAGCCGCGTGCACCTCGCCCTGGGCAACCTCTACTACGCCGCCGAGAAGTGGGACGAGGCGATCAAACACTACCGGACGATCGTCGACGACCCCCACCCCGACGCGGAGCTTCTCCCCGCCGCGATGAGCAACCTCATCGAGACGTACGAAACCGCCGGGGCGTTTGACGGCGCGCTGACGCTGACCAGGAAGTACCTGGAGCTGTACCCGAACGCCGAGGACGCGCTCGACAAGAAGATCAAGATCGGCATCCTCTACGACCGCCTCGGTTACTACGACCAGTCAGTGCTGCAGCTCCAGTCGCTCCTGGACGAAGCGGGAAGCGACCTCGAAGGGGAGATCCGCTACTACATCGCCGAGGCAAATTACCACAAGGGGGATTACCAGCAGGCGATACTCGATTTTCTCAAGGTCCCGTACCTCGTCACGAAGAAGGGGAAGATCGACTGGACGGCGAACGCGCTCTACATGTCCGGGCAATCCTACGAGAAGATGGGACGGTACGACCAGGCGCTCACCATGTACCAGCAAATCGTGGACCGGCCGGGGATCGACGCGACATTCAAATCCGCCGCACGCAAGGAGATCGACCGCGTCAGGTCCGTCCTGAAGAAGAACCCGGATTGACAATGCTCGAACACGAAACCGAGGCGATCCTGGCGGCGCTCGTGACACGGACGATCGGCGCCGGGGACGCCATCCTGTTCAAAGAGATCGTATCGGCGGACATCCCGCGCGGGATCAAGTCGTACCTCCAGGCCGACGTCATCCGCTCCCTCGAAGCGGAGATATTCTCCTCTCCCCGGTTCGCCCGCGTCGAGAGGGACTCTCCCGGCGTCCGGCGCCAGGCCCGGGCGTTCGTTGCGTCGATGGCCGCCACGTACTCCATCCCCCGCGCGGAGTTTCTTTCGCTGCTTGAGAACGCGGTCCATTTCCAGGAAAACTTCCTCTGCCGCCCCCAGTGGACAATCGAGCACTTCGTGTTCGAATCGGCCGACCGGGTGGGCGTTGCGGAGCTGGTCGCGAAGCTCGACAGCACCGTCGACTACGCCTATTTCAGGACGCTGATCCCGCGGATCCTGGAGCGGCGGGGACTGCGCCAGGTGGGCGTGGAGGAATTCCGCGACATCCTCGGCAGGATCGACGACCAGATCGTCAGGCAGCACAATGCCCGCGAGCTGGCGCTCCTGGCGAAGCCGATATTCGATTTCCTCCTCCTGCGCGACACGCCGCCTGACGTCAGCATCCCGCTCAAGCCGATACTGGTCTTTTTCGACGACAAGAAAATGAAGATCCTCCGGGACTACATCGAGAGCATCTCCCGGATACGGCAGAAAGAGGAGATCACGCTGGACGAGCTGACGACGCTGGTGGAGGATCTCTACCTCGAACAGGGTGAGACTGAACCTCCCCCGCCGGGCGCACCGGCGGCACTGCAGGAGACGGGGGCGGCCAGTGCGGAACCGCGGTCGCCGGCCGAGCCCGCACCGGGAGACGGGACGACGGGGCCGCCGGTGGAATCCGCCCCGGGGGACGGGCCCCCGGAAGAGACGGCGGAGCACCCGCAGGAAGACGGGGCGTCAGAACCGCGGGCGGAATCCGCACCGGCGGAGACGGGGCCCCCGGAGCCCCCCGGCGGAGCGGAAGAGGACCGGCTCGCGTTTGAGCCCACGCTGGAGATCCGGACACCCGCCACGTTTGAATTCGTCACGGAGGAGCCGGACGGACGCGACGACGTCCCGCTGGCCGACGAGCCCCCTCCGCTTGCAGACCTCCGGAAGCTTATCGAGGACCACGAGCGCTCACGCTTCGTCAGGAAAGTCTTCGCCCGCAACGAGGAGAGATACGAGGACACGATCACTTCGCTCAACGCCGCGGGAACCTGGAAAGAAGCGGCGACGCTCCTGAACTCCCTCTACGTGTCATCCGGCCTGGACCCGTTTTTTACGGACGCCATCCAGCGCCGGTACCAGGACGCGGCGAGGGGCGGCGCATGAAGTTCATCGACGTCGCGCGCATCCACGTCGCCGCCGGCAGCGGCGGCGTCGGGTGCGTGAGCTTCAGAAGAGAGAAGTTCGTCCCCAAGGGGGGGCCCGACGGCGGGAACGGCGGCCGCGGGGGATCGGTCATCATCCGCGCGAACCGCCACCTGACGACGCTCCTCGACTTCCAGTACCGGCGGAGCTACCGCGCCCCCAGGGGGGAGCACGGGCTCGGCGCGCGGAAGACGGGCAAGAGCGGCATCGACGTCACGCTGGAGGTGCCGGCGGGAACGGTGATCCGCGACGCCGCCTCGGGCAAGGTGGTCGCCGATCTCCTGGAAGACGGTGCAACGACCGTCGCCGCGGCCGGCGGCCGCGGGGGAAGGGGGAACGCTGAATTCGCGACGTCCACAGACCAGGCTCCCCGCACGTACGAGCAGGGGGAAGCCGGGGAGGAACGGGACCTCGAACTGGAGCTGAAGCTGCTTGCGGACGTCGGGCTCGTCGGATTGCCGAACGCGGGGAAATCGACGCTCATCTCCGTCATCTCTGCGGCGCGCCCGAAAATCGCGGATTACCCCTTCACGACGCTCGTGCCGAACCTCGGCATCGTCCGCGTGGACGAGGGTGCCAGCTTCGTCGTGGCAGATATCCCGGGGCTCCTCGAAGGCGCACACGCGGGGAAAGGGCTCGGCCTCCAGTTCCTCCGGCATATCGAGCGCTCGAAGGCGCTCGCGCTGCTTGTCGACAGCACGAGCGCGGATCCCCGCGGCGACCTCGCCGTGCTCCTGAACGAGCTGAAACTGTACAGGAGCGAGCTTCTTCGCAAGAAGAGGATCGTCGTGCTGACCAAGACAGACCTCCTGGACGGCGCGGCAAAGAGAAAGCTTGCGAGAATCCGGTTCGGAAAAACCCCCGTCCACCGGATCTCCGCGGTCGAAGGCTCAGGAGTCGCGGACCTGGTCAGATCCATGTGGGACATTGTCCGCAGCGCACGGGGCGTGCGGAGGCGACGAGTGTGAAACATCCCCCCCTCACCCCGCGGCGGACGGCCATCGTCGTCCTTGCGCTCCTGGCCGTTCTCGTGGCCGTCGCATTTGTGGCACTCTCGCTCGGAAGCGTCCCTGTCCCCTTCAGGAGCGTGGCCGGATCTCTCACCGGAAGCACGTCAGTCCCGGGCACCGACCGTACGATCATACTCGACATACGTCTCCCCCGCCTTCTCCTGGCCATTATCGTCGGGGCCGGACTTTCGGTCGCCGGTCTTGTCTTCCAGGCGCTTCTCAGGAACCCCCTGGCCGAGCCGTATATTCTCGGGGTCTCAAGCGGCGGGACCGTGGGGGCGGTTCTCGCATTGACGCTCGCCGGAGGCTCGGGTCTCATCTCCGCCCCGCTTGCCTCATTTGCCGGCTCAGCAGCGGTCATGGCCCTGGTGTATGCCGTGGCGCACAGGAGGGGAAAGCTTGACACGTACACGCTTCTCCTCGCCGGGGTCATGGTGGGCGCCTTCTTCAACGCCATCGTGCTTCTTCTGATCGCGCTCGCCAACCAGGAACTCAGGAACGCGTTCCTCTGGCTCATGGGGAACCTGAGCGGCGCATCCGGATCCTCTGTGACAATCGTCGGCCCCGCCGTCCTGGCCGCCACGGCTGTGCTCTACACACAGGCAAAGGGGCTGAATCTGATTGCAACGGGGGAAGAGGCGGCCATGCAGCTCGGCGTGAACGTCGGGACATTGAAGAAGACGGCCTATCTCCTCGCCTCATTTATCACCGGGATGGTGGTCTCCGTGAGCGGGATCGTGGGGTTCGTGGGGCTCATCATACCCCATATATGCCGGATGGTGCTTGGCCCGGACCACAGGCTGCTCTTTCCCGCCTCGTTTCTTACAGGGGCAATTTTCATGATTGCCGCAGATACGGTCGCCAGGATTGCCCTCGCCCCGACCGAAATCCCGGTGGGAGCCGTTACAGCCGCAATCGGCGCACCTCTCTTCGTCTACCTCCTGAGGAAGGCGTGAGCCAGGCAGGGTAGGACACACCCCTCGGGTGATTTTTGTCACACCTTGTTTGGAAGTATCTCCCTTCATATCTTAGTTCCGGGCCTCAATAATAGCGGGATTAACACGTTTTTGCCCTAGTGTTCGCATGCAATTCGCAAAGCATTGCTGATGTATGAAAAGGCGTGTGCGAATCCCCGGAGGGAAACCAACAATAGATCCCGAGTCCTGCTCGTGCTGGCAAGCGGGTACATCGACCCCGAAATGAAATCCCGCCTTTTCGCCCTCGGCGCAAAGGCGTTCCTCCAGAAACCGTACCAGCCGGCCTAGATCCTCCGCGTCGTCAGGGGAGTTATTGACGTGGGGACCCAGCCGGTCAACGAGGCATCCCGATGAAACAGGAAGACCGGACGTCGGAAACCGAGCGTCTCCTCCACCTGATCCTCGCCAATATCGACGACCTGATCGCCGTGCTCGACCTGGAGGGGCGGCGGCTCTACAACAGTCCCTCCTACGAGTCGATTTTCGGACCCCGGAACAAGCTCCGGGGGACGGATTCGTTCGAGGAAGTCCATCCCGACGACCGCGCAATGGTCCGCGATATTTTCCGCGACACTGTCCGCACTGGTGTCGGCCGCCGGATCGTCTACCGGCTTGTCGGGAAGGACGGGAACGTCCGCTCCATCGAATCGCAGGGCAACGTCATCCGGGACGCCGAGGGGAAGCCGGAAAAGGTCATCGTCGTCGGCAGGGATATCACCGACCGGGTGCGTGCGGAGGAGGAACGCTCGCGCCTCTTTTCCGCGGTCGAGCAGGCGCACGAGGCGATCATCATCACGGACGCCGCCGGGACCATCCTGTTTGTGAACCCGGCCTTCGAGAAGCTCACGGGGTACACGCGGGAGGAAGCGCTGGGGAAGAATCCCCGGTTCCTCAAGAGCGGCGTGCAGGGAAACGAGTTCTACCGCGAGATGTGGGCCACGCTCCTGCGGGGGGAGGTCTGGACGGGGCGGCTCATCAATGTGCGCAAGGACGGCTCCAGGTACCAGGAAGAGATGGTCATCTCTCCCGTGCGCGACTCCTCGGGGACTGTGGTCAACTACGCCGCGGTCAAGCGCGACACCACGCTCGAAAGCCAGATGGCCGAACAGCTCCGGCAGGCGCAGAAGATGGAGAGCCTCCGCCAGCTCGCCGGCGGGATCTCCCATGATTTTAACAATATCCTGAACGTCATCCTGGGAACGTTCACGCTGATGCGGACGAAAGTCAAGGGGGACGCGGCCGCGGAGAAATACCTGAAGATGGGGGAAAACGCGGTCCAGCGCGGGAGCGACGTGGGAAAGCGCCTTGCGATGTTCGCGCAGGCGGACATCTCGCAGCACATCCCGCTCGCGCTCGGCGGCGTCGTCAGGGACGCGGCGGCATCAATCGGGGACAGCATCGAAAAGACGATACGCGTCGAGACGCTCATCGGCGCGGAGCTCCCGCTGGTGCAGGCGAGCCAGCCCCAGCTCTACCAGAGCCTCCTGACGCTCGGGCTCCACGCCCGCGACGCGGTCGTGGCGGCGCACACGCCGGACGCGGTGATCGGATTCGGCGCCGTGACCGTGGACGGGCGGGCGGTGCACGAGCTTCACCCCGGCGCGACCGCGCGGACATACGTTCGGCTCACCATCAGCGACAACGGTCCCGTCATGCCGGAGGAAAAGCGGCAGAGGATCTTCGAGCCGTTCCTTAAATCGGACCCCGCCGAAGGCGCGCGGGGGCTCGCCCTTGCAACGGTCTACTCCGTCGTGAAGAGTCATCACGGATTCATCGACGTTGCAAGCGAGGAGGGGCGCGGCACGACGTTCACCATCTATCTCCCGGCAATCCACGTGGAAGCGGAGCCCTCGGGAGAGGGAGAAGCGGAGGGGGTCGCGGGCGGAACGGAGACGGTGCTCGTGGTGGAGGACGAGGAGGCGCTCCGCGTGCTGCTCGAGGAGGTCCTCCGCTCGCGCGGGTACACGGTCCTGTCGGCCGCCGACGGCGTCGACGGACTCGAATCGTACGCGGCGCACACCGACGAGATCGCGGCCGTTATCGCCGACATGGGCCTGCCGCGCCAGTCGGGCTTCGAGATGTTCGAGAAGATCCGGCAGCTCAACCCGCGCGCGAAGGTGATCCTCGCCAGCGGGTACCTCTCGCCCGAGCTCAAGTCGAAGCTCTTCGTCGCGGGCGCGAAGGCGTTCATCCCGAAACCGTTCCAGACGAACGACGTGCTGCGCAAGCTCCGCGAGATCCTGGACCTGCCGGCCTGACGCGTCAGATTGCCGCGTGGCGCCTTCGGCGCCTGTGGCGCCGCAGGCGGGGCGTGTGGCGCCACAGGCGGCGCCGCCGGAATGACAGACCGGCTCCTGTCATTGCGAGCGCTTTCTGCGAAGCAATCCGGATATTTGCCTTCCTCGATCGTTTTCACTAGATTCATTCGCCGGAGGCTCGCTCCGGCGCCGGCCGCCGCGCCGCGGGGTGCTGAGATTTCGTTTCACTGTTCGTGCAGTGACACAGGGAATGCACGCGATCACCGTTGACAACATCTCGTTCGGTTACGACCCGGCCACCCCGGTCGTGCGGGATGTCACACTGACGGTGCGCCGCGGCGAGTTCCTCAGCCTCGTGGGCCCGAACGGCTCGGGCAAGACGACGCTCCTCCGCCTCCTGGACAGGATTTTCATCCCCCACCGCGGTACGATCACGCTCGACGGGCAACCGCTCGCGCGACTTTCCCGCACGGCAATCGCCCGGCGCATTGCGTTCGTCCCCCAGGACAACAGCATCCAGTTCCCCTTCACCGTGGCCGAGGTGGTCCTGATGGGCAGGGCTCCCCACAGCGGGGGCATGGCGTTCGAAAACGCGCACGACAGGGAAGTGGCCGGGGCCATGATGGCGTTGACAGACATCGAGCGCCTCGCCGCGCATCCCGTCATGAACCTCTCGGGAGGCGAACGCCAGCGCGTCTTCATCGCCCGTGCGCTCGCCCAGCAGCCGCAGATCATCCTCCTGGACGAACCGAACGCCCACCTCGATATCGCCCACCAGGTGGACATGTTCAGGATCATCAAGCGCCTGAACACAGAATCCGGATTGACCGTCATCTCCGTCTCACACGACCTGAACCTGGCTGCCGCCTACAGCGACCGGATCGCAATGATGGTCGGCGGCACACTCGCAGCCCTCGGCGCTCCCGCCGAGGTCCTCACCGGCGAGCGGATCCGTGAGGTGTTTCGTACTCCCGTCATCGTTGATACCCACCCGGTGCACGGCGGGCCGCGGGTATCGCTCCTGGGGTGACCGGGGAGGCATCCGCCATGGACGAAAGGAACCATCGCCAGTGAGACGTCGCATCATCAGGGAGAAGGTCGTGCAGGCACTCTACGCGTTCGAGATCGGGGGCGACCCCGTCGAGCACGTGGTGGAGACCATACTGACGGGGCTGAAGACCAACCTCGCGGCGTACGAGTTCGCGCGCAAGCTGGTCGTCCAGACGATCACGCACACCGACGACATCGACAACGTCATCAAGGAGAAGGTGACCAACTGGGATTTCAAGCGGATCGCGGTGCTCGACCGCCTGATCCTCAGGATGGGAATCTGCGAACTCCTCTACTTCAAAGAGATCCCCCCGAAGGTCTCCATGAACGAGGCAATCGAGCTGGCCAAGCTCTTCAGCACGCAGCGAAGCGGCCAGTTCGTCAACGGCGTGCTGGACGCGGTGCTGAACGACATGAAGGCGGCCGGGGGTCTCGCCAAGGCCGGTCGCGGCCTCTATGACGGCGACGGGACCGCACGGGCGAGCAAAACAAAGGGGAAACGCGCGCCCTGAACTCCTGATGAGCGACCTCCTCCCCCCGCCCGGCACCTCCCTCCCGCTCCCCGCGGGAAGCCCTCCCTCGCCCCCCGCTTCCCGCTGGCGGATATTCTCCTGGACGCTGTTCGATTTTGCGCAGACCGCGTTTTCCGTCATCATCATCACGGTCGTCTACTCCCGCTACTTCACGAACCGGATCGCCGGCGGGCGCCAGTGGCTCTGGGGGGCGGCCGTCAGCGTGTCGATGATCTGCGCCGCCGCCCTCTCCCCCCCGCTGGGGGCGGTCGCCGATTACTCGCGCAACCGGAAGGGCTTTCTTCTCCTCTTCGCGCTCACGTGCATCGTTGCCACATCGCTTCTCTTTTTCGTGCAGGAGGGGATGGTCGTCGCGGGATTCGCGCTGTTCGTCGTCGCCAACGTCGGATTCGAAGGGGGCCTCGTC
>Ga0335079_10004478_pt1 | contig 16091 bp, 11 predicted proteins | sample Lox_Sample_33_FD_206719 | JGI IMG/M metagenome (GOLD analysis project Ga0335079, IMG submission 206719) | Soil microbial communities from Loxahatchee National Wildlife Refuge, Florida, United States - Lox_Sample_3.3 | ecosystem: Environmental > Terrestrial > Soil > Wetlands | place: USA... | reverse complement strand
ATTTTTGGGAACCTTGCGACGGTCATCATGGCAGTACTGATTATGATATCGACGTTTGGATGCACCAACGGATTGATCCTGGCGGGTGCGCGGCTTTACTATGCGATGGCCAAAGACAAGTTGTTCTTCAAACGTGCCGGGGAGCTCAACGAGAACTCAGTGCCGGCATTCGCGCTCGTTATTCAAGCGGTGTGGGCCAGCCTTCTTTGCTTTTCCGGTACGTACAGCGATTTGCTGGACTACGTTATTTTCGCCGTTCTCATTTTCTACGTCCTGACGATATCCGGACTTTTTATCCTGAGAAAGACACGCCCGAATGCTGACAGGCCGTATAAAGCATTCGGCTATCCTGTGCTTCCGGCATTGTATGTATTGGTCGCGGCACTTATCTGCGTAGACTTGTTGATATACAAGCCAATGTACACGTGGCCCGGAGTTATCATCGTCATCATTGGCATACCCGTTTATTTTTTGTGGAACAAGTTCAGCCCAAATCACACTCCCACACCCATCACGAAGTGAGGGACATTATGCAAAAGCGAAGGGATTTCTTGAAACTTTCTGCCGTTGCAGCGGGTGCCGCATTCGTAACCAACGGAAGCATTGCCGATGCGCAGACTGTTCCCGATCCAATCAAACAATTAAAACCCATGCTCGATGGGATTGTGCCGATCAGCGATGAGGAGCGATGGGATCGCATTGACAAAGCACAAAAGTTGATGACACAAACTGGGATCGGAGCTATCTTTATTGAGCCTGGTACGAGCTCCTTCTACTACACCGGCATGAGGACGTGGATCAGCGAGAGGATGATCGCCTTGATAATTCCTGCAAAGGGCGAACTTGCGTGGGTCTGCCCGAAGTTCGAGGAAGACCGCATGAAAGAGATTATCAGGTTCGGCAAGGACATCAGGACGTGGGAAGAAGATGATAGTCCGTACAAGGTTGTCGCTGGCATATTCAAAGATCGTGGTCTCCGGTCTGGAAAGATCGGAATTGAAGAGCGGGTGCGGTTCTTTCTGTTGGATGGGATACGCAACGAAGCGGGCGCGTATGACTATGTCAGTGCCGTCCCTATCACAGCAGGATGCCGAATGTACAAGTCTCCTGCTGAGATCGCTCTGATGCAAAGAGCGAATGATATCACGATAGTCGCCTATAAAGCGACAACGGCAACATTGAAGGAGGGGATGACGCCGGCAGATTTCGAAGCAAACTGCCGATCGGCCTTTCGAGAGCTTGGCGTTTCCGGGGGTGCCGATGCAAATTTCGGGCCTGCCTCCGCCTCTTCTCACGGCAGTCTGATGCCTCAACAACTTAAAGAGGGTGATATAGTATTGATGGATGGAGGGTGCAGTGTTGAAGGTTATCAATCTGATATAAGTCGCACGGTCGTATTCGGAAAACCAACGCAGCGCCAACGCGACATTTGGAACCTGGCGCGGCGGGCACAGGACGCCGCATACGCCGCTGCAAAAGTCGGTGTTCCGTGCGAAGATGTCGACGCGGCGGCCCGCAAGGTCATCGTCGATGCCGGCTTCGGACCGGATTACAAAGTGCCCGGATTACCTCACCGCACAGGGCACGGTATTGGACTCGACGGTCACGAATGGACCTATCTCGTGCGTGGCAACAAGACTCCTCTTCAGCCGGGTATGTGTTTCAGCGACGAACCGACGGTTTCAATTCCGGGAGAATTCGGTGTACGCCACGAAGATTGCATGTACATAACCGAAGAGAGAGCACGATTCTTCACACAACAGAGTCCTTCCATCGATCAACCTTTCCTCTGAACGAGGGAATGGGCAATAGACATTGCAGTAATTTCACTAGATCAAGTTGAGGTTTTGCCAACAAGACGCACCCGCACACGCAGCGATGATGAAAATCCTCCTATTGTTCCTTTTCGCCTCGGCGACAGTACAAGCCCAGTGGTTTTACCAAGAGGGCGGAACAACGGAGAGGTTACGTGCTGTGAGCGCTGTGAACGACAGCATAGTGTGGGCAAGCGGAAATCACGGAACGTTTACCCGGACGACAGATGGCGGGAGAAGCTGGATCGCCTCACACGTCGCCGGCGGAGATTCGCTCGATTTCAGAGACATCGAAGCTTTCGATGCGAACACGGTTTACCTCCTGAGCATTGGTCCTGGAAAAAGGTCACGAATCTACAAGTCGATAGATGGAGGATCAAGTTGGATCCTCCAATTTGCCGGGAGCGATGCGAAGCTCTTCCTCGATGAGTTTGCCTTTTGGGATTCGATGAATGGAATGGCGGTGGGTGATGAGATTGACGGACATTTGTTCTTGATGCGAACCACTGACGGGGGACTCCACTGGAGCCAGATACCACCTGCAAGCATTCCAAAAGCTCATCCCGGAGAGGGCGCGTTTGCGGCGAGTGGTTCGGGCATCACGGTCGAGGGGACGAGCAATGTCTGGATTGGCACCGGAGTGAAGACAGCGCGTGTGTTCCGGTCGACAGATCGCGGACAAACCTGGAATGTCGCAGTCACGCCGCTAATGAACGAGAATGAAACTTCGGGAATCTTTTCTGTTGCGTTCTGTGGCGCGAAGAAAGGGATTGTAGTCGGCGGGGACTATCAAAAGGTGAGCGCTACACACGCGAATGTTGCTTTGTCGAACGATGGAGGAATCACGTGGAAGCTGGCACCGGGATCACCTCCCGCAGGGTTTCGTTCTGCAGTGATTTATGTGTCGTGCGACTATCTTATCACTGTCGGTCCGTCGGGGACTGACTTCTCGACAGACGGCGGGAAGAGCTGGAAACAGATCGATATGATCGGATATCACGCCGTTGGCCGTGCCCGGGACGGCAAAGGAATTTGGGCCGTGGGTGAAGGGGGACGAATCGGGCATTATGTGGATCTGATCGTACGGTGACTGATTGCAGTGAAATAGAATGCGTGTGCCCGACGTGAGACATTATGCTCGACGGGGAAGCATTAGGAACTTCCTGTTTCTTCTCGTACTCATTCCGTCGTTATCGGCAGGACAACGGCTGCTGGGACCCCACGAACAAAAACCCTTCTATTTCACGCGTGCAGATACATTGAGAGGTATGCTCCTGCCGGAACGAAGCTGTTACGACGTGAAGTATTATCATCTCGACGTCAGAGTTGACCCCAAATCGAGGACCATCCGGGGGTCCAATACAATCCTCTTCAATGTCGATAGTGCGTTCGACAAAATGCAGATTGACCTTTACAGGAACCTGGACATTGAGAGAATTACACTCGATAGTACAGTCGACCTTTCCTATTCGCGCGAATTCAATGCTGTGCACATTCATTTTCCAGGCATACTCGCCAGGAATACTCTTCACTCAATCAAAGTCATGTACGGTGGAACCCCCACCGTCGCTAAAAGACCTCCCTGGGATGGGGGATTCACCTGGACCACAGATTCAACCGGCGCCCCCTGGGTCGTCGTAACGTGTGAAGGAGTCGGTGCGAGCATCTGGTGGCCGAACAAGGATCACCTGTCAGATAAACCCGATAGTATGCTCATCAGCATAACGGTGCCGAAAGGACTCGAAGATGTATCGAACGGTCGCTTGCGGGCAGTCACGGACCTTGCGGACGGCTGGACACAATACGATTGGTTCGTGAGTTATCCCATCAACAATTACTGTGCTACGCTCAACATCGGCAAGTTTGCACATTTCAGCGACCAATACGTGAATGGCGACACGCTGACCCTTGATTATTATGTGCTGCCGCAGGATCTGCAAAAAGCGAAGGTGACGTTCCAGCAGGTGAAATCTATGATGGATGCATATTGGAATTTTTTTGGGGAATATCCATTCATGCGTGACGGATACAAACTCATTGAGAGTCCGCATAATGGCATGGAACATCAAAGTGCCGTGGCGTACGGCAATCGTTTTCTTGAAGGATATGTGGGAAGAGCATCGTCTGCCGTCGGATTGAAATTCGATTTTATTATCATCCACGAAAGCGCGCACGAATGGTGGGGCAACAGCGTCACGGCCAAAGACATTGCCGATATGTGGATCCACGAGAGTTGTGCCGCCTATGGCGAGGCACTCTTCGTCGAACACGTGTGGGGTTATGCGGCAGCTCTCTCGTACATTAACGGAAAGAAGTCCAACGTCCGGAATACCGAACCGATCATCGGCGTCTACAACGTGCAGCACGAGGGATCGGGGGATATGTATGACAAAGGACAACTCGTTCTCAACACGCTTCGCAGCGTAATCGATAATGACGATCTGTGGTTCTCGATCCTGAATGGGATCCAGCAGACATTCAAGTACCAAACCGTTTCCGCGAACGACATTTTCAGTTATATCAACAAGAGGTCTGGCTCGGACTATTCTTACTTTTTCGATCAGTACTTGAAACACCCGCACATTCCGGAGTTGCTGGTGACAGTTGTGAAGAAGGGGGAAACCGTGAAGGCGATGTACCGCTGGGAAGCCGACGTGGAGGATTTCAGGATGCCGATCAGGGTCACGACATCGGAAAACACATATAAGTTTATTTATCCGACAACGAGATGGAAGACTATGAACCTCGGGAACATTCGTCCCGAGGATTTCAAAATTGAGAATGATCGTTTCTACGTCGACTTCAAGCTCAGTTGTTCCTATCTCGATCCACAACTGCCTGACGTCCAGTGGCACTGATCGCTCCGTGCACTCGACGATTTGTCAAAAATGATTGGTCCTTGTAGTACCTGCATTAATTCTTTTCAAAGCTGTACATTCGCATGAATGCTCACTGATTTTTGAGTACCTTGCTAATGAGCAATGACAGGAATCGTGTTTAATATTCAACAATTCTCGGTCAACGATGGTCCTGGCATTCGCACAACTGTATTCCTGAAAGGTTGTCCCCTCCGTTGCCGTTGGTGTCACAATCCCGAATCGATATCTCCAACCAAAGATCTGATCCTTCGCGAAGACCGGTGTCTCCGATGCGGCGATTGCATGACACTGTGCAAGAATGGCGCAATCACCGAGCTCGACGGCAGGTTTGTCACCTCGAGAGAACGATGCAAACAGTGCGGTGACTGTGTCGAACTCTGTTATGCGGGGGCGCGGGAGATCGTGGGAAAGGAAATGACGACTGAAGAGGTATTGCACGAGATCGAAAAGGATGTCGTTTTCTTCGACGAGTCGGGAGGCGGGGTGAGTTTCTCCGGCGGTGAGCCCTTCCTTCAACACGAGTTTCTGCTCGAGCTTCTCGAAGCCTGCAAGAAACGAGGGATTCACACGGTCGTCGATACGACTGGATTTACTTTAAAAGCGATTCTGGAGCGGTCGATCCCGTTCGTCGATCTCTATCTGTATGATCTTAAGATTCTCGACGATGTGAAACACAAGGACTATACCGGCGTTTCAAACAGGCTCATTCTCGAAAACCTTGAGCTCCTCACGCAATGGCACCAGGATGTGATCGTGAGGATCCCAGTCATCCCCGGCTTCAACGACGCGGCCAACGATATTCGACAAATCGGCACCTTTCTAGCGACGCTTGGCGGCGTCCGCGAGGTCCAGTTGTTACCGTATCATCAAACTGGGATCGAGAAATACCGACGACTCGGAATCGAATATAAAATGGATCACGCCGTTCCGCCGACGGCCGGACAAATGAACGAAATTGCGAGCCAACTCAGCGGCCTCGTTTCGCTCGTAACTGTAGGAGGATGATCAATGAATGAGCGTGTAAAGAAACTCCGCGAACAAAGTTTGAATGCAATCCCGAGGATGGATACGGAGAGAGCAACGCTTGTTACCGCGTGCGCCAAAACTCTCGGGTTTCTGTCCTCTCCCATGCGGCGGGCCATGACCTTCAAGTCAATAATGGAAAATAAGACAATCTGTATTAATGAGGGCGAGTTGATCGTCGGTGAACGGGGACCCGCGCCGAAGGCAACGTCGACGTTCCCCGAGCTGTGCTGCCATAGCATGCAGGATCTTGAAATTCTCAACAGCCGCGAGAAAGTCTGGTTCCGTGTCGACGATGATACCAGGAAGCTTTACAGGGAAGAGTTCATTCCTTTCTGGAGTGGAAAAACGATGCGCGACAAGATCTTCGAAGAGATGACCGGAACATGGAAAGATTCGTACGAAGCGGGTATCTTCACGGAGTTCATGGAACAGCGTGGTCCCGGACATACGGTACTCGATGACAAGATTTACCGAAAGGGAATGACGGATTTCAAACGGCACATTCACGAGCATCTCGAGTCGCTCGATTATTTCAACGATCCCGACGCATACGACAAGCAAGAAGAGCTGAAGGCTATGAGGGTTTGTGCCGATGCAATCGTGACGCTCGCCAACCGTCACGCGGACAGTATCCGCGAGCTCGCGTCGATGGAAAAGGACGATGCCCGCAAATCAGAATTGGAGATGATGGAGCGGGTTTGTCGCAATGTTCCCGCCAATGCCCCGCGCAACTTCTGGGAGGCGCTCCAATACTATTGGTTTGTACACCTCGGAGTCACGACGGAACTGAACCCCTGGGATGCCTTTAATCCCGGTCGCCTCGACCAACATCTCTACCCATTCTACAAGAAGGGGCTCGAAGACGGTACCTTAACCCGCCAGAAAGCAGAAGAATTACTCCAGTGCTTCTGGATAAAGTTCAACAATCAACCCGCGCCCCCAAAAGTTGGCGTAACGGCCGCCGAAAGTTCAACGTACACCGATTTTGCAAACATCAATACCGGAGGGTTGCGTGTTGACGGTACTGACGGCGTGAACGAGCTGACATACCTCATTCTCGATGTTGTCGATGAGATGCGTCTCGTCCAGCCGAGCTCCAATATCCAGGTCAGCAAAAAGAGCCCGGATGAATTCATAAAACGGGCTGCCAACATCATCCGCAAAGGATGGGGGCAGCCGTCGGTGTTCAATGCAGACGCAATTGTGGAAGAACTCTTGCGCCAGGGAAAATCTGTGGAAGATGCGCGCTGCGGAGGTGCCAGTGGATGTGTCGAGACAGGAGCGTTCGGAAAAGAAAGTTACATTCTCACCGGCTACTTTAACATACCAAAAGTGCTGGAGATAACACTTCATAATGGCATTGACCCGCGCACGGGAAAGAAGATCGGCATGGGGACAGGCAATCCGACGGAGTTTAAAACGTTCGATGAGTTGATGAGTGCGTTCAAGAGGCAGGTGGACCACTTCGTCGATATCAAGGTGCGTGGGAGTAATGTCATCGAGCGGTTATACGCCGAGTACATGCCTGTTCCATTTCTCTCGATCCTGATCGACGATTGCGTAGCGAAGGGGAGAGACTACAACGATGGCGGTGCACGCTACAACACGAACTATATTCAGGGCGTCGGTGTCGGCACAATGACCGACTGCCTCGCGTCAGTCAAACGTAATGTCTTCGATGACAAAATCATTTCGATGCAGGACATGCTGAAGGTTCTCTCGTCTGACTTTGAGGGCTACGAAAAGACACGACTTCTGTTTCTGAATCGCACTCCCAAATACGGCAACGACGACGATTACGCGGACAGCATCATGCTTCAGGTGTTTGAGATGTATCACGATGCGGTGGATGGTCGCAAGAATACAAAAGGCGGAACGTACAGAATCAACTTGCTTCCGACCACCTGTCACGTTTATTTTGGATCCGTCACCGGCGCGACGCCTGATGGAAGAAGGGCGTGGACGCCGCTTTCCGAGGGCATTTCTCCCGTTCAAGGTGCCGACCGGCACGGTCCGACGGCGGTCCTCAAATCGGCCGGTAAAATGGATCACGTTCGCACGGGAGGGACGCTCCTCAACCAGAAATTCACGCCACAACTTCTCGCAACCGACAAGGGGATTGACAATCTCGTTCACCTCATCCGCTCTTATTTCACGATGGGTGGACACCACATCCAGTTCAATGTCGTCAGTGCCCAAACACTACGGGAGGCTCAGATTCACCCGGAGCAATATCGTGATTTGATTGTTCGTGTGGCCGGATACAGCGACTATTTTTGCGATCTTGGAAGGTCGTTGCAGGATGAAATTATTGCACGCACGGAACACCAGGGCTTCGACTCGCCCCACAGTTCGGAAGTTAGAAGCCTTGCCGATGCCTCTCAAGCGGCAGTGCCATCCTGAATGTATTTGTCAAGGCTTGAAGAGAGAAGCATCCGGAATTATGCCGAGCTTCAACTTGTCCGGATCAAGAGATGGTTGCATCGAAAAACCAGTCAGAGACGTAACTTGAGAGGAGACTCGTAGATGAGCAAGAACGGTGAACACCATCGCGCTACGTTGCAGAGGATCGCTCACCGCGTAATGATCGAGCGGGGCCTTTTGCCCGATTTTTCAAAACAGGCTCTTGCAGAACTTGATCAAATCGGCGGACCGGCAGCCAGTACGAACGGAACTGTACGCGACCTTCGGAAACTCCTATGGTGTTCGATTGACAACGACGATTCGCGCGACCTCGATCAGCTTACTGCTGCAAGACCGCTCCCACGGGGAGGCGCCATAGTGTTCGTCGCGGTTGCGGATGTCGACGCCCTTGTAAGTAATCGTTCTGCACTCGACGGTCACGCGCGTCACAATACAACGTCGGTGTACACGGCTGCAAAGATATTCCCGATGCTGCCCGAGAAACTCTCGACCGACCTTACCTCATTGAATCAGGACGAGGATCGGCTTGCGATCGTGGTCGAAATGACGTTCGCAGACGACGGGACACTCCAGTCTTCAGATATTTATGAAGCGACGGTGCGAAACTACGCCAAGCTTGCATACAATAGCGTGGCCGACTGGCTGAACGGATCGGGACCAATGCCCGCTCCGATCGGAACAGTCAGCGGGCTCGACGAAAACTTACGACTTCAGGACCGCGTTGCCCAGACATTGAAGGCAAGACGTCACACGCACGGGGCTCTCGATCTACAGACGATTGAAGCGCGTGCCGTGTTTGACGGGGATCTGCTGGTGGACCTTGCACCCGACACAAGAAACAGGGCAAAGGAGATCATCGAAGACTTCATGATCGCGGCAAACGGGGTTGCAGCCCGATTTCTCGCATCGAAAAAAATCGCATCGATGCGACGCGTCGTTCGAACGCCAAACCGGTGGGACCGTATCGTGGAGCTCGCGGCCGAACACGGCTCTGTCTTACCTTCACAACCTGATTCAAAAGCTCTGGGACAGTTTCTCGTGTCCGCGCACGCCGCCGACCCGCTGCGTTTTCCGGATCTTTCGTTGAGCGTGATAAAGCTCATGGGAGCCGGCGAATACGTGGTGGAAATGCCGGGTGACGATGCGATAGGACACTTCGGTCTCGCTGTCCGCGACTACACACATTCCACAGCGCCAAATCGGCGTTATCCCGACCTTATCACGCACCGCATGCTAAAGGCGGCCATGAGCGGTCACCGTCCGCCATATGATGTGGATGAGCTTGAGGAGCTTGCGCAACATTGCACCGAAGAAGAAGACGCAGCGAAAAAAGTTGAGAGACAAGTGGAGAAAACCGCCGCGGCCATGCTTCTCGAATCGAAAATTAGACAGCAGTTTGAAGCGATTGTCACGGGGGCGTCGGCGAAAGGGACGTGGGTGCGATTGCTTCATCCACCGATCGAAGGTAGACTCGTCGAAGGCTACGACGGCATGGATGTCGGTCGCCGTATTCGCGTTCAGCTTGTGTACACCAATGTTGAGCGAGGGTATATCGACTTCAAGAGGATTAGCTAGTCTCGATTCGAATAGAGAATTCGTTTCTTCAATCGTCAGACGTCGTTTGCTGGAGGAAAGCAAGTAATAGAAAATAATTCAACGGATCACGAGGATTGCCATCATTCAGAGATCGAGGAGAAACATTATGAAAGGAAATAAGAAGCTTGTCGCAGTACTCAATAGTCTTCTGGCGGACGAACTTTCTGCCATCAGCCAGTATATGGTCCATTCGGAAATGTGCGACAATTGGGGGTATGGAAAACTCCACGTAAACATCGAGAAGCAGGCAAAGGAAGAAATGCATCACGCGGAATGGCTCATTCAGCGCATCCTCTTCCTCGAAGGAGCGCCCGTCGTATCCAAGCTTAATCCGATCAAGATAGGTGCGAATGTCTCGGAAATCGTGAACAACGATCAAGAAGCCGAGCTTGGTGCAATCCGGGCTTACAACAGCGGAATTGCTCTGGCCGGTGAGGTGGGTGATCAGGCAACAGCCGATCTTCTTACCAACATACTCAAAATGGAAGAGGGTCACGTTGACTGGGACGAGACGCAACGGACGCAGATTGAACAGATAGGACTCGAAAACTACCTGGCGAACCAGTCTTAGGATTTCAGCGGTTTCGAGCCTAACGGTTGGTTCAAAGACTCTCCTTTGTTTCCTAGATTAAAGAAGTCCAGCGACGGAGTGCACTCCCGGGGAAGCGATGTAGTTTCGTTCTGCCGGTGGGACCATTGGAATAAATCGCCAGCGATGGTTGTCTGATTCACGGCGCACCATCGGTACTCAGCGTAGGAGGGAGACCTGCCATCAAAAAGTGTCGCGTTCGCTTGACTTTGCCTTCAGTGTTCCTTACTTTGGTTATGAGCATATGCTCATAACAGTTATCTACTATGCCACGCCCTAGACAATTCCGGCTGCTGAACGAGGCTCCGATCGTGACGCGCTTTGTACCCGAAAGTTCTCCGGTTGCGAACGTTCGAACACTTACGCTCGGATTGGATGAGCTTGAGGCACTGCGTTTAGCCGATCTGGAAGGTCTTTCGCAAGCACAGGCCGCGCTGCGGATGAAGATCTCGCGGGCGACGTTCGGAAGGGTTGTGGAGGCTGCAAGGCGCGAAGTCGTCGAAGCGCTCACCCGGGGATACGCATTGGAAATTGCAGGCGGAGTGTACCGGTATGTTCACAGCGGAAAACTTCGTTGTCCCCGTTGTCGGCACACTCAACCTCTTCTTCCGGGACTTCGCAGACGCATTGTCTGTCGTCACTGCACCCATCCGCTGCAGAGCGTAGAATCGCATTCAAAGAACCTAAATACGAAGGAGAGCGACATGGATATTCGAAATGCAAAAATCGCAATTGTCACGGACGAAGGGACTACAGTTTCTTCGCATTTTGGCAGAGCACAATTCTACGAGGTTCTGACATTCAAGAATGGAGCAGTTGTCCAGCGCGAACGGCGAGAGAAATTTTCGCCTCATTCGATGTCGGAGGGAGAGGGACAGGAACAGGGACATCACGATCACGGTCACAAGCACGAAACGATGCTTGCACCCATCCGGGACTGCCAGGTCGTCATCGCTCGAGGAATGGGTGATGGCGCGTATGTCCACCTCACGTCCGAAGGTTTCACAACGTTTTTGACCGAACTGCACAGCATCGATGAAGTGGCCAATGCCGTTACGTCAGGGAACCTTCAGCACGACGACAGGCGAGTCCATCACAGAGAACACACCCACTGAGAACATCAGACTTTGCGAAAACCGGATGATGGTTGAACTCGCGCGCAACGCCTTTGCCCAGTCGCGGTCATGTCTCCGGAACCGGTGCTGAGGTTTGCGGTTAAGTTGTCAGCATTTCGATTAGGAAGATCCTCTGGGTTCAGGTCCTGATCCGGGCTTCGTTTTGCCGGGCATCGGCCCGCAAAGCATGTGAGTGAGCATTCCGCTTCACAAAGTCCTTTTTTCCTGCTACATTGGCTTGCCGCCTCAATGGCAACGATGAGCCACATCCATTTCGCAGGAGAACTGCCATGCTTATCGAAGAAAAAGTCGATCAGTCCGTCAATATCCTTAAAGAAATTGGCATCGATTGCTGGATCACGTTTGTACGGGAGACTGCACTGAATGGCGATCCGATCCTTCCCTTTCTTGTGAGCGGTGCTCTAACCTGGCACTCGGCATTCATCATCACGGCAACCGGCAAGAAAATTGCCATTGTTGGCCGCTACGATAGACAATCCGTCGAAGACCTCCACGTTTACAGTCAGGTTCTTGATTACATCGAAGGAATCAAGAAACAACTTCTTGAAACACTGAAGATGTTGAATCCAAGAACCATCGCAGTCAACTATTCCAAAGACAGCGAAATCTGCGACGGTCTCACCCACGGAATGTACCTCGCATTGTACGATGTCCTCGCCGAAATCAATATGCAAGACAGGATTGTATCTGCAGAAACAATTGTGGCGGCTCTTCGCCAGCGGAAATCTCCGTATGAAATAAGTCTGATCACCAGGGCGATCAGGAGCGCCGAGAAGATCTTCCGCGAAGCGGCTCGATTTATCAAACCGGGAAGATCAGAGGCAGACGTCGCAGCGTTTATGCAAAAGAGAGTCGCGCAAATGGGACTTGAGCTGGCGTGGGATCCGAAGGTCTGTCCGTCGGTTTTCACCGGACCCGACACGGCCGGTGCTCACTACAATCCCACCAAACGCGTTGTGAAGCGTGGCCACATTCTGAATATCGATTTTGGAGTCAAGGTCGAGGGATACTGCTCGGATCTGCAGCGGACGTTCTACATTCTGGACAAAGGCGAGAAGCGCGCTCCCGAAGAAGTTCAGAGAGGTTTTGACACAATCGTCCGTTCGATTGAAGAATCCCGCAAAGCGATTCGGGTTGGTATCCAGGGAGTCGAGATCGATAGGGTTGCAAGGAACATCATCACGAAAGCAGGATATCCAGAATTCCCGCACGGACTTGGTCACCAGGTAGGACGGTTTGCTCACGACGGAACTGCGCTATTAGGTCCGGCATGGGAGAAATATGCCGGGAAACCCTTCGTGCCGATTGAGTCGAAAATGGTGTTTACGATTGAACCTCGATTGCCTGTCCAGGATCGGGGAATTGCTACGGTCGAGGAAATGGTCCTTGTAAAGGAGACGGGGGCCGAGTTTCTCTCGCGTCCTCAAAGAACATTGACCCTCATCCACTGATGAATGATCGATCGGGAGGCGGCCGATGGCTGAAATAAGAATCCTCTCTACGGACGATCTCCGACGATTTGTGACGATGTCACAGGCGATCAACCTCATGCGCGACGCCTTTGCAGAATTATCGTCGGGTGTGACTACTGTGCCGCAGCGGATTGTCATGGAGATGCAGCCTCAGAAAAGCCGTGCCATTATTATGCCCGCTTATTCAGCCAACAAGAAATACTACTCGACAAAGATTGTCACTCTTTCCGCCAATAACCCCTCGAAGAAGCTCCCCTATATTCACGGTCTGCTTCTTTTGATCGATTCCGATTCCGGGGCTCCGCTCTGCCTGATGGATGCAGAATATGTGACGGCATTGAGGACCGGCGCAGCATCAGGGCTTGCCACCGACCTTCTCGCCCGGGAAGAAGCACGCGTCGCAATGATATTCGGAGCAGGCAGCCAGGCGAGAACACAGCTTGAAGGAATTGCCGCAGTGAGAAAACTCGATCGCGTCTACGTCTTGAGCCCGGTCAAATCGAACGCCGAAGAATTCAGCACGGAGATGAGTTCGAAACTCAATCTGCATGTTGAGCCGGCAGACTCTCCCCAGAAGATCGCGGAGGCCGACATTGTGTGTACCGCGACAACATCTGATGTTCCTGTGTTTCAGCACCGGGATCTCAAAATCGGCGTCCATATTAATGGTGTTGGTTCATACAAGGCAACGATGAGGGAATTGCCTGCGGACACTGTCCAACGTGCAAAAGTAGTTGTTGATTCAAGGAGTGCAGCGTTGAGTGAGGCGGGCGACATCGTCATCCCAATCAATGAAGGGATTATTACGGGCGACCACTTACACGCCGAATTGGGAGAGATTATCCTTGGCAAGAAACCCGCTCGTTCGAATCAACGTGAAATCACTGTTTTCAAATCTGTTGGAAATGCGGTTCAGGATCTCGCAATCGCCTACTACGTGTTTGAAGTGTCCCAAGGGCAAGACAACGTCAAATTTGTGAATTTCTGACACGCTAGTGAAACCTGCAAAGACTCACAAGTCTTTGTGACAGGCAAGCTTCGACATAGATCTCCCCGCAGTAGTCCCTCATCAAAAAAAAGCACTCACCTAGTTTGCGGCTTCAATAAGTGACCCGTCAGGTGGGTGCGAATCCAATGAAAAAAAACCAAAAAAGGTACTTGACAATACAATCGTTTTTTCATACAATACAAACGTTTGTATTATGAGAAACCCAACTATCGTCGATATCGCAAGAAAACTAGGTGTGGCTCCCTCCACTGTTTCTCGCGCGCTTAGTGACCATCCAAAAGTCAAAAAGGCAACCAAAGAAAAAATAAGGAAGCTAGCAAGGGATTTGCGCTATTCACCGAATCCCATTGCACGGAGCTTGAAATCAAATCGGACGACCACGATTGGCGTCATCGTCCCTGAGATTAAACACGATTTCTTTTCCTCAGCAATCAGCGGCATTGAAGAGGTAGCATATCAGTCAGGCCACACAATACTTGTCTGCCAGTCAAATGAGAGTTACGAGCGGGAGGTCGTCAACACGAATGCTCTCATGCATCACAGAGTTGCTGGAGTAATCGTATCGATTTCCCAGACTACAAAAGACGGGAGACACTTCCAGGATGTCGTCGCGCGGAAGATTCCGCTCGTCTTTTTTGATCGGGTTTGCGATGACGTGAATGCAAGTAAAGTGGTGATTGATGACCGGGAGAGCGCGCGAATAGCAGTGACGCATCTTATAGAACGAGGATATAAGAGAATCGCCCATTTTGGAGGTCCGAAGGAACTCGGCATTTGCGTTGGACGGATGAGCGGATACGTCGAGGCCCTTAAACACAATGGGCTTGCATCGCCAAACGGCTATGTTCGTTTTGGAGGATTGCAGGAAGAAGATGGATACAAACTGATGGATTCCATGCTGAAGGAGAATATTATTCCGGATGCAATTTTCGCGGTCAACGATCCGGTGGCCATTGGCGCCTTTCAAAAGATCAAAGAGGCAGGACTGAAAATCCCTGGTGACATTGCAATCATCGGATTCTCAAACAACAAGATCACGGCTTTGGTTGATCCCCCACTATCGACCATGAATCAGCCTTCATTCGAAATGGGAAAAAAGGCTGCTGAGATAGTCATTGAGAGTATCGAGGAAGGTACGATCGAGCCGAAGACATATGTGCTCGAAACGGAGCTCATTGTACGAGGGTCGACGTAGACAATTCTCCTCCCGGATTTCCAAGACAACTGTAGGACAAATACAGAGGCCGTGAATTGACAAAACGGGTGATGGCACCAGAAGCTGTGGAGAAAGTTGAGACAGAGTTTCGGAGGTCATATGCCGAACAACCTCTCATCATTCGGTCGCCAGGCAGAGTGAACCTTATCGGCGAGCACACGGACTATAATTTGGGTTACGTCTTACCGGCAGCGATTGATAGGGCGATCTATTTTGCTATTACCCCGCGGGATGATCAACAGTGTAAAATCCAAGCTCTCGATAAGGACGATGAATATCAATTCCACCTCGGCCATCTCGAATATGCTCAAACGGGATGGCCGAACTATTTAATGGGCGTCGTTGATCAGCTGGTAAAACGAGATTACAAGTTACGCGGGTTCAACTGTGTTTTTAGTGGCGATATTCCGATTGGTGCCGGCCTTTCGTCGTCGGCTGCTCTGGAAACGGGACTTGCCTTCGCGCTAAACCGGATGTTTGGACTGGACATAGATGCCCTGGCTCTCGTGAAGTTTGCGCAGAAGGCGGAGAACGATTTCGTGGGCGTCCGTTGTGGAATCATGGATCAATATGCGAACATCTTCGGAAAACGAAATACCGTGATTCGACTCGATTGCCGATCACTCGAGTCGAGTTACTATCCATTCGATTTTCACGACGTGTCGATCGTACTTTTCGATTCAGGTGTGCCACATTCGCTGGCATCATCGGAGTACAATCGAAGGCGACAAGAGTGCGCAGACGGAGTTCGAGCGATTAAAAGTCGCTACCCACACGTGACGAATCTTCGTGATGTAGATCGCGAAATGATTCAAGAATTCAGAGACAAGATGAAGCCAGTGATCTATCAACGCTGTAACTATGTTATCGAGGAGAACGAAAGAGTTCTGCGTGCCACTTCCGCCCTCGAGCAAAGGGACCTTCAAACGT
>Ga0335079_10004477_pt1 | contig 16093 bp, 14 predicted proteins | sample Lox_Sample_33_FD_206719 | JGI IMG/M metagenome (GOLD analysis project Ga0335079, IMG submission 206719) | Soil microbial communities from Loxahatchee National Wildlife Refuge, Florida, United States - Lox_Sample_3.3 | ecosystem: Environmental > Terrestrial > Soil > Wetlands | place: USA... | reverse complement strand
GTTCCGCGCACACCGGGCGGCGTGGAACTCGGTCGAGCACACGGCAAGCGGGGCACAGCAGGCCGCAGCCGGCGCCCACAGACAGTCCGCGTTCATCCTCCAGGCGTTCACCTGGGGCGACAACGTCGACGATGGCTTCGCCGTTGACGCTTGCTCCCCAGGCGAGAGCAACTCGGCCTGCTACGCCGCGCTGCAATACCCGAGCCCCGCCGAGCAGCTGGAGCTGCGCAACGAGATCCTCCTGCACGCCCACCCGAAGCTGATCTTGTGGTGGTCGTTCCCGGGCACGTACGGTCAGGCCGGCGACGACACGTACTCGATCTACCCGACCGGCGCGCAGGCGGGGTTCCGCTGGGCGGGCCTGTCAGCCGCGATCAGAGCTCCGATGCCACGGCCGGCTTCACCGCCGGCGTCTCGGACCAGGTGAGGCCCGGCATCACTACCAGCCCTCGCGGCGGAGGAACACCTCCAGCGTTAGGAGCGTCCACAGCGCCCCGCCGCGCTGCCGGGTCCCGGCAGCATGCTCAGCCAGGAGCGCATCGACGGCGTCGGCCCGGAGGTGGCGACGGACGCGAGCGTCGGGCGCGCCGAGCATGTGCGAGACATAACCGCTCAGGTCATCGCGGAACCAACGATCCAGCGGAACGCCGAAGCCGTGCTTGCGCCGCCGGAGGATCTCCTGCGGAAGATCGCCACGCAGCCCGTGCTTGAGCGCGCGCTTGAGGGTAGAGCCGCCGATCTTCAGCTTCGGAGGCAGCTGGATGGCGTAGCTCGCGAGGTCGGCATCCAGAAACGGCGAGCGCAACTCGAGGCCGTGGGCCATGCTCATCCGGTCGGCCTTGACCAGAAGGTCGTCCAGCAGGTACGTGCGCAGATTCAGATCCAGCACGCGATCCAGCGGTTGCAAACTGCTGGTGGAACTCCACAGGCGAGCGAATTCACGCCGGGCCCACGGGTCGGCATCCCCGAGCAATGCACGCCGCGCGCGCTCGTCAATGAAGCTGACCCACTCGAGGTAGGCGTCCGGCATCCCGCTCTCGGCGACCGCCGCGAAGCGCTGCGCGTTGCCGACCCGGCCACGCAGCGCCCCGGCCGGAAGCCGCGCCAGCGCGCACCGGGAGACCGTTCGTAGCGGGCGCGGCATCGCGGCATACGGCCCGACGGCCAGCGATGCCGCGAACCTTTCATAGCCGGCGAACAGCTCGTCGCCACCATCTCCGCATAAGGCGACGGTGACGTGGCCGCGCGTCAGTTCTCCAAGCAGGTAAGTTGGAATCGCGCTCGAGTCGCCGAACGGCTGGTCGTGGTGCCAGACGAGCCTCTCCACGAGCTCGACGGCGTTTGGCCTGACTACGAACTCGTGGTGATCGGTTCCGTACCGGCGGGCGATCGTCTCGGCAAACGGCCGCTCGTCGTAGCCGTCGGCGCCATCGAACCCGATCGTGAACGTCGAGACGCGGCCCGGGCTGAGGCGGGCCATCGTCGCGACTACCGCGCTTGAATCGACTCCGCCGCTCAACAGCGCGCCGATCGGTACGTCGGCGACCATGCGCCGTGCCACGGCTTCGGTGAGAAGACGGCGTAGCTCGGACCCGGCCTCCTCCAGCGAAGGCGCATTGCGACCGGACCTGCGCTCACGGCGCGCCGGCGTCCAGTAGCGCTCCAATCGGAGTCCAGCGCCGGCATCGAGCGTCAGCACGTGGCCGGGCGGCAGGCTCTGGATCCCGGCGAAGAAGGTCCGCGGGGTGGGGACGTACCCAAACGTCAGGTACGCGGGGATCGCCGCGGGGTCGAGCTCGCGGGACACCCCGGGATGGGCGAGCACCCCCTTGATCTCGCTTGCGAACACGAGTGCGCTCCCTGACGTCCAGTAGTACAGGGGCTTCTTGCCAAACCGGTCCCGCCCGAGGATCAGACGTTCTCCACGAGCATCCCAGACGGCGAACGCGAACATCCCGTCCAGACGGCGAGCGAGGTCGGCCGGCGCGCACCGCTCGGCGAGATGAGCAATGACCTCGGTATCGCACAGCGTCGAGAACGCATGGCCTTCGCGCTCGAGCTGTCGCCGGAGTTCCCGGAAGTTGTAGATCTCGCCGTTGAGGACGACGCCGATCGTGCCGTTCTCGTTCGTGATCGGCGGGTCCCCATGCTCGAGGTCGATGATCGCAAGCCGGTTTTGGCCGATCGCGCCACGACGGTGCACGAACGCACCGTCGGCGTCCGGACCGCGGTGGCGCTGACACGCGATCTGCGCCCGGATGATTTCGTCCGCATCCGGCCGCGGTTCGCCCGCGAACCCGGCGATCCCACACACGCCCCCTACCGGCCTCCGGCGCCCCGGTTGATCGTCATGTCAGCTGGATAGCGTAGTGGCGCCGTTCCTTGCGCCTCCAGCCGAAACTCATGCCGCCGCTCCGATCGCTGTACGTGTGCTATCTGTCGCTCGATGATCCGCTCGTCGCATCACAGGTCGTGGCCTATCTCGAGGGACTGGCGCAGCGCGGGCACACGATCCACCTGTTGACCTTCGAGACCAGGCGCCTGACGCACATCCGTCGTGCCGAGATTCGCCGTCGGCTGCGCGCCCGGGGAGTGGAGTGGCACGAACTGCGCTATCACGGGCGGCCATCGCTCCCAGCAACCGTCTTCGACACGATCTGCGGCGCGCTTGCGTGCGCATGGCTGGTCCGGCGACACAAGCTGGGTGCGGTACACGCACGTAACCACGTCCCCGCCGCGATGGCGATGCTCGCGGCCCCGTTCGCGCCGCATCACTTGATCTTCGACATCCGCGGGCTGATGGCCGAGGAATACGTCGATCTTGGCAGGTGGCGCAGTGGAGGCCTCGCGTTCCGGATCACGAAGCGCACCGAGCGCGCGGCGATTCGCCGCGCCAACGAGGTCGTCGTGTTGACCCACCGGGTACGACGTCTGCTGTTCGGTCCTGGCCACCGCGACGATGTGGTGGTGATCCCGTGCTGCGCCGATGTCGAGCGCCTCTCGAGCCAGCGAGTTTCGCGCACGGTCGTGCGGCGGACGCTCGGCATGGGGGCCAGACCCGTCCTCGCCTACGTCGGAAAGCTGGGTGGCTGGTACATGGACGCAGAGATGGCCGATTTCTTTGCCGTTGCCCGAGATGCGATCCCGGGGCTCCATTTCCTTGTCGTCACCCAAGCGGACGGCCGCGCGATCGAACGTCAACTCGCCGACCGGGGCATCGATCCGGCGGATTACACCGTCACGGCGATCGAACATCCTCGCCTGGGCGAGCTACTCGGTGCCGCCGACGCCGCGATCGCGTTGATCCGACCCGTGCCCTCGAAGGTCGCGACGTCGCCGACGAAGATCGGAGAGTGTCTGGCAGCGGGTCTGCCCATCGTCGCCACCGACGTCGGCGACGTCAGGCCGCTGCTGGAAGACTCCGGCACAGGCATCGTGCTGGATGATTTCTCGAGGCGAGCCTACCGGGACGCAGCCCGCGAGCTTGCGTCGATGCTCGCGGATCCCACGACGGCGGGCCGCTGCGTCGCGACCGCTCGCGAACACCTGTCGTTGCACGAGATCGGGATCCCGCGGTACGACGCGCTCTACCGCGCCGTCGGGGCCGGGCTCGTGGCTGCGAGCAACCGCCGGTAGAGCCCGTCGACGCGCTCGACCAGCGCATCGAGCGAGAACGCCCGGGTCACGTTCTCGCGAGCGGTCTGGGCTCGCTCCGTCACCCTGGCGTCGTAAAGCGCCCGGGACACCGCATCCACCATCCCCTGCTCATCGCCCGGTTCGACGACGAACCCGCCCATGCCGTCCCTTACGACGCTGGGCACGCCGCCGACCCGGCCGGCGACCACCGGCGTACCCGCTGCTTGCGCCTCGATCAGGCTGACCGGGGTGCCCTCGTTGTCCGAGGTCAGCACGACCGCATCGCTGGCGAAGCAGACATCCGGGATGTCGCGGCGAAAGCCCGCCCAGGTCAGGCGACCGCCCAGCTCGCCCGCCTCCGGGCTTGTCTGGAGCGCTCGGCGCAGCTCTCCGTCGCCCACGACCAGAAAGTGCACGCCCTGGCGCTGCGCGGCCAGGGTCCGAGCGACGCGGAGGAAACGGTCCACCCGCTTGATCGGGACGAGGCGGGCGATCAGCGTCACCACCTTGTCGTCGGCCGGGATGCCCAGCTGAGCGCGAAAGCGGTGCCGCCGCCGAACGCGTTCGTCCGCACCGACGCTGAACGGCATTAGATCGAACCCCAGCGGGACGACCTCGAAACGGTCGGCGCCCGCCACGCCCAGCTGGACGAGCTCGTCACGGACTTCGCCGCTGACCGCAATCAAGACATCGGTATGCCGCGCCAGGGACCGCTCGATCCGCCCGTACATCGACGCTACGCGGGGCGAGAAGTACCCGGTAAGCGAATGTCCGTGGAAGGTGTGGATCAGGATCGGCCGACGGCCGGGTCCCAATCCCGACGCCCACCCGGCCAGGCGGCCGAGCGTTCCCGCCTTCGCCGCGTGCGTGTGGATGATGTGCGGACGCTCCCGCTTGATGATCCCGGCCAGCGTGATGAGCGCACGGACGTCGCCCCGACCCGGGCTGCGGCGCAACGTGGGCACCAGAACAGGGCGGACGGCGAGCGCGTCGGCGAGGTAGTCCATGTTGCCCTCTTCGAGCTCCTCCCGACCGCGCACGAGCGTGGTCCGGTAGCCCAGAGGCTCGAGGCGCTTGGTCAGGGTGATCGCCTGGATCGCCGGCCCGCCGACGTTGAGTCTCGCGATGATCCGGACGACGCGTATGGGTTCGGCAACGTCGGGCGCGGCAGCGTCACTCATCGCCGCTCAGCCGTGGAGGGAGCCGCGGAGGGCGACTCGGCCGCCCGCGCCACTCCACGACGCACACCGAGCGCGATCCCCGGAGGCCGCCACCGCTCGCTGTCGAGCACGGCGATCGCGCCCAGACCGAGCGAGACCGTGATCAGCGCCAAGATCGCCAGGACCTCGCCGCTCGACCGACCTCCGACGATCGCGAGCCCGCAGAGCGCGGCCTGGGTCACGGCAAGCGCCGCCGCGACCGCTCGTGGGGACCGCAGCGCGGGCAACAGGCGATGGCTCAGATGATCGCGGCCGCCGGTCACGAGCGTGACCCCACGCCGGGTGCGGGACAGCGTGACAAGCGCGGTGTCGAGGATAACGACGCCCGCCATAAATGCGCCGACAATCAACTGGGCGTGTCCAACCCGCAGGTGACGCCCGGCGGCTATGGCGAGCCCGGCGATCAGCAGCCCGATGGGTCTACTGCCGCCGTCACCGAGGAAGATCCGCGCCGGCCCGGCGAGATTCCAATGCAGGAACACCGCGCAGGCCGCTGACAGGGCGAGCCCCAGGCCAGCGACCACGAAGACCCCGTTCAGCGCGGCCAGCGTCCCGATCCCGGCGGCGGAGGCGCACGCGACGCTTCCGCACGCCCCGTCGAGGTTGTCCATGAGGTTGAAGCCGTTGACGAGGCCGACGACCCACAGGACGGTGAGCGCGATGTCACCGACCGCGCCATATACGCTCCAGCCCAGGCCGACGCAGACCAGCGCCAGGGCGACGCACGCCTCGGTCAGCAGGCGCCACACTGGCGCGACCGCGATCAGATCGTCGATCGTGCCCACAGCCCACAGCCCGACGGCGCCGACGAGCAGGACGACCAGCTTGCCGCTCGCGCCGACCGCTACCGCCGCCACGATGAAGGCACCGATCACCGCGGCGCCGCCCAGTAGCGGGGTCGGCGCCCGGTGCTGCCGATACTCGCGGGGTCTGTCGTAGAACTCGACGCGCCGGGCAACGCTGATCGCCAGCGGAGTTGCCACGGCCGCCGCGACCGCGGCCACGCCGGCCCCGAGGACCGGCGCCAGCTGTCCGGTCATGCACCGACCATCCAGCGACCGGCTTCCGCCGCCGGTCCCTCCTCCCGCACGTGTTGGAGAGTGCGTTCGAGTCCCTCGCGCAGATGCACGGACGGCTCATAGCCGAGATCCCGCCGGGCCAGTGAGAGATCGGCGACCGAATGCCGAACGTCTCCCGGACGTGGCACGGCGTACACCGGATCGAGGTCGACGCCGATCAGGTCGCGCATCTCGGACACCAACCGGTTCAGCGTCACGCGCTCGCCGCAGGCCACGTTGTAGGCGCCGCCCGCGACGCCGGGCGCGTCCATGGCGAGAATGTTCGCCTGCACTATGTTGTCGACGTAGGTGAAGTCGCGCGACTGCTCGCCGTCGCCGAAGATGACCGGTCGCCGGCCGGCGAGCAGGGCGGCGATGAACTTCGGAATGACCGCCGAGTACTGGGAGGTCGGATCCTGGCGCGGCCCGAACACGTTGAAGTAGCGCAGCGCCACCACGTCGAGTCCGAACACGCCGTGGAAGCTGCGGCCGTACAGCTCGGCGGCCAGCTTCGCGGTGGCGTAGGGCGAGATCGGGGCAGCCGCGTCGCGCTCCCGCTTGGGCGTGATGCCGGAAACCGTGCCGTATACCGAGGACGACGAGGCGCACACGACTCGGCGGACCCCCTCGTCGCGCGCCGCGAGCAGGACGTTGAGCGTTCCCGTTACGTTCGTTGAGTTGCTCGTCAGCGGATCGTGGAGCGAGCGCTGGACCGATGGCAGGGCGGCCTGATGGAGGACGATCTCGCAGCCGGAAACCGCCTTCTCGACCCGCTGGTGGCTCTGGATGTCGCCCTCGATCAGCTCGACCTCACCGGCGAGCCTGCTGACGTTCTCACGGCGTCCGGTGGCGAAGTTGTCGAGGACGCGCACTCGATAGCCCTGGCGGACCAGATGCTCAGCCAGGTGCGAGCCGATGAAGCCGCCGCCGCCCGTCACGAGAACCTGGACGGTCACGCGGGCTCCACCAAGCCGGCGCTCGCGGGGTGGCTCCATGCGGCGAATGTGTAGTCGCGAGACGCTCCCCGGAGTCGCGTCCGCGCCTCGACGGCAAGCTCCGCGCGCTGGAACGAGATCACGTCGTCGAGGGCATCGTTGAGGGTTCGCCGCGGCCGCCAACCGACCAGGGCCTGCACGGCCGTGATGTCGGGTGTGCGCCGGCCAAGCTCCTCGAAGCCCGCGTCATAGGCATCTGCGTAGTCGACCATGACGATCCGTGAGCGTGAGCCGACCCGCCCGACGATGCGCCGCGCCAGGTCGAGGATCGTGATCGGTTGCGGGTCACCGAGATTGAAAGCGCGTCCAGACGCACCGGCGTGATCGGACAGCGCCAGGATCGCACGGACAGCGTCGTCGACGTGGAGAAAGCACCGCTGCTGGGTCCCGTCGCCGTAAACCGTCACGTCGTCCCCGGCCAGCGCCTGCCTGACGAACCGGGGCACGACCATCCCGTGGTCGCCGATCTGGCGCGGGCCGATCGTGTTGAACAGGCGTACGACGACGGTGTCGGCACCGAGCTCACGGTGGTAGCCATATGCGATTGCCTCGCCGTACGACTTGGCGATCGCGTACGACCACCGGCTCTTGTGGGCCGACCCGAGGACCCGGTCCGATTCCTCGTGCAGCGAACCGGCCGAGTTCTTGCCGTACACCTCCGAGGTCGAGGCGAATATGACTCGCTTGCCGTGCCGCGCTGCGCTCGAGACGACGACGTCCGCTCCCTGGACGATGCGACGAAGCGTGTCCAGCGGGTGGGCTACGACGAGGCGCACCCCCACCGCTGAGGCGAGATGAAGGCAGCAGTCGCAGCTCGACATGGCCGCGTCGACCAGCGAAGCGTCGGTCACCGACCCCTCGATCAACTCCGCCGCACCGCTCGCGGCCAGGTGCTCGACGTTCGCCCGTCTGCCGGTGCTGAAGTCGTCGAGGATGACCAGATCGTCCCGGCGTGCGATCAGCGCGTCGGCGACGTGCGAGCCGATGAAACCTGCTCCTCCGGTGATCAAGTATCTCGTGGCAGCTCCCCGATCCCGCCCGCCTCGAACTTGCCGTGCAAATAGCTCTCGTGTTTGTAACCAACATGGTATTAGCCTCGGGCGCGACAAGGCTTGCGAGAGCGGCAGCGGTCCGGGGCCCGGGTCCTACCTCGTATTTCCGCCTTCCTCGCCGGCGCTCGCACGCGCTACGGCAGCGGGTCGGTTTCGGCTGCCCTGAGGGCCCGCGACTGAGCCGAGTCAGTCGCGTCCCCGCGCCATGTCGATCAGACGACCGAGTATGCGCTCGCCGTCGACGCGCAGGCCGTTGTGCTGGTACTCGTTGGTAATCCAGGTCCTGATGCCGCGGATCTGCGCGGCCGTCTCCTCGGAGAAGGCTCGCTCGACGTACATGTCCTCGACGTAGATCGCGGCGGCCGCCGGAACCTCGTTGTGTCGCAGGACGTCGTCGTCGTACAGGCGCGGCCACTCTCGCTCGGCAAGGAGGTGGGCGGCGGCCTGCAGCGGCGCCAGCGCGCCGTAGTCGTCGAACATCCACGGGTACACGTGCTCGCCGGTGAACGCGTCCGGGGCGTCGAACTCGCCGGGGAGCGTGCGCTCCGCCGACCACCGCGTCGTGCCGCCGTCCGCCCAGCTGGCCTCGTGCAGAACCGCGTAGATCGGGTCACGAGCGAATCCGACCGCACCCTCGACGTCGTGCAGGAACGCGGGCGAGTCGTGCGGGAGCTCGAGCGTGTAGTGAACTCGTTCGGCCCCGTCGCTCATCCCGAGCATCTGTCCGAGCTGACGGAACCGGCGCCAGGTCAGCCGATCGCCGCATGGAAGCTTCACGACGTCATTGTCGAGGCGCTGATGCAGCGCCAGCGCCCGCTCACGGTCGGCCGGATACCGCTCGAAGTAGCGGCGGGTGCGCTCGAGCACGCGCCCGTACGTGTGCGCGTACACCTCGTCGATGCGTGGCCCGAGGGGAGGGATGCCACCGGTGACGAAGGCTTCCTGCAACCCGTCCGGCGCCAGCGACAGGTACGTGATCACGCACATGCCGCCGAAGCTCTGGCCCAGCACGCTCCAGCGCTCGACGCCCAGCTCGCGGCGGATGCACTCCGCGTCGCGCACGATTGAGTCGGCTCGGAAGTGCGCCAGATAGTCCGCCTGCTGCGGCGGGCTCATGCCGGCGAGCATTCCGACGGGCGTCGAGCGGCCGGTGCCGCGCTGGTCGAGCATCAGGACGCGGAACTCGCTGAGCGCCCGATCCAGCCAGGCGGGTCCGTTCGGCCTGCGCGTCGGGCGCGGCGCCTCGAATCCCGGACCGCCCTGAAAGTACACGAGAAACGGACGCTCCCGGCCATCCGGGTTGGCGAGCTCGCGCGCGAACACCGTGATCGTTTCGGCGGCCACGTCGTCATGATCGAGCGGGACCTCGAACGAATGCTCGGTGGCGACCAGGCCGGGGAGCAGAACCTCGTCGGGCATCGGTGAATCATGCCCGCTCCGGGCGATCTTGCGGGAAACCACGTGTAACGTCCCGCCAGGCGGGGGGTTTGATCCCACGTGGCTTGGTTGCCGACTGAGCATATGTGGAAAGCTGCTTGACATGACCCGCGGGGAGCGTTTCGCCAATCTGCTGGGCGTGGTGGTCCCGTTCGCGGGCGTCCTCGTCGCGATCGTGCTGCTGTGGAACCGCGCGGTCGACGCGACTGACATCGCGATCCTCGTCGGGCTGTACATCCTGACCGGGATCGGGATCACCGTCGGGTTCCACCGACTGCTGACCCACCGCGCGTTCCAGACCTACCCGTGGCTCGAGCGCACGTTCGCCGTCCTGGGCTCGCTGGCGGTCGAGGGATCGGTGCTCGATTGGGTCGCAGACCACCGCAAGCATCACGCCAATGCCGACAAGGAGGGCGACCCGCACAGCCCGCACGTCGGACATGGCAGCGGCCTACGCGGCCTGTGGCACGCACACACCGGCTGGTTGCTCGAGACCCAGGGCCAGGCCGACTGGAAGCGCTACGCGACCGAGCTGTACGAGGATCCGAGCATGCGTCGGATCGGGCGGCGTTTCCCGTGGCTCGTGGTGATGTCGCTCGCGGTGCCGACGATCCTGGGCTTCGTGCTGGATGGCTTCACGCTGGGCGGCGCGCTCCGCGGATACATCTGGGGCGGGCTCGTGCGCATCTTCCTTGTGCACCACGTCACCTGGTCGGTGAACTCGATCTGCCACTTCTTCGGGCGGAGGCGGTTCGACATCGAGGACCAGTCGACCAACGTGGCCTGGCTGGCGGTGTTCTCCCTCGGGGAGTCGTGGCACCACAACCACCACGCGTTCCCTCGCTCGGCCTACCACGGGCTGCGGTGGTGGGAGATCGACCTCTCGGGGCTGTTCATCTCGATGATGTCGAAGCTGGGACTCGCCTGGAACGTCGTCCGCATCACGCCCGAGCGGCAACTCCAGAAGACCGCCGCCGCGAAGGCCCCGGCGTCCGTTCAGGCCAACTGAGGGTCCGCGAGCAGACGCTGGATCCCCGCCGCCTCGGTGCCAGACGCCGTCCATCGGTGCTGATCCGGGACGCGACGCCGGAGGACTCGGAGGCGATCCGGCCGTTCGTCCACCAGATCGTCGCGGACGGGGAGAGGTACGCGTACGACCGCCCGTGTCCGAGAGCGAGGGGCGTCGCATCACCGATTCCTGTAATGCGCGAGCATGTCAGCCGCCGGCACAATGCCGGCAGGCTCGATGGGCAGCGGCTGGCGAGGGACAAATCGCCCGTCTGTCCGGTGGCCAAGATTGAATCCGCCGACAAATACCCACGATCCCCCCTGAGGAGGAGTGCCGTGCCGTTAACACAGGCCCAGCTGGTGACTGCTGTCGCCGATCGCGCCGAACTGAGCAAGTCCGATGCCAAGCGAGCGGTTGAAGCGCTCGAAACGATCGTGCTCGAGGAGCTCGGCAACGCCGAGAAGGTCCGCATCGGCGGCATCGTGCAGCTAACCGTTCGCGTCAAGCCCGCCACAAAGAAGCGCACCGGCCGCAACCCCGCGACCGGCGAAGAGATCACGATCGCGGCCAAGCCGGCTAGCGTCGACGTGCGCGCGCGCCCGCTGGCAAAGGCGAAGGCGGCGCTGCCGTCCGTGCAGAAGGCCCGCCGTCGACTCGCTGCCTGACGCGACTCCCCTCGGCTCACCTCAGAGATCAAGCTCTACGCCAGCGGCGGCGGTGTTCCGTCCGCGCTGGCGGCCAGGGCAGCGTCCCAACCGCATACCGTGCAGGCGTGGCGGAACGCCGAGCGAGCGAAGTCGAGGGCAACCGCGTGCGGATCAGGGCTCGAGCGAACGTCGTCCCAGTCAAGGACGTATTCGCCGAGTGCCGAGTCCCAGCGGGCGGGCGGCATCAGCGCCTCGGCGAACCCCTCCGGCGCGGGGTGGGCGTAGGCGTAGAACGCCGCCTTGCCGTAGCGACCGTCACCCGGCCACCAGCCGACCGCGACCTCCTCGGAGTCCATGGCGTTGCGGAACAGGAAATCGTTTGACGGCGGGTCCGCTGGTTTACCCGAGAACAGGTTGACGGCCAGGTCGAACGACCCCCACCACGCGTTCACGGGGGTCGCCCGGCCACGGTACGGCGCGCGGAAGGCGGCGAGCACGAGCGCCGCCTGAGTGGCCGCGGCGAAATACGAACCGACCTGAGCGGTGTCGTAGGTCGAGTGCTCGTCGTCCTCGTCGAGGGGCACGGTCCACGACACCTCCTGGGGTGTCGGGTTGATCGCGACCGGCCCGCTCAGGCCGCCGACCGCATCCAACAGCTCGCGGGCCACCTCGCCAACCGGCCGGTCGGGAGTCAGCGGCACGCGGCGCACGGCTCCGCCGGTGTGCTCGGCGATCGCCTCGTGATTTCCGAGATCGAGCGCCACCACGAGACCACCCGAGCCGTCGGGCGCCGGAAGCAGCGCCGTCTCCCACCCGCGGGCCGTGAGACGTAGCGCGACGTTCTGAAACTGCGGCTCGGGCGGGGCGAGCGCGACGGCGATCTTGCCCAGGATCTGCGTGTGGGCGTGGAGCGTGTCGCACGTAGCGCTCCAGTCGGTGTAATCAACCGCCGGCCAACCCTCGGACATGGACCCACGCTACCTCATCGGAGCGGGGCGGCGCCACTCCCGCTCGAGGCGCCCGGCGGAGCGTTCAGACGGTGGCAGACGGTGGCGGTGGCGTTCTGGCGCAGAGGACGCGGTCGCAGGGCCGGCACGGACCGGCGCGCAGACGCGGCACGACACCGAGGTCGTTCCCAGGTTCCCGGGACTCGCGGCTGGGTAGCCCCTGAACCGAGGACACCAGGCGTTTCGTTGGACGGCGCCTTGCCGCCGGGGAGATCGAGGGAGAAGACCAATGGCAGCAACACCATCGCGACTCGAACTGAGCCCATTGAATTTCCTGCGCCGAAACGCCCAGGCGCTCGGCCAGCGGCCGGCCGTGGTGCACGGCGAGCGCCGCTTCAACTACGCCGAGCTCGAGGAACGCTGCAACCGGCTCGCCTCCGCGCTCCGCGATCGCGGGCTCGAGAATCACGACCGGGTCGCCATCCTGGCCCCGATCATCCCGGCGCTGCTCGAGGCCCACTTCGGCGTGCCAATGGCCGGCGGCGTGCTGGTGGCGATGAACTCTCGGCTCAGCAGGAGCGAGGTCGAGCACATCCTGAAGGACTGTGGGGCGCGCATCCTGCTCATCGACGCTGAGCTGAGGGAGCTCGTGGACGGAGCTGACACACCGGACATCGCGACGATCGTGATCGAGGACACCGGAGAGGACGACGACCCTTACGAGCGGCTCCTCGCCGACGGCTCGCCCGATGTGCCGGAGGGTTGGTCCAGGACGAGAGCGAGCCGATCTCGATCAACTACACGTCGGGCACGACCGGCAAGTCCAAGGGCGCCGTCTACACCCATCGGGGCGCCTACCTCCAGGCCCACTGCGTTGCCATGGAGGTCAAGCTTGGCTATGACTCCGTCCGCCTGTGGACGCTGCCGATGTTCCACTGCAACGGGTGGTGCCTGACCTGGGGGGTCACGCGGGCGGGAGGGGTCCACGTTTGCCTGCGCAAGGTCGAACCCGACCGGATCTGGGACCTGTTCGAGTCCGAGGGCGTCACCCACTACAGCGGCGCCCCCACGGTGCACATGGGCATCGTCAACCACGACAAGGCCCACCGCCTCGATCAGCACGTGACCGTCCCCACCGGCGGCTCGCCGCCGACGCCGGCGCTGCTGAAGAGGATGCGCGAGCTCAACCTGCACCCGATCCACCTTTACGGCCTGACCGAGACGTACGGCCCCTGGGCTGCAGCTGGCAGCCGCAGTGGGATGAGCGCGACATCGACGAGCAGGCGCGGCTGCTCTCGCGGCAGGGTCACACCTACAACGGCGCCAACCTGGTGCGGGTGGTCGACGACGACCTGCAGGATGTGCAGCGGGACGGCGAGACGGTGGGCGAGGTCGTGATGCGGGGAAACAGCGTGACCCTCGGCTACCACAACATGAGGGCGGAGACCGAGGAGGCGTTTCGCGGCGGCTGGTTCCACTCCGGCGACCTCGCCGTGTGGCATCCGGACGGCTACGTCGAGCTGCGGGACCGCTCCAAGGACATCATCATCTCCGGCGGCGAGAACATCTCGAGCATCGAGGTCGAACAGGCGCTGGCCGAGCACGAATCAGTCCTCGAGGCCGCCGTCGTGGCCACGCCCGACGAGAAATGGGGCGAGCGGCCCAAGGCGTTCGTGGAGCTCAAGGCCGGCCGTGAGGTCGGCGAAGAGGACCTGATCTCGTTCTGCCGCGAGCACCTGGCGAAGTTCAAGTGCCCGGCGGCGATCGAGTTCTCCGAGCTGCCGCGGACCTCGACGGGCAAGATCCAGAAGTTCGTCCTTCGCGAGAAGGAGTGGGAGGGTCGCGAGAAGGCGATCGGATGACGATGCCGGCGATCTGAAAGGCAGGCGACACGATGACTCCGCTCTGGCGCAAGGTATTCGACGCGATCGAGCGGCCGCTCGCCGCCGGCATGGAGACGTGGGTGCAGAGCGACACCTTCATGGACATGGCAGCGATCACGTTCCCGAGTCCAGCGCCGGATGCAGCGGAGGTCCGCGGGGCAGCCGGCCGCGCACGCGCCGGGCGTCGACGCGGGATGGGCGCTGATGGCTCCGGGGCTGCTCGAGCGCCAGTTCCTGCGGGCGCGGAACGGTCTGGCCTACTTCGCCGGCTCGAATCGGCCGGTGATGGCGCAGACGCCGCGCGACGAGATGTGGCGGCGCGACAGAGCGCGGCTATGGCGCTATCGCTCCGAGGACCGGCGCTACCGGCCACCGGTGCTGATCGTCCACAGCCTCGTCAGCAAGAGCTACATCCTCGACCTGCTCCCTGGCGCGAGCATGATCGGCTCACTGCTCGGCGAGGGGCTTGACGTGTTCCTGCTCGACTGGGAGTCGGCCGATCCGGGCGACTCCGGAGAACACGTTCGAGACCTATGTCGACGGCTACATCCCGGAGGCGATCGGCGCGGTGCGCGACGAGTCCGGCGCCGACGACGTGACGCTGATCGGTTACTGCTTCGGCGGCGTGCTCACGCTGCTGCTGGCGGCTGCGCATCCAGAGCTCCCGATTCGCAACATGATGGTCATGGCGACTCCATGCGACTACCGCGAGATGGGGTTCATGGGCAACATGTTCCGCGAGCAACGGCTAAACGCCGACGACGTGATCGACGACACCGGGCTCGTGCCCGCAGAAGCGCTCGATGAGGGCTTCGAGACGCTCAAGCCCACCGAGTACGTCGCCCAGCGGGTCAACTTCTTCGAGAACCTGTGGAACGACGAATTCGTCGAGGGTTTCCTGGCGCTCGCGACCTGGGCGCGCGACCAGGTCCCGTTCCCGGGCGGCGTGTTCCGCCAGACCGTTGACGTGCTGATTCGCCAGAACGCGATGATGCACGGGGTTATCCCGTACGGGCGTGGCGAGGTCCGGCTGAAGGACATCCGCTGTCCGTTCCTGAACGCCCTGGCCGAAGGGGACACGATCACGCCGGTGGCGTCGTCGGTGCCGCTGACCCGGCTCGTCGGCTCCGGCGACGCCGCCGAGTTGCGGTTCGAGTCCGGACACATCGGGTTCGTGGCTGGACGGCAGGCCGCCAAGGTGGCGCAGCCGCAGATCGCGGACTGGATCCGGAGCCATAGCGAAAAGGATTAGAGGTCCCGCTCAGCAGCGTTCACCCGTCCTCGGCTGCCGGAGGTTGGGTCATCGGTGCTCGCGCGGGTAGACATTAACCGATGACCGAACACATTCCAGACGAGCGGCTTGACGGCCCCCGGGACGTGGCGCCCGCCGAGCCGTCTGCGCAGCCGCATGGCCCGACGGATCCGACGACAGCGCCGGCGAGCTCCTCACCGACGACGGCGCCACCGCCCACGAAGACCGGTGTCGCATTCAGCGCGCTCATTGCCGGCGCGATCGTGTTGATCCTGCTGCTCGTGTTCATCCTCGAGAACACCGAGAGCGTCAAGATCAGCTTCTTCGGCGCGGGCGGTCACCTGCCGCTCGGTGTGGCGTTGCTGCTCGCGGCGATCGGCGGCGCACTGCTCGTCGGGATCGTGGGCACCGCCCGGATCGTGCAGCTGCGGCGCCACCTCCGTCGCCGGCGCCGGGCCCAGTGATCGCTCACGTGAACACGCAAGTGCAGCGTGCTTGCATCGTGCATCTGGTTCTGTGCCCACGGCACCTCGCTTCCCTCCGTCGTGACTGGCCCTGACGTTTGGCAGACCTCTGCTCGTCGTCGGGCTCGGCCTGGTGGTCGGCGGTGGAGCGGTCTCCGGGTTGTGGGGTGCCGATCCGACCGCCGCCTGCTTCTCGAACCGTTGAGCGAGTCGTTCGCCTCGTCCTGTCAGACGGCGTGATAGTTCCCGTAGCCGACGCGACTGCCTGCGGAGGCGACGACACTCGTCGTGCAGCTCGGAGGCCTCGTCCGTCCCGACCGATTCCTTCGACACGATCATGGCGACCACGATCCTGTGAGCGGGGTCATCCCTGCTCCGCTGTCGGCGGGTCTTCTTCGCGTTGCGCCGGCCAGAGGGCGTAGCAGGGCTCGCGCACGACGACGCTTCCCGGTGCTTGAAGAAAATCGCCGAGCGTCAGCCCTGAGCCGCGCCG
>Ga0335079_10004475_pt1 | contig 16098 bp, 14 predicted proteins | sample Lox_Sample_33_FD_206719 | JGI IMG/M metagenome (GOLD analysis project Ga0335079, IMG submission 206719) | Soil microbial communities from Loxahatchee National Wildlife Refuge, Florida, United States - Lox_Sample_3.3 | ecosystem: Environmental > Terrestrial > Soil > Wetlands | place: USA... | reverse complement strand
GTACATCGACTCGACCTCGGTTGCGATCGTCGTGCTCGCAGCCGCTTGGAGTGACTCCGCCTCGCGCAGGCCGTGGCGTGCAGCGCCCACTTTGCTGGCTCGATCTTCGTGTGAGAACAGCGTGAAGTTCACACCGACGCCCGCGATCCAGTCCGGCTCTATCAATGTCTGATACTTGCGGATCATGTTGTAGGAGCCAAAGGCAAAAATCTCCGGCTTCCACAGGGACTGGGCCAAGGCGATCCCCTGCTCCGCCTGGTTACGCCTGGCCGCGAGCGCCGCCAACGTCGGGCTGGTACGCTGCGCATCTTGCAGCCATTCCGACAGAGGCTTGAGAGAGTGCGTCGAGACGAACAGTGGAGTGCGCGTCCCGACGACATCCTCGCGATGCAGCAGGCGTCGCAGGCTTGCTTGGGCGATCTCGCGGTCGCGCTGAGCACTCACCTGCTCCCGGGCGGCCTCGTCGCGTGCCACCTGCGCGCTCAACCGCTCGACTTTGGGTATGAGCCCTTGCTTCTCGAACTGCACCGCCCGCTCGAGCTGCCGGTCTGCCTGCTCGAGCACCGAGTTACGCGTCCGCTCGACATTGACCGCAAGTTCGAGTCCGAAGTACTCGCTCACCAGCAAGACCTCCAGATCCTCCTCGGTATGACTGAGCTCGGCGCTCGCCGCCTCGATTCCCGCCGCTAGGGCCTGTTGCGTCGCGGTAATCCGCCCTCCCGAGTAGATCGACCAGACGCTGTTCAGCGACGAGCGCGGTCCTTTGAAGTTCTCGCTAAGTTGGATGTTACCCAGCGGGGTCCCAGGAATATTGCCCGTCTTCTCGCCGAACAATTCCGTCGCGTTCACTGAAAGATCCGGTAGGCCCAGAGTACGCGCCGCGCGGGCCTCGTCCTTGCTGCGGTCGAGGACCGCCTCGCTCGCCTTGCGAGCATCGGACACCGCATCGAGGGCAGCCCTCGCCTCATCGTACGACAGCACCGATGGCGCATCCGCGCGGGCTTGAGCCAGCAGTGCGCCCGCCAGCACGGCGAGCCACGCGATATTCCGCGGACGTAACGACGCCCCGCGGGCAGACCTGCAGCCGGCCCGGTTCGCACGCGCGTGACCACGCGGGCCTGGGGCGCTTCGGTCACCACGCGCGCGTGGAGCCACCGAAGATCGCGGTCCGCACTCACTCACTGTCGCTGCCGGTGAGCGAGCATCGAGAGGCAAAATACGCGGCGGGGGTTGCCCGCCGCGAAACTTCCCGAGTGTTACGGGAAGTGGGGGGGTTCATCGATCCTCGAGCAGTGGCCCTCACCGCTCGAGGGTGCGCAATGGGCAACGCCCGGCGCGTCCTCGCAGGAGTGCGCCCCGCAACTGCGGTGGCCGCGCCCAGCATCCCAAGAAGGATCGCGAAGACGTGAAAAGTGCCTGCTCCCATTGCTCACCCTCGCAGTGCGGCCCCGACGTGTCGCCACTTGGGGCCCTGACGTACATTGCGTGCAGGACGAGACGCTATCGCGGCGAGGCTCGCACGAAGCACACCGATCACCACTCCCCCGACGCTTCACGCGTCCACTGCGCCTTCAATAGCGCGCGTACCGTGATTGCGCAGTCGCTCACGTGCGCTCCGCCTTGTCTGTGCTCCGGCGGATCTTGTCGCGGCAGGTCTCTGGCACCCGGAGAGGATTGAAAGGAACACGAGTAGCCGCATGAGCGCCGTGCGCGAGGCTAGGAAGTGCTCGACTTGGTAGCTGCGCGCCGCTCCGCGCAAGCACCACTCGCAGAAATGCTCGCAATTGTTGCGCAGCAGTTGGTAACGGGTCTCAACCACACGCGAGCGTGCGCGGCGGATCACCTCCTCGCGGTGGTACGAGGGGAGGTCCGTCCAGCGCGTCCAGATGCGCCGGCCCTGCGCGAAATCCGCCAGCGAGACCTCCTCGACCGGCGAGCGCAATAGTCCGAGTGCGTGCGCGGCGTAATGCACCACCCGGCCCTGCCCGACGTAGATGCCGTGATGAAGGTACCCGCGGCGTGGCGTCAAGATGTGGGCGGCCGGGCACGGCTCCGCACCTTCGGGCAGCAGGCTATCCAGCCAGCGCGGACCGGCGAGGGTGTCGTGCTGCGGTGTTGAGTCCTGCTTCCGACGTTGCTGAATGGCTTTCATGGCTCGCAAGCTTCATTGGACGCAGGCACTGTGCCCCTTGAAGGTTCGCAGCGACCTCACTGGAAGACACTTCGCACCCGCACTGCCTTCGTGTGCGCGGGCCGGGGCTCAATTACTTTGGGCCCTCCGGTGGTCCCCATTCAGTACCTGGCGTGCTGCGTGATTCCGCCGGGGGACGGCAGCCGACATCGCTCGATACCGCTTCGGTGAGACCGCCGCCACCACTCACTGCCAGATCCTCGGCGCGATGGGCTTTGAGCAGGGCCCGCGTGCGACTTGGCGCCACTGAGAGTTGCGCGAGCACCCCAGCACTGAGCGCGAGCGCGCCCTCTTCCGCCAGTGTCAGTACCCAGCGCGCGCCGAGTTTGCACAGGGTATCGCGCTGCGAGCGGGACTGAACCCCGATCATCACCGCCACCTCAGGCGCGGCGATGCGCAGCGCTGTGAAAACGTCTCTGCAATGCGCAAAATCTTCGTGTGCGATGACCACGAGCCGCGCCTGTCCTATTCGGGCCGTTGCGATAGCGTCAGGATCGGAGAGGTCCCCGTAGGCGATCGCCTCGCCGCGGTGTCTTGCCTCCTCAACACGCTCGAGGTCGGTTTCAAATCCCAGGTAGGGGATTGCTGCCTCTCGCAAGATCCGGCACAGCATCTGACCCACCTCGCCGTAGCCGACAACGGCGATTCGTTCGGCGCAATCTGCAAGCTCCCCCTGCCCGCCCGCTCGGCTGAGCCTGTCGCGCGCGCGCTGCGGGGAGAACGCGCGCAGCGCCCAGCTGATGACCACCGGAGTGACCACGAAGGAGAACGAGATCGACAGCAGCGCCAGCGTGGCGGCTCGAGCACTGAGTAAACCAGTGGCAAGGGCGGCCGCGAAGATCACATAGCCAACCTCATCGAGCGGCATCAGTAGCAGCCCGCACAGCGCCGCTGTCCGGGCGTCCGCCCGAAAGAGGCGGGCGCTTGCGAACACGGCGATCCATTTGAGTACGAGCACCGCGGCCAAGTAGAAGAGCAGCTGCGAATGAAAGCTCGCCGCCTCGTTGAGGTCGATCGCCATGCCCACGGCAATGAAGAAGATGCCAAGCAGGAGCTGGCGAGCTGGAACGACTGCCGCCTTGATCTGCTCCGCGTGACGGCTGGTTGAGAGCAGCACGCCCACGACAAACGCGCCGAGCGCCATGGAGGCACCGGCGCGATCCATCATCCACGCGGCCGCGCAGACTCCGGCGAGCACCACGAGCCTGAAGCCGTGCGCGTGACCTCTACGCGCCGCCAGCGTAAGCAGTGCGGGCATGACGAGGCGTCCCAGCACGACGACGGCGCTGAGTGCCGCAACGGCTTTGATGACACGCAGCGCCCCCACGATGGTGTCGACCGGTTCCGCCGGTCCAAGAAGCGGCACCACGATCATCACCGGCACCAGGATCAGGCTCTGCAAGATGTCCGCCGCGAGCGTCAACCGGCCATGGGGAGCATCGGACTCCCCGCGCAGCTGGAGGATCGGCAATGGTACGGCGCTGGAGCTCATGGCAAGGCCGAGCCCGAGGATCAGTGTTGACTTCCAGTTGATTCGGGTGGCCGCGATCAATAGGAGCGCGATGAGCCCCGCGCACAGCACGTACTCCACCAGACCGAATCCGAACACCAGCGTGCGCAGAGACCACAGGCGATGCGGCTGGGTCTCAAGACCGACGATGAACAGCAGCAGCACGACTCCGATTGCCCCGATTGCCTGGAAGTCCGCAACGTGACTCGTAAAGAGGGGAACAGGCGAGTGCGGGCCGAGAATGATGCCGACGAGCAGCAGTCCCGCGATCGATCCCAGGTTCAGCCGCCGGGCGATCGCCAGGGCCGCGGCGGTGACCGCCAGCATGATGGCGGTCGCGAACAGCACCTGGTCTGTGTTCACGCGACGGCGACGTTCGACGCGCGCGCGACGGCGCTAACCCAAGAGGATGAGGCGCACGGCCGGGTAGACGCATGCCGCCATCATGGCCCAAGGGATGAGAGCCCACAGGTACTCGAGCCGGCCCAGCGGATGCGTCGCGTTCGTGCGGGCTTGCGCGGAGCATTGCTCATGAACGGCGCACATCATGATCGCGAAGACGATGATCGCCACGAGCAGACAGCCCCCGAGCAGCCCGGCCCTCATCAGTGCTCCTGCGGCCTCATTGCGAGCGCGCGCCAATGGCGGCGCCGCGCGCTTTCGGTCGGACACCGAAGAATGCCATTGCAGCTCGCCTGGAGTTGCACGAGTAGGCCTCACCCCTTGCCTGTCAAATCACCGCCGCGCGGGCCCTTGGTCGCGGGCGAGATTAGCTGTCCGCGACTCACGCCTGACATACAGGCCTGCAGGTTTGGATCACCAGCGCTGTCGGGTCGCGATGACCATGGAGGCCGTCCCGTGAGCAATCCGTGCGTCTGCACTGGCGAATATGGCGGCCGCGGCGAGCGGCCGCGCGCGGCTGGCCGGTTGCTTTCTTCTTGCTGCGCTCCCTCGTGATGCTTCCGTCCCGATTCCTCGTAACAGTGAGGGCTGGCATGATTGCGATGCTCGACAAGCAAATTGACCGCCGCGCGGCGCAGACTGATGCACCCACGGCGTGCCACGCGCCCTCCACGACCAGGGATGGGAGCGATGAGTGCTTCACGCCGGTCGATGAGGTTCTCGAGGAACTTCGTGCCGGGAGACTGATCGTGCTGGTTGATGACGAGCGGCGTGAGAATGAGGGGGACCTCGTCGTGGCCGCGGAAAAGGTCACACCTGAGGCGATCAACTTCATGGTGCGCAACGGCTGCGGCATCCTCGGCCTCGCCCTGTCGCAGACGCTGTGTGAGCGCTTGCACCTGGAGCCATTGCCGACCCGCAGCGTCGATCCGCAGGCCACACCGTGGACACCACACATCGATGCACGCATCGGCATCACGACGGGAACCTCGGCACACGACCGCGCCCGCACGGTGCTCACGGCGATCGACGAACGGTCCACGCCGGTGGACATCGTCGTCGGTAAAGGGCATGTGCCGTGCCTGCGGGCACGCGAAGGTGGTGTACTCGTTCGAGCCGGTCACACCGAAGGCAGTACCGATCTTGCTCGGCTGGCTGGGTTGAAAGCCGCAGCGGTGATCTGCGAGATCATGACTCCCCAGGGCCAGATGGCCCGAGTTCCTGCGCTGCGTGATTTTTCCCGGCAACACCACTTGAAGATGTGCAGTATCGACGCGCTCATCAAGCATCGCCTCAAGCACGAAGAGTTGATCAAGCGTGAGCTGACGCTCACCCTGCCCACTCGTTTTGGTGCTTTCGAACTGACCGCATATACCTGCCGTGGCGATCCCGAGCCACACTTCGCTTTGTGCATGGGGGATCGCACCGGCGTCGGAAGCGCCAGCCGCCCGTTCGTGGATCGTGAGCCGGTGCTCGTGCGCATTCACAGCCCCTGCACGACGGGGGAACTCTTCGGTAGCACGCTGTGCGATTGCGGTGCGCAACTTGAGAGGGCGATGGCGCAGGTCGCTGCACGCGGTCGAGGCATCATCCTCTACATGCGCCCAGAAGGACGTGGCGGCGGGCTATTACCCCGGTTGCAGGAGTATCGATTGCGAAAGGAGGAAGGTCACGGCGCCGTTGCAGCCAACACGGATTTCGGACATGGGTCGGAGGTGCGCCAGTACGGCATCGGCGCCCAGATCATCCGCGACCTCGGTGTGCGCCAAGTGCGTTTGCTGACAAATGAGCCAAGGCAGATGACCGACTTGGAAGAGTACGGCATCCGCGTGGTTGAGCGGGTATCGATGCAGATTCGGCCCAATTCGAGCCACAGCGACTCTCCGGGAACGAGGAGCGGGCAGCTCGGCCACCTGCTCGATGAGGTGGACTGGGCAGCAAGCCCATCGCGGCCGTAGTACCCTCGCCGCGCTCTTTCACGGGTGCTACCCAGATACAGCCACAACCGTAGTAAGCTATGCATGCTGCCCTGAGAGGTACGCCGGCATGCCGAGGCACAGCCGATTGAAGAAACGAGCCGCTCGATTGCGCGCCTGGGGTGCGCCGAGCCCGGGTTGATTCTCTCGGGGAGGCGCGCGCAGCAAATCATGAGTCCAGAGACAGGTCTCATTCGCATCCTCACGGTCGATGATCATCCCCTCATCCGCGCGGGGATCGCCGGGCTCATCGCCCTGCAAGCGGACATAAAGCTGCTCGGGGAAGCCTCGAACGGGCGGGAGGCGATCCAGCAGTTCCGTCTGCATCGCCCGGACATCACGCTGATGGACCTGCAAATGCCGCAAATGAGCGGGCTCGATGCGATCATCGCGATTCGCGGCGAGTTTCCCGACGCTCGCATCATCGTGCTTACGACCTATGCCTGGGATGTACAGGCGCTGCGGGCTCTGCAGGCAGGCGCCCGGGGATACCTGCTCAAGGACACTCTGCACAAGGATCTGCTTGACACCATTCGAGCGATCTACGCCGGCAAGAAGGCTCTGTCTCCGGAGGTCTCCTTCCAGCTCGCCGAGCATGCGACCGATGATGCTTTGAGTTCCGCTGAAACTCGTGTCTTGCGGCTGATCGCCCAGGGAAGTGCCAACAAGGAGATCGCCGCGGAACTCTCGATCAGCGAGGACACGGTGAAGGGCCAGGTACGCAACATCCTCTCGAAGCTCGGCGCCAAGGATCGCACTCACGCCGCCATGATCGGCCTGAAGCGTGGCATGATCGAGTTCTGACCCACCCGAAAGAGTGCGGTGAACCAGCCGATTGGGCGTTCCGCAAGAAGAATGAGATTCCTAAGCTTTCGGGTGTGCGCCGCCTCTTCTCCACCTTCGCCCACGGCCCACCCGGCGCGGGCCTCCTTCTCATGCGAGCGGTGGCGGGGGGTGCGCTCATCGTTCAGGCCGTCCTCGCCCTGCTGGGTGGTCCGGCGCTCGGACCCCTCCTCATGCAGGTGCTCTCGATCGTGCTGGGGCTGCTACTGCTAGCGGGATTGTGGACGCCGATCATCGGCACCCTCGTGGCGATCGAGGGGCTCTGGGGCGCCGTCGCCCTCGGGCGCCCGTGGCGATGGGTCCTGCTGGCCACCCTCGGAGCCGCTCTGGCGCTGATCGGACCGGGCGCCTGGTCCGTCGATTCGTGGCTCTTCGGGTGGCGGCGGCTCGAGATTCGAGACCGAAAGAGATAATAGGCACCCCCCTTTGAGTGGGCCCTTGAGGCCTGGCGCGGCTCTCGGGCCGCGCCAAAGGAGCCCGCCCCCGCTTCGATATTGTCGGAAAACGGCCCCGTGAGGGGGCTGCGCTGCGAGGCCGGATGGTTCCACAGTAGGCGCGAAGACAAGACCATGGGGAGCCACTGATCATGCGTGCACAGTACCCCGGGCTGGGAAACCCAAGACCCATTGAGCGCCCGATTTTCGGGGGGGATACGAGCCGCGGAGACATCCGGTTCGAGCCTGAGGACGGCGGCGGCGAGCGCTTTCGCCTGGATCGCGCGAACCAGTGCCTGTGGAGGGAGGTCGGGAACGGACCCGATCGCCAACTGCTGCTCCCCCCTCGGACACTCGCGGTGCTGAGGCACCTCCTTGACCGCGCGGGCTGCCTCGTCACGCTCGATGAATTCCTCGATAGCATCTGGCCCGGTGGTTGCGTGCAGCCAGAGGTTCTCAAGAGCCAAATCCTCGCGCTGCGGTCCTTGCTCGAGGATGATGCCAAGAAGCCCCGCTTCATCGAGACGCTCCCACGGCGCGGCTACCGCTTCATTGCTCGATTGTCGAGCGATGGTGCGGGCACCACCGGGAGCGACGCGCAAGTTCCAACGGTCACCTTGGTTGGACGAGGCCCGCCACTGTCGCAGCTACGTCAGACCCTGCATCGCGTGATGAGCCGCCGGCAGCGCGAGATCGTTTTCGTGACCGGCGAGTCGGGCATCGGCAAGACATCCCTGGTCGATGAGTTCCTGCGCCGAACGCGCCTGGAGTTGCCCGCAGCACGCTTAGCCCTCTGCCAGTGTGTCGAGGGTTATGGGGCCAAGGAGCCCTATTACCCGGTACTCGAGGCGCTGCGCAATCTCTGCGTGCATGGGGGTCGCCCGCAGTTGCAGCGCGAGCTTGCCTCCTGCGCACCCTCGTGGCTTGCACAGCTTCCCGGGCTTGGGTTGCCGGGACCGCGGCCCGCGCGAGCGGCCGAACCGGGGAGCGGGATGCCGGATCGAATGCCCCGCGAGCTCATCAGTTTCCTCGAGCGCGTGGCCACTGAGGCGCCTCTCGTTGTGGTCTTTGAGGACCTGCAGTGGGCAGATCCGGCCACTCTTTCTCTGATCGAAGCTCTTGCGCGCACCCGTACGCCAATGCCGCTCATGTTGATCGGGACCTATCGAGCCGATGAGCTCCTCTCGGGCGATCATCCCCTGCGAGGGCTGCGACGCGATCTGCAGCTGCACGGCCTGTGCACTGAGTTGCCGGTCGCGCCTCTCACTGCGTGCGAAATCGCCCTCTACCTCAAGGCGCAGGCTTCCGGAGCCGCCCCGCCCGAAGGGCTTGCAGATCTCATCTACCGTCACACCGAGGGCAACCCGCTCTTCATGGTGACGCTGCTGGAGCACCTCAGCCAGCGCGCACTGCTCTCGAAGACCGACTCAGCCTGGCAGCTGCACGCGCCCCTGTACACCATTGAGTTCGAAGTCCCCGAGACACTGCGCGAGATGATCGAAGCGCGCATCGCGCGACTGTCGACCGACGAACAGCGCCTCCTTGAGGCCGCGAGTATCGTGGGCGTCCAATTCGATCCGTCGTTCTGCGCGATCGCTGCGCAGCTCGACCCCGAGCATACGGAGGAGCTGTGCCAGGCACTCGCACAGCGGCACGGAGTGCTGCGTCCCGCGCGGGGCGATGCGCCCTCACGAGACCACCCGAGACGGTATGAGTTCGCGCATGCCATGTACCGCGAAGTACTCTATCGGCGACAGCTCCCGGTGCGGCGTGCCGTGCTTGCCTCGAAAGTGGAGCAGGCGCGCAAGGCAGAGCATCCCGTAGAACAGCCACACCTGGCGCCAGTTTCTTCAACCGAGTGCCATCCGCAGCGCATGGTCACGCCGCATGCATCGTCGCAAGAAGCCCGTGTGCTAGGGGTCTGACCGAACCCTACGAGCCTTCGACGCGCCGCATAGCGAGGAGGGCCTCGCTCCGCGGTGCCTACGCAGCTCAGCGTCCGCGCCACCCGAATCCCCGCTCGATCTCGCCTGCTATCGCGTTCACTTCGGTAGGCCATCGGTGAGCCCTTTGCGATCACCCTAGCGTCCACTTACCAAGAGGTGATGCATGATGGCTGTGCACCGCTCGAGCCTTGTGCCGATCGTTCGACCGAGCCTGCGTGCCGCGGCCCGCACGGTCAGCCTGCTGCTCCTCCTGCCCTGTGTGGTGTTAGCGGGCTGCGATGGTGCCGCACTGCGTCCTGGGCTGCTGGACCCGGCCGGACCCGTGGGCCAGGCCGAACGAACCATCCTGCTCGACTCGCTGGTAATCATGCTGGGGATTGTCGTGCCGACGATCCTGTGCACGCTGGCCGTTGCGTGGTGGTACCGAGCCTCCAACCGGCGCGCGGTCTACGCGCCGCAGTGGACATACTCCGGCCGCCTTGAGCTCCTGGTCTGGTCCATTCCGGCGCTCGTCATCGTGTTTCTCGGCGGCATCGCCTGGATCGGCTCGCATGACCTCGCTCCCACAAAGCCCCTGAGCGCAGATCGCAAGCCGCTCGAGGTGCAGGTCGTTGCACTTGATTGGAAGTGGCTCTTCATCTACCCCGAGCAGCACGTCGCCAGCCTCAACCGCCTGGTCACGCCGGTCGGCACCCCGGTGCACTTTCGACTCACCTCGGCCTCCGTCATGAACGTGTTCTTCGTGCCTGAGCTCGGGAGCGAGATCTACGCCATGAGCGGCATGGTCACGGAGCTTAATCTGCAGGCGGATCGCACCGGCGCATTCCACGGATTAGCCGCGCAGATCAACGGAGATGGCTTCGCCGACATGACGTTCGACACGCGCGCAGTAACCGCGAGCGAATTCTCCGAGTGGCTCGCGACTGCGCAAGCGGATGGCCCGACGCTCGATGATGCCGCGTACCGAGCGCTGCTGCGGCAGTCCTCGATCCTCAGACCCTACACGTTTCGAAATATCACCCCGAATCTATTTGAGGAGATTATCTCGATGCACCTGCCGCCGGGCGAGGGACCGCGAGTCACGCAGGCGAACGCTGACATCGGCTCGATGAAGGAGGAATGACATGCTCGGCAAATTGACATGGCAGGCGATTCCGTTCGATCAGCCGATTCCGCTCTACACAGGAGCGGTCGTCGGACTGATGCTGGTCGCAGTGCTGGTGTGGGTGGCCCGCAAGGGCTACGTGCCCTATCTGTGGCGCGAGTGGATCACGAGCGTCGATCACAAGCGTATCGGTGTCATGTATTGCGCGCTCGCCTTGCTGATGCTGCTGCGAGGCTTCATCGATGCTCTCATGATGCGCGGGCAGCAAGCATTCGCCTTCCACGCGGCTGGCTTCCTGCCACCCGAGCACTACAACCAGATCTTCTCCGCCCACGGCACGATCATGATCTTCTTCGTCGGCATGCCGTTCGTGGTCGGATTGATGAACTACGTGGTGCCGCTGCAGCTTGGCGTGCGCGATGTCGCGTTCCCGACGCTCAACTCCGTGGGATTCTGGCTGACGGCGGCCGGCTCCCTGCTGGTCAACGTCTCGCTCGTCGTTGGCGAGTTCTCCCGCGCGGGCTGGCTTCCCTATCCGCCGCTTTCCGAGCTGCGGTACTCCCCGGGCGTCGGCATCGACTACTACCTGTGGGCTCTGCAGATATCCGGCGTCGGGACGCTGATAGGCGGCATCAACCTGGTGACGACCATACTCAAGACCCGTGCCCCGGGCATGCGCTACCGGCGCATGCCGATCTTCTGCTGGACCGCGCTCGCCTCGAACCTGCTCATGGTTGCGGCCTTCCCGATCCTCACCGCAACGCTCGCGATGCTGCTGCTCGACCGCTATCTCGGTTTCCACTTCTTTACCAACGATGCGGGCGGCAACGCGATGATGTTCGTCAACCTCATCTGGGCGTGGGGGCATCCCGAGGTCTACATCCTCATCTTGCCGTGTTTCGGTGTGTTCTCCGAGGTCGTTTCGACTTTCTCCGGAAAACCGCTCTTCGGCTACCGCTCCATGGTGACGGCCACCATGGCGATCTGCGTGCTCTCCTTCATGGTCTGGCTGCATCACTTCTTCACGATGGGGGCCAGCCCTGAAGTGAACGGCTTCTTCGGCATCATGAGCATGATTATCGCGGTGCCGACGGGCGTGAAGGTCTTCAACTGGCTCTTCACCATGTATCGCGGCCGGGTGCGATTCACCGTCCCCATGCTGTGGGCCATCGGCTTCATGGTGACGTTCGTCATCGGCGGCATGACGGGTGTGCTCCTGGCGATCCCGCCCGCCGACTTCGTGCTGCACAACTCGCTCTTCCTGGTGGCTCACTTCCATAACGTGATCATCGGTGGTGTGCTGTTCGGGGTCTTCGCGGGATACAACTACTGGTTTCCGAAGGCTTTCGGCTTCAAGCTCGATGAGCGGCTCGGCAAGGCGGCGTTCTGGTGCTGGTTCATCGGCTTCTATGTCGCCTTCGTGCCGCTCTACGCGGTTGGGCTCATGGGCATGACGCGCCGGCTGCAGCACTATGATCAGCCGCAGTGGCATCCGTGGTTGCTCGTAGCCGCAGTGGGCGTGCTGCTCATACTTTGCGGCATCGTGTTGCAGGCGGCGCAACTGATCGTTTCTATTCGCTCGCGCCACCGCCGTGCCGACCCGACGGGCGATCCCTGGGATGGCCGCACCCTCGAGTGGGCCACCGCCTCACCGCCGCCCTTGTTCAACTTCGCGGTCCTGCCGGATGTGACCGGCCAGGAGCCATACTGGGGAACGAAGCGCAAGGCCATCGAGGCGATGCACCTGAGCGCGGAGCCCGCCTACGAGCCGCTCGAGGTGCCGCGCAATTCCCCGACAGGATTCGTAACCGCGTTCTTCGCGTTCTTTCTGGGATTTGCACTGATCTGGCATATCTGGTGGATGGTGGGACTGGCCCTCGTTGGCGCCTACGCCACCTTCGTTGTGTTTGCCTGGCGGGATGTGACTGAGAGTCTCATGCCAGCGCAGGAGGTCGCGCGCCTCGACCGCGCGAACCGCACCGCTCGCGCACTGGCACTGCAGGAGATGCACGCATGAGCACATCTGAGAGCGCGCTGCGACTGCCCTCCTCCTCCGTGGCGCTCGACCTGCGCGCCGCTCCCGTACTCATTCGAGGCGAGGCTACCGGGCACGGCGAGGGCGGTCCCGCGCCCAAGCGCATCGTCGTCGGCTTCGGCTTCTGGATATTTCTGCTGTCCGACATCGTGATGTTCTCGGCGTTCTTCGCAAGTTACGCCGTCCTCGGTGATGCCACCGCCGGAGGGCCGACGGCCGCACAGCTCTTCGACCTGCGCAACGTCCAGATCGAGACCGCGTGTCTGCTGCTCTCGAGCTTCTGTTGTGGCATTGCCAGCCTCGCAGTCGAGCAGCGCTACCAGCAACTCACGCAACTGGCACTGCTCGTGACGGGGCTACTCGGCCTCGCCTTCCTGGCCCTAGAAGTGCAGGAGTTCGCGGGGCTCATCGCACGGGGCGCCGGTCCCTCGCGCAGTGCTTTCTTGTCATCGTTCTTCGCCCTGGTCGGCTGTCACGGAGCGCACATCACCGCCGGGCTCCTGTGGCTCGGCACGATGATGGCGCAGTTCTACGCCAAGGGCTTTCGCCCGGATATCTGCCGGCGCTACCTTTGCTTCAGTCTGTTCTGGCATGCGTTGGACATCATCTGGGTTGCGATCTTCACGATCGTCTATCTAATCGGAGTACGCCCATGAACGACATCACCCCCGCGGTCGATGATGGCAGCACCGATGATCTTGCCCCAGGTCAACGCGGGGCGGGCCAGCCCGGCTTTGCCGCCGGTCTGAGAAGCTATCTCATCGGACTTGCGCTCGCCGGCGGCCTCACCGTAGCGGCCTTCTGGGCCGCGCAGACGCATTTGATCTATGGGCCGGCGGTGTCGATGGCGCTCGTCACGCTCGGGATCGCGCAGATGGGAATCCACCTGGTCTTCTTCCTGCACATCACGACCGCACCGGACAACACCAACAACGTGCTAGCGCTCGCGTTCGGCATCCTGATCGTGTTCTTCATCGTGTCCGGATCGCTGTGGATCATGTCGAACATGAATCACATGGCCGTGCCCATGCAAGAGATGATGCGCATGCAACCCTGAATGAGGGTGCGGGGCAGCTCATGGAGCGCCGCCGCCCAAGGGGCGGCGAATCATCCAAGTGAGGACAGGCGGAGCTATGGGGACGAGGACAGTGGCCGATCAGTTCGGCGCGACCCTCGTGGCCGCAGGCGTAAGCGCATCTCTCTAGGGCATCGTGGGCGACGGCCTGAACGATCCGAAGGATGCCATCCGCCGCCAAGGCAAGATCCAATGGCTGCAGGTGCGATAAAAGGGAGTGGCCTCGCCCGGGCCGGTGCGGAAGCGCGTCTCATCAGAACCCCTCGCCGTGTGCGCCGCGCGCAGGCCGGTCGCGACGAGCGGGGTTTATTTCCGTCGCACACCGGCGCCACGGCGCTCATCAATCCACGCCGCCGCACCTCATCGCGCCAGGGACAGACTCCGCTCGAAACCGGCCGCTCGCCACGATGTGCGGCCGCTCATGGCAAGCTCATGAGCGCGGCTACTTCGCGAGCCGCGGTGCCTCATGGACCAGGCGCGAGCTGCGCTGTCCCGTGAAATAGCTCCAGAACCACTGGTTCTGCACGCGGCGCTGATTCTGCAGCTGCGGCAAGAACAGCAGATGGAGGACGATCCAGATGAGGTAGGCCACAAATCCTGCCAGCCGGATTCGACCGCTCTCCAGAATCGCGAAATTCTTGCCGACGACCGCCATGTTGCCCTTATCGAAATACCGAAACGGGCGGGGCGCTTGGCAACCGCTGAGCTCGCCGGCGATCAGTCCTCCCACGTACCGGCCTTGTTGGATGGCGACTTGTGCGACACCAGGCAGAGGTCTACCGTTCTGCAACAGGGTGGCTGCGTCACCGACCACGAATACGCCCGGAGCACCCGGGACATCCATGCACGGCCCGACGCACGCACGACCTGCCCGGTCGGTGGCCATACCGAGCATCTTCACGAGCGGTGAGGGCGAAACGCCCGCCGTCCACAACACGGTACCGCACTCGATCCTCTTACCACCGACGGTCACGCCGCGATTATCGACGTGCTCGACCATCGCTCCAGTGACGACCCTCACCCCAAGCTGCGCAAGTCGCTTCGCCGCCTTGTTCGACAGCGATTCCGCGAAACTCGGCAGTACTCGCTTACCGCCCTCGAGCAGGTAGATCGACGTACCCGCGGGCTTTATGCGCCGAAAGCACCCACGTAAGGTCTTGGTCGCCATCTGGGCGATCGATGCCGCCAACTCGATTCCCGTCGGCCCGGCGCCCACGAGCACGAAGGTCATTTGCCGCAGCCGCTCGTTCGCATCGTCCGAGGCTTCGGCCAATTCGTAGGCGCCGAGGACTTTGGTTCGGATCGTCTCCGCATCCGTCAGTGTCTTTAGACACGGGGCGTACTTGCCAAACTCATCGTGACCGAAGTAGCTCGATTGATTACCGGCGGCGAGCACCAGATAGTCGAATCCGAGCCGCTTGGCTCCAAGGCCCGGACATTCGACCTCGACACATCGGGATCTCAAATCGACGCCGGTGACTTCGCCCAATATGACGGACACGTTACTCTGATTGACCACCAGCTGCCGGATGGGTGCGGCCACGTCCGAGGGCGCGAGAACCGCCGTCGCCACTTGGTAGAGCAATGGTTGAAAGATGTGATGATTGCGACGATCGAGCACGGTGACCTCGGCGTCGCTGTGTCGCAACGCTTTGGCAGCTGCAATCCCAGCAAAGCCGCCACCCACGATCAGGATGCGGGCTTTGGCGGGGTGTCGCCCCGGCGAGCCGTCCTGCATTGACAAAACGCCTGAGGTTTCACTCATCGTGCCACCATTGGAGGCTCGCCCGCCGGCCCACCCCTCTCGACGCTTCCTGCGTGAACGATTCCTCCGCACAAGGGGCTGCAGTCGGCTGTGCACGAGCGGACGGTCGAAGACCCAATAGGTGATCCATCTTGTCCTTCTTCGCACGCAGGTAAGCCACCGAGTACGGAGTCGGTGTGACTTCGCAGGGGATCCGGGCCGTGACCTCGATGCCGGCCTGCGACAAGGCCCGTGATTTGCGAGGATTGTTGGTCAGCAGGCGAACCCGGTTGATCCGCAGCGCACCCAGGATCGCGACCGACAGACTGAAATCCCGGCAATCCGCCGGAAATCCGAGCACGTGATTCGCTTCCACGGTATCCAGGCCGCCATCCTGCAGCTCATACGCCCGCAGCTTGGCCATCAAGCCGATGCCGCGGCCCTCCTGGTATTCGTAGATCACTATTCCACAGCCCTCATCCGCGATTGCTTGCATGCTCAGGGACAGCTGCTCGCCGCAGTCGCAGCGTAGCGAGCCGAGCCCCTCGCCGGTAAAGCACTGTGAATGGATGCGCAGCAACGGCGCTCCCTGAGTGAGATCGCCCATCACCAGGGCAAGTCCGCTCTCAAGCGGAAGGGTCGCCTCCCAGGCGGCGCGTTCAAACCCGATCGCGCGAAACATGCCCCAGCGGGTGGGCATGCGCGCCGCCGCGACGCGCCGCAGCCTGTCGTACGTCGCGGCCCTCTGGGCGCGTTCTTGCTGGAACTCCACGACGCTCTAGCCCACCGCGACCGCCGCACCCTCGCTCGCGTGAGGGACAGCGCCGCTCGCCTGCA
>Ga0335079_10004470_pt1 | contig 16108 bp, 17 predicted proteins | sample Lox_Sample_33_FD_206719 | JGI IMG/M metagenome (GOLD analysis project Ga0335079, IMG submission 206719) | Soil microbial communities from Loxahatchee National Wildlife Refuge, Florida, United States - Lox_Sample_3.3 | ecosystem: Environmental > Terrestrial > Soil > Wetlands | place: USA... | reverse complement strand
GCATGTTTCCCTGGTTCGCCGAAGGACATCGCGGCGTAATCGTGGGCCTGATCGTAGTCACCGCCTGCGTCATCTTGAATATTGCCGGGGTCAAAGTGGTTTCGACCACTTCCCTGTGGCTGTTCTTCGCGCTCTCGGCGCCGTTTGCTCTCATGGTTCTGCTCGCTCCCTTCAAGTACGGCGCGTTACTTCACGCCGTCACCCGGCCGACGACCTCCTCCGCCGATATGGTCGGCGGCCTGCTCATCGCCATGTGGAATTACATGGGCTGGGACAACGCTTCCACCATCGCCACTGAAGTCGAGCGCCCGCAGCGCACTTATCCGCGCGCCATGCTGGCGGCCGTGGTCATCGTGGCCGTGAGCTACGTCGTTCCGGTCGCCGCCGTATGGATGACCGGCCTGGCCCCCACCGCATGGGAGACGGGTTCCTGGGCGGAAATCGCCGGATTGCTCGGCGGTCCGCTGCTTCGCGCCGGCCTTGTCCTGGGGGGCATGATCAGCGCCTTTGGCATGTTCAACGCGCTGGTGATGAGCTATTCCCGCCTGCCGCTGGCCATGGCGCAGGATGGCATGCTGCCTCGCGCATTCGGCAAACTCAACCGGCGGCGCGCTCCCTGGGTCGCAATCGTAGTTTGCGCCATCGGCTGGGCAATGTGCCTGGGCCTGGGCTTTGAACGCTTGGTGACCATTGACATCCTTCTGTACGGCTCCAGCCTGATGCTCGAGTTCGTCGCCTTAGTCGCCTTGCGCATTCGCGAACCCGAACTGCCGCGCGCCTTCCGCGTTCCCGGAGGAATGTTCGGCGCGGTCGCCGTGGGCGTGGCTCCGCTGTTGCTCCTCGGATTCTCGGTTGTGCGCAGCGAAACCGAGCAGGTGTTCGGCCTGAGTTCGTTCGCCTTCGGCATGATTCTGATCGGCGCCGGCGTGGTGGCCTACGGTGTGAACCATGCGCTTAAGCCTGCGGGATGGACACCGGCGGTGCAGGAAAAGCCCGGCGCAGCAGCCTGATTCCGATTGTCAGCCGGCGGCGCAAGTCGAGTTCATTGCAGCCCGTCGGCTTGCTTTCCTGACTTCCCCCCGGCCGCGCTTCTTTATTTCTGCTGATCGTTTAATATTTCAGCAATGACCAAGCGAAAATCCAAGGGCGCGTACATGATCTCAGCCGTAGCCGAGATGTACGGCATTCACCCCCAAACCCTGCGGCTCTACGAACGCGAAGGGCTGCTCAAGCCTTCGCGCACCGAGGGCAACACCCGCCTTTATACCGACGAAGACCTGCAGCGCCTCGAATTCATTCTGTCGCTGGCGCGCGATCTGGGCGTGAATATCAGCGGGATGGCCATCATCCTGCAAATGCGGGAACGGATGGAGGAGATGCAGCGGCAGATTCAGGAGTTCGTGCAATACATCCAGCAGGAAGTACTCTCGCGCGCTACCGCCGCTGCTGATCCCTCGAAAGGCGCAATTGTCCCTGTGCGCCGGCCCATGGTCGCGACCTCGCAGACCACGAACCGCAGAAAGTGATCCTAGGCCGCCGCTTTTTTCATCCCCGTGCCCACGTGCATCCGCGGGTCATGACCGAAGGTGAACAGATTGCCGGACGCCGGTGGATTTGCATTCACGTACACGCTGGCGCCGATATTCAAGGTGTAGTCATTCGCGTTATTGCCCGGGGCCACATGCACCATGCCCAGCCACATCGTCCACGAACCGTCCGCCAGGATCGGTGCGGGCCAATCCAGCGCGGTGCCACCGTCGACATCAACCACCGCGCGGGGAAACACGCTCACCACCGCGGGAGTGCTCATCACCAGCGGCGATTGCAGATCGCTGCCACCGACCCCCGGAGTCTGGCCCAGCCCGCGGCCAAAAACACCCGTCACGCGCGCCTGGTAATTCGCCACGTTGGAATCCGGCGAGGCCACCCGCAGCGCGAGATAGTCGCCAGGAATCAGTTGCAGGGAGTTGCTGTCTGGCTGCGGATTCCCCCACTGGCTGGAGTTAAGAGGGTTGGCAAGCTGCTGGAAGTAGTCTCCCGCTCCCCCTGGCGTTCCCGCCAGCTGATACTGAAACCATGCGCAGGACTGGTTTCCAATGTTGGGAGATGGATTCGAGCTGTTGTACTGCTTAAACCGTCCGATACCGAGATCGGACCCAGTCAGCGAAAACAGCAGGTTGTAGAGGTAGACCGTCATCTGGTTCTCCTTCACGCAGAAATGGAGTCCCCGGGCCCAACAACAGAGGAGAGGCACGTTATCCCCGGCATGACCGAAAGTCAAGGGCAAAGCGGCGGGCGCATAGTATGGCTGACTACGATTGCCGAGCGGGGGCAGGGCTGTCGATCTTATTGCTGATCCAGCCAAGGAAATGGAATAAGTTGCTGATACTGTGCTGGCGTCGCGTGCTGCGTAGCCACTCTTGGTAATCCGCCTCATTGAAGCCTACAATCCTCTGAAGTCGACCTGAATCAATTGCGACCTTCAAATGTCGGAACCAGTCCTCGCTGAAGCTTATCGTCTCGAAACGTTGTGTCGCGCGTAGCAATTCCCACGACCTACGTTTTCGTCTCACCGGGCCGACAGTGTGATCCAGTGCCTTCCACGCCTCAAACGCCAGTAGATCCGCAGTCTGAACGCGCAATGATTCGCGCCAAGGCACAAACGAAATCTCAGGAGCTAGCCATTTTCGAAACCGCGCATCTCCATCCCTCACTCGCGAATACAGGAGGCCAGCATTGTATTCGTTGTCCTGACTGGTATCGAAGGTCAGCCGTGCTATCTCTCCTAGGTTTTCAGCCACGTTCACGACCCGTGCTACACACTCCAAGAATGCCCGAAAATACGCAAGTGGAAGAGCGCTTGGAATGATCTTTTTTTGGGCAATCAAGTCGATCGCGACTCCGATGCCGCCGAGGGGGCTACTCGCTAAAATGCCGGTGAGGTCCCGATATGTTGCCTTGTTCTCCTCCGTGGGAAAGTTCTGGTAATCTCCGCGATTACTTTCGCAGTCGGTCGCATGAAATGGAATTCCGCCGCACCGAACCATCCACTCGTCCTCGACATCCCGCCACCACTCCTCGCGGCCTGCAATCACCGAGACTGCTATGACTCGCTCTTTTTTTTCATCCGCGCCGTCGTCGCCATAAGCATGGATCACGAGAACATCCTTTCCATACCACTACTGGCCGGTTTTCGCCGCGGATAGGCTCGCTACTTTCAGTTGGTATCGCGGATCGGTGCGCAGCGCCACCAACTCCGGGTCGTTCTTGATGTCGTCCAGGCTCTGGCCCGCCTTCACCGCCGCCTGGAGAACCTCCAGTGCCTGGTCGCGGCTGCCGCATAGCTCGTAAGTGACAGCCGAGGTATAGAGAATTCCCGGATCTTTGCTGTGCGCCTGCTCCACCCGCTTCATTTCCTCGAGAGCTCCTGTCTTATTGCCGCTCTTGGCAAGATACATGGCGAGGCTGGCGTGCAGATCAATCTGGTCAGGCTTCTTGGCTATTTCCTCCCGCGCCAGGCGGATCGCAGTTCCGTAAGCCTCTGTCGCCTTCTGCGTGTTTCCCGGCGTCCAGCGATAGGCGTCGGCCAGGCTGGCCCAGTTGTCGTAGTTGTTCGCACCCAGGGCAACCGTTTTTTCGAAGGCGGGAATCGCATCCTGGTAGCGGCCCTGATAGAAGCGAATCGTGCCCAGATTGTTGTAAACATCCGCCGTCGGATGAATCTGCAGCGCTCGCTGCAACGCACCCGCCGCGTCGTCGTCACGGCCAAGGGCATGGTAGACCGCGCCAAGGTTCAACAGGATTTGCGCACTATCGGGCTCGGCTTGCAGCGCGCGCTCCCAGTAAGTTGCGCTCTCCTTGTACCTGGCATCGTTATAGGCGTTGCCTCCCAATTCCAGGAGGATTTGCCAGTCATTGGGCGCGAGTTGCTGCGCAGTCGCCAGTTCTTTTTTCGCCTCGTCACCCTTGCCAATCTTGTCGTAGAGGTGGGCCAGCCAGCGGTGCGGGACCGCGCTCTTGGGATCCAGGTCCGCGGCAGCGCGAAGTTCCTTTTCAGCGGACGCCGAATCGCCCGCCATCATCTCGACCATGCCAAGCGAAGTATGTGCGGTCGAGAGGTAACTATCGAGCGCAACCGCGCGATTGGCGTATTGGGCCGCCAGCTTCGTCCACTGCGAGTCAGGATTGAGCCCGTTCTTGAAATAGTAGGCCTCGCCCAGGGCAGCATAGCTCGCGGCCGACTTTGGATCGAGTTGTATAGCCCGCTCGCCGAGCTTGATGGCATTTTCGACAGCGCCCTCGCGGTCCCAATGGTCTAGATTCTGCTGCGCCCGCTGGTACAAGGAATACGCCGTGTCTCCGGGAAGGATTTCGCCGCCGGCACTAACCGGAGTCGCGGGATGCAATCTGTGCGCGTATTTCCATCCCGCGTCTCCAATTCCTACAGCAACGAGCAGCACAGCTCCATAAAGCCACAATCGCTTTGCACAGAAGCGACCGGCTGGTAACGGCACCGGCGGCTTCACCATCTCGACGGTGGCGTCGGCCGGATGCCACGTCAATGGCCCATCTACGAGCCCGGTGGAATGCCTACGGAGTTCGGCGCCCACTTCGGCCATGTTCTGAATCCGCTTCTCCGGTTCCTTCTCCAGCATCCGGGCAATCAACGCCACCAGAGGCTTAGGCACTTCGGGCCGCAGCTCGCTCAAATCCCGTGGAGGGTTGAAGTGAAGATTGTGCAGAAGCGCGATGGTATTGGGCCCGGCGAAGGGCAGCTGGCCGCTCAGCACATCACGACACCAAACGAAAATATGTCGGAGCGAGCGTCGACCTTCTCCCCACGTGCCTGTTCGGGAGACATGTAAGCAACCGTGCCGGTGATCATGCCAGGCTGGGTGAGAGTGAATTCGCTGGCAGCCGCTGCGTCCGTGCTCTCATCCACCGTACGGCTGTCGGATGCGGTCCTCGGATCGAACTTCGCCAGGCCGAAATCCAACACCTTGACCAGTCCGTCGTCCGTCACCATCACGTTGCCCGGCTTGAGATCACGGTGAATGATGCCCGCGGAGTGGGCCTTCGCCACAGCATCTGCGATCTGGATGCAGTAACGGATGGCCTCGTCCATTCCCAGCTTGCGTTTGCGCAGTAGTGAGGAGAGCGTGACCCCACGGACGAACTCCATGACCATGAAGTCAATGTTGTCCTCGGAGTTGATCTCGTAAATAGTGATGATATTGGGATGATTCAGGGCGGAAGCGGCCATGGCCTCGCGCTGAAAGCGGCGTCGCGCAGTCTCGCTGAACGGACGGTCCGTGGGAAGGATCTTGATGGCTACATCGCGGTCCAGCCGTGTATCATGCGCGCGGTAAACCACCCCCATACCGCCCGCCCCCAGATCAGCGAGAACATCGTAGTGCGATAGTCTTCGCCCAATCACGACTGGCTCCGCTCGAGGAACCACTTGAATTCTACACTTCCGCGGAGACCATCAAAGCTGGAACGGGGCGTTGCGACTCAGGCGAGGCAACGCGAAGGCTGGACAATCGAAAGAAGAAGGCGGGAGATCACTACGGATCGTAAACCGCGGAACCGAATCCTGCCCTGCGGCAAGACTCCTGCATCTCCTCGAGTTGATGTTTCTGGTTATCGAGATCAGTCCGCATCTTCTGCGCTTGCTCCTGCTTCTGCATCTGCAGCTGGTTGTACTCGACGCCGTAGCGATACCGATTCGCTTCCACGAAGTGGATGGACGATTCCACCCGGTCGATCTGGGACTGCAGGGAGGCGATCTGACTCTTCTGCGCCTGAATGCGAGACTTCCACCGGTCTCCTTCCGCCATTTTGTTCTCGGCGGAGGTGGTTCGCGGCGGCGGATCATCGTGCCGCGCTTCGGCAGTTTCCTCTGCTGGCGCAGCATGGTCCGGCAGGTCTTCGTCCGTGATCACCTTGCTCGCGGGCTTCGCGTTCTTCGCCTGCTCTTTCTGGCGGTGTGCGCGGGCCACGTCGCCGAGCGACTGGCCGTCAGCGTTCTGGTCCGGACTGGCTTGATTCGCCTGGCCCGGACTGGTTGGTGCTCCAATGAAAATCAGTCCAGCGAGCACGACTGCAGTTCGATAAGTAGAGCGCATCTTGACTCTCCTTACTTGTTCCTTGCCGCAGGGATGCTCTAAGGCTAGCTCGGAAGGGCCGTGGTGGGGAGGTTACTGTCGTACAAGCTCGAATACACCTCTCGCGTGGCACTTGTGCAGGCTTCGAACGGATCAACCGCTACTTCACGTGAGCGAGCAGGAATGAAACCATCCGCTTGTCGGCATCTTCCAGGGCATCGCCGCTAAAACCATGGCCCTGATGCGGATAGATCTTCATTTCGTAGTTGACGCCTTTGGACCTGAGCAGCTTCTCCAGGTCATAAGCCATGCTGACCGGGACTACATCATCGTCTTCTCCGTGCAGGATCAGCACCGGCGGCATAGTGGTCATACGGGGAATGGCAAACTGCGGCATGCCGCCGAAAAACTCCACGACCCCCGCGATCTCTGGCGAGTGCAGCGGCGGAGGATGGCTGTTGGTTTCCTCGGCGAGGCCCAACACCAGGTAACCTCCCAGAGAAAGCCCGACGAGCCCGATTTTCTTGCTTTCAACATCAGGCTGCTGCGCCATGTAGCGGGTGGCGTCATTCAGGGTTCGAACGTAGGCGAAGAACTGATCCGGATTGGGGGAACGTGTCCACGCGCCGCCTTCTCCATCAAAGTAATGCGGAACAAAGACGGAGTAGCCTGCCTGAACGAGACCCTGCAGGATTCCTCCGCTGCGCCACTCGCCTTGCGGTCCGCCACCGCCGTGCACGAGCAGGATGGCGCGATGCGTCCCCTTCGCGGGCGGATCGAAGCGCTCGATCGCCACAGTTTTCGATCCGCTGTGAAAAGCGCCGGTGGTGCCGACCAGTTGCTGTGCGGCGAGAGTCGTTGAGGCGAAAAGGATCAGCAGACTGGCGCAAAAGAAAAAGACATACGGCTTCATCGGGCCCTCCCCAAGCCACGATGGCGGAAGCGAGTGGGAGTCGAACCCACCAACGACATCGAAGATGCCGCCCGCCGGTTTTGAAGACCGGGAGGATCACCGGACCCCATGCGCTTCCATCGAGGCCACATCGCAAACTCTGGCCCCATGGTAGCTGGAAGGATGGCTTGCTGCCTAGCCGTTGGCTTTTGCAGAATCCTGGACGTTGACGTTCGCAAAATCGAAGAAGTGTTCCACGTGGAACACTTTGTACTTGTCTGGTTGTACCTACAGGTGTATATGTATACGCCTATATGAAAGGACGCAAACGAGTTAAGAAGAGCGGGAGAATCGCCCGGCTGAAAGCCATGGCCGACGAGGGCACGGGCCCGCACGACCTCATCTCTGGAATGTACCGGCCGGTGAAGAAGCCTGTGACCCTGCGGCTGGATGCAGATGTCCTGGCATGGTTCAAGCGCCGGGGGCGCGGCTACCAGACCCGCATCAACCGCGCGCTGCGGGAACTGATGTGGTCGGAAAAGAAAAAATCCACCGAATAACTTGTCGTAACTGCCGGCCCGCCAAGCAGCTAGCGCTATTTGGGCTGGCGCACCACCCGCAAGTATGGCTTAAGTGTCTTCCAGCCTTCGGGATACTTCTGCTTGGCTTCGTCGTTTGACACTGCCGGCACGATGATGACGTCGTCCCCCGGTTTCCAGTTTACGGGCGTGGCAACCTTATGCCGTGCCGTCAGTTGCATGGAGTCGAGCACGCGCAAGACTTCATCGAAGTTGCGGCCCGTGGTCATGGGATAGACCAGCATCAGCTTGATTTTCTTGTCCGGGCCAACGATGAAAACCGTGCGCACGGTGGCGTTGTCAGCGGCTGTGCGGCCCTGGGATGCGCTTCCGCTTTCAGCCGGTAACATGTTGTACAGCTTGGCGATCTTCAGCTCCGGGTCGCCAATCATGGGATAGGTGACCTTGTGGCCCTGGGTTTCTTCGATATCGGCCGCCCACTTTCCATGATCCGCAACCGGATCCACGCTCAACCCGATGATCTTGCAATTGCGCTTGGCAAATTCCGGCTGCAGGCCCGCCATGTAGCCGAGTTCTGTGGTGCAAACCGGAGTGAAGTCTTTGGGGTGGGAGAACAAGATCGCCCAACCGTCGCCGATCCATTCATGAAAGTGAATGGTGCCCTGCGTGGATTCGGCGGTGAAATCGGGAGCCGTGTCATTGATGCGAAGCATGCGAGGAACGGTATCGGTAGCAGTGCTCATGTTTCCTCCTCACGACGGGGATGACCAGAATAATCCACAAAAAACGAAAGCCACCCAAGCTGCCGGGTGGCTGCGGCGAAATCCTACGCGCTAGCCGCACACCGGCGCCAGCATGCAACAACCGACAGCGAACAGTGTGGAGCCTGCACTCATATATCAGGTAGAATACGCGGCATCTCTACAACCAGTCAAACTCCGCGGCTCGGGCCGGGATGGATGCAAGGCAGGTCATGACAGAGAGCATTCGACGATACCGGTTTGTGCAAGTCGATGTGTTCACGACTCAACCCTTTGAGGGCAATGCGCTGGCCGTGTTCCCGGACGCACGCGGACTCAGCGACGCGGAGATGCTGGCGCTGGCGAAGGAAATGAATCTCTCCGAGACTACGTTTATCCTGCCGCGAGATACAGCCACGGAGCGGGAGAAGGGCGTGAGAGTGCGCATCTTCACGGTGGCCGAGGAGTTGCCCTTTGCGGGTCACCCCACGCTGGGGACAGCGTTCTTTCTTCGGAGTTTGTCAGGCGCAGGCGAGATCAAACTGGACCTCAATGTAGGTCAGATTCCCGTACGCTTCGAAGAGGCGGAGGGGCAGCCGCTGTTCGGCGAAATGACGCAGATGGATCCCAAGTTCGGCTCCTTCCACGATCGCGAAGCCGTAGTACGAGCCGCCGGTTTGCGGGACGGCGATATCGATCCCTCCCTGCCCATTCAGACAGTCTCGACCGGCATGGAGTTCACCGTCGTTCCCCTGCGCGGGATCGAGACCATTCGCAGGTTGAATGTGGACATCAAGGGAGCCTCCGAATACCTGGAGCGTTCCGGCGGAAAATTTTTCTACTTTGTGACCCGGGAGACCGCGGACAGCGCCGCGCGATTGCATGCTCGCATGATCTTCTATAACGGCGAGGATCCTGCGACGGGATCGGCAGCCGGCTGCACTGCCGCGTGGATGGTGGCCCATGGCGTAGCGAAGCCGGACGAGCGGGTAATGATTGCGCAAGGACTCGAAATGCGAAGGCCGAGCCACATGTTTGTGCGGGCTTCACGTCAGGGTGACCGAATAGTCAATGTGCGAGTCGGTGGAAATGTCGTCGAGGTGTTGCGAGGCGAAGTTGCGTTTTGAAGATGACGCGCGCTTTCGCTGGAAAATTCATGCTAGGCACAACTGCGAATTTTTTGCAATGAGACAGTTTTGCCATTGACCGCGGCGACACTTTACATCGAGCATCCGCCGTTTTAGGATTCACCTCGCTCTCAACATTCTCAGTCAAGAAGAATCTTTTCGGAATCCTTCGGGTGTCGCAGTTCGCCGCTTCGGGAACGGTAAATGAAGCCAAAAAGAACGATCCTTTGTGTTGACGACAATGAACAGTCGCTCTCCATACGCAAAATCATGCTGGAAACCAGGGGTTACCGGGTGGCGGCCTACACCACCCGACTGGAAGCGCTCGAACGCTTCAAGAAAGGCGGGGTTGATCTGGTGCTCTCTGACCTGATGTTGCCCGGCCTGGAAGGAGCGAAGCTGGTCGAGGAAATCAAGGGACTGTCGCCACAGACTCCCGCGATTCTGGTATCAAACAAGATCAAGCTCTATGATCGCGATACCCGCGCCGATGTTTTTCTGCCCAAGGGTATGTCCGCGCCCAGCGAACTTCTGGAGCGCATTCGCCTCTTGCTGGTCCGGAAGCGCGGCCCCAAACGCGCGCTGACGTCCGTATCTTCGCGCATCGGAGCAGCCTGAGCCCGGCTGCCGGCATCCCACCTGCCCGCTTCGTGTAATATCGATAGTTTGGATGGCCGCATTCATCGAAGCCGTGGAATTGTGCAAGACCTACCGCGTGGGCAAGGTGGACGTACCCGCGCTGCGCGGGGTTTCGTTTCAGATCGCCCGCGGCGAATTTGTTAGTGTCGTGGGTCCGTCGGGAAGCGGGAAGTCCACTCTTTTCTACCTGTTGGGCGGCCTGGCCCGCGCCGATTCGGGGCATGTCATTGTTGATGGCGACGATTTCTCTAAGCTTTCCGACAGCGAACGCACGCGCATGCGCAAGCGCAAGATCGGTTTCGTCTTCCAGAAGTTCAACCTGCTGCCCACGCTGGATGCTGGTTCAAATATCGACATTGCCCTGGACATCGCCGGAGTGAACGGCCAGCGCGACGCTGCCTACTTCGACCGCATCGTGGGCCTGCTGGGATTGGAAAAGCGCCTACCCCACCGGCCTTCGGAACTTTCCGGGGGCGAACAGCAGCGGGTCGCACTGGCCCGGGCACTGATCAATAAACCCGCGATCGTGCTGGCCGACGAACCTACCGGGAACCTGGACTCCAAGAACTCAGAAATCGTTCTGGGAATGCTGCGGCATTCCAACCGGGAACTGGGCCAGACGGTACTCATGATCACCCACAATCCGGAGGCGGCCAGCTACGGCGACCGCATCATTCACATGCGCGACGGCGAGATCGTCGCGCCGGAAAAAGACCCGCAATGGACGGGACATCAGGACACTCCGCATGGATGATCTGAAAAAACCGATTCTGCCCGGCAAGGGTGCCTCGGACTATGAGCGCTACCTGCGCACCGATGAGCTGCTTGCATTGCAGAAGCACCCGGAAGAATTTCTGCACCAAGACGAACTGACCTTCCAGGTGGTGCACCAGAGCTCGGAGCTGCTGATGAAAGGCGCAGCGTGGGAACTGCAGCGCGCCCGCGACCTGATTGGAGCCGGTGACTGGGGCAACGCAGCCAGACTCATCCGCCGCGCTAACCAAATGCTGGAGTACCCTATTTCCCTGCTGCATGTGCTCGAAACCATCACTCCATATGACTACCAGCTCATCCGCGCCGGGCTGGGACATGGCAGCGGCCTGGATTCGCCTGGATTCCTCGCCCTGCTGCACATCGGGCCGCGGCTGGGCGACGCGTTCCACGCGCAGCTGCAGCAGGCCGGGCTGAGTGTCGAAGACCTCTATCGCCGCCATGAAGAATTCTTTGGACTTCACGACGTGGCCGAGCGGCTGATGGATTTCGATGAACGCGTGCACCTGTTCCGTTTTCATCATCTCAAGTTGGCTCAACGAATTATCGGCGGCGGAGTGGTAGGGACGATGGGTACGCCGGTCGAGGTGCTGCACCAGCGCATGGAGCATCATTTCTACAAAGACCTTTGGGATGTCCGCAACCAGATCACGGCCAAGGCGAACGAGGCCATGCAGAAGAACAGGACAGGCTCGGCTTACTGACGCCGGAAAGCCATGCGCGGCCGCGTTGCCGCCCCGGCGCCAGGTTGTTTATAATCGAGGCTGCTGAGCGGGAGTAACTCAGTGGTAGAGTGCGACCTTGCCAAGGTCGAAGTCGCGGGTTCAAATCCCGTCTCCCGCTCCAGATCTATTGAACCCTGGCCAGGGAATTTTCTCCGAACCTCCATGCGGATTCAGTTTTTTGCCTTTCCCCGAGATGCTGCCAGTACTACAATCCTCCAGCATGCAGCAATCAAAACTACATCTCGCCGGAGACCAGATATCCGTCAGCGGAATGGTCTGTCCTTTCTGTGGTGATTCCAAGATAAGTTTCAATTCCCGAAGCATGATCCCAATCCGGGGAACAGTCGAGTGGGTAGGCATTTTCTGCTGTTCGGACGCTCACATATTCTTTGTCCCGCTAAAAAGTATGCCGGGGTGGGATGCCGTCCAGGAGCGGGGGCGCAAACGGTCTGTAGCGGAATTACGCTCAGCCTTGCAGCGTTCGATCAATCGTCTCAGGAGAACAGCCAAACAAACGGAGGACTATCTGCACACCAGTGAGCGCTTCCGAGCGAAGACCTCCGCGATCGGTTGCATGCGGAGAGGCACGAGCGAGAACCCGCCTGGTGGCTGGATACAGTAATCGGGACCTACGCCTGCGGCAGTAGACTTTTCCCCAGCAGGACGCTACCTTAGTACCTGGGAAGGCGCGGTACCCAAGTGGTAAGGGAGAGGTCTGCAAAACCTTTATGCGTCGGTTCGATTCCGACCCGCGCCTCCAGCCTTAGGCCCCAGTTTTTCTATAGTTGAGGTCCTTCGCTGCGCTCAGGATTTCGCCTGCGGGCTCCCGCTTCGCTCACGGCCGCAACCCGGCTCAAGTTCGATTCCGACCCGCGCCTCCAGCCCTGAGCCCCGGTTTTTCTATGGTTGAGGTCCTTCGCTGCGCTCAGGATTTCGCCTGCGGACTCCCGCTTCGCTCACGCCCGCAACCCGGCTCAAGTTCGATTCCGACCCGCGCCTCCAGCCCTGAGCCCCAGTTTTTCTATGGTTGAGGTCCTTCGCTGCGCTCAGGATTTCGCCTGCGGGCTCCCGCTTCGCTCACGCCCGCAACCCGGCTCAAGTTCGATTCCGACCCGCGCCTCCAGCCCTGAGCCCCAGTTTTTCTATCGTTGAGGTCCTTCGCTGCGCTCAGGATTTCGCCTGCGGACTCCCGCTTCTTGCAGACGCATCAGAAATGATGCCGCGGTGGCTATTGGCTCGGCGACGAGGAAGTCATCTCGGGGGGATCGAAGAAGCAGCGTCGCCAAAAGGCCTGCTCGGATAAATCTCCTGCCTTCCATTGTTGGAGGACCGGGATAGGCGCAGCGATCATTCCGCCATCAGCCGAATCGAAGATCAGCACGATGCCTGCGGGGCTCGCGCCTGTCTGTTTCAGTTCGGCGTATTCTTTTTCGAATAGCGACTTGGCAAACGCCAGTTTCACAGAGGGATCCGGGTCGGACGTATTCGTCGCCTTTTGTACGGTCACAATTTCGACTGTTTTTCCCCGCAGTGGCTCCCACTCGCCGGGGAATGAGGCGGTTTCTTCATTCTCTATCTGAAATGGCTGCGCAGGCATGGTTTGCGGCTTGCTGGAAGGCGCCTCCGCGGCACTGGAACTTGCGGGCATCTCCAGGCTGGAACGCCGGATCCAGCCGCGCGACAGACCGGAAATCCGCACGTGCACCCAGTCCGCATTCATGTCGAGGATTTCGAATTCATCCTCGGCAGTTGCCGAGAACAGGACCTTGGCGCCTTCGGCGGGACTGCCCAGGACCGGCGTGCCGTCTTTCTTCACGGCCACCAGGTTATCGGGATGCGATTGATTGCGGAGAATCTCTTCGAGGCTCTGGGCTTCGGTCGTCAACTCCTGCCTGTGTCTTTCCGCGACTGCGTTCGCCGTCGAACGGTCCTGGTCAGCGGTGCGCGAAGTCCCAGCTGATCCGCGGAGACCGGACGAAAGCGGGTTGCCGGTGTCCGGGAGCCTGGGCATAGGCGCAGAGAGCGTTGGAGGAGGGGTGGCCGAGTGTGGGTTTCCGGCGGCGGGCGACGTTCCTTCAGATCGCGCCGACGCATCTGTGCTCGACAGCGTTCCATTGCTTAAAGCTTGTTCCAGTTGAGCAAGAAGATCTCCCTCCAGGCGGCCGTTGGAAGGCAAGACGCGGTAACCGGATTTTTCAGGCGTCTGATCCGTGTACCAGGCAGTGATCTTTGCGGTCACCCGAACCAGCGCCCCGCCGGATGCGGTCGAATTTACCTGCACGGTGCACTGGTAGTATCCCCTCTGGAAATGCTCGAGGGAATGCTCGCCGGGGACCACGAAACCGTCCAGAACTGGCAGACGTCCCGAGATGGCAGGTTGCAGCGACTTAAGCGCCCGCTCGACCGTTGCCTTGGATTCGGAAAAAGTCCGCTCCTGAGGAAGACTCTGCGGGAAGGCGTAATTCACCGGTGCGATCCACAGGAGGAGAAAACACCATCTCGCCATCGCACGAAACTTCAGCGCGGTCTCGATTGCCCTTGGAATCACGGGATCGGCTCCAACTGTGCACGCCGTACCCATCCGCGCTGTCCATCCTGCGTCTCTATGCCATACCAGTAGGTGGTCGAGATTAGGATGACAATCTCGGTGCCGGTGTTAAGCGCCTTCAAAGTGGTCGCACTCTGGAAGGGTGCCGATTTCAGCGGAGCACCTGGGGCCTTGACCACGCGCTCCAACTGCCGCCTGAGATCCTGGACGCGCTGCTCCACACTCTCCGTAGAGCTGGTCGATAGGGCTGTGGCTTCCTCGGCTTCCTGACGCCTCTGTAGCGCTTGCCGGGCCAGCTCCTGTTCGCGGTGCTTTTCAGCCTCCTGGGCCTGTCTCTGCTTTTGCTGAATAGCGTCGATCTGGTCCTGAATGTCTTTGTACTCGCTTAGCTCCACCGTCCCGTTGGAAGGGTGAACGGCGTGGCGATAGTCCTCGACGAACACAGCATCAATACGCAGGATTGTTCTGGAAGCGTCCTTTTGCTGCACGACATAGCGCACGGCCAGGGTGCCTTGATCTGCGCTTTCTTTAAAATTTCGTGGGGCCAGCGCCTGGGTGCGGACTTTATAGAACGTCTTGCCCGGCCCATTCCAGGCAGCGAACAGCGGGGATTTGTTCTCCGGGGTGGCGCCGCTGATGAATTTATCTTTGTCGTATTCCTTGGTCCCTTCGATGATCCCATCCGCCACCACAAACTCCACTGCTTCCAGCACCTGGTCTATCGGCGCAGCGATTTCGGTGGAATAGCCCTGGTTATAGGTCTCTTTTTGTTTCTCGCGCCCTTGGACAAACGGGCCGGCACAGAGGCAAAACAAGAGCAGACACGCCACCGGCGTAATGGCTTTCCGTCCTGAAATCACGACGTTGAGGACAAGAGAGAACAAGCCGCCTCGATTAGCAGAATTTTGGCAGAACTTAGCTTATATCAGATATCGGGACGGAGCCCAAACGCCCCGCCTGATCGCGGAAGTCGCAACCTGGAAAGAGCATTCACTGAACGAACTGCTCTCGACTATGGACGCATGGTTGATGACAAATTTCTGACAAACTGGAAACAAGCTCTTGACATTGCACCCAGCCAAGGCTGATACCGTTGCTTTCAATTTCCTGTGCCTATGGACTCCATCAACACAAACGGACACGGATACTCGGGCCTCTCCGGTGCAGTTCTAGCTGAGGTGGACGATCGCCCCAAGCGAAAGCGTGACCGCACGGCAAAAGAGCACGCCCTCATCCAGGCGGCACTGAAGCTGTTTGCCGAAAAGGGCTACGAGGCCACGACCACCCGCGAAATCGCCGCCAGCGCCGGCTGCGCGGAAGGCCTCATTCACCGCTATTTTCACGGTAAGGCAGGCCTGCTTCCAGCGCTGGTGGAATACCGCATCTCCAAAGAGGCGGTGGACATCAACCAATTGCGGCCTGCCTCGAACCTGCAAGATGAGATCCTGCAACTGGTCGACTGGGAAATTGAGCGCATGTGGGAAGACCGCGAATATCTTCGGGTTTTCGTTCCGCGCGCGCTGCTCGATCCGCAACTGGGAAGCATAGTGCAGAAGGCCGTCGTGCCGCAGCGCTCCAAGGTCTTCCTCAAGCGCTTGAGCCAGTTTGCGGAATGCCGCACACTGACAGCCGAAGAACTGGATGCTCTCGCAACCTCGGTGGGCATCCTGGCGTTCGTGCTTGGTTTTATGCGACCCATGGTGCTGGGCCAGGACCGCGAGCAAGCCCGAAGTATGGCTCGCGCGATCGCCAAACTCCTGGTGCGCGGCATTTGACCCGCGGTCAGCCATCTATCTACGATCAGGCCATCGTTTTAACTTGACATCGTCAACTGGCGGTGATATTTACTGCGCACACACGCACTTGTGGGGATGTGCTCGGTTTCGCTTTAGGGTCGGGGGTAGTTTTTCTTTGATTTCGTATCAGGGAGGACTGAATGACCTCGGTTCAACGAAGTCGTGTGGCTCGCCTGTTACTGCTGATTTTGGTTCTTGGCGCTTTCCAGAGTGCTCACGCTCTT
>Ga0335079_10004468_pt1 | contig 16112 bp, 14 predicted proteins | sample Lox_Sample_33_FD_206719 | JGI IMG/M metagenome (GOLD analysis project Ga0335079, IMG submission 206719) | Soil microbial communities from Loxahatchee National Wildlife Refuge, Florida, United States - Lox_Sample_3.3 | ecosystem: Environmental > Terrestrial > Soil > Wetlands | place: USA... | reverse complement strand
CATGTCTGTTCTCGATGAGATATTGAGAAGAATGCCGACAGCAAACGAGGTGAACAGCAGCGAAGAGCCGCCATAGCTTACGAACGGCATCGGTAATCCTGTTGTTGGCAGGATGCCGAGCGTTACCCCTGCGTTGACGAGCGCATACAAGGTCACCGTGCTCGTGATGGCAATCGCGAGCAAGCGGGAGAAATCATCCTTTGCGTTCTTTGCAATCTTGAATCCGCGGAGCATGATGAACAGAAACAGGGACAGGAAGAATATCGTCCCGATGAAACCATACTCTTCGCCGACAATTGAGAACACAAAATCACCGTACGACTCGGGGAGAAAGAAATCCCTTTGCTTGCTTTCACCGGGTCCGACCCCAAAAAGGCCGCCGTTTCCGAACCCGATGATTCCTTGCCAGAGCTGATAATTTATTTTTCCGCCCCATCGACCTCCAAGGAAGGAGCGGATGCGCTCCATCCTGTAGGGTGCGCTCACCATGTACACGCCGATAACGGGCAGAACGGCGGCGGCTGTTCCAAGCAAATGGAGAAACCTGGCACGACTTACAAACAGCATGACACAACTCAAGAGGATAATCATCATGCCCGCGCTGAAATTCGGCTGAGCCATGACCAGACCCACGACGAATGCAATCCAGATCATCATGGGGAGAAGCCCTTTTTTGAAGTCTCGAATCGCCTCGCCTTTCGTTGAGATCAGAGCACAGAGGTGAAAGAGCAATGCAAATTTCGCAAACTCAGACGGTTGCAGGCCGAACCCGCCGTACCGAAGCCAACGCGTAGCTCCTTTTGTTTCTCCTCCAAGGATGAAGGTCACGCCGAGGAGCAGGATTGCCGCGATGAGCGCAGGCTTTGTAAACCTCTTGTATTTAAGGTAATCCACGTTCATACCCACAAAGAGCGCAACGATGCCGAGGAGAATCTTGACGGCGTGGGAATTCAGCATGTGACTGCTTTGGCCGAACTTCTCGTATGCCCATGTCGCTGACGCACTGTAGACGACACCAAGGCTGAGAACCATGAGTGTGAGGACTGCTGTGAGTGTCGCGAGGTCTATATGGTTGCGCCGTACGCGGCTCATAATTTATTCACAAGCTCCTTGAATACCTGTCCGCGGTGTTCGTAATTCTTGAACCAATCAAAGGACGCACACGCTGGTGACAGCAACACAACGTCTCCGCGCTTCGCCAGATCCTTCGCAATCTGCACTGCCCTTTCCATCGAGTTCGCCTTCGTAACACGGCTTACTTCACCGAACGCGTGGTCAACCTTGTCGGCTGATTCTCCTATGGCAACAACGGCTTTGACGCGACGTTTCACGAGGTCTGTCAGCCGGCTGTAATCATTCCCCTTGTCCCGTCCGCCGAGCAAGAGCACAATGGGCTCATCGAATGCCTGGAGAGCGTACCAGACTGAATCCACGTTGGTCGCCTTGGAATCATTGAAGTACCGAATGCCGTCGACCTCGCGGACGAACTCAAGCCGATGCTCGACTCCCTTGAAATTCCTGAGTGTCGACCTGATGGATGCCCCCCCGATGCCGAGCAGCTGTCCTACGAGTGTCGCCGCCATCGAATTATACAGGTTGTGCATTCCCTTGATGCTGATTTCGCTGCAACGGATGACTTCGGTTCGATTGCCATCGATGACCGTCACCAGCACGCCGTCTTCCACAAACGCGCCTTCATCCCTTTTCGTTTTCAGGCTAAACCCGATCGTACGGCATTTTGCCATTGAGGCCTTCTTGCGGCACCATTCATCATCGGCATCGTAAATAAGAACGTCGCCGTCCTTCTGATTTTCAAAGACTCGCGCCTTGGAGGCTGCATATTGTTCCATCGAATGCTCGTAACGGTCCATGTGATCTTCCGTGATGTTGAGAATGACAGAAATCCCGGGTCGAAACGTCTCAATATGGTCGAGCTGAAAACTGCTCACTTCCAGAACAGCAATATCTGTCGGAGCCAGTTCCAGAACGACGGATGAGAATGCCGTGCCAATGTTGCCCGCAACAACATGGTTCTTCTTTGCATCGCCGAGAATCCTCCCTAATAGTGTTGTTGTTGTAGTCTTTCCATTGCTGCCGGTGATGGCGACCATGGACGCCCGACAAAACAAACTCCCTATTTCAAGCTCGCTGACGACTTTAATACCGCGTGCTTGCGCTTCCACCACGACCGGGGCTTTACTCGGCACTCCCGGGCTGATGACGAACAAAGAACAGTCGTACACTCTGTTGGAGTGGCGACCGATTTCATACGGAATTCCTTCTTGCTTGAGCCTGGCAATTTCTGATTCAAAGTCTTCGGGTTTCCCGTTGTCGCTGACAAATACCCTGGCTCCTTTTAAGCTCAGCAGATGAGCGACAGCGACACCGCTTCTCGCCATACCAACGACAGATATTTTCTTGCCTTGCACATCGACAGGTGCCATACATGTTACCGCACCTTGAACGTGACGAGACTCAGGATCATGAGGAGGATTGAAATGATATAGAACCTCGTCACAATTTTTGGCTCAGGCCAACCAAGAAGCTCGAAGTGGTGATGGATAGGCGCCATTCTAAATATGCGTCTTCCTTCACCATATTTTCTTTTAGTGTACTTGAAGTACGTCCTCTGAATGATAACCGAAACGGTTTCCATCAGGAACACTCCCCCCAGCGTCGGGAGCAGCAATTCCTGTTTGATCATAACGCACATTGCGCCGATAATCCCACCCAGGGCCAGTGAACCAGTGTCTCCCATGAACACTTGAGCGGGATAGGAATTGAACCAAAGAAACCCAAGTGCAGCGCCACTGATTGCAGCACAGTAAATCGCGAGCTCACCCGTCCCTTTCAAAAATGGAATGAGGAGATATTCGCTCCACTTGGCGTTGCCCGAGACGTAGGTAATCACTGCGAGCGTCATACAGACAATGGCCACCGTCCCGATGGCCAAACCATCCAGTCCGTCAGTCAGATTTACCGCATTCGAGGTTGCGGTGATGATGAAAATGACAATCGGGATGTAGAAGACGCCAAAGTCAAACCCGAGATGCTTGAAAAACGGCACTGTAGTGCTCGATTTGATATTGATCAGGCTCTGGTCGATCCATTGCGGGAAAAAATAGATGACCCCTCCGACAACAAATCCAACAAGCACTTGACCGACGATCTTGTAGCGTCCGATCAATCCTTTGGGTTTTTTCTTTATCACTTTGAGGTAATCGTCAAGAAATCCGACCCCGCCCAGAGCAATGGTCACGAAGAGAATAAGGTCGACGTACGTGTTCCTGATATCTGCCCACAGAAGGCCCGCCACCAGCACTGACGACAGCACAATGACTCCTCCCATCGTCGGGGTGCCGGCTTTCGAGAGATGTGTTTTCGGCGCTTCGAGCTTTGCGGATTCACCAATTTGACGTTCCTTCAGTCTCCGGATCAGTCTCGGACCCACCCAAAATGCCATAAGCAACGCCGTCACTGCAGCGGCACCGGCACGGAACGTGATGTACTGGAACGCACCGAATCCCGGGACGCGGTACATTTTTTCCAGGTATGCAAAAAGGTAATAGAGCATTGCTTATTTGAATTTTTGCTGCAAATCCGCAACGATTTCTTCCATTTTCATTCCCCGCGATCCCTTCACAAGAACGACATCCCTCGCCGACACAAGGTCTGCCAGTTGTTCCGCAAGCATGGCTTTATCCGTGAAGTGAGTTTTTAATTTTATCGTTGCTGCGTCGTTCGTGAATTTTGAAAGATCACCGAAGGTAAACAGACAATCGACCTTGTACTTTGCGACTTCCTTCCCGATGTTCTGATGCTCGCGTTGCGCAGATTTCCCGAGTTCGAGCATATCACCCAACACGGCAACCCTCCGTCCGTCTGTTTTCATCGATCGAAGCGTCTTCAAGGCCGCAAGAACCGAATCCGGATTTGCATTGTACGTGTCGTTCAGGATGACCAATCCGTTCAACCGCAGAATCTCCATTCGCTTTCCGGCAGCACTGAATCCCTGCAACGCTCTGGCGATATTCCGGGGAGCAACCTTCATCGTCAACCCGACCGCTGCTGCCGCAAGGGCGTTTCTTGCGTTTTGTTCGCCCGCTACGTTCAGTTGAACTTCGAACGGACTTTTTCCTTTCGGTCGAACTTTTATCCTGCTGCAACCATTCTCGTCCGAATCGAGGAGCGTTCCTTTCAAGTCTGCATTCGCGACCCGAAACCCGAACGAAATTGTTTTCATTCCTTTGGATCTTCGTACGCGCTTTGCCAGGTGTTCATCGTCCCTGTTGAAAAAGAACGTACCCTTCTTCAAACGAAGCCAGTCCAACAATTCGCCCTCCGCCCTCGCGACACCTTCCAGTGAATGAAAGAATTCCAGATGCTCGCGTCCGATGTTGGTAATGATTCCGTGTGTCGGCGCGAGAATCCTGCAGAGATACTCAAGCTCGCCGAAATGATTCGTTCCGATTTCGACAACCGCCAGATCGTGCTCTTCCGTGAGCTGGAACAGCGTCTGCGGGACACCGATCTGATTGTTTAAATTGCCTTCGGTGCCAAGCACCTTGTATTTTGTTCCCAAAACCTCGCTGATCATGTTCTTGGTCGTTGTCTTGCCGTTGCTGCCGGCAACCGCGACAAATGGAATTTCAAACGTTGCCCTGTACCGTGATGCAAGATCTCCAAGTGCAATGGTTGTGTCCGCGACTACCAGCCGTGGAACGCCGATGCTCACAAGCATGGTGCCGTTTGAATCTGCCCATCTCTGATCGACAACCACGATCGCTGCGCCGCCGCCGATGGCCTTCGTGAGAAAATCGTGGCCATCAAACCTCTCGCCTCTGATCGCCACAAATATGTCGCCCGGCCGCGTCGTCCGACTGTCAGTGGAAACTCCGGTCAGCGGATCGTTTGATGCTTTCTCAAAGCCGAGCGCGCCAACGTGACGGATACTGAGAATGTCAGATCTTGAAAACTTCACACAAGGAACACGTCAATTCGAAGCCTGAGTAAGAATTTCTTCCACTATCTCACGATCGCTGAAATGGATTTTCTGGGTCCCGATGACTTGGTAGTCCTCGTGTCCTTTTCCGGCGATGAGCACGACGTCACCGGGTTCTGCAAGTTCGACGGCTTTGTGGATGGCCAGGCGACGATTCACCTCGCGAATGAACTTCGTGCCTCTCGGCAGTCCGTTGATGATTTCTTCCAGGATCGCAGACGGATCCTCCGTTCTCGGATTATCGGAAGTGACGACGGCAATGTCGCTCAGTTCGCCGGCGATGGCTCCCATCAACGGGCGTTTTGCTTTATCCCGGTCGCCCCCGGCGCCGAACACCGCAATGATCTTCCCGCGATCTTTCTTCGGAAGCACGTCGTGAATGGTGCGAAGACATTTTTCCAGGGCATCGGGTGTATGGGCATAGTCAATAATGGCTGTCCAGCCGCGAGGAGAGCTTATCCTTTCAAATCTTCCTCGAACGCTCCGAACCTTCTCAACCCCGCGGCGAATCGTTTCTTTCTGGATTCCAAGGGCGATGCCGGCGGAAAACGCTCCGAGGATATTGTACACATTGAACCTTCCAACAAGAGGGGATGCTATGCTTGTTGTCTCGCCGGCGTGCAGAATATCGAACGTGGTCCCATTGATTCCAAGCGCGATATTCCCGGCCGCGACATCTGCGGACCCCCCTGTACCAAACGTCATCCTGGTCGCCGACGTTGAAGAGGAAATTGTTTGGCCATACGGATCGTCGACGTTGGTGACTGCGTAAGCAGAGGGTTTCAGATCATCGAACAGAACTTTTTTTGCCCGGAAATAAGCATCCATCGTACCGTGATAATCGAGATGATCCTGCGTCAGGTTCGTGAACACCGCAGTATCAAAGTCCAGACCATACACCCGCGATTGATGGAGCGCGTGGGACGAGACTTCCATCGTAACGGCAGAGCATCCCTTTTTCAACATTGTGGCAAACAGCGCATTCAGCTCGAGTGATTCCGGAGTTGTGTGCGTTGCAGGAATAGTCTCATCTCCGATCGTGTATTCTATGGTTCCCACGAGGCCCGCCTTCATCCCGGCCGTTTCAAAAACCGAACGTATGAGGTGGGTCGTCGTGGTCTTTCCGTTCGTCCCTGTAACGCCGACCAACTTCAGGAATTCCGAAGGTCGGCCAAAATAATTAGCGGAAATAACTGCCAACGCTTTTCGCGAATCGGGAACAATAATTTTTACGACCCCGGCATGCATAAAATACGAATCGGGCCAGGCTGAATCGTTTTCCATCACCACCACCTTCGCGCCCCGTTCAATCGCGGCACCAACATACGCGTGTCCATCCATTCCTGTACCTTTGATCGCCACGAAGCAATCGTCCGGCCCGACTTTCCTGGAATCGTACTGCACTGAATTTATTTCCACATCGTGTGTAACGACCATTCGACCGTACAACGTCTGAAACATTTTCGTCACTTGAACTCCGTCGAGAAGCTTTGCGAGGTTCATGATTTCAAATCAGTACAACACGACCGTGGAGATTGGTCGCGGTTCACATACAATCTGCACGGCAGACCCGCTCCTCACTTTTTGACCTGCGGCGGGATCCTGATGCACGACTATTCCCGATCCCTCAATATGGATGTCGAAGTCGTCCACTACAAGCAGGTTGATTGCACGGCGCAGGCTCATGCCGCGGAGATTTGGTACGACCGTCGTTCCGTCCTTTTGCGGGGCAGAGTCGCTGTTCAACACCAACGTCACACCGTCTCCCCGCTGCACGAGGGTGCCGGGATCCGGAGACTGGCGGAACACGACGTCGCCTTTGCCGAAGGTCTTCACCTCAAGACCGTGCCCTTCCAGAATTTTTTCGGCAATGGTGAGATTGATCGTGCGAACATCCGGAACACTGACCGTCGTGTCTTCGACACTCGGTTCTTGAGTCATGAGGGGGTGGGAGAACCGCCACGAAGAGTGAACAATGCGCTCGGCAATGGCCCGGAAAATCGGGCCACTTGTTTCACCACCGTAGTAGCCGTGTGCCCGCGGGTTATCCATCATCACGAGACATACTATTTGAGGATCTTCCACGGGGAAGAATCCCACAAATGAAGCTGTGAAATCTCCAGGGGCGTATTTGCCGTCGACGATTTTCTTGGAAGTTCCGGTCTTGCCGGCTACGCGTACGCCCTCCAGTTTCACATTCTTTGCAGTTCCTTCTTCAACAACCCCTTCAAACGCATCGGTCAGGAGTTGTGCCGTGTGCGCAGAAATTACTTGACGGATAATTTCTGGTTTCTGTTCGCGCACGAGGTCGCCGTTCTCATTGTGGACACTCGCTACAACGTATGGCTGCATGAGGTATCCTTTGTTTGCCACCGCTGCGTACGCGGAGACAATCTGAAGCGGAGTGACACCGACTTCATAACCAAAGGCCATTGTCATGAGAGAGGTGCCCGACCATTCGAATGGCTTTTTCAGTCTTCCTCGAACTTCTCCCGGCAAGTCGACGCCGGAGATCGTGCCAAACCCAAAATCCCTTGCCTGCCGATAGAAACGTTCGGGGCCGATCATTTTACTTACCTTTGCCATGACAATGTTGCTCGAGAGCTCAATCGCTTGCTGGAAGGTGAGCCAGCTGTATTCGTGAGTATCCCTGATCCACCGGATCGGTCTGGTATTGATCGTAACCAGCATGGCGCCGTTCTCAGCAAAAAACCGTGAGTCCGGTGTAACAAGTTTGTTTTCATAGGCGGCGGAGGCCGTAACAACCTTGAATACGGATCCGGGTTCGAAGACATCCGTCACAACGCGGTCGCGTGCGCCGTTGATATCGAACTTCGTGATGTCATTCGGATTGACGCCCGGATACACGGCCAGAGCGAGAATCTCTCCAGTCTTCGGATTCATCATCATAGCCAGCCCGCCATCTGCCTTGTTTGCGATCACGCCGCGTCGCAATTCTTCCTCGACAATTGCCTGGTACTTGAGGCTGATCGTCAGTGTGACGTCATTCCCATCCACCGGATCGACCCTCGGGTAATCGGCGGACGGCCTGGTACGGCCCAAGCCATCGCGTTGAAGCACCACGGAACCGTTCCTACCCTTCAGTTCGTCATCAAGCTGGAGTTCGAGACCGGATATCCCTTTATTGTCGACGTCCGTAAAGCCGATAAGCGTTCCGGCGACATCGTCATATTGGTAAATGCGTTTCGGTTCACGAATGACGACGATACCGTCGTGCGGCTGTATTCTTTTCGCCACTTCGGGCCTGACGCCTCGTTCAAGCCACACAAATCCTTTCTGGCTCTGAAGTTTTTCCAGATAGTAGGATGTCGGCCTGCCGAATACTTTTGAGAACTCGGCCGCCACTTCGCCGGCATCGTTTCCTATGAAGCGCGGATCCGCAGAGAACGACTGGTACATGGTGTTTGTCACCAATGCATTTCCTTCGCGGTCGTAAATTTTTCCACGGGTGGCAGGAAGTATGAACTTTGCTTCATACTGTTTTTTGGCGATTTTCTGATATTTCGGGGCCTCAAGGACCTGGATCACCACAAGTTTGGCAGCGATGGCGAGAAAAAAGAGTGCAAAGAACAACTTGAGGAAGAAGAAACGAACGAGAAATCCTCTTTCGTTTTTCTTCTCGGGAATCTGTTGCTGTATCGTGGACGCGTTCATTCGTTGCTCTTCTTCGCCGGGGACTGTTGGGATGACAGCTCTTGTTCAATCTCCCGGACTTTGTTCTCGTCCACCTGGATCCACCGTGGAGGTCCCTTTGGATTATGAAGGCCCAGATCATCCTCCGCCATTTTTCTTATGCGTTCCAGGCTCGACATCCTGTTTATTTGCGCCTTTAACATTTCTTGTTCGTTCAGAATTTGCTGAAGCTGCGCCTGTTCGTCAGTAACCTCCTTGAGGAGCTCCTCTACGGCAATCACGTTGCCGATGTACAGAACAATCGCAATGGCAACGACGATCATGGTGAGCATCAAATTGAACGGCGATCGTTTGCGCGCTTTTCCTGACTTACCTCTGGCAGACAGGGTCTGTCGTACGAAGTCGTCCTGGGACGAAGGAGGAGGCATTGTCCCCCCATAGATAACGGGCCCTGTCGATGTGGGTGGAGTAGGCGCATTAGTTCGTTCCAGACGGGTGACAGTCGAATTGTCTTCCAGCTCCGTCCTTGTCGCACGGTCGGCGTAGAACTCGCCCGTATTCTTCGATGTGGTTGCCAAGTGAGTTACTCCACGCTTAAGAGCTTTTCGGCGGCACGAAGTTTTGCGCTGCGTGCGCGCGGATTTGCCCGTAGTTCGGAATCCTTTGGACCCACGAACTTCTTCGTCAGTATTCTGAGACGGGGGGTAAGAGGTGCCGGTGGTAGAAATCTCGAGAGACGCGCATCAGCGGTTGCCGCAGCGGACTTCATCGTCTCCTTCACAATTCTATCCTCCAACGAATGATAGGATATCACGGCCAGTCTACCTCCCGGGTTCAAGATTTCGATGGCGTCCAGAAGTCCAGCCTTCAAATTCTCGAGTTCGCCGTTGACTTCGATCCTGATTGCTTGAAATACCCGAGCCAGTGTTTTTACCAGAAACCTGTCGCTCACGTGTGCTGCCACAACCCGCGCAAGATCTTTTCCTGACTCCAATCTCTCTTTCGCCCTCGCCGAAACGATGGCCCGAGCAATCCTGCGCGCCTGACGCTCCTCCCCATACTTCCACAGAATGTCGGAAATTCTCTGTTCGTCATAATCATTCACTACCTCAAGAGCACTTAAGGTGCTGGTCCGGTCCATCCGCATGTCGAGCGGGCTGTTTGAACGAAAACTAAACCCTTTTGCGGGCTCATCAAGCTGGTACGAAGAGACACCCAGATCAAACAGAACTCCATTCACTCCCTCCACCTTACATTCCGACACCATTCTTCTGAGGTCTTTAAAATTCCCCTTCCGCGTAATCAGTTTGTCGCTGTAGCCATCCAGCCTCTTCCTGGCAAAGAGCACTGCATCTTCGTCGGCATCGAGGCCAATGAGCCTGCCGCCCGAATCAAGGTGCTGAAGAATAGCCTCGGCGTGTCCGCCCCCTCCGAGTGTAGCATCGACATAAATACCGGATTTCGAATTGATGAGAAATGAGAGCGTCTCCTCTGTCAGGACGGGAGTATGGTATGATGGCACCTGCACGCACGTGGGTACGCTTACGGACCCGGTTTGAGCACACGCTCGACTACGGTTTCGTATGTTGCAGGTTGGTTCTTCTCGTATTCAAGGTATGTGGCAGGATCCCAGATCTCGATCCGCTCCAGCACTCCCAGAATGAGCACTTCGTTCTTTATGCCGGCATAGTCCAGATGCTCTTGTGACAGCGTGATACGCTGTTGACTGTCCAGCTGGCTGTCTGTTGCCCATCCGAGGAGCGTTCGACTGAAGAACCGATGTTGCGCGTCAGAGAACGTGAGCCCGCGGATAGACTCCTCGAGTTTATTCCATTCGTCCTGGGGATAGATGTACAAACATCGTTCGAAACCGCGAAGAACAATGAAGCTTTCATTTGCGGTCGTCGAAACGCTCTTGCGGAGCTTGGCGGGGAGCGCCACGCGCCCTTTGTTATCTACAGAATATGTGAACCGGCCTTTAAAGGAAGACATTATGCACCTAGATCGTGAGGCGTGCGGCTGGGCAGAAATGGTCTCCCCAATTCCCCACTTTTCCCCACCCGCGCTTGAAATTTAACGAATATCGGCTGAATGTCAAGGAAAAAGTGGGAAAAATTGGAAAATTTGAGGGATGAAAAAATGACAGCGCAGATGTTCGGATAGCTCGCGCGGATTTATTCCGTTTTCACTTCAGAAGCGCCGGGTTTTGGAATTGAAGATACCTGCTAGCGCGGCGTCTGCAGGATCTTGATGACAGCTGAGTAGTCTTCCTTGCCGAAACCGGAGCTTAATGCCTTCGTGTAAAGGTCGAGCGCGACTTCGGCCGTTGGCATCATCGTTTGGGATGCTTTTGCAGAATCGAGTACCAGCCGAATATCCTTGAGCATGTGCTCCAGAAAAAAACGAGGCGCGAAGTTATTCTCGATCATAGCGATGCCTTTCGTTTGATACGTTGGTGCGCCCAGTGCGGAACTGTTCAGAATTTCAAGAAATGTCTTCCTGTCAATGTTGTTCCGCTCTGCAAATACGAGTCCTTGGGCCAGTCCCGAGATCATCGAAGCAATGAAGAAATTGCAGAGAAGTTTCGTGTTTGTCGCCTGATCTGCTCGTTCAAATCTCCAGATCCTGTTCCCAAAGAGTTTCAGAATGCCCTGGGCTTTGGTGTATGCTTCCTCTTCCCCTCCGACAAACAAGAGCAACGAGCCGTCCGAAGCATTTGGAACGCTGCCCAGCACGGGTGAATGGAGAAAGTAATAACTCCTCGATCGATAATGATCTGCAAGTCGTTTCGTCAAGTCGGGTGAAACGGTGCTGCAATCGACGTGGATCAACCCGGGTCTTGCGCCCTCCAGAAGACCCCTCTTGCCGAGTGCCAGGTTTTCAAGAACGTCCGGTGTAGAAAGCATCGAGATAACGATCTCGACGTTGCGTGCCACTTCGGAGGGTGAGTCACACCACACGGCCCCCTTTGCCGTGAACGGCGCACATTTTTCCTTTGTCCTGTTATTGATGTAGAGTGCGTGGCCGGCATCAAGAATGCGGTTCGCCATCGGTCCGCCCATCATTCCAAGTCCAACAAATCCAATATTCATCGTGGCTCCTTTCAGCGTTACAGTGTACGAAGTTTCAGAAGGAGGACCGGCCATGTCTGAAAGCCGACTGCAGAGATGTACTTCCTCGTTTGAATTTAATCATTCATTTGTATAGTTTCACGTTGTGCCGGGAATCGACAAGGCTCGGATGGCTTCGGCGCTGTCTCTCGATTCGAGCCGTTGGAACACGAAAAGGAAAAAACGTCAGTGACAAATCTGAACCCTTTTTCCCAGACCGATCTCGATCGTATCGCTGAGGCCGTTCGTACGGCTGAAAGCAAGACGTCGGGCGAAATCGTTCCTTATTTCGTCACTCAAAGTGACGACTATAGCGTCGCCCATTGGCGAGGTGGCGTTTCCTTGGCCGCGATCGCCGTTCTCGTTTTGCTCGCCGTCCAAACGACTTCATCGACGTGGCTCCCCTGGGGGATTTTGGAATTCAGCGGGATGATAGTCGGTGCGTTCCTTCTCGGCATGCTTCTTGTCCATTTGGCGCCATCGCTCAGACGTTTGATGTTGAGTCATGCCCAGATGGATCGCCTCGTATCGCAGCGCGCCTCTGCGGCATTCCTGTCCGAGGAAGTATTCAAAACCCGTGAACGTACGGGCATTTTGATCTTTCTGAGTTTTTTCGAACGAAGAGTTATCGTTCTCGGCGATTCCGGCATCAACGCCAAAGTTCACCCATCCGACTGGCAGGGAATCGTGCAGGCCGTTGTCAAGAGTGTTAAGCGAGGAAAACCAACCGACGGCCTCATCGATGCCATCCAACAATGTGGCGAACTGCTGCAACGTCACGGCGTCGAGCGCCGCCGCGACGATACCGATGAGCTCAGCGATTCATTGAGGATCGGGTCATGACCAAGGTCAGTTCACTGATTCGCACGGCGAGCGACTTCAGAAAACCTTCCGGAGTATGGTCGCTCGTGCTCATCTGTGTGTGTCTATTCCCCGTGCGTCAAGCGAGCGGCCGTGATGTTCCGTATCTCAGCGGGCGCGTGAATGATTATGCGGGAATTTTGTCGCCAGAGACGATCGCTCAGTTGAATTCAAAACTGAAATTATTCGAAGATTCAACGTCAGACCAGATTGTTGTTCTTACCATCAACAGTCTGGATGGCGCAAACCTGGAGGCATACTCGGTCAACGTCGCGCAGACCTGGAAACTAGGACAGAAGGGAAAAGACAATGGGGTGCTTCTTCTCGTCGTGAAAGGCGACCGCAAGATCCGTATCGAAGTCGGGTACGGGCTCGAAGGCACGTTGACGGACGCGCTGTGCAGCGTGATCATTCAACGCGAGATTTTGCCAAAATTCCGGAGCGGAAATTACGATGATGGGGTCAAAGCGGGAATTGCGGCGATTCTTGGTGCGATCAATGGAACATTCACCGCGGAACGAGCAAGGAGTGGTAAACACATGGAATTCCCGGAGATCTTGATTTTCCTAGGAATTTTCACTGTTGTCGTTGGGATGTTTACCTTCATCGCCCTGTTCACCAAGGGAATCATGGGCTGGTTTTTGTATGTGTTTCTTATTCCTTTCTGGCTTGCGTTTCCGTATGCGGCGATTGGCGGCACGATCGGTCTGTTGCCATTCTTCATTTACTTTATCGCGTTCCCAATCGCAAAAACCTGGTTGGCAAAGAGCTCAACGGGTATTCACTGGCAGAAGCTTGTGAGCAGTTCCGGATTTATAAGTTCAGGTGGAGGATGGAGCTCAACCGGAGGAGGGTGGTCGTCCGGTGGTGGTGGATTCTCAGGCGGTGGCGGTAGCTTTGGAGGCGGAGGAAGCTCAGGATCTTGGTAGATCCTGGCAACTGTCGATTGCCGATTTTCAATTGTGGAATTGGGAGGACCTCGGCGAGACGCTTAACGAGAACACCCCAACGTGCTTTAGATAGTCTTCCAGTCGTTCTGCACTATTGAATAGAAATCCAACCATGCCGGCCTTTTCGGCAGCTGCAACATTAGCCGCGACGTCATCAATAAACAGCATCTCGCCCGGCTTCACGTCCTCGTCCTTGATGATGTGTTCATAAAATTCCGCTGACGGTTTGATCGCGCCGATCCGATATGATAGATATCGTTTTGGAAGGTACTTGAGCGCCGGTACTCGCGTGAGGACCGAGGAGAAATGGAGCTCGTTCGTATTGCTGACAAGTGCTGAGGGAAGCCGCTTTGTTGCATTCCTGACGAGTTCTTCCATTCCTGGGATCGGATCGGTCAGGACTGACAGGAAAGCGCTTTCCAGCAAAGGGATCTCGAACTGATTCTTGAGAAAGTCACGGAGGGCGTTGAAGTATTCGTCTGTGGTTGTCTTGCCCGATTCATATCGATTCGTCAATTCCCGAACCCCCGATTCATAGTGAATCTGGCCTTTTGTGGCGTTGAAACCAAGCGCCAGGGAGAACTTCTCGGGCTCAAACCGTACAAGAACATTCCCCAAATCGAAGAGGAGGAGTCTCGGCTTCGTCATCCACGCACCTCAACGGTGATGTCTTTCCCAATTTCGATGACGGCGTAGTATCCTTTGCCGGCAGGGCCGCAATTGACGATCTGTGACTTCCCGATCGCGTCGATTCCCCGGGCTTCATGAATGTGTCCACAGACGACGACATTCGGCTGGTGTTGTTCGACGAACGAGCGTACCGCAGTACTCCCGACGTGTTTGCCAAGCATGATCCTGTCGAGTTTCGTATTGCGCGGCGGGGCGTGCGGAACGAAAACCTTCCAGCGTGCGGAGGAAATATCCTTCCAACCCATCTCGGCACGACGTGCAATCTCTTCTTCCGCAATCTCATACGGCGTGCGCATCGGAGTATATGGAGAGGCCGAGACGCCGAAGATTCCCACGTCCCCGAGTAACCTTCCCTTGGCGTTGATTGAGACACCGAGGGCTTCGTGCTTCGCATCAAACTCGGGAGAGTCCATATTGCCAGCCACGGCAAAAACGGGCAATCCGCTGTTCTGAAACACTCGTATGGCCTTTTCCCCGTCCTCAGGCGCTCCGTACGTGGTCAGGTCCCCGCCGATGATGATCGCATCCGCGCCACGCTCGGCCTGGATAATCTGATCGACTCTTTCATACGCCCCGTGAATATCGGAGAATGCCAGAAGTTTCATTCGTGTTTTGCGTTTCAGCGGTTCTGTGGTTACTTTTCAGTCAAACAGACCTGCAAAGATAAAAAGAAAATATTTCCCCAACAAAATATTTCACGGAAACAACGAAGACAGGATGAAATTCCATGCCGACATTCATCGATGTGAGCCATCCCATTGAGCACGGGATGGTCACGTACAGAGGTCTTCCCGCTCCGATAATTACTGATTATCTATCGCGGATTGAATCCAGAGCCCGTTATGCTGAAGGTACTGAGTTTCAAATCGGGAAAATCGAAATGGTCGCGAATACCGGAACTTATATCGACTCACCGTTCCATCGATATGCAAACGGGAAGGATCTGTCCGACCTTCCAATGTCCAGCATTGCCAATCTCGAAGGCCTTGTCGTTCGGCAAACGAAGAGCGGTACCAGGGCCATTGATGCGGATGCGTTCAAAGGCCTGAAGGTGAAAAACAAAGCGGTGCTTCTTCACACGGGTTGGGACAAGCATTGGAGAACCAATCAGTACGCGGAGGGTCACCCGTATTTGACCCGGGAAGCCGCTCAATTCCTCATCGATCAAGAAGCCAGCCTTGTTGGCATCGACTCATTCAACATCGATGATGCTGCAGATGGAGAGCGGCCCGCACATACGCTCTTGCTGGGAGCGCAGATTCCCATTATTGAACATCTCTGCAATCTGGAAGCTTTGCCGGATAAGGGATTTGCATTCTTCGCCGTGCCGCCGAAAGTGAAAGGATTCGGCTCGTTTCCTGTGCGCGCTTTCGCCATCGTCAACGAAGAGCTTCGGCGGAGAAAGAATGCAAGGAAGAAAATCGTAAGGGAAAGAAGGAAACACAGATAGTCAAGGTTCGATTTTCTTCCAGCATGGGCTTGACAATTCCTGCGAACTTTTGTAGCTTGTCGGTGCAATGAAACTGAATTCACAGCAACGGCGAATGAGCAACAATTGGTGGTGGCTTTGGCGCGTCCCGGCGTCTCCACCACTTTGACATCATAAGTTTTTGAATCAAAGGTGGGAACGCCAACCGGAGTTCCCACCTTTTCTATTTCGTGCCGTTCCTAAGAATCGTGGGTGTCTCCGCCCACGATTTTTTTTGCTCAGTACATCACAATCATCATAGGAGGACTTACCATGAAACAACGCAGGATTCTACTCGAGGACCGTGAGCTACCGACTGCTTACTACAACATCCAGGCCGACTTGCCTCACCCACTCGACCCACCGCTTCATCCCGG
>Ga0335079_10004467_pt1 | contig 16112 bp, 19 predicted proteins | sample Lox_Sample_33_FD_206719 | JGI IMG/M metagenome (GOLD analysis project Ga0335079, IMG submission 206719) | Soil microbial communities from Loxahatchee National Wildlife Refuge, Florida, United States - Lox_Sample_3.3 | ecosystem: Environmental > Terrestrial > Soil > Wetlands | place: USA... | reverse complement strand
GGCTCTCGCTATTCATCGAGTGCTCCTTTTCGCCGGTGTTGACCTGCTCCCGGTTCTTGTACTGGTTGGACAGTTGGACTCTTTGGAAATCCTTATGTGAACAATACCGGATGTCAATACGCGACCCATCTTGACTGACAATCGCCTCTCGTATTCATTGCCCAATTGACGGTGTCCTCCAATTCAAGGTCTGAATTTGCTGCGTATTAAAGCTGAGCCGTTCTTGATTTTATCCAAGATTACCTTTTATTGCACTCCAGCCATGCAGAAGAATAACAAGACGGCGTAAGAATGTCAATTTTAAGGTCCGGCTCCAAACGTTGCAACTCAGCCAATCCGGGGGGTGTATTGCGTGTTCAATCAGTTCTTTATGGGCGTATTTGACGTATTCGATGCATTTTGAGAATGTAACCAGAATCACAGATTAAAGCATGAACACCTCATATACTTTACACAGTGTGAGCTTCGATTCCCTTGCGATTATTGACGGCATTCAGCAACTAACAAATCAAATTCTTTACAAAATGGCAAGAAAATTTCTCGCGGAGGCGCAGAGCTCGCAGAGAAAATAAAAAAATAATTCGCCATGAAAGACTTTCGGATTTTGGTTTTAAACTCTGCGTCCTCCGCGTGCTCCGCGAGAGACGCCTTTAGCTTCTGGTTTTGATCCGGTTTGTCCGGGTTAGGATATTCGAGAAACTTTCCGACAAAAGGAGAAATCCAAAAAAGGAGGTGAATGTATCTTGAAAAAATTAGTCGCACTCCTCACGGCAGCAGTGTTATCACTTGTCCTTGGTGTCGTGTATGCAGAAGACGAGACAAAGATGCCCTGGGATAATTTGCCAAAGGGAGCACCATCAACAAAAGAAAAGAAGCCGGTCAAAAATAAAGACACGCAAAAAAAAGTGGCAAAAATTGATAAAGATAAGAAGACGGGCAAGGACAGGAAAAAGAGGGCTGGAGAAACGGCAAAATAGGCTTCCTTCATTCGGCATTACGTCAGCAGATACTCTCAACGAGTGCAATTACACGACACAAGCAGGCCGCGCAGCATGGCCTGCTTTTTATATTTTAAACGGACATTTGGCCTATATATTTCCTCCAAATCCGCGGTCCCCAGGGTGTAAAAAGGGTGCGGCGACAGTCAGTTAAATCGGTTGTTCATAGCCGCTGGTTCAAAGTGTCGCCTTGACTACCCTTGCGTTATCGCTTATACTTGATTTTGTTGAAGCGTGGGTTGGCGAGCTATTCCTAGCTCATCTCGATAACAGTTGGATCAGGTTTATTCAAATATATAATCAAATATATAAGATGAAGGGAGAAAATGTATGATTAAGAAAGATGAGATGCCACTTTGTGAAGCGGCAAATTACTTTAAGGAAGAGATCCTTGAGATCATGCCGGATATTTCTGTAGACCAGCTCGCTGACATGGTGTCATTATATATTTACTATCAATATGGCATTACCAAGGAAGAAGCGAAGAGCGTTATTGAAAAAACCTGTATATGAGAGCTCAGATTGGTTAAACTCTCGGCTGTTCCAGCAAGGCATTTTTGCAGGACCTTTTCAAGGTAAAAGCCGGCAGCTGCGGCATGAAACATCGGAGCTACTCCTCGTCCGGCTTGTCTTTCTTTATCTTCCCTTCCAGTTGCCTGTATTTCCTGAAGCCGACAGAAAGCGTGGACGACTCCGAGATGGCTCCGGCAACAAGGATCGCATCCATCACTTCTTCCAGCGATGCCCCCTGTTCCCTGGCCCGGCGCATGTGCGCCTCGAGACAATGGTCGCACCGGAGAGCAGCTGCCGCTCCGATCGCGACCAGCTCCGTAGTCTTCCTGTCCAGGGTCGACGGCTCCTTATAGATGGCCATGCCCTTGAGGATAAAGGGATTGAAGTTCCTCGGGCGTTCCTTCAGCACCTTCAATAGAAATCCGACGTCCCCGTTCTGATCCATGTGAAGTTCTGTGAGAGCTTCGGTCAATTCGGCCTTTCCCAGCAACGCTTTGGCCTCACGTATCAGGGCAGGCTTGCCTTTGTCTTTTTTAACGTTGATCTTCTTGCTCCGCACTCCGAACTCCTAACCCGGACAAGCCGGAACCAAAATCTTTAAACCGCCAAGGCGCAGCCTGCCCGACTGCCTTACAGCGCCTCCGCCTTAGCCGCGCTGTGCACTGCCGCGACGTGCGCCTTCGCAAGCTCGTCCTCTGATATATCGAACCGCTGCCCGGCCAGGGTTTCGACCTCGCGGACGAGGGACAGCGCGTCCATCCGGTGTTCTTTCAGGAGATACTGCTTGCTCGCGCCGTGGCTGAAGGTGTCGCGAAGCCCGATCCGCACAAGCTTCTTTGCCAGCCCCGCTTCCGCCATCTTCTCGGCAATGACGCTCCCCAAACCGCCGATGATTGTGTGGTTCTCCATGGTGACGACGCCGAAACGGGACTGCGCGATCGCGTCGATGACAGCCTGATCGTTGAACGGCTTCAGGGTCGAGATGTGCCGGTGCTGGACCGAGAGTCCCCGTTGGTTCAGCGCCTGCACGCCGCGCATCGCCTCTTCGGTCATGATGCCGCTGGACAGCACGACGAGATCCTTCCCCCCGCACAACACGCGCGATCGTCCAAGCTCGAAGGGCTTCTGGAACAGGCGCGGGATCTCTCCCCGGAGCATGCGCACATACACGGGACCCCTGATCCCCTGCATCGCGTCGAGGATCGTCTCCACCTCGGTCGCGTCCCCGCACTCGAGAACGGTCATGTTCGGGAGCGAGCGCATGAGCGTGATGTCCTCGATCGCCTGGTGGGTCGCTCCTCCCGGCGTGGTGATGCCGGGCAGGAACCCGATCATGCGGACGGGCAGATTGGGATAGGCCACGGACATGGCGATCTGGTCGTAGGCCCGGCGGTAGATGAAGACGGCGAAAGTGTGCACGAAAGGGATGAAGCCTTCCCGCGCGAGGCCTGCGGCAAAGCTCAGCATGTTCTGCTCGGCGATGCCCATGGACAGGAAACGGTCGGGATAGGCTTCCCGGAAGAGGTCGATCTCGGTGGAGCTGGTCAGGTCAGCGGAAAGCACGAGCACCTTGGGCTTGTCCGCCGCCCATTTCACGAGATTTTTCGCGTGCACCCTGGTCACGATCTCGGGGCCAATTCGGGCCTTTTCTCCGGATGTTGCCTTCTTCGGGGGGAGAACGATCTCCTTCCCGGACAACTCCGCCAGGGCTTCGGCATACCGCGCTTTTTCCTCTTCGCTCGTAAACCGCACATAGTGCATCTTCGGCGCGCGCGACTTGAGAATGTCCAGGCACCGAGCGGCATCGGTGTCGCAGACCACCACGGTGGGGCGGCCGTCCGGCTTCAGGCCGCCGGCCTCCGCGAGGCGTTTCACGTCGTGGCCGTTCACGCGGAAGACCCGGCAGCCGAAGGCCTCGAGACGCTTGTCCAGGGGCTCGATGTCCATGACGTTGCACATCTTGCCGTCGCACTGGAAGCCGTTCACGTCCACGTAGATGATCACGTTGTCGAGCATATGAAAGGACATGGCCTGGATCGCCTCCCAGGTCTGGCCGATCTGGAACTCGCCGTCGGACATGAAGAGGAACACCCGGCCCTTCTCCCCGTTCCTCCTGCGCGCCATGGCCGTGCCCGCCGCCTGGCTGATCCCCTGGCCGAGCGAGCCGGTCATGGATTCCATGCCCGGTGAATGTTCCGCGCCGATCATCTCGACGCTGCTCCCGTCCCTGTTGAACTGGAGCAGGCCCTCCTCGGCCATGCGGCCGGTTTCGATCAGAGTGGCGTAGAGCACCAGGGCATACTGCGCGGGCGAGAGAAAGAACCGGTCGTTGTCCCTGCCCGGCCCGTTGAATGAGGCACCGGTGAAGTACCCCGGGTTGTCCGGGCCCGGCACTCCGGGGAACGGCTTCGGCATGAGAGGGGCGTCAATGCGGCCAAGGTTCATGACCTTCCCATAGAGCGTCGCGAAGATCTCCGCCGACGAGCAGGCCTGGCTCAGGTACCCGCCGTTGCTTCTTATCGTGTGCTCCAGCACGCGCCGGCGTATGCCGGCGGCGATGCGTTTGATCTCATCCTGCCAGGTTGAGGCGCTAACTTTTTTGTCCGTAGCTTTCATAGCAGCCCTTCCATCTTCTCTCAAGAATGAAACGATTTTACCACAGAGGACACGGAGAAATACTCCCCTTGGAAAAGAACGGATACTCCCTCTGTGTACTCTGTGGTATAGGACTAGTCTTTAATGGCGTTGATTATCACGCACGGATAAATGTTAGTCAAGGCGAAATTATTGCGGGGAGCGGTCATCAGCGGGAAAATCCTACCGCGGCACCGTACAGGAGGCAGCGCCCTTTTGACGCCGTACTATTGTCTGAAGGGACTCTCTTCTTCGCGGAGACAACCCGAGGTCGTCCAGCTCCTTCATAAGATCTTCATAGGAGCCCTCGCCGCCGAGATATCCGTTCAGGCGGGCCGCGGCGGTGGACGCGACCAGGTCTCGAACGTCCGGATAGGCTCTCCGGAGCTCCTCCAGGAATTCCGGGTGCAGCCGCAAAGAGTGCTTCTGGTGGTAGTCCTCGGCAGCGAAGAAATCCCTGAACGGGACGATCTCCGTCCGGACCGGGCGGCCGATCTGTGCAGCAACCTCTTCTCTGGTCTCCTCGGCCAGCATCTTCTGCTCCCCGTCGTGATAAAAGAGGATCGCCGCGTATTGCCGCGACCAGGCCTGGCTGGCAGGGTCATGGCCCTTCCAGAAGATATCGAGCAGTTCGCGGTACGTGATGACAGCAGGGTCGTAATCGATCTGGACTGTTTCTGCATGGCCGCCGAGATCGTGATAAGTAGGATTCCTGCCGGTCCCCCCGGCATACCCGACGCGGGTACGGATCACTCCGGGCAGACTCCCGAACCGGGAGTCAGGGCCCCAGAATCACCCCATGGCAAACGTGGCAGTCCGGGTCGCGGAAGGTACGCGTGAATCGATGGGAGGCTTCGGTCCCGGTTTTTGCGCGAAGCTGAATGCTGAATCCATGGCAGATCCCCCTTTTGATGCAGTCAGCGAGTACAGGCCCAGTGCCGTGATACTAAAAAGCGCCGACACGACGGCTATGGTCTTCCAAGGCATGGACCGTTTTTCCTTATTGTGGATTCTTTGCATAATATAACCCGGGAACAAGAACGTCCGCCAGTCCTTTCAATGACACCGGGACAAAAAAACGGGGCCTCCGGGGCCCCGATGATAGATTCGCAATACCTGAATGGAACGCAGGGACTTATGCCTGGCCCGATGAGCCGAGCACCTCATTGTTCTTGTGAATGATCATTTTGATCAGCTCGTCCCGGGCGGGGCCGAGGTACTTCCGGGGGTCGAACTCAGCCGGTTTTTCGGCCATGGTCTTCCGGATCATTGCGGTCATGGCAAGCCGGCCGTCGCTGTCGATGTTCACCTTGCAGACCGCGCTTCGCGCCGCCTTGCGGAGCTGGTCCTCGGGGATGCCGACGGCGTCCTTGAGCTTGCCGCCGTTCGAGTTGATGATCTGCACATATTCGGGGATGACCGACGACGCGCCGTGCAGCACGATCGGGAAGCCGGGAATGCGCTTCTCGATCTCGTCGAGGATGTCGAACCGGAGCGCCGGAGGGACGAGCACGCCGCGGCTGTCACGGGTGCACTGCTCGGGCTTGAACTTCATGGCACCGTGAGAGGTGCCGATGGAGATGGCGAGGGAGTCCACGCCGGTCTTCTTCACGAAATCTTCAACCTGCTCGGGTTTCGTGTAGGTCGACTTGTCGGCCACCACCGCGTCCTCGATCCCGGCGAGTACGCCGAGCTCGCCCTCCACCGTGACATCGTACTGGCGGGCGTACTCCACCACCTGCTTGGTCACTTTCACGTTGTCTTCATAGGAGTGGTGCGAGCCGTCGATCATGACCGAGGAGAAGCCGGAGTCGATGCAGGACTTGCAGAGCTCGAAGGTGTCGCCGTGGTCCAGGTGCAGGCTGAACTTAACCGGCGAATTTGCGTCCTTGATCATGGCGACGGCGCCCATCGCAAGGAACCGCAGGAGGGTCTGGTTCGCGTACTTCCGCGCGCCGCTCGAAACCTGGAGGATGAACGGCGACTTCGACTCCACGCATCCCAGGACGATCGCCTGCAGCTGCTCCATGTTGTTGAAGTTGTACGCCGGGATCGCGTACTTGCCCGCCATGGCCTTCTTGAACATCTCACGGGTGTTGACCAGGCCGATGTCCTTCCATGAAACCTTCTCCATTGTGCCTCCTCCTGTGCAGTGGTTTATTCAATCGCGCGCGAAACTGACACGTCACGTCCGGATTTTATCACGAGTTCCGGGGGAACTGCAAGGGGCAACGGGCCCGGCGCAGGACAAAGAGTCTCTCACGCTTGCAACTCTTACATCAGCCTTGCCCCGCACTTCTTGCAGCTCTGCGTGAAGATATCATTGCCGAGATATTTTTTGCAGGAGGGGCATATCCAGTTCCAGGCGCTGAAGTTGATGAAGGACAGGATAACCAGGATCTGGGCGATGGTGATCGTCCCTTTCGAGAACTGCCCGAAGAGGTCCGGCCGCTTCCAGGCCGCGGCAAGAAGAAACATGAGGGCCGGCGCCAGCACGATGGCGAGGATCTGCCGGTTCTTGATCGAAGAAAATCGCCGCTTGATCTGATCGTCATCCTGTTTCCGCATTTCCCGTTCCTCTCCTGTCGGGCTGTATTCGTTTTTTTTCGCCGTTCTCTGCTGCTTATTTGAAAACCGATTACCTGTGTTAATCTGTGATTATGAAGGTCAATTCCCGCAGCACTTCTTGAACTTCTTGCCGCTTCCGCACGTACAGGGATCGTTGCGGCCGGTCTTGGGCAAAGCTCGGGAGACCGGTTTCGGCATCGTCTTCCCGGTCGTGAAGTACCAGACCCCCTCCTCCTTCTTGAAGGATGAGAGCTCGTGGTGCTCCTGCCTGAGCCCGTTTTCCGTGTAGGACACCGTGAACTCCACCTGGCCCTCTGCGTCATCCGGTCCGCCGCTGATCGTCTTCAGGATCGTGATCCCGTGCCACCGGGCCCGTTCAGCCCAGGCGCGGCTGCTCTTTTCGTCATAGTCGGACCGGTGATCGCGGTGCAGGGATGTGAGAATATAGGGTATCTCTTGCTTGACGTAGGCGCTGTACCGCGAGCGCATGAGCTGCTCGGCTGTCGCCGCCCGTTGCTCGCCCGAGATAAGGGGGCCGCAGCAGGAGCCGTAATCAACGTTTGAACCGCAGGGGCAAGGATCCATTTCAGAGAACTCCTCTTGTAGGGATTAATGTAGCCCCCACCGGCAGGAGCCGGGGGATTGCAAGTCGCGGGATTCATGGAGCACGGAACGGCGTGATTATCACGCAAGTCCCCTTTTGAGTCAAGCCGATTTTTTCCGCCCCTTCCCCGGGCATGGTATTGGTTTAGTCGGGCCAGGGTCCTGACAACATCCGGGAGGACACACCGGTGAAGATGCTACGACATTATTATCACATTTCGCCCGTCCCTTTACGCATAGCCTGCGGAGGAAGGATGATTTATAATATACTTAATCAAGGACCAGAACCGCTCTTCGCTTATTTTCCCGTGAGAATGAGGGAAAGTATCCGACTCTCATCCTTCGCGGCGAAAAGGAAGGCGGATCGTAAATGCGGCATGAACGGGAGAAAAACCAATGAGAAGACCAAATAGCATAGTGCGCGTGACGTTCACGCTGTTCCTTGCAGTGCTGTTGCAGTCATGCGCCTCAGGCCTGCATCTGTTGAGCACGCCGGCCGATCCAGCGGACATCGGCGGAACATACACACTTCTGCTGTACGGGTGCCACTATCCCAATGATGTGAAGGATGTAGCCCTTCTCGTCGATGAGGGAAGCAAGTATCCGCTCGAGATCTACGATATCGACACTTCCTATAAGGTAAAAAAGGGCGTGCCCGCGAAGCAGGCGCTCAGTGAGGCCGAGTCATTTATCAGGTGCAGCACACACCGCGTCATAGGAACGCAAATACGGCGGATCCCCGATGGCAGCGGCGGTACCATCGGCTTCGAGGTGAGGCCTTTGTATTTTCCGCTCGACTTCGGTTTTCCTGATATCATGCTGATCACCTATACCCTGAAAGACGGAACCGTGAGATCATATATCAGGCTCGATCCCAACGTGGAGAGTGCAATAGAATCCTCGGGGTCCAATGAAAGCAGTTCGAGGAATTAGCGGGGACGTGGGGAGGCGACCCATCGTCGCATGACCGATCTCCTGCCGGGCCTGGGGGAATAAGCGGACGGGGCGGCATTCATCCCCGCGGCTTCTGCACGGTCCCTTCGATCTCGGCCATGTCTTTTTCGGACAAATGCAGGCCGGCGGCGCGCATCACGCCCTCTGCCTGTTTCGCGCTGCGCGCGCCAACGATCGCGGCCGTGACCGCCGGATGTCTGAGCGTCCAGGCTATGGCTACCTCTCCGGGCGTCCGGCCGTGGCGCTTGCCAACGGCCCGGAGCCGCTCGACGAGCTCCAGGTTCCGGGACAGCCGGGGCTCGTTGAATTCAGGATGACTCCTCCTCCAATCGTCAACAGGAAGCTGCGCGGCGCGCTCCCGGGTCATGGCGCCGGTCAGGAGTCCCGAGGACATCGGCGCGTACACGATGACACCGATTCCCTGCTCACGGCAGAACGGAAGGATGTCCGCCTCAATAGCGCGGCGGACGAGTGAATAGGGCGGCTGGAGCGAGGTGACCGGCGCGATTGTCTGCGCGCGCTTCAGTTGTTCGACATCGAAGTTCGAGACGCCGATCCACCGGACCTTGCCCTCAAGCTGAAGCGCGGCCAGGGTCGACCAGCCCTGCTCCAGTTCCGGTCCGTTGTTCTCGGGCGGCCAGTGGATCTGATACAGATCGATGGCTTCCATCCGGAGTCTCCGCAGGCTGTCCTCGCACTCCTGCCGGATCGATGCGGCCGCGAGCGACCCGGACACCCGCCCCTGCGCGTTCCAGCGCAGTCCGCATTTCGTGAACACAGAGGGCCGCGCCCCTTTCCATTCCGTCATAGCCCTTGCCACGATCTCTTCCGAGTGGCCGAGGCCGTAGACCGCTGCCGTGTCGATCCAGCTCACACCCAGCTCCAGGGCGCGCAGGATGGCTTTGACCGAGTCCTCGTCGTCCTGGGGGCCCCATCCAAACTGCCACCCCGCACCGCCGATGGCCCATGCCCCGTAGCCTATCTGCGTTATCATGAGGTCGGAATTGCCGAGTTTTCGTTTCTGCATGGAAAGCACCTCTTGCACGATGATACGAATTGGGGGTGATGATCGCTGCGTGAGCAGCCCTGGTCTTTTTTTATTGTAGCAGGTATTCCCCGTGGGGAGCTTCCGAATAGCCGGGGTGATACATAAGTCGTCGTCTCTTTCCTCATCTGAGACGTCTATGACACCAGTTTTGCATTGATTCTTGCCATTCCACTATGCTATAGTTTCCGATGCTTAAGGAGCCGGGGTTCCAGGATTTCAATACTCTGTGCTCTAATCCCAGAACCGTCCATCAGCGGTCCGGGACATGAACGAGGTCAACATGCCCTACAACGCGTGGTTTCAATGCATCAATGAGAAGTGCAATGAACAATATCCTCTCAACAAGGTCATCTACCGCTGCAGCCACTGCGAGTCGCTGCTGGAGGTGAAGCACGACATGCAGGCCCTGGCCCACCGCGGCGCCAAAGCCTGGATGAAGCTGTTCGAGGACCGCTACAAGTCGACCCAGTGGCCCTACGGGTCCGGCGTCTGGGGCAAGAAGGAATGGATCCTGCCGAAGATCCATGATGAGAACGTGGTGTCGCTCTACGAGGGCGCCACGAACCTGTTCTGGGCCGAGCGCTTCGGCAAGATGGTAGGCCTGGACAACCTCTGGCTCAAGCTCTGCGGCAATTCCCACAGCGGCTCCTTCAAGGACCTGGGCATGACCGTGCTCGTGTCGCAGGTGAAGCAGATGATCAGCGAAGGCGCGCCGATCCAGGCGGTTGCCTGCGCATCGACCGGTGACACGTCCGCGGCGCTGGCCACCTACTGCGCGGCGGCCGGCATCCAGTCCATCGTGCTCCTTCCGCGGGGCAAGATCTCGATCGCCCAGCTCGTCCAACCCATTGCCAACGGCGCGCTGGTGCTTTCCCTCGATACCGATTTCGACGGCTGCATGCGCGTGGTCCAGGAGATCACCAAGGACGAGACCATCTACCTGGCAAACTCGATGAACTCGCTCCGGATCGAGGGCCAGAAGACCGTGGGCATCGAGATCGTCCAGCAGTTCGACTGGGACGTGCCGGACGTGATCATCATCCCCGGCGGCAACCTGGGGAACGTCTCCGCCCTCGGCTCCGGGCTCCTGATGATGCGGGACCTCGGCGTGATCACGAAGCTGCCGCGCATCGTCGTGGCCCAGGCGGAGCGGGCGAACCCGCTCTACCGCTCGTACCTGAAGAACTTCGCGAGCTTCGAGCCGATGCAGGCCCAGAAGACCCTTGCCAGCGCCATCCAGATCGGGAACCCCGTCAGCATCGAGAAGGCTATCCGGACGCTCAAGCAGTTCGACGGCATCGTGATGGACGCAACGGAGCAGGAGCTTGCCGACGCGGCCGCCATGGGCGACCGCACGGGCATGTTCAACTGCCCCCATACCGGTGTGGCCCTCGCCGCCATGCTCAAGCTCCTCAAGGCCGGAAAGATCGACCGGGCCGAGAAGGTCGTCGTCATATCAACGGCCCACGGGCTCAAGTTCACCGATTTCAAGGTCCAGTACCACGAGGAAAAGCTCGACTTCCCCTGCACCTATGCCAATAAACCGATCGAGCTGCCGCCGACCGTATCGGCAGTGAAGGAAGCGCTGCAGCACGCGCTCAAGAAGAGGAGAGAACAGCATGTCTAAGAAACCGTCAGACCCGAAGAGGTGGAAGCCGGCAACCCTGGGCATCCACGGTCTGGACCGCGTCGCCCACGCGCACTACGCGGTGTCCACGCCGATCGCGCACACGTCGAACTACTATTTCAACAACACCCAGGAAGTCTACGACTTCATGAAGGCCAAGAGCGAGGGAAGGGTGATCCGCGAGCACGAGTATGGCCGCTACGGCAACCCGACGCAGACCGAGTGCGAGCGCAAACTGGCCGCCGTCGAGGGCGCCGAGCGGGCGGTGCTGTTCGCCTCCGGGATGGCCGCTGTGATCCTGACCATCATGACCTTCATGCGGCGCGACGGCCATATCATCTTCACGAGCGACTGCTACCGCCAGACGCGCGACTTCGCCGCAAACCTGCTGGCCGAGTTCGGCATCCAGGTCTCCATGGCGGACCCGACGGCCGAGGCCATCGAGAGGGCCATCAGGCCGAACACGAACATCATCTTCACGGAGTCACCGACCAATCCCTACCTCCGGTGCCTGGACCTCAATGCGGTGGTGAAGGTCGCGAAGAAGCACAAGGTCATGACCATCATCGACGCCACGCTCGCCACGGCCTACAACATCAAGCCCCTGGATATGGGCGTGGACGTTGTGATCCACTCAGCCACCAAGTACCTGGGCGGCCACAACGACCTCCTGGCCGGCGTGGCCCTTGGCTCGGACAAACTCATGAACGACGCCTACCGCATGCAGCGCATGATCGGCGCCACGCCCGGACCGCTCACCTGCTTCCTGCTGGAGCGCGGCCTCAAGACCTTCGGACTCAGGATGAAGCACCATAACGAGGCGGGGCTCGCCGTCGCGCGCATGCTCGAGGCGCACCCCAAGATCGAAAAGGTATGGTACCCGGGCCTGGAATCCCACCCGGACCACAGGATCGCGAAGGAGCAGATGAAGGGCTACGGCAGCGTGGTCACCTTCCTCCTGAGGGGCGACGACGCCAAGACCCGGAAGTTCATCGACGCCCTTGAGCTCTTCCTGATCACACCGAGCCTGGGCGGCAGCGAGAGCCTGGTCACCCAGATGTGGATGATGTCCTTCTTCGACTATCCCGAGGACTATCGGAAGAAGATCGGCATGGAAGACAACTTGGTCCGGCTGGCGCTGGGGCTGGAGGATGTGGACGATCTGATCGCCGATCTGAAACAGGCGCTCGAGAAAATCTGATCAACAAACGCCGGGAGAGAGGAAAACCCTTGCCGGCGATCGGAGGATGATCCAGGAACGTACGAAGGGCCTGCTCCCCGCACCAGGGGGGGACGCGGGCCTTTTCTTTTCAACCATGCACGCGGGCCCGGCCGGCGCTAGAGGTTCCCTGTACTGATGTCCGGGATGGCAGCACTCGTGAAATAGATGACAGCCGAATTACTTCTTTCCCTCCCGCCGTCCTTGTCGCAGGACCCGGCGGTGCCGGGCATGTCTCTCCGAACGGGACCGGGATCGCAGCAGCTGCGCCCCGCATACAAGCGCGTTTCATGCCCTTTGCGTTACGATGCGACCTTAACCACGATCTTCCGTACGGCAGAACTGGCATCGGCTGCCAGCCTCGGCGCGTGGCCGTCCTCGGGCCAGAACACGGCCGCTTGTCCCGCTGTGACCAGGACAGGGCTCCATTCCCCCTGTGGCACGGTGCCGAAGGCGATGTCCTTCTCCGCTTCATAGGGGGCCGTGACCGCGATTCGCTCCGCGGGAGTCCAGCCGATGATCTCCCGCCCCGATACGACGAACTGGACGTCGATATATTTTTTATGGTATTCGAATTGAGGGGCATCCGTCCTGGCCGTCTCATAGCGCTGTACAATGGCAAAAACCCTCTCTCCGTCGATGTCAACCCTGCCGTCGGGAAGACCCTGCAGGTCCCGCCGGAGCAGAAAGTCGATTGCCTGTTTCAGGAGAGGCGTCATCGCTACCTGAGACCCGAGGTGTTTGAGGTCGGCAACGATCATACTGTCGTCACACAGATCATTTTTTCTTCTGTTTCTTCCCGCCGGAATGCAGGAGCATCCCGAGATACTTGTTGATAGGATTCGACCTGTCCAGGAACGTGAGCACGGGGTTTTTCCTTATCCCCTGCGCCCTCACTTCCTTCAAGAGATCAGCATTCCGGTTATCATACTTGAGCCCGTTGCGGAACGCATCGATCCCTTCTTTTTTCCTGCCCGCCGCGACATATGCCCTCCCGAGATTCAAATACGCCACATGATAGTGAATCTCTTCGCCGGACAGGTCCTGCTTCTTCATGATGGTCATGGCTTTCAGGCATGTTTCGATGCCGATCCGGTACCGTCTATCCACGGAGGCCTGAAGATAGCCGTAGTAGGAGAGGAGATAAGGGTCATCAGGGTAATTCAGGACCGCCTCCTGCAGCAGAACATATGCCGCCTTGTGCTTGTCCTTTTTGAGACGGGCCCTGGCTTCGTGCAGATATTCCGCGGCGGTTATGCTCCTGAATTGTGCGGCCGGCACCAGTGCGCCTGACTGCTCGACCTGTTTCGGTTCATTGTCCTTGTTCATGCACCAATTGTATCACAAGCCTTCGCAGAAACAAACCGGAGACGAAAGCTCCCTGCCGGGACGAAAGAATCCTGATCAGCAATATATATTTTAACGCGAGAATACGCCGACCTGTTCCCCTGCGACGTTGCAGCGCATGCGGTCCCGGGGTATACTTGAACTGTGCCTTGTTGTATCGTGCCGCGAACACAGACGAATCCCTTGGAAAGCCCAGCAGGAGGAACTCATGAGCAAAATCACCCTTCCCAAAAACACATTCTGTCTGCCCTGGACTCAAACGCTCCTCGGCGCGCACGTGCAGGGCAAGGTAAATTTCATGGCCCTTGACTGGCTGACCCGTGTCAATTTCGAACCAGCCATGCTCGGCATCTGCGTGGGCAAGGGACATGCGACAAACCAGGCCATACGGGAGACGGGCGAGTTCAGCGTGAATGTGCCTACCGTGGACATGATCCAGGTCACCGATTACTGCGGGATAGTATCGGCCATGCGTGAAGACAAGTCGGGCCTGTTCGAAGTATACTACGGAGAGCTCAAAGCGGCCCCATTGATCAAGGCCTGTCCGGTCAGCATCGAATGCCGGGTGGTGCAGACCGTCGAGCTCCCCTCCAACGCGTTCTTTATCGGAGAGATCGTGACCATCTTTTCCGAGGAGCGCTATCTGTCCGAGGGCAAACCGGATGTGAAGAAGATGCACCCCTTCCTTCTCACCATGCCCGACAACCGCTTCTGGTCCGTGGGAGAGCATGTAGGAAATGCCTGGAAGGACGGCGCAGCTTACCGGGACCGGCTCCGAAAACAGTGATATAACGCGTCGACCGTACCCGGCGACCGACCCGCGTGAGAGGATTGAGCCGGCGCCGGCGAGGTCGACCGGAGATGTTGACGCTATCCAAAGACGCAGCTGCGGCTCAATCCGAGCGATGCTCTTCGCATGTGCGGCAGGGCATTTCCGGACCGCCTGTCTTGCTTGCGCCGCTATCCGATCCCTGCGTGCTCAGCCCCTCTTCGTGCTCTGATATCTCAGCACGGCAGCAACGATCGCACGAGGCCTGCCTTGCCCCCGCTCCTCACGTTGATTCCACGGTCCGCGGTGGAACCTTAAACCAGACACAAAGCAGGACGGATTGAACAGGATGAAGAATCGTGATGATTCATGACGCAATCAGGGTGAATCAGCGCAACCGGCGTGTCTAATAACTTTTGAAATTGATGAGATTGTCGACCCATTGGGAGATGTCCGTTTTGTTTTTTGGCGGTCCGTCGACGCGGATGAGTTCGACGCCGTTCCGAAAGACAAGGATGGTCGGCGTTTTCGTGATCTTGAAGCGCTGGGGCAGGTATTCGTCCGTATCGACATCCACCTTCATGACCTTCAGCTTTCCCGCACGGTCGCGTGCCAGGTCATTGATGACGGGTTCGATGATCTTGCAGTGGATGCACATGGCGGCCGTGAACACGACGAGCACGGTCTCGGGCCAGTGGGCAATTGCACGGTCGAAGCTCTCTGCCTTTGCCCAGACAGGCTCCCGCGGAATGTCGAGGCCTTTCTTGCAGTTCCCGCAAAGCGGCCTGTTCGCTAACCTCGTAAGGGGAACGCGGTTCATGACCAGGCAGGCATTGCATCGGATCAGAGCGGCATCACTGGACATGATCAAAGAGCTCCGGGATGGACTGACAGGCAGCTGCACCAGTATAATCGGATTCGGGCACGGGAGTCAAGTGCAAGGCAATCGGACTCTCGTCCTGCTTCAATCACTGTTCTTCGTTTTGTGAATGTCTTCATACCTTCCTGGAATGAGCTGAAAATGCTCATATCATTCTTAACGGAGGTCGTCCAGAAAGACTGGCTCTGGGGCTGGGGCGGGTCGCTTGCGTAGATGCTGGGTATGCAATCGTTTCTCTCTCGTATTTTTTTATCTTAACATATTTTCAATGAGTTAACGATGTTAACCAATTTATTAAGTGCAGTCTTGATTAAATTGACATTATAATAAAAAAGTATTATAATTTAACCATTACGAAGGCAGATGCAGGAGGAGGCAATGCAATGATTGAAGGATCGCAAGAACTGACCGCTCGAATGAGCACGGAAAAATTGCCAATCGGTGTTCTCCTGTTGGCAAATAACAGCATCCTGCTCCAGGACCTTGAATTTGCCCTGGAGCACCAGAAGTTCAGCAGGCAGTTGTTGGGAGAGATCCTCGTGAACATGGGAGCTGCGGAGAAGGAAGATATCGACAGGGCATTGACTCTGCAGAAGAACGGGTCCGACTGACCCAGCGTACAACGAACACTGACCTGGAGGTACGGCAAGCTGCCGTACCTCTTTTTTATTGTCCCCGCCTTTTTGTGCGCCTCGTTGGTAAAGCATTCCAGGGGTCGTCGGGCCAAGGGTGCTTCGGATAGCGGCCCTTGAGTTCCTTCTTCACCAGCGGGTACCCCAAGTTCCAGAATCCCCTCAGGTCGGTGGTTACCTGCACCGGCCTCCTCGCAGGCGACAGCAGATGCAGAAGCACCTTCACCCTGCCCTCCGCGACCCTCGGCGTGTCGGCAAGTCCGAACAGCTCCTGCAGTTTCACGGCCAGCACCGGCTGTTCGCCCGATGCATAGTCGATC
>Ga0335079_10004463_pt1 | contig 16116 bp, 13 predicted proteins | sample Lox_Sample_33_FD_206719 | JGI IMG/M metagenome (GOLD analysis project Ga0335079, IMG submission 206719) | Soil microbial communities from Loxahatchee National Wildlife Refuge, Florida, United States - Lox_Sample_3.3 | ecosystem: Environmental > Terrestrial > Soil > Wetlands | place: USA... | reverse complement strand
TTGAGCGATGCAGCCCTTCCGGTGATGATTCTGGTTCTTGGAATGCAACTGGAGCGGGCGGCGTGGCCGGCGCGTCCGGGGTTGGTGATGCTGGCAGTAGGGATTTCGCTGATGCTCGCGCCGTTTGTGGCTCTGGGCCTGGCGTCGGTATTCGGAATCACGGGCGCCGCGCGGCAGGCGGCGGTAATCCTGTCGTCGATGCCAGTTGCGGTGGTGACGACAATTCTGGCGCTGGAATTCGAGTTATCGCCGGATTTCGTGACCAGTGCGGTGTTTGTTTCGACCGTGGCGAGTCCGCTGACCCTGGCGCCGTTAATTGCGTATCTGAGCTAGAGCGCGGGGCGAGGGTTAGCTAGAGAACCAGACCGTGCCTGCCGATATGAAAGTCAAGGAGTATCGGCGATGTCGATTGGTGCCGTGGCTGGGGTAGACCCGATCTACGGGTCACATCAAGCCAACGACCAGCGGAATCCGAAGAGGAGACCGAAGCCGTCCCCAGCGGTAACCGACAGCGTACAACTCAGCCCGGACGCCCTTGCCTATTTGAGTAGCGCCGACGACGAGGCCGAAGGGGACGGGCACGAGATGCCCTCGGATCGATAGCTCTTCCAAACCGGAGCGGCGGGGGTCGAAATCCAGACGAAATTCTCCTAAAATGGAAGTCGTGGAACCGATCCAGTGGACCGACGATGATTTCGTGTTCGTGCCGCAGCTCGATGCGGATCATCAGAAGCTGTTTCAGGACGCGGAAGGGATGCGGCTGGCACTCTCGCGGGGAATGTCTGCGGGACAGGTGGGGCTGCACATGTGGCGGCTGACGCGAAGCTTCGCGGCGCACGCCGCCTCCGAAGAGCGGTTGATGCGCAGTTCGCGATATCCGGCTTTTCATTGGCATGAGCGGCAGCATGGCGCGGGACGCACGAAGCTGGCGAAGCTCATGGAAGTGGTGCATCGCAGGGACGAGCGGCTGGCCCGTGAAGGGCTGGAGGAGTTCGCGCACTGGATGCAGGACCATGTCAACCTGGCGGATCGGATGTTCGCGGCGCATCTGCGGAATGATTTAAGGCAGCGGATGGCGTCGTAACACGCGGCACGCAAGTCGGAGACCTTCGCCACCTCATTCTGCCAGCGAGGAGGGATTGGCGACAGTAGAGAGATCGCCGAGCGGCTCACCCAAATACTTCTGACGGAGCAGGCGGCGGACGATTTTGCCGCTTTGGGTTTTGGGGAGTTCGGGGACCACGAGAATCTCGCGCGGGCGGAAGGCGGAGCCGAGCACCTCGACGACAGTCCGGCGTATGGCGGCGGAGTCGAGGGCCGCGCCTGGCTTTGCGACGGCGTAGCCGACAATCGCCTCGCCTTTCAACTTGTCCGGCACGCCGATTACGGCGGCTTCGGCCACTCCCGGGTGCTGCATCATAGCCTCTTCGATTTCGGCGGGTCCGATCTTGCGGCCCGCCACATTCATCGATTCATCGGCGCGGCCGTGCAGGAACCAGTGGCCGTCTTCATCGACGCTGGCCCAATCGCCGTGATACCACATGCCCGGAAAACGGGACCAATAGGTTTCGAGGTAGCGCTCGGGGTCATTCCACAGGCCGCGGGTCATGGAGGGGGCGGGTTTCGTGCAGACCAGATAGCCTTTGCGTTGGCGGACGGGGGCGCCGGTATCGTCAACCACTTCGGTAGCCATGCCGGGCGCGGGCCCACCTAACGAGCAGGGCTTGAGCGGCTGGATAGGCAGCGGGAACAGAAAGCTGCCGATGATTTCGGTGCCCCCGGAAATGTTAATGATAGGGCAGCGGCGGCGGCCCACGCGCTCGAAATACCAGAGCCAGGAGGCTTCGTCCCAGGGCTCTCCGGTGGAGCCGAGCAGGCGGAGCGATTCCATGGGCGGCAGAGCGCCGGAGTGTTTGCTGAGCATGCGGATGGCGGTGGGAGAGATGCCAAAGGTGGTGATGCGCTGGCGGTCGAGCATTTCCCAGAGGCGCATCGGGCCGGGGAAATCGGGCGCGCCGTCGTACATGAAAATGGTGCCGCCGAAAAGGTGGTTGCCGAGGATCGTCCAGGGGCCCATCATCCAGCCGATGTCGGACAACCAGAAGAAGCGGTCGTTGTCGCGGTGATCGAAGCCGAGCCAGATTTCCTTGCCGACCTGCGCCAGGGTTCCGGCGTGGGTATGGACGGCGCCTTTCGGACGGCCGGTCGTGCCAGAGGTGTAGAGAATGAGGGCGCGGGCTTCGGATTCGAGCGCAGAGGTGGCGGCTTCAGCAGAGTGAGGCGCGATGAAATCATTCCAATGCCGGATTCCGGGCCGGGAGACGGTTTCGGAGCGGAGGACGACGGTGCGCTCCGGAAGTTCCAAAATTTTTTCGAGAAGCGGTAGGCGCTTGCCGCGGCGCTCGAGATGACCGGCGGTGAACAGCACACGGGCGCCGGAATCTTCCAGGCGGGTGGCGATGGCGCCGGAGCCGAAGCCGGCAAATATGGGAACTACGACGGCGCCTAGCTTGAAGCAGCCATAGAGAATGGAGAGAAGCTCGGGGACCATGGGAAGGCATAAGGCGACGCGGTCGCCTTCGTGGACGCCCGAGGCGCGCAGGGCGTTGGCGACGAGGTTGGCTTCGGCCTGCAATTCCGTGAAGGTCAGGATACGGCGGCTTCCGTCCTCGGCTTCCCAGAGGCAGGCGACGCGATCCGTGGCAGCCCAGCGATCGAGGCAATTGTGAGCGATATTGAGGCGGCCGCCGAGGAACCACCCGGACCACTCGGGGCCGCGGCTGACGTCGAGAACCTGGCGGTAGGGGGCAAACCACTCGACGCTCATTTCACGCATCAGTTCGTCCCAGAAACGCTCGGGGGCTTCGCGCGAAAAACGGAGGAAATCCTCGCGATTTTCGAAACCGAGCCGGCGCAGGAAACGCCAAACGTTGGTTGACTCGGCGAACTCACGGGATGGCTGCCAGATCATGGGTGCGGTAATCTATTTTCTATTAGTCTCGGTGTGCTCGGGTATGTCTCGCGTCCGGATGGCCGTGTGGATTGTCTTGCTGGCGATAGCCGCGCCTTGCGGTGAGGAGCCGATTGTCCCGTACTCGGTATGCGAGATCGTCGGAGACCTGGCGAAGTTCGAAACGAATCCGGTGGCGGCGCTGGGGCGGTATTCGTTCCGCGAGGATGGGCGATGGCTGGGCGAGCAAGCCTGCGGCGGGTCAGCCGATGCGCTGCTTCGGTTGGACGAGGACGGTAAGGAAGGGCCGAAGGCGCCGGGAACGTTTGAGATCGACGCCGTCACGCTGAATCGAAAGTTCACCGAATTGCGGAAGCACACGGCGCTGGGGAAGTTCCGATTCGGGTCTCCGGATTATGACCGCTGGGCGGTAGTGTACGGGCGCGTCGAAGCGCGGAAGGGCGAAGACGCCAAGAAGGCGGCGGCCGATTTGGTGTTTCGCGGTGATGGCGTGGTAGTGTTCTTGACGCCGTAGCGCCGGCGACCTTGTCGCCGGCGTCGCCTCATTTGCCGCGGTAGATCACCCGCCAGATGCGGCCCTTTTGACTGTCGCCGATGTACAGCGAGCCGTCAGGGGCTTGAGCCACGCCATCGGGGCGGTACACGGCATCGGTAGGGCGCATGAGCGGCGACTTGCCGGGGAAGCCTTCGGCGAAAACCTCGAAATTCCCGGAGGGCTTGTCGCCGGAGAACGGCTGGAAGGTGATGTTGTAGCCCGCCATCGGCAGCGGCGCGCGGTTCCAGGAGCCATGGAACGCGATGAACGCGCCTCCCTTAAATTTGTTGGGGAACTCCGATCCGCTGTAAAAGGTGATGTCGACCGGCGCCCAGTGGGCGGGGAACGCGGCGGCCGGCGGGGTGAACTCGGTGCAGCGGCCGGTGGTCTTGCCGTCGCCGCCGTACTCGGGGTTGAGCAGCATCTTCTTCTGCGTGTAGTCGTAGAAGCAGAACGGCCATCCGAAGTTGGAACCCTGCACGGCGCGATACAGCGGCTCGGAGGGGCGTTCGGCATTCTCCTGCGCGGTGAAGAGGTCGGGCCAGAATTGATCGAGCGAGTCCCGGTTGTTCATGGCGATATACAGGGCGCCGTCGTGCCACGTGATCGCCGGGAACTGCCGCAGGCCGGTAGCGAACCGCGTGCCGTCGGCTTGAGTCTGGCCGGGCTTGTTCTCATCGAACTTCCAGACGCCGCCGTGCTTTTCGAGAATCGGGCAGGGATCCTGGCCCTTAACCTTCGGTTGGCGGTCGGGGTTCTGGCAGGCATTGGAGGGCGCGCCGACATTGATGTAGAGTGAACCGCGGCCGTCAAAGGCGATACCCTTGTCGCGATGCTGGCGCTCGCCGGGGAGGTCCTTGACGATGGTCTCGGCGGGGCCGGTGGGCTTCAATTCGCCGGCCGTCATCTTGTAACGCTCGATAGACGTGGGATGCGCCACATACAGATAGCCGTTGTGGAGCGTGATCCCGGTGGTGCTTTCGTCGCCGAAGTGCTCTTTCATTTCGAAGCGGCCGTCGCCGTTGGTGTCGCGCAGAGCGACCACGCCGCCCTTGTCGCCATTGCCTTGTAGCGCGACGTACAAATCGCCGTTGGAGGTCACGGCAAGGTGCCGGGCGGGGCCGAGATCGTCGGCGGCAACCAACGCGCAGAAACCCTGGGGCACTTTGATTCCGCCGTTATCGGCGTCACACGAGGGCGTGCCGGCGCCGTGCACCCAGGCGGCGGTGAACAGGCCGCAAACCGCCACCATGGATGCGGCCGCCAGCCGGCGCGAGGAATTCGAAAGAAACATTCGGTTTACTCCCATATGGCCATCCTAGCCTAGCGGTGCGGCGGCTGTACTATGCTCAAGACTATGGCTAACCTGAAGCTCCGGGTGAACGGGCGAATGGAGACAGTTTCCGCCGCCCCGGACACGCCGCTGTTGTACGTTCTCGCCAATGACTTGGCGCTGCAAGGACCGCGGTTCGGCTGCGGGCTCGCGCAATGCGGGTCGTGCTCGGTGCTGGTGAACGGAGTCGAGACGCGATCGTGCGTGACGCCGGTCTCGGCGGTGGAAGGCAAGTCAGTCACGACGCTCGAGGGATTGCCGGAGTGGTATGCGGCGCAGAAGAAACTCGCGCGTGCGCCCGAACTGCATCCGCTGCAACAGGCCTTCATCGACGAGCAGGCGGTGCAGTGCGGCTACTGTTTCAACGGGATGATCATCAAAGCATCGGAGCTGCTTTCGAAGAACGCGCGGCCGAGCGAGCAGGAGATCCGGTCGGCGATGAATGGGCATCTCTGCCGGTGCGGGGCGTACCCGCGAGTGATCAAAGCGATCGAGCGTGCGGCCAACGCGATGGCGGAGGTGGCGCGATGAAACGGCTGCGGCGTCGCGATTTTCTGAAGACCGGGGGCGCGCTGGTGATCGGATTTCCTCTCGGCAACGCGGTTCACGCGCAAGAACGCGGCAGCACGGCGGGACCTCCAGACCCCAAGCAAGTGGACACGTGGCTCGCCATACACGCTGACAATACAGCAACGGTGTTCATCGGGTTCGCGGAGCTGGGGCAGGGGAATTCAACGTCGCTGCTGCAGATCGCGGCCGACGAACTGGACCTGGAGATGAGCCAGATCAAGACCGTGCGGCTCGACACGAACGTCACGCCCAACCAGGGCGGCACGTATTCGAGCGCGTCGATCCAGCGCGGCGGGCCGCAACTTCGCACGGCGTCGGCGGAGGCGCGGCTGGCGCTGCTGCAGATGGCTTCGAAGAAGCTGGATGCGCCGGTCGAACGCCTGACGGTGGCCAATGGCGTGGTCTCCGTGAAGGAGGATGGGAAGCGCAGCGTCACCTACGGTGAACTGGTGGGCGGCAAGTTGTTTAACGTGCCGTTCACTGGGTCGGCGCCGGTAAAGTCGCCGGCGGAATATAAAGTGGTTGGCACGCGCGTTCCACGTAACGACGTTCCGGCGAAGGTACAGGGGAAGTATGTCTACATGCAGCACGTCCGGGTGGCGGGGATGCTGCATGGGCGCGTGGTGCGGCCGCGCGGGCAGAGGGCGTATGGCGCGGGCGCGAAGGTTGTGAATCTGGATGAAAGCTCGATTCGCGGCATTCCGGGCGCACGCGTGGTGCGGCGCGGAGACTTCGTGGGAGTAGTCGCGGAGAACGAGTGGGATGCGGTGCGGGCGGCGCGGGAATTGAAAGTGACGTGGGATTCGGCTCCCACCCTGCCGGGCAACGCCGGGCTATATGAGCAGATGCGCGCGTCCCAGACGAACGACCGGGTGGTGACGGAGCGCGGCGACGTGACTTCAGCGCTGGGCTCGGCTCCGCACGTGGCGTCGCAGATCTGCCACGGGCCGTACCAGGCGCATGCTCCGTTTGGCCCGAACTGCGCGCTCGCGGACGTGAAGGCGGATTCGGCGCTGCTGATGTGCTCGACGCAGGATGTTTACGGCACACGCAACAGCCTGTCGCGCCTGCTGGGCCTGGCGCCCGAAAAGGTACGGGTGCAGTATTACGAAGGGTCCGGCACCTACGGGCACAGTTGCTATGACGACGTGGCGCAGGCGGCGGCACTGCTGTCGCGGCTGGCCGACAGGCCGGTCCGGCTGCAATTCATGCGCTGGGACGAGCATGGCTGGGACAACTATGGGCCGGCGCACGTGGGCGAAGTGAAGGCCGCCGCCGATGCCAATGGCAAGATCGTGGCGTACGAATACCACGGCTGGCAGCACGGTTGGGTGGGCGTCGAAACATCGGCGCAGCTGACGGGAGTCGCGGTTACGGAATTCCCGGCTGGCGCGGTTATGGGAGTGAGCGCGCTGAACTGCGGCGGCATGTACGAGATACCCAATAAGCGGCTGGTCAGCCACATGTTGCCGGCGAAGGACTATCTCAAAGGCGGCTGGCTGCGCTCGCCGCTGGATCTTTCATTCTCGTTCGCGTCCGAACAGGCGATCGACCAGCTTGCCTACCTCGCGGGGTCGGATCCGTACGAATTCCGGCAGCGCAACATCACGGACGCGCGGTGGCGCGGCGTTCTGGATGCGGCCGCGCAAGCGGCCAAGTGGACGGCGCGGAGGGCCGGAGCGAACCGGACAAATGCGAAGGTGGTGCGCGGGCGCGGGATCGGCGTGGGCACCCACCTTGCGTCGTACGGCGCGGCGGTCGCCGAGATCGAAATTAATCGTGAGACGGGGCACGTGGTGGCGAAACATCTGTATGGCGCCATCGATGCCGGCCAGGTGGTGAATCCGGCCTTCGTCGAAAACCAGATCAGCGGCCAATTGGTGCAGACCGCCAGCAGGATGTTCAAAGAAGAAGTGACGTTCTCGAAGACGAACGTGACGAGCGTCGATTGGAACAGTTATCCGATTCTGCGGTTCGAGGAATCGCCGGAAGTGACCGCGGTGGTCGTTCAGCACCTGGATCAGCGGTCGACGGGCGCGGGCGAAGAGGTGATGGCCGCCGCCGCGGCGGCGATCGCGAACGCGTTCTTCGATGCGACGGGGGTGCGGATGAAGGAATATCCGTTTACGCCGGCGCGCGTGTTGGCTGCGTTGAAGGTGGGATGACGAGTATGCTCGAGAAGGGCGCGGCGAAGAAAGTCATCATCTACGTGAACGAGGACGCGCAGCACCACCTCGGGCCGCTGTACGAATCGATTCTCACCTTCCTGCTGCATAAGGGTGTCGCCGGCGCCACGGCCACACGCGCATTGGCGGGGTTCGGGCCGCACCAGGTGATGCATACGACCAAGATCGAGGTGCTGACGCGGCATATGCCGATCCGCATCGAATTCATCGAGTCCGCGCCGAAAGTCGATGAACTGCTGCCGACGCTGTATGACATGGTGACCGACGGGGTGATCGAGGTACAGGATACCGAGGTCGTCAAGGCCGTCCGGCAGGATCGCACTCCTGAGGCGAAGCTGCCTCACGCGGAGTTGAAAGGCAAGGCGCGGATGATGCGCATCTACCTGGGCGAGTCGGACCAGTGGGATGGCGAGCCGCTGTACGATGCGATCGTCAAGCGGCTGCGCATGATGGACATCGCGGGGGCGACCGTGTACCGCGGGATTCTTGGGTACGGCGTCAAGGGGCATACGCACAAGACGGGGGCCTTGCATTTTTCGCGCGATCTCCCGGTCATGATCTCGGTGGTCGACACGGAAGAAAAGTTGAATCGGGTGATCGATGCGGTGGAAGGGATGATGACGGACGGGTTGATCGTGCTGTCGGATGTCGACGTGATTCGTCTGGTGCACGCGCCGCCGGACTCTTCGGCTCATGCGAACAGTTAGCAAAGCCAAGCTCCTGCGTCTGCATTTTTCCGAAGCAGACCGGTACGAGGGCAAGCCGCTCTACGAAGCGGTGGTGGATCGCGCGCGGCAGCTCGGGATCGCGGGGGCGACGGTGTTTCGGGGCGTCGAGGGATATGGGGAAACCGCAGAAATGCACCGCGCGCATCTGCTGCGCCGCGACCAGCCGATTGTGGTCACCATCGTCGACACCGCGGAGAATATAGCGCGGCTGATTCCCGAGCTCGAGGCGATGATGGATACCGGGCTGATTGCGACTTCGGACGTGGAGTGCATCCGGATCGAGCGCAGCGCGGTCTAGGATACCTGATAGAACCCGCGGAGCGCCGGATACAACGATTGATAGATTTTGTGGCCGCGCGCGTACAGATCCTGTTCGGTGGCGCGGGGTGCGACGGAATCGACTTCGCGGATGGCGTTGCGGCAAAGCTCGGTGACGGACGAAGCGCCGCCGGTTCCGGCCAGTGCGAGCAGGGCCGCGCCGTAGGCAGAACCTTCCTGAGTTTCCAAAACCACCACGCGGCGGCCAAAAATATCGGCCAGCATCTGGCGCCAGAAGGGACTGCGCGCGCCGCCGCCCGAAACGCGGACGGACGTCACGGACGCGCCCATCTGCTCGATGATTTCGAGGCAGTCCTTCTGGCTGTAGGAAACCCCTTCGAGCAAGGCGCGGAGGAGGTCGGCGCGCCTGTGGCTGGCGGTGAGGCCGATCCAGCCGCCCCGGGCCGCGGCGTCGAGGTGAGGCGTGCGCTCGCCCATCAAGTAAGGCAGCCAGAATAAGCCGTTCGAACCGGCGGGCGCTTTCGCCGCTTCGGCAGTGAGAGTATCGTACTCCGTGCCGGGCGCGAGTTGATTCCGAAACCACTGCAGGCTGAGGCCGGCGCCTTGAGTCACACCCATGATGTGCCACGCGCCCGGAACCGCGTGGCAGAAGGTGTGAACGCGGCCGTGCGGATCATAGGCGGGCGACGGCATGTGTGCGAAGACCACTCCGGAGGTGCCGAGCGTGCAGGAAACCAAACCGGGCTCGACGATGCCGTTGCCGATCGCGCTGGCGGCTTGGTCGCCGGCCCCGCCGACCACCGGAGTGCCGGGAGCGAGTCCGGTAGCGGCCGCCGCAGCCTGCGAGACGTGGCCGCTAACGGCCGTGGATTCCTTGACGGTCGGAAGGATTGCGCGGTCGAGTCCGAGCCGGGTCGCGAGTTCATATGACCATCGGCGCCGCACGACGTCGAACAAGGCCGTGCCGGAGGCGTCGGAAACATCGCTCGCGTATTCGCCGGTGAGCCGGAAGCGGACGTAATCCTTGGGAAGCAGCAGGCGGCGCACGCGGGCGAAGAGGGCGGGCTCGTGGTCACGCACCCAAAGCAGCTTGGGGAGAGTGAAGCCGGTGAGCACCGGATTGGCCGTCGAGGCGAGCACAGTTTCTTTGCCGACGAGCTGATTGATGGCGTCGACCTGGGCCTGGCTGCGCTGGTCGCACCAGATGAGCGCAGGGCGGATGACGCGGTCGGCGTCATCGAGAATCACCAGACCATGCATTTGGCCGGAGAGACCGATGCCGCGGACGTCGGGGCCGGAGGCACCGGCCTCGGCCAGCACGCTACGCACGGCAATTTGCGCGGCGTCCCACCAGTTTTCGGGGCGCTGCTCGGCCCAGAGCGGCCGCTCCATGCGCATATCTTCGTGCGGAGCGGTGCACGCGTGACGGACCTTGCCGCGCTCGTCGACAAGCAGAGCGCGGGTGCCCCCGGTTCCGACATCGATACCGAGCCAGTACATGGCTAAGCGGAGTAACTCCGGCCGCGATGCAGACCGAGCAGGATCTGCACAAGGCGGTGCGAGATCAGTTCGTGGAGCGTCAGCAACTCTTTGTTGGCATCGTGAATCGCCTTCGCGTCGGCGCCGGGGGCCACACCCGCCCCTGCTTTCAGCGCGTCGGTTGCCTCGCGGATGATCGGGTCTTCCCGGACTTCGCCAGCCATTTCCCAGAGCGTGATAAAGCGGTCGACCGCCGAGGGGAAGCTGACGGCGAAGACGCCGTGGTTGCTGGTGGTGCGCGGCGGCTTGTAATCGAGGTTGAACGGGCCTTGGTAGCTGTGCGTGCGCAAGAGAACAAGCACATTCAGCCAGTCGAGCGGGTTTACGAGGCCCACGCCGATGTCGACGTCATGCTTGAGGCGGTAGCCGTCATTGATGTCGAAGTGCCAGAGCTTGCCGGCAACCAGTGCGCGGGCCAAAGCGGCGCGCGGCGCACCGCCCCACATCAGCTCGTGCAAGTACTCAGGATTCAGACCAACCATTTCCGGATGCTTCAGCAGACCCGATGAAATGAATGCGAGCATGGCATCGCTTGTGGGCAGCAGGATTTCGGCCGCGGGCTCGAAGGGCTTGGCTTCGAGGCAGTGCTTGAGCGTCGGACGGTTCTTCTGGCGTGCGATCTCGATATCGCGCTCGCACGCAGCGTTGAGCGCGTCGGCGTACCAGCACAGGGACTGCGTTTCGTCGATCGCGCCCTGAACGGAATAGCCCAGCGAGCCCGGCCAATACACGGCGAACTGCGCGCCGAGCTCGTGTCCGATATCCACGGTGTTGCGGACGCGAAAGGCGGCGTATTGGCGGATTTCGGGCGATTCGGCCGCCGGGCCGGCAGCGAACACCTCGTGAAAGAAGGTCTCGGTGGTGACCATCGAACACTTTAGGCCGTGATCGGCGAGGCTCTTCTGGATACGCGCCACGATCTGGTGCTGGCCATCCTTGCCTAGTTGTTCGGTCGGGATGACGTCGGTGTCGTGAGTCGTCCAGTGACCGATGCCGATCTTGCCGTATTCGCGGATGACATCCTCGAAGCCGATCGGAGCGCGGGTCGGGGCGTGAAATAACGCCTGGCCCTGATAGGCTGCGGCCCACTGCGGGCCGCTAATGAAATACTTGCGGCGTGTCTCGGGCGAATACGCGCCGCCGCAGGCTTGCATGAGCCGACCGACGAGGGCTTGCTGTTGGTTGGGGGGAACAGGTTTCATAATTGTTTTCCCGGGCCGTTGAGGGCCACTGTGCCGGTCAGAACGCCGGCGCCGGATTGTTTACCGCCGACCGAAATTTCGAGCATTCCAGGGTCGACGCGGCGTCTGCCGCCGGCAGTCACGTGGGAGAGTTGAGCGGGGTCCAAAGTAAACTGCATCGTCTTGTGCTCGCCCGGCCGGAGCGGAACGCGCGTGAAGTCCTGGAGTGAGCGGACCGCCTCGCCCTGCGGGCTCTTGACATAGAGCTCGACCACTTCCTCTCCCGCGACTTTTCCGGTGTTCTCGAGGTCGACGGCGACTTTGACCGGCTCGCCTGCGGCCGCCTGCTTAGGCACGCGCAGATTGCTGTACTTGAACGTCGTATAGCTCAGGCCGAAGCCGAACGGGAACAGCGGCTGGCCGGTGAAGTAGCGATACGTCCGTCCCTTCATGCTGTAGTCGGTGAACGGCGGAAGTTGATCGGCCGATTGATAAAACGTCACGGGCAATCGGCCGGAGGGATTGTAGTCGCCGAACAGGACATCGGCCAGAGCGATGCCGCCGGCCTGTCCGGGATACCAGGCTTCGACGATCGCGGGGACGTGGTCGCGCGCCCAATTGACGGCGACGGCGCTACCGTTCATCAGAACCAGGACCACGGGCTTGCCGACGGCGACCACTTTTTCCAATAGTTGTTGCTGGACGCGAGGAATGTCGAGCGTCAGGCGGTCTCCCCCCTGAAAGCCTTCGACCGGGACGCGCATTTCCTCGCCTTCGAGGCGCGGCGAAAGCCCGAGCACCATGACCACGGCATCGGCCTGGCGGGCGGCGTCGATCGCGTCCTGTTCCTTAATTGCGCCGGGACGCGACCAGACGAGCTGAACCATCGCATCGCCGAGATACTCGTGGTAGTCGAGACGGACGGCGTATTGTTTGCCGGCTTCGAGAGTCACGGGCGCGAACTGGTAATTGAAGCCGGAGGTGCTGTTCCCGCGGGCGATCTGCTTGCCTTCCAGGTACAGCTCGAAACCATTCGAGGCCCGCGCGCCGAGCTGATACGTGCCGCTCACCGGAGCCGACAGGTACCCGCTCCAGCGAATGCCGAAATCATCGTCGTTCAACTCGGCCCGAGGCGCGCCGTCCCACCAATTGAAATCGATCTGCGAATCGACGCGAGTGAACCGCGGCTGCGGATTCTTTGGAATATCACCGACCACTCGGCCCGAATTGGGCGTAGTCAGTTCGCGCGCGCGGTGCGCCTGCCCATCGAAATTGGCGGTGGCATAATATTCCCCCTTCAGGCCCGGCATGTGGTCGGGTGTCGTCAGCGCGCTGGTCGATATCACTTCGAAAGTGGGCATATTCGCCGCCAACTCGCTGCCGCGTGCGTAAAGCACTTGCGCGCCGGGAAGCTTGCGCCGGATGCCTTCGAGCGGAGTAACCGGCTCAGACGGAAAGCCATTGTAGTTTCCGTACAGGACCGAAGCGTCGTCGGCGTTGGGGCCGATCACTGCGATGGTCTTTTGCGATTTGCTCAGGGGCAGCGCGTTGCGTTCGTTCTTGAGCAACACGATTGACTTCCTGGCCGTCTCTAAGGCCAGTTCGCGATGTGCCGGGCTGTCATTGACACTGTACGGAATCTGCGCCCACTTGACCATCTCCGGCGGATCGAACATGCCGAGCTTGAAACGCGCCAGCAGCAACCGCCGCAGCGCGCGGTTGATATCGGATTCGGCGAGGAGGCCCTTCCGTACCGCCGGCAGTGCGCTCTCGTAAGTGATGCCGCAATCGAGGTCAGTGCCTGCTTTGATGGCCCGCGCCACCGCTTCTTCGGCCGTGCCAACCGTCTTGTGATTGGTGTAGATATCGCGAACGGCGTCGCAATCGGAGACAACGTAGCCCTGGAACCCCCAACGCTTGCGCAGAATGTCTTCGAGCAGCAGAGGACTGGCGCAGGCGGGCAGGCCGTCGACGGCATTGTACGCGCACATCACCGAATACGCGCCGCCTTCGCGCACGGCGGCTTCGAAGTGGGGCAGGTAAGTGGCCTCGAGGTCATGCTCGCTGGGAACCGCGTTGAAGGCGTGCCGCAAGGGTTCCGGGCCGCTGTGCACGGCGTAGTGCTTGGCCGTAGCAACGGTCTTCAAATACTTCGGATCGTCGCCTTGCATCCCCTTGACGAACGCGACCGCCATGCGGCCGGTGAGGAATGGATCTTCGCCGTAGGTCTCCATGCCGCGGCCCCAACGGGGGTCGCGAAATAGATTGACGTTGGGAGACCAGAAGGTCAGGCCCTGGTAGATGGCGTGCTTGTTGCGGCGGAGGAACTCATGATATTTCGCGCGCGCTTCATCGGAAATAGCGGTGGAGACGCGAAACATGAGGTCGGTATCCCAGGTTGCGGCGAGCCCGATCGCTTGCGGGAAAACCGTGGCGCGGCCGGATCGTGCGACGCCGTGCAGCCCTTCATTCCACCAGTTGTAGGCGGGAATACCGAGGCGGTCGATCGCCGGCGAATCGTTTACAAGCTGGCTGACCTTCTCTTCGAGCGTCATGCGGGAGAGCAGGTCGTCGACGCGTTGTTCCATGCCCGCGGCGGGATTCTTGTACAAAGGCTGCTGCCCGAAGGCGGCTGCTGCCACGGCAGCCATCCAGATCACGTGCTTCGCGATCATATTCAGTTGGACGCTCCTTCCTTCGCAATTTGTAATACCGCGTCGTACGCGGGCTTAGGCTTTGCATTGCGGTCAAACAACACCGGGTAGCTGGTTCTTCCTTGCACGGGCCAGTTGTTCAGCCAGGAATCGCCGTCGGTGACGCCCCAGAACGTGACGCGCGTGATCACGTCCCGGTGCTTCAAGAAAACGCCGAACAGGGCAGCATATCGTTTCGCCAGCGCTTGCTGGACAGCATCCGGAAGACCGGCGGTATAGGGATTCAACGCGGCTTGTGACTCCGCGTGCAGCGTGACTTCCGCGCCCTGCTCCCGTGTGGCGCGCGGCAACACATCGATATCCAGCTCGGTGATGTTTACCTTGATGCCCAATTTCGCGAAGGCGGCGATCGCCGCGTCTTCCTGATCGAGCGAGGGCCAATCCATTTTGTCATGGCCTTGGATGCCGATCGCGGCAATCGGCACGCCGGCGGCTTCCAGCTTCCGGATCAAGCGAATGGCGCCGTCGCGCTTGGCGTCGTTCTCAATCGAGTAATCGTTGTAATACAGCTCGGCCTTCGGGTCGGCCTCGTGCGCGAACTGAAATGCCTTCGCAATGTAATCCTCGCCGATGATCTTCAGCCACGGGGACTGGCGTAGCGCGCCGTCTTCGTCGAGCGCCTCATTCACCACATCCCAGCCGAAGATGCGGCCCTTGTACCGGCCGACGACCGTATGGATATGATCGCGCAAGCGGTTCAGTAGTGTCTCGCGATCGGCGGGATTTCCCTGGTCGTCTTGAAAAACCCAGCGCGGCGTCTGGTTATGCCAGACGAGTGTGTGGCCGATAATCCGCATGTGGTTCTTCTCGCCGAAAGCCACATAGCGGTCCGGCAAGTCGAAATCATACACGCCAGGTTTCGGATGAACGCGTTCCCACTTCAGGACGTTTTCCGGCGTAATGGAATTGAACTGCTGCTTGACCAGAGCCGCGCCGCGAGCGTCCTCTTCCGTGAACTGCGCGGCGTTGAGCGCGGCGCCGATACGGAACGAATCGTGATACGCGTCCTTGAGGCTGGACTGATTCGGCGCGGCGGTGATTCCCCCCATTGCAAGCAATATGACGGCAAGACCCGAGAAGTTTCGCATGAGTCTTCCTCCTATGCAGCGGCTCCTTTGCGGCGCTCGGCCAGATCGTTGGCGATCGATTGAGTCTTTTCGCGGCTCAGGGGATAAAACAAGAGGCAAGTTGCAGTCGCCAGAAAGCAAACGCCCGCGTAAATGCTCGCCGTGAGAACGATGCCGCGCTGTGCTTCCACCGTTTGCACGGCGGCTCCGGATTCCAGGCCGTACGCAGCCAGCAGCCATCCGGCGATGGCGCCGCCGAGTGCCAGACCCGCCCACAACGCAAAGACGATGCCGGAGGTCACGGTGCCGGTGGCGCGGCGCTTGGTCTTCCATTCGCCGTAATCGGCAACATCACCCATCATCGCCCACAAGATCGGGCCGGAGAGCCCGAACGAGAACTGCCGAAGGACTTCCACAGTGATGATGATGGAGGTAGAGTGCGGCGGGATCACATACAGCGCCAGCGCGAAGATGCCGGTCAGGGCCATACTGGCGACGAAGAGCTGCCGCTTGCCGACGCGAACCGACACCGCGGTGGAGCAAGCCACACCTATCAGCAGCGAAGCGAGGCCGAAGCCGTTGAACCAGGAGAACAGGTTGGCATCTCCTGCGACGAATCGAAAGTACGGCAGCATGACATTGCCGCGCACCAGAATCGCCGTGAAGTAGAACAAGGTCACCAGAAACAGGACGACCCAAGGCCGGCTGTGGAACAGATCAGAAACGTCCTGGCCGAGCGAGGTCTTCTGGCGCGGATCGGGTTGGATGCGCTCTGTTGTCACAAAAAAGGTGATGACAAAAAAAACGATGCTGAGCAGCGACAAAATGCCCATGGTCAGTTGGTAGCCGCGCGCATCATTGCCGCGCCCGAGGAACGCCACCATCGGAACAGCGAGGCTCTGTACGATGAACCCGGCGCTGTTCGCCGCGATCTGGCGGTACGACGAGATGCTGGTGCGCTCGTCCGGATCCTGGGTCATGACCGCAGTCAGGGAAGCGTACGGAACGTTATT
>Ga0335079_10004460_pt1 | contig 16119 bp, 10 predicted proteins | sample Lox_Sample_33_FD_206719 | JGI IMG/M metagenome (GOLD analysis project Ga0335079, IMG submission 206719) | Soil microbial communities from Loxahatchee National Wildlife Refuge, Florida, United States - Lox_Sample_3.3 | ecosystem: Environmental > Terrestrial > Soil > Wetlands | place: USA... | reverse complement strand
TTATGGCACTCCCTACTTTCTTTACAGTGCCGACGAAATCATCCGCCGCATTCAGCTGATGCGGGATTCGTTGCAGGGACTGGTCGAGGTCTTCTATGCCGTCAAGGCCAATCCCAACCTCGAACTCTTGCGGCGCTTGCGCCCGGTCGCCGAAGGGGTAGATATTTCCTCCGCCGGCGAGCTGAAGCAGGTCTGTCTCGCCGGCTTCAACATGGCTGCGGTCAGCTTCGCCGGTCCGGCCAAGACGGCTGCTGAGCTAACGGCCGCGATCGAGCACGGTGTCGGCTGCATCAGCATCGAATCGGCACGCGAGCTGGCCGAATGCGCAACCCTGGCTCGCGCACTGGGACGCAAGGCCAACGTCGTCCTTCGCATCAACCCGCAAGTCCTGAATCGTGCCTTCGGGATGAAGATGGGCGGCAAGCCGGTGCAGTTCGGCATTGACGAGGAGTGCCTGGATCCTGTGCTTGCTGACGTTCTCACCAATCGCGGCGCTCTCGCGTTTCGCGGCATTCACGTCTATGCCGGCAGCCAGTGCTTCGAGCCGGCGGGCATCGTGGCCGGGGTGCAGAACTGTTTTCAGATTGCCCGCAGAATCGAATCGTCATCGGGCCTGCGATCGAGCGTCATCAACTTCGGCGGCGGCTTCGGTGTCTCGCACACGGAAGAAGCACGTGAACTGAATGTCGAAGCGTTGGCGAAAGAGCTGCTTCCCGTGCTGCGCGAATTTCTTGAGGCATCGGAGGAGAAGCCGAAGCTTGTCTTCGAACTCGGCCGCTATCTCACCGCCGACGCCGGAATCTACGTGGCGCGGGTGATAGGAGAGAAAGAGTCGCGCGGCAAGCTGTTCTTCATGGTTGACGGCGGTCTGCACCATCATCTGGCAGCGGCGGGTAATTTTACCGCTGCCTTCCGCGCGAACTACGTGTTGGCGAACCTTTCCCATCCCGATGGCGAGAAAATCCTCTGCTCGATTGCCGGACCATCCTGCAATCCCACCGACTTGCTGGGCGTCGATGTCGAGCTTCCGCGCCCGGAGATCGGCGATCTGATTGGCGTCCTGAAATCCGGCGCATATGCGTTTACAGCCAGCCCACTGCTGTTCCTGGGACGGCAAACGCCGGCCGAGCTGATTTCGCATCGCGGGGAAATCACGCTGGCACGGCGCCCGCGAACAATTGGTGATTTCAATTGAACCGGCTCCTCGAACGCGAGCGCAATTCGTTGGCACAGGAACACTGCTACTCTTCCGCGCTGAATAACCTGGATTATCCCTCGCCAGGAACGATATTGAAGTGTCATCCCGACCAAGGGCTTCAGCCCGCGTGGAGGGACCTGCTGTTGGCCCCGAGCAGCGTGCCACCGCGCGCGAACAGCAGGTCCTTCGACTCCGCGCCCGCCCGACTCCCACCCCATCGCGCGCTCTTTTCGCGTGATGGGGTGGGAGTCGGGAAGAACACGCGGGCACTCCGCTCAGGATGACACGTTGTTGGGATTTGGGGGCGTGACGAACAGTCCGGACTGAGTGGCCGCTAATGGGTAAGTTTTGGAGGTCCCGTTGAAAACGCGCTTCATTCTCGTGCTCCTGCTCTTCCTGGTAATCGCTCTTTCTGCGCAGGAAACACCTTCTCCATCCGCCGGCCTTCCCGCAGGCTCTGGCTGGCATCGTCTGCCCAACACTCAGATGCGCAAATCAGTCTGTCTCGGCGACGTTCCGGATGGCATGTATAAGGACGCGACGATGACCGCAACAACCGAGTACCCCTTCAATTGCAATCAGTTTATTCCCTGGAGCGGCGGCGCGGAGGACGATGCTCATCACCGGCTGATTGTCTGGGGCGGCGGACATAGCGACTACGCCGGAAACGAAGTTTCGGTCCTGAACCTCGACGGCACGCCTGCATGGGAGCGGTTTACCCCTCCCACCATGCCCGTTCCCTATATTTGGGACGGGAAAAACTGGGAGGGACTGAAGCCGTATTTCTTACGCCCACACGATGGCGGAAGCTACGTGGCGGGATCCAGTCCGTCTTCCCGTCACACCTATAACGGCCTGCAATACGATCCCAAGCAGAACAAGCTGTACTCTTTCGGCGGATCCGTGGCCAACGGAGGCTTTCTTTCCGCCGAAGTCTGGACCCTCGACATGGGCACCCGCAAATGGACAATGCTCGGCCCTCCCTTCTCAAAATCGCCGGAATATCCCACAACCGCCTATGACCCCAACAATGGGCACATCGTGATGCACGACAAGAACTGGGCCTTGCTCGATTACGATCCGGAAAATAACAAGTGGAGGACGATGAACACCGCAGTCCATGTTGACGACGGCACCACTGCCGCCATTGATCCCATCAACCACTTGTTCGTAGTGGTCGGCGCAGGCGGCACGCCTAGCAACACCGGCTATCCTTCCGTTCCCAAGGGTCATACCCTGCAGGTATTTTCGCTACCCGGCGGCGGCGTACAGATTTGGGGCAACAATGGCTGCGATCTCATTTATCGCAATGGCGGACTGGCGTGGGACTCGGCGCTGGGCCTGATGGTGGGCTACCCGGGCGGCGGCAACCAGATTTATCTTCTCAACACCAGCACCAAACCCATCGACACGACTTTTGGTAGCGTGCCTTCCCACAAGTGTCTTGACGTGACCGTCAGTACGAAACCTTCCCCGCAAAGCGGAATCGATTTTCCGCCGGACCTGGAAGGAACTGGCCATCAGGGAAATCTCGGGATTTTTGGGAGGTTCAGGTATTTTCCGTCGCTCGATATTTTTGTGGTCGTCAACGGCCGCGACCACGACGCCTGGATTCTGCGGCTGACGGAGAAAAAGGCGACGCCGTAGAAAACCTGATCGGGCATGGAGTAGCGTTGGTAACAGTGAATTGGAGGCCTCGAGAATCGGGCATTCAAGGACCGAATTGCGGGCACTCAATGTGCGTTTTCCCGGCGTCATGGCGGGGACATTAACTCTCGCATACCCGCCAATTCTGGGATACTCGCAATTTTGGAATACGTGAAATGGTACGATGCCTTGATTCCGTTAAGTTCTCTTCTCTGAAGTAGGGACGGCTGGACAACAGGGGAGCCATGAAAATTGCATTGGTCAGCTTTGACATCTTCCAAGGCCGTGCCAGTGGTCTGTATCCTCCGCTGCATCTGTGTAACCTGGGCACCAGCCTCGAGGACGCAGGATACGAAGTCCGGGTGCTCGACTACGCCGGACCATTTCAACAGATCAATTCGTTCTTTGCCGAGATCGCTGACCTCAATCCCACTGTCGTAGGTTTGACCTGTTATACGCCGTATGTTGGCCAATTCCACCGATTAACCACGGAACTTCGCAAGTTCCTTCCAAAGGCCGTCTTTATCGTCGGGGGAGCACATAGCACGGTCTGGCCGCAGTGGTCGCTCGAGAAAATGCCTCAGTTCGATTACGCCATGGCCGGCGAAGCCGATCGCGGCATCCTTGACTTTGCCCGAATGTTGGAAGGTAAGCGGTCGGAGGATGAGGTGCCTGGCCTTGGCTTCCGCAGGGATGGCGCAATCCGTGTAAACGAGCGCCGGTTTATTGGAAACTTGGACGAATTGCCCCAGGTTCGTCGTTGTCTATTGGACAAGTATTATCGCAAGAGACTCTACTGGGACGTGGCTGCGCGTGGCAATCTCGACATGATGATCACCAGCCGTGGCTGCCCCTACTCCTGCACCTTCTGCTTCAAGCTGGAACGAAAATACCGCTATCGTGGCGTCGAACACTTGATGGCCGAGTTCGAAGAACTGCGCCGTCGTGGCGTCACGTCCATCCACATTCAGGACGACGCATTCACTGCAAACCGCAAGCGGTGCTTCGCTGTTGCCGATGAGTTGAGCAAGGGCAAATACAATTTTGAATTGAAAATCCGCAGCCGGGTCAACAATGTCGATGCTGAGCTGCTGAAAGTCTTAAAACAATGCGGAGTCCGCCAGATCATTTACGGGTTCGAGTCTGGCTCCCAGGCTGTGTTGAATTGTATGAGTAAGCGCACGACGGTCGAGATGAATGCACGTGCGGTAGAACTGACGCGCAAGGCCGGCATCGCATGCTATGGCGAAATCATGATTGGCATGCCGGCAGAGACCCCGGACACTTTACGGCAGACGGCTGAGTTTCTGCTCAAGTACAAGCCCTTTATCGGTAACATTCCGGTGCTTTATCCCCTTCCGGGTACGAAAGTATATGACGACGCGAAGGCCAACGGAACTTTGCAAGGGGATTGGACCATCGAAGGACAGTGGCCTTGGGTAAGGCTCCCCTGGACCGAAACGCGCGACCAACTCGAGCGGGAAGGGGCTCGCATTTCCAGGATGCTACAAACCAATCCCGCCTACCTGATTAGTTTCTTATACCACCACATTCCAAACTTGCGTGGCAGGCAGGTCGCTTTTTTGGTGCGCCATGCCCTACAGCTCCTTCGTCATTAAGAGACTTCCCCCTGCTTCGGTCGTTGCTGAAGCTGATCATTCGTGTGCCTTGACAATGCCAACGTCGTCATACACAGGATGACATGCTATTGAAATTTTCGCGGCGGTTCAGCCGTGGCCGTCTCCCGAGCTGGTCGCCTTACCCTTACCACCGGCAAACCAGGAGACGAAGGCATCGATGCCCTCGCGGAACGGCACGCGCGGTGAGTAGCCCAGCAGTCGCTGGGCCTTGGAGATATCGGCATAGGTGATGGGAACGTCGCCCGGCTGATCAGGCAATCGCTGGACAATCGCCTTTCGTCCCAGGCTCTCTTCCAGTGTGCGGATCAGTGTCTCCAAGCCGATGGGATGGGAGTTTCCGAGGTTGAAGACCTCGTAGGGGCAGTCGTAATGCAGCGCAGCCACGACGCCGTCAATGGTATCGCTGTAAAAGGTATAGTCTCGTCCGCTGGACCCGTCGCCGAAAACCGGAATGGGCTTGCCCGCCGTAATCAATCCGGCAAATTTGCGGATGGCCAGATCCGGGCGTTGGCGCGGCCCGTATACCGTAAAAAAGCGCAGGCACACCGTCCGGATGTTGTAGAGATGGGAATAGGTATAGCAGATCTTCTCGCCCGCAATTTTGGTGGCAGCATAGGGCGAGATGGGCAGGTTGACGGTGTCCTCTTCGCTGAACGGGACGCGGTTGGCGATGCCGTAGATGGAGCTGGATGAGGCGAAGACGAACTTCGGGATTCCCAACTGCCGCGCCACTTCCAGCAGCACGGTGGTTCCGCGCACGTTCACCTGTTCGTAGAGCAGCGGGTTCTCCAGAGATGGCCGGACGCCGGCACGCGCTGCCAGGTGAATGATGGCATCGGGCTTCTGCTGGCGCGCGACCGCGAGCATCTTCTCTTCGTCGCAAATGTCGGCGTGATGGAAACTCGCGGGACCGGCTGCCATGACGGCTTCGAGATTGGCGCGTTTCAGCGATGGCGAATAGAAGTCATTGAGGTCGTCCACCATGGCGACCGCATGTCCATCGCGCAGAAGGCGCTCACACAAATGCGAGCCGATGAAGCCGGCCCCTCCGGTGACCAGAATTCGCATCCCCGAGCAACCTCGATTGAGATACCCCTGCCGATAACGACGCGGCGTGGGCGATCCATAAATATAAATGTTGTGGCCTTATAGATGGCTGAGTCAAAGATCTCCACTTTTCAGAACTACATGCGGGTGAGCTGAGGAAGCGCGTCAAAGTGGGTGTCACGGGCGAACAGGACCAGCGAATGTTGCAGGACGAGGGCTGCGATCCACATATCGTTCGCCGGAATGGGAGTGCCTTGCTTACGCAATTGCTGGTAGACGGCGGCGTAATGATGCGTCGTCTGCTCGTCGGCGTAGAGTACACCGACGCCGGGCTTAAGCAGAAACCGGCGAAGCACGGCTTCGTTACGCGTGCTTTGGCTACCCACCGCAAATCCGGCGCGCAGCTCCCCCCACACGATGAAGGGCAACCAGACTTCATCGGCGAGCTCGACCGTTTCGACGACCGGCACATCGCCGCGACAAAGATCGGTATAACGGTTGGTGTCCAGCGCCAGCCTCAAGGCCACATTCCTTCGTCAACGGTGTCGTGCTCGGCCAGGGCGCTGTCGAAAGCGGGATCGTTGCGCCACGTGCCTGCGACGTCGCTGAGATCGCGCTGGCGGCTGCGCTCACCCGCCACGCCAGCGCCACGCGCTAGAGCTTCAATCGCTACTTCGTTCAAGCTCTTGCCCCGCTCCCGGGCGGCGCGGCGAAGAGCTTCGTCCAGAGTACGCGGCACGTTACGAATCGTGTACTGCATACATTCATTGTAGGCGCTGCAGGCAATGAATGAAAGCAAAATTACGGGGTAATTTGGCAACTCGAATGTTGGCAAACTTGTTGCATGCCTCCCCCGTCCCAGGACGAGACCGTCGCATTTCATGAAGCGCCGGGGGCCGGTCCGACTTCAGAGCAGACGCGTGGGTCCAAGGTAAGCCGCGCAATGGACTGGACGGCGCGATGGTCCGAGTGGCTGCTGCTTGTGGCACTCATCGCCGCCTGCCTACCGGCCATCCTCGTCCGCCGTCACTCTCTTATCGACGTTCCCGTCCCCATCAATTTCGTCGATCAGTCGTGGACGCTCGACATCGGCTACAAGGCAGCGCGCGGCGTCTGGCTGGGCCGCGATTCGCTCTTCACCTACGGACCGCTCTATGAATGGCTCTCGGGAGCGCCCGCGCGATGGCTGGGCGCCTCGACCGGGACAATCCTGGCGACCGCCAACATGCTGCCCATGTTGGCCGGCATCTTGGCCATCTTCATCGCCGCGCGATTATTGCTGCCCGGGGTGAGCCCGTGGCGGCGGCTGCTGTTTCTGGCGGTGGTGCTGTGGACCTTCCCCGGCATTCGCATCGCCATCTGCCTCGGTGCCTTCGCCGCATTCCTGCGGCTGGCGGAGGCGGTCGCGTGCCGTCGCTCCGGGGTCGTGTTGGCGTCACTCGGAGCGGCGGTCATCTGCGTGGCTTCATTCCTGATCTCCACCGATGCGGGCATCTATACGGCGGCTGCCCTTCTGCTTTGCCTGCTGGCAACCGCGCTGGTGAAGCGACAGATACCGGGCGCGCTTGCCCGTACCGCCGGGTTTTTCCTTGCAACCACAATGGCGCTCGCGATTCTCGTTGTCGCCGTAAATGCGCTGATGGCATCGCCGCTGGACTTCGCGTACTGGAAGTCGAGCCTGCTGCTCGCGGCCGCCTATCGCTGGTTGGAGCCCAGGCCCATGACGCCCGCCTCGACTTTGCGGATGTTCGCCGCCCTGGCATTTGCAATCGCCGTTTTCGGCATTGCCTGGTGGCGCCGCCGGCCGGTCGAGGATCGCTCGACGCACCGGCCCGTCTTCCTGCTGTCGGGCTTCGCGCTGGCTGTGCTCATGATGCAGAGCGGCATCGTGCGCTCCGACGTCATTCACGTGGTCAACGGCATTTATCCGCTGGTCTTTCTCAGTGGCGCGATATGCGTGGCCGCGCAGATCAGGCGCCGCTGGCTATCGGCAATTCCGTTGGCGATCTTCATAGCGACGACGCCACTCATCACCATTCCTCAATCGCAATCGTTTCCCGCCGGGATTCTTGCAACCGCGCGCGAAATTGTTCGACCGCATCACACTTGCCCGCCGGCCAAGCAGGCGTTTGACGGCGCTTGCTACTCAGACAAGGACGCCAAATTCTTCGCCGAGGTTTCCGGTTATGTTGATCAGCACACGCAGGCTGGCGAACCCATCCTGGTCTTTCCTTATCAGAACGCGCTGGGCGCAATGTCGCGTCGCACGGTCGCGAGTGGGGTCTTGCAGGCGTATCTGGTGAGCGGCGATTATCTCACCACGCTGGACCTGGCGGGGGTGCGCAAGACCACCCCGCGGTTCGGACTTTACTTCCCTGAGCCCGATCCATCGTTGGGCCTGAACGCCCCTGAGGCTGCCTACAGTTATAGTTTCGATCTTGTCCCGAACTTCACGCGCAGCCCCGGGATATGGTTCTACCTTCTGCGTCACTATCGCGCAGAGCCCAGCGTCCCGCCCGGTGTCGTCGCACTGGTCCGCGATGATACCCGCGAGAGGCTGAACTCTGCCGAGCAGAAGGCCGGTGACGCTCCGGGAACCATTCCCCTCCGGCAACGCTGGACCCATCTGGAGCTTGGGCAGATCCATTGGCCCGCGGGCGGAGCCGACTTCCTCCGGCTGCGGTTTCGCGCCAACTATGCCCCCTTGTGGAAGCTGCGAAAGCCTTCGTCGCTGGCGCTGTGGATGTATTTTGCGGATGGCTCGGCGCAGGCTCTGCACTTTGTGGTCGAGCCCAATCGCGATTGTGAAGTCTGGGTTTATCCCGGAGATTTGCGAGCGATGGGGGGGTATTTCTCGGACGACAGCTCTCGCTGGCCGACCGGCCCTGCCCCTACCCGCCTGGCGATGTGGATTACCCCCTTCGATTGGGTCTCGGTCACGCCTCGGAGTGTGACCATCGCTGCCATCGACGCCGTTCGGATCAGCCGTAAATAGAGCCAGAGCGGCCGCGGTTACGCGGCGCTAGACCTGCATTATTCATGACGCTCGTGAGATTCTCTCAAAGGGCGCGGCTTCAGCCGCGCCGTTAAGGGCGGACCGGCTCGGGCTTTAGCCCCTGAGGTAATTCGCAGTCTGTGGAAAGGGCGAAGTCCGTCAGCGGCTGAAGCCGCGCCGAAACCGGGCATTCTACGCCACAGCTTAAAGCCCGTGCCCCTTCAAAGTTTCCACCATCATGAATAATCCAGGATAAGCGCCGCACTACCCGCACTGACCGGAGCACAGTGACTCCTAAACGGCCCTGCATCGCGCAGTCCGTCGCCAAGGTCGCCGCATACGACGGCCTTCTCCCCGAATTGAGGAAATGTTTTTCCCAGAGATTCGGAAGTTTCCTGCTGCACAAGTCGAATCGGCACTGAGTTTTCCGCCTTAACTTCATGGCTCAGAAACCCTTGCCGACAATGTCGGACCATGAGCCCGGCGCACCGGGCCGACGACTTCCATCATCAAGACGCTAAATTACACGGAATCATACAGATAGCTGCCAAACCGTATATCGGAGCCGCGCCGTCGCATGGCGGCCGACTCACGCGGGGATACGGGAATTCTGGCTACCTTCGTGCTAGTACCCGGTTAACCGATCGAAACACACTGGGCGCGAGAAGAAATGTGACTCAGAGGATAGAGGTGTGGCTATGGGGTCGTCGCAGTGGGTAGCAACCGCAGAGATACCGCAGCAACCGCCAGTTGCCTACTCGGCTGAGGGGGCACAGTGGTACGCGCTACACACCAAGCCGCAACATGAGAAATCCGTAGTCGCCCACCTTCAGCGCCAGGGGCTCACCACCTTCCTTCCTCTGGTCAGCGAGATCCACCGCTGGAGCGATCGTCAGAAAGTCGTACAACTGCCGCTGTTCTCCTGCTACGCCTTCGTTTACATGAACTTGGTGCCGGAATCCTGGGCGCGGACCATGAGCGTCACCGGCGTGCTGCGGTTCGTCGGCGGACGGCGGGGCGGCATCCCCATACCGGAGACCCAGATCCATGCCGTGAAGACACTGCTCACCAGCAAGTTGCCATACAGCATCTGCCCCTTTCTGGAAGTGGGTCAGCGCGTGCGGATCCGGGGGGGCGCTTTGCACGGAGTTGAGGGCATCTTGACGGGACGAAACGGCGACCGTGTGCTCATCATCTCCGTCCAGCCGATCCAGCGTTCGCTTTCGGTCCGCATCGGTGACTATGGGGTCGAATTGGTCTAATCCTAGTTTTTGATGATCAGTGTTTATCCTGGCAATTATGGTTGCAACAGCAACCCTGGCTGCCGGCATCTCCAACGCGGTTAGGAACCAGGACCAAAGCGGTTGTGCTTACGAAGCATTCCATTCTGGCAACTCTGGCGGCGACCACGTTCTCGGTCGATATCCAATTGCAATATGGAGAGGCACAATCGTGACGCGTTACACGGCATTGTTCGCTATTGTGTACCTGACAACATGTGAGGCGTTTGCGGAGACGCGAGCTAGCCAAGTGACTAACATCGCCGCCATTACCCAGGGCGGCCAAACATTCATTACATATACCGAGCCATATACGGGTGCGGCGTCTGCCACTATCCGCTACCTAATTTATCGCCAGTCTAATACAGCCGCTTGCCCCATCACATCTTCGAACCTGGTGAACGCAACACAAATTGAGATCGCACCAAACAATGGCGGCCAGCTTAACCCAAGTAGTGGTACGACCGATGAATTTACGCAGGCCTTCCGGCAAGACCCCACTCAACAGATGGTTTCTATTAACGGATCTGCGCCGTTGGCTGCCTTTACCGGTTTGGCGGTTTATACCGCGCTAGCTAGCGGGACCGCTTGCTACGGAGTAGTAACGCACGACACCAGCGGGATGTTGGCCGACTCGAATCCGGTCTCAACATCCAATGTCACCGAAACAACCGGAACACCGCAGTTTGTCGTGCAGTCGGCACCCACATCTTGCTGTAATCCAGATAACCATTCCGGCTCGGCTTTTATGTATTACTTTCATCCTTCGTCGAGCACTGGAACTTCGCCTGTCAGTCCTGGCGTTGGCTACACTATGGCCTATTGGGGCGATACTACAATGGGCTGGCAAGATGGGTTACAACAACTTGTTGATGTGTGGTACGACACAGTCGACTTCAATGATGGTTCGACCAACCTTCCGGTGATTGAATTTCGGCCTTTCGATGGAGTGTGGTATCACCCCTATACTAATACTCTAGTATCTTCCACGTGTTCATCCGGTGTAGATACAGATGGCTGCATTCAGACTTATTGGACTGGATTGGAGTACAACGGCACAGTCTATCCCTGGACCGTAAACAAGCTTGGCCCGTCTGGACGGTGGGCCATCAACCATTGGTCTGCGAACCTAAATAAGATTTACGCTTATGGGGTCAGTATGGGAGGAGGAGGAATCGGGCAATGGGCGATCAAACAGACCAACATCCCTTTCGTGATCGCGCAGCGTCCAGTGTGGTGGTGGGATGGAAGTATTCCCTCCCAGACGAACGGAGGAGTTGCGGACTATAGCAGCGATCCGGTTGAGGGGAGCTCCCAGAATTTTGGAGTCTGGTCAAACGTAGCGGCGTGGATATCCGGTGCCGACTGCGCGCAGCTGCCCTTTGTGGAAACCGCTATGGGTAGAACTGATGTGACGCTTCCGGATGATGGTATGTGGAACAACGAGATGTCTGTGATCGCAGCAATAAAGGCCTGCCACGGTGGGTATGCGTTCGCCTGGAACGACCAGGGTCACGGCAACGAACCCGACCTAGTCATTCAGATGAGCGCCAATGATACGACCGGAAAATTATTTGGCTTTTACATGACCGCCTTCGCTTTGAACACGTCCTATCCCGCATTCCAGGACTTTTCGCTTGACAACAATCTGGCAACTGACTGCACAAGCGGCACCACCACCTGCACCATAAACGCAGGATGGCACTGGGGGTCAGTAACAGATACTAGTGGCCAATGGAGCGTTTCGGTCACCAACCCGAATATCGCGAGCAGGGCTACAGCTGCGGTTACGGTTCGCAACGCGCAGAACTTTATCGCCGTTCCGGGCCAGCAAGCTACTTGGACGGCGACAGGCAGCCAAGGCGGAACCATTACAGCCGACGCCTATGGTTTATTGACGATTCCATCGGTTACATTTACGAGTAGCGCAACTGTTATCACTCTCGGCTTAGTACCTCGTGTCGGCAGCACGCCGTCGATCACTGCCTCGCCCAATCCCTCGACATTTGGAGAAGCGGTGACCATAACCGCGACGGTAGGTCCCTCCGGACCGCCAGTGCCGGCCGGGACAGTGAGCTTCACGTCGAACGGAAGGGCAATCTACGACTGCACGGCTGTGCCGCTTACTTCCTCACTGACCGCGACCTGTCTGACAACGACCCTGGCGGTGGGGACGGATACGGTCGTGGCGACCTATTCGGGTGACGGTAATTATGCCGGCAGCAACGCTTCGCTCTCGCAGCTTGTGAACCCCGTGCCGTCGGCGGTGCAATTTGTGCCGCTGCCCCCCTGCCGGGTTGTGGATACTCGCCGGGCCAACGGTACGTTCGGCGGCCCAGCGATCCGCAGCAATACGTTCCGCAGCTTTCCGCTTGCGCAAAATGGCAATCCCTGCGGTATTCCCTCCAGTGCTATAGCCTATACGCTCAATGTCACGGTGGCACCTAGAACCGCGCTGGGATACCTGACAATCTGGCCGACGGGCGAAGGGCGGCCAATACTATCGATGCTGACTTCACTGGACGGTCGAGTCAAAGCCAACGCGGCAATCGTCCCCGCAGGAGCCTCATCGGGCTCGGTCAGCGTATACGTGACGGATACTGCCGACGTCTTCCTGGACATCGATGGCTACTTTGCAACCAGCGGCGGTTCCACCCTGGAGTTTTACCCCCTGACACCTTGCCGCGTGGCCGACACGCGTAACGCTGAGGGTCCGCTGGGAGGGCCGCAATTGAGCGGTGGCGTGGCGCGCAATTTTCCCATACTGCGAGCGACCTCTTGCCGCATTCCAGATACCGCAGCAGCTTACTCGTTGAACGTTACGGCTGTGCCAGACCGCGAGCTAAGTTATTTGACAGTGTGGCCGGCCGGACAGAACCAGCCCGACGTTTCCACCTTGAGTGCCCCGACCGGGACGGTCACCGCCAATGCGGCAATTGTCCCTGCGGGCACCCACGGAGAGATCAGCGCCTACGCCTACGACAATACAAACCTGATCATCGATATCAATGGCTACTTTGCGGCAGCGGGACAGAACGGCCTATCGCTGTACCTGCTAACGCCTTGCCGCGTGCTTGATGGGCGCCAGAGCCATGGCCAGCGTTTCATGGGTGAGAAAACCGTTAACGTCGTGGCCAGTGCCTGCGCGCCGCCCAGCAGCGCAGAGGCCTATATCTTCAACGCGACGGTGGTGCCAAGCGGCCCCCTGCCGCAACTCACGCTGTGGCCGAATGGCGAACAACAGCCGGTAGTCTCGACCTTGAACGCCTACGACGGCTTCATCACCTCGAACATGGCGATTGTGCCGACGAACAACGGTTCAATTGACGCCTACGCTGACGGTCTGACGCAACTAATTCTCGACATTTCTAGTTACTTCGCGCCGTGAGCCGCTGTTTACTGGAATATCATGGCGCCAGGCGGTCTACCTAGTCTACCTAATGGATGGTCCCGCGACTTTATCGCATCCAGCGGTTTCGACTATCGCATTTACCGTCTCCTCGCGGCCTCAGAGAGGATGGGGGTTTGTAAGTCCCGATGAATAGGAGGATGTGGATTTCGATCGCAGGATTCTTGGCGATTCCAGTTGTCTGCCTGCCTCAGCCCGCCATGGCTGCCGATCTCAAGGCCGATCCTTCCAGTTATCGCAGTCTGCTGCACCAGTTGAAGCCAGGCGATACTTTGAGTTTCGCTCCGGGGAGATACCGGCCGCTCTATCTCGCCAACCTGAACGGCACGCCGGAGGCATGGATCACGATTCGGGGACCGGAATCGGGTGCGCCGGCCGTCATTGTGGGAGCACCCGATTCCAACACCGTCGAGATTGTGAACAGCAGCTACCTGGCAATCGAGAACTTGCGCATCGACAGCCGCGGCATCTCCGGAGCTTTCGGGATCAGCGCCAAAGGAAAGCAAAATCGGACGCACGACATCCGCATTGAAGGCAATACGCTGGTGGGACAGAACGGCGATCAGCAGACGGATGGAATTTCGACGAAAAGTCCGACCTGGGGCTGGATTATTCGCAACAACCGCATCGTGGGCGCAGGCACCGGTATTTACCTGGGCGATTCAGATGGAAGCGCGCCTTTCGTGCACGGCCTGATTGAGAACAACCTCATCCGGGATACCATCGGCTACAGCATGGAGATCAAGGACCAGATCTCGATTCCTGCAATAGCCGGAATGCCGCTGGAGCCGACCTCAACCATCATCCGCAATAATGTTTTCATTAAGGACGACCAGCCCAGTCCCGATGGAAACCGCCCCAACGTGCTGGTCGGCGCGTTTCCCGCATCGGGCCCCGGAGCGCAAAACCTGTATGAAATTTACGGCAACCTCTTCCTGCATAACGGGAACGAGGCGCTGTTCCAGGGATCGGGACGGCTTTCGCTGCACGACAATATCTTCGTCGATGCCCCGGCGGATTACGCGGCTGTGGTGCTGCGGCGGCAGAACTTCCCTCTGAGGCTGGCCCATGTGTACAACAACACGATTTACACCACCGGCCAGGGAATCCTTTTCGGGACGGGCGCGCTGGAATCCGATGCGGTCATCGGCAATCTGATTTTCGCCATGACCCCGATTACCGGCCCCCTCGCGCATTCTTCCGGCAACCTGGAAGTCTCTTTCGCCAAAGCCGGCGAGTACGTGAATTCACCCTCGCTGGTCCTGGAATCCATGGACTTCTATCCCAAGCCGGGCAAGTGCCGGGGCAAGCCGGTCAGTCTCACTTCCTTTCAGCGCGAGGCGGACTACGGGGTGGACTTTAACGGCACGCCGAAGAGCCAATCGGCAGGTGCAACAGCCTTTCGCGGCGCCTATGCCGGCGAGGGAGTAAATCCCGGTTGGACCCTGCAGGCGGGAATCAAGCCCATGAAATCAGGCGCGCCGGCGATCACGGCGGGCGAGCCGCAAGGTTCCGCAGCCCTCAGGCGCGGGAGGTCTGACCGACTTGACAGCACAACCAGCTCGAGCCAGGACGCCTCCGTGGCGCCGGCTGCTTCGCACTGCGTGCAAGGCCGCAGCGTGGACCCTGCTTGCGGTCGCGATCGCAACCCTGACGCCGCTGGCTTATTACTATGGCGCTCCACTGCGCGAGCCGAGCTCGCCGCAGCCCAGTGACGTTATCGTTCTGTTCTCGCACGGGCAGATCGATAACCAGTGGCTTACGCCGGAGGGGGGGCAGCGGACGTGGGCGGCGCTCGAGCTTTATAAATCGGGCTTCGCGCCGGTCATCATCAGCTCGGGTCGCAGCCATGGGCTCGACCAGGCCGCGTTACAAGCAAAGTGGCTGGTGTTGGCGGGCGTCCCCGCTCAGGCGATTATCGTCGAGCAACAATCGCTCCGGACATACCAATCGGCCGTCGAGATAAGCAAGATACTGGAGGCCCACGGTTGGCATCGCGCCGTCATTGTGACTTCGGAGCTCGACGTTCCCCGCATCCGCGCTGTCTTTCGTAAACTCGGTTACTCCGATTTGTCGTTCGAGCAGGTACCGGAATTTGGTCCACCCACGGGAATCTATTACCACTCCGGCTGGCGCGCCTTCTATCACGCCACGTATGAATACGCGGCGCTGGCTTTCTACAAGTGGAAGGGATGGATCTGAGCGGTGGCCAGTGGTCAGGACCCGGCGACCAGTGGGTGGTACGCACTTTCCTCGTTTTCCGAGTAGTTTCCTTAGCAGTTCTGGTCCTGATATACGTGCTACTCCTATCGCTGACCTGTAAATGAAACAAACTGAGAATGGATTGTACTCACAAAGTTAAGGAGAAACAAATGAAACGAGTGAAGTCACTTTTTGTTCTAGCATTAGTTGCAACGCTAGTTGTGACAATAACGAAGCTTAAAGCTCAACAAAAAGGACCTCGGTTTGAAAGGGTCAGTATTTCCGACCAACCCGAATCGCAGACCATAAGTAATTTTAGTGTTTATCACGACAAAGTAACGGGTAATGAATTTGTTTGTGCTATAGGGCACATCACTTCTCCCGCTAACGTTCCGGATTCAATTGCCTTATCCTGCTGGAACACAGGACGCAAGTGGTAAAACTAAACACCGATGAGTGCCTACATAAATTTTAGCGCCGGTCTAAAAGGGAGCCGCTCGCCAATGTTGGGGCGGTCGTCACCTCCATCCAAATGAGAGATGTTGCCGGTTCAAGTGTTAGTGAGGCTCTGATTAAGTCGGTCGGTGGAAGAGCCGGCCTTCAGTGTCTGCGTGAGAACTAGACTTTCCTTGAGGCAGTGGAGCAGGAAGCACGAAAATCGAACCCCGCAGGGGTGGCTGTGCCGTTAGCCCAGGACGGAG
>Ga0335079_10004458_pt1 | contig 16120 bp, 13 predicted proteins | sample Lox_Sample_33_FD_206719 | JGI IMG/M metagenome (GOLD analysis project Ga0335079, IMG submission 206719) | Soil microbial communities from Loxahatchee National Wildlife Refuge, Florida, United States - Lox_Sample_3.3 | ecosystem: Environmental > Terrestrial > Soil > Wetlands | place: USA... | reverse complement strand
TAGTGAGTGACTTTTTGGCTCTTCCGCAGGATCAATTCCATCAGTTTGACGCCTGATACTTTTCAGACCAGCAGAAGTACATGTCCTAGTTCTGATTGCGAGTAGGCCTTTAGCCCTGCGCGCGGGGCGCGCTTTTCACCGAAAATATTAAGCGGGGGATTGCATCGGTGAAAAACATGTTTGCGGTGGTTCTCCTGGCATTGGTGATGGCGGGTTGCGGTGGCGGTACGGGTAGTCCGGGACAGTTGGGCGACGGGAGTGGCGGAAATGGCGGCGGGGGCGGTACGCCCAACCAAGCTTGCGCCTCGGTAAGCACCGGTATAGGCGCAAGTCTGAATGGATTCAGGCCGTTCACCTCGAGCAACCTGTGGAACCAGGACATTTCCTCGGCGTCGGTTGATCCCAACTCGACGGCCATTATCAATTTCATTGGGCCCGGCATCGGATTGCATCCGGACTTTGGAGCAGGAGAGTACAACGGCTCGACCATGGGCATCCCGTACGTTGTCGTAGACAAATCGCAGAGTCCGATGACCATCAACTTCACAGCTTACGGCGACGAGAGTGATCCAGGGCCGATGCCGGTGCCGTCGAATGCTCCGATTGAGGGCGACCCGAATCCGGGCAATGGGGACCGGCACGTGCTGGTGGTCGACAAGAACAACTGCTTTCTCTACGAGCTGTACAGTTCCTATCCCAATCAGGATGGAAGCTGGGACGCGGCCTCGACCGCCATATGGGATTTGACCGCCGACGAACAGCGGCCCTGGACCTGGACTTCGGCCGACGCGGCGGGATTGCCCATTTTTCCGGGCTTGGCGCGCTACGACGAGGTGGCGGCGGGCAAGATTGAGCACGCGTTGCGATTTACCTTGGCGCAGAGCCGGGCGGCCATGGTGCCTCCGGCGTCGCACTGGGCGGCCAATTCGACGGACCCGTCGTCTGCGCCTATGGGCATGCGTTTGCGGCTCAAGGCGGGTTATGACATCTCGGGCTTTCCGCCCAGCGTCCAGATTATTCTGACTGCCCTAAAGAAATACGGCATGATCATGGCCGACAACGGCAGTTCCATGTACATCAGCGGGGCGCCGGACGACCACTGGAGCAACGACGATCTCCATACCCTGGGACAGGTAACGGCTGGGGATTTCGAAGTGGTGAAGATGAACCCGATTTACACGGATTCGAATGTTCCGCAGGGTTCGGCACCGAGCATCGCAAGCTTCACCGCCAGTTCCAACAACGTGAGCGCGGGTACGGCGGTGACTCTGAACTGGAGCACGAGCAACGCTTCTTATCTGATTGTCTCGCCTTCGGCAGGCGCGGTTCGCGGCACCAGCATACAGGTGAAGCCGAACCAGACGACTACCTACACGCTGTACGCAACCAACCAATATGGCAGGAACACCGCAACCGTGACGATCACGGTACAGTAGGCTCGATCGCGGACGGGAACGTCCGCGCCACATTGCTATACTGCCGCTGTGCAAACCGCGGCCCGCGTCGCCCCTCCCGCTTCTCGGTTGGCGTATATCGACTGGATGCGCGGGCTGGCGTGCCTTGTGATGTTTCAGACGCACTGCTACGACTCGTGGCTGGGCGGCGGGGCGCGCAAAACGACATTCTTCATGTGGTCGCAGCTGGGTGGCACCCTGCCGGCGCCGCTTTTTCTGTTTCTCGCCGGCATCTCTTTCGCGTTAGTTACCGACAAACTTATCAAGAAAGGAATCGGCGCGAATCAGATTGCGCGCACCACAATTCTGCGCGGCGCGGAGATCTTTGGCCTCGGTCTGCTGTTCCGGTTGCAGGAGTTTCTGCTGGGTTGGGGATGGGCGCCCTGGACCGATCTGTTCCGCGTCGACATTTTGAATACCATTGGCCTCTCGATGATGCTGATGGGAGTGATGTGCCGGGTCGTGCAGCGGCTGGCGGCCGGTCCACGGGTTCGGGTTGCGCTGACGGTGAGCGCGATGGCCACGGCTTTGGCGATTTCCCTTTTGACGCCGATGCTCTGGACCACGTGGCGCCCGCGCTGGCTGCCCTGGCCAATCGAGTCGTATATCAACGGAGTTCACAATCTCGGCGAGCCGCAGGCGTGGCTGTTCCCGGTCTTTCCATGGAGTGGGTTTGCCTTCGCCGGGTTGGCCGTCGGATTTCTGTTGCTGAGCGAATGGGGACGGCATCGCGAAGCCGTGACCTTTCTATCTCTGGGCATCGGCGGGACGGCGTTGATCTTTGCGGCGCGCTGGCTTGACGCTCGCCCGCAGCAGATTTATCCGGTCTACGATTTCTGGCATAGCAGCCCGGAATTCTTTCTGATTCGTGTGGGACTGCTTCTGATCATTCTGCTCGGAGTCTACGCCTGGTGCCGCTGGGGCGCGGGACAGTGGGGCTTCAGTCCGCTGATTCAGCTCGGGCACACTTCTTTGCTGGTTTACTGGGTGCACATTGAGTTTGTCTACGGACGGTTTTCAATTTTGCCGAAACGATCGGTCAATATCCAGACTGCTTCGCTCGGGTTGCTGGCTATCTTCGTTTCGATGTTGGTGCTGTCAATCTTGCGCACCAGGCTGAAGGGGCGAGCAGTGGAGATGATGGGCTGGCTGCGAAGGCCGGTTCGGTCGGAGTGAGCGGCGGTGGTGGCTTAGTCAAATGGGGTCCTTTTACGCGCTGCGGCGAGGCGTGGTATGTTCAACTTTCAGCATGATTCGCTCTTATAAAGGTATTTCACCGACAATTCCGCAGTCCTGCTACGTGGATGAGTCGGCACAGATTATCGGCGATGTGGTTCTCGGCGAGCATGCCAGCGTGTGGATGAACGCGGTCGTGCGCGGCGACGTTTTTGCCATTCGAATTGGTGCGTACTCCAATGTGCAGGATTGCTCTGTGCTCCATGGGATGAAAGAGAAGTACGGCGTGTCCCTGGGGGAATACGTGACCGTGGGGCATTCCGTGACTTTGCACGGCTGTACGATTGAGGACCGGTGCCTGATCGGGATGGGTGTGGTGATCCTCAACGGCGCGCGGATCGGGGCAGGGTCGATTATTGCGGCAGGAACGTTGATTCCCGAGCAGACGATTGTGGAGCCGGGATCATTGTGGATGGGCGCTCCCGGAAAATTCCGGCGCAAGCTGGAGGAGAAAGATCAAGAGATGATTCTGCAGTACGCCAGGAATTACCTGGGGTACAAAGAGACGTATTTGAGCGAAATGAGGCGCAGCACGTAAATTGCATCCTCTGGAACTTGTCATTCTGAGCAAAGTTGTCGGAGCGAAGCGACGACAACGCAGTCGAAGGACCCTATCCGCTTCTACTGTTGTCCTGCTGAAATGGGGCATTCTTTCTCTGCGGCTCGAGCTTTTCGGGGAGAGGTCTTGAAAGGGCGCGGCTTTAGCCGCCGCCTCGAGCCCGGTACGGATTGGGCTTTAGCCCCTGAGGTCTTGCTTTTCTTATCGATGCGCGCCATTTATGAGACCGGTTCTGATAGCTAGAAGCTGAAACGCATGATCAAAGCTGTCCGAGGAACGCGCGATCTGCTCCCGCCGGAGACGGCGTTGTGGAATCTTGTCGAGGACGTGGCGCGGGATGTTTTCCGCGTCTACGGCTTCCAGGAGATTCGTACGCCGATCTTCGAGGAGACGCAGCTCTTTGCCCGCTCGGTGGGGGAAGACACGGACATCGTCTCAAAGGAGATGTACACGTGGGAGGATCGGGGACGAGCCCAATCCGATAAAGGACAGTCCCTCACCCTTCGTCCCGAGAACACCGCCGGTGTCGTCCGCGCTTACATTGAGCACAAGCTCTGGGATCGCGGGCTGAACAAGCTCTTCTACATTGGGCCGCAGTTCCGGCGGGAGCGGCCGCAGAAGGGGCGGTACCGCCAGTTCTATCAGATTGGTTGCGAAGTCATTGGGCCGGCCAGCGCGGGCAGCGAGTCTCCGGCGCGGGATGCGGAAGTGCTGGAGATGCTGGCAACGTTTCTCGATCGGCTGGGAATCACCGATTGGACGCTGCAACTGAATTCGGTTGGCTGCGCGAACGATCGGGTAGCTTACAACGCCGCTCTGCGCGCGGCCTTGGAGCCGGTGGCGCCGAAGATGTGTGTGGATTGCCAGCGGCGGGCGGTGACCAATCCTCTGCGCGTGTTTGACTGCAAGGTTCCCGAGGATCAGCCGATCATCGAAAAGCTGCCGCGCATCAGCCAGTACCTGGACGAAGCTTGCCGGACGCACTTTGCCGAGGTGCAGGCGATCCTGACGGCGGTGGGCGTTCCTTTTGTTCTGAACGACCGCCTGGTGCGCGGGCTCGACTACTACACTCGCACCGCGTTCGAATTTACCCACGGCGCCTTGGGGGCGCAGAATGCGATTCTGGGCGGCGGGCGTTATGACGGTTTATCGGAGTCTCTGGGTGGCCCGAGCGCTCCGGGGATCGGGTTTGCCATTGGCGAAGACCGGCTGGTGATGTCGCTGAAGGAGTCCGCGGAGTCGGTGGCGCGTAGCCCGGACGTTTACATTGCTCCTCTCGGAGCGGGAATGAATCGCGAGGCTGGGCGCCTGGCTCGGGAACTGCGGCGGCATGACGCGGTGGTCGAGTTGGGAGACGAGACTTTCCGTCTGAAGAAATCCCTGGAGACAGCCAGCAAGCTGGGCGCGCGATTCGCCTTGATCGTTGGGGAAAATGAGGTCTCGGCGGATAGTTTCGCTTTAAAGAACCTTGCTTCAGGAGAACAGGTTTCTGTGCCTCGGGCGGAGTTGGCGGGGCGAATCCAAAATCCTTAACCACAGGGACACAGGGGTACACGGAAGAATTTATGAAATATATCTACTTTTTGCTGATTTTCGGTTTGGCTTTGGCCTCGGGGCAAACCAACCCTGCGCCCGCTGCCAAGCAGCTCACTCCTTTTGCAACACAGATGATTGCCAACGAAAAGGCGCTCACCGACGCGGTCAAGAGCCGCGATGTCGAGTACCTGAAAAGAACCTTCGCCGATGACTACGTAGAGGCCGGCAGCGACGGCCAGCTTCACGATCGCGGCGAAGTTCTGGGCGATGCGTACGAGACCCAACTGAAGGAATACACTCCATATAATATTGAGGTCGTCGCCCTGAACGACTCCTCCGCGGTGGTTACCTACGACGTGATCGTCGGCATGGTGCGGTACGACGAAGAGATTCCGCGCTACCAGCGCATCAGTTCGGTCTGGGTGAAACAGGGGGAGCAGTGGCGGCTGAAGTTTCAGCAGAGCACGCCGCACGTGTTTTAGCCGCTATCTCCATTGACATCGATTCGGCGCGGCCTTAGGATTCGTGCGCAATCAACTTCACAGCTCACCCTATCAAGCCTCAGGAGGATGCCATGATCAAACAGGCCTCAGCAGCAATTCTGGTTTGCGCTTTCTGCTTCAGCGCTGCCCTTTTGGCGCAGGCTCCGCCCATGCCCAAACCGGCTCCCGAACTGAAGAAGCTGGATTACTTTGTCGGTACGTGGAAGCTCGAAGGCGACATGAAAGCCAGCCCCATGGGTCCCGGAGGGAAGTTCACCGGTGCCGAGCACAATCAGTGGATGGAAGGCGGCTTCTTTCTCGTGGGCCACTCCGATTTCAACGGGGCAGGCATGGGCACGGGCAAGGGGCTGGCGATTATGGGCTTCGACTCCGACAGAAAGATGTATACCTACCAGGAATACAGCAGCTTGGGAGAGGCGGACGCTTCGCTAGGCAGCGTCGATGGTGACACCTGGACCTGGAGTAACGAGCAGAAGATGGGCGGTCAGATCATGAAGGGCCGCTTTTCGATCAAACAGCTGTCCGCGACATCGTACGCGTTCAAGTTCGAGATGGCGCCTCCCGGCGGCGACATGGTTACGGTCATGGAGGGCAAAGCGACCAAGCAATAGCAGACCTCTCACTTTGGGTGAAGGGCCTTCGCTGCGCGTGTGTTGCGGGAGACGGCAGTTGCGATCCGATCCTCTTTACCGCAGTGCGGCGGCCGGCGTTACGGTCTTTCGCTCAGGGATGATACGCCTGGCGGGGGAGTCTTGACCCCAAACCGCGACATCCGCCCTCTCCTGTACGGCTACCGTTTATAATCTTTGGTTCAGTTCTGAGCCAAATTCTTCACTGAAGGGCACACTTTGCTCGACTTTCTCGGAGATCTACGGCGCACACACATGTGCGGGGCTCTACGTGCGTCTGACGCAGGTAAATCGGCAGTATTGATGGGATGGGTAAACCGCCGCCGCGACCTGGGAAACCTGATCTTCGTCGATGTACGCGACCGCACCGGCATCACTCAGGTCGTGGTGAACAAAGAAAAGAATCCGGCGCTGCATCAGCGCGCCGAGGAATTGCGCAACGAATACGTCATCGCCGCCGTTGGAACCGTGAAGCAGCGTGATCCGGCAACCATCAACTCGAACATTCTCACCGGTGAAATCGAACTTGTGGCCGACGAGCTGCGCATCCTCAACGAAGCCAAGCAGCCTCCATTTCTGCCGGGTGACACAGTCTTACCCAACGAAGAGCTGCGGCTGAAGTATCGCTATATCGACCTGCGGCGCGAAGCGATGCAGTTCAACATCGAGCTGCGTCACAAAGTCGCCCTGGCGATCCGGGACTATCTGGCAGGGCAGGGCTTCTTTGAGATTGAGACGCCCTTCATGACCCGCTCCACGCCCGAGGGAGCGCGCGACTACCTGGTGCCCAGCCGCGTGCAACCTGGGTCTTTCTACGCTTTGCCGCAGTCGCCACAGTTGTTCAAGCAGATTCTGATGATCTCGGGGTTCGACAAATATTTTCAGATTGTGCGTTGCTTCCGCGACGAAGATCTGCGCGCCGATCGCCAGCCCGAGTTTACCCAGATCGATCTGGAGATGACTTATCCCCAGCCGGAGCGGGTGTGGGAAGTGGTGGAGGGTTTTCTGACGGCCGCGTTTAAGGCTGCGGGATACGAGATCAAGCCGCCGTTTCCGCGGATGTCGTATGACGACGCCATCCGGCAGTACGGGATCGACAAGCCCGATCTCCGCTTGCCGGCATTCGCCGATGTGCGCGACTGCTTCCCCGCGGAGAATTTGCTGACCTTGGCAGTGAACCCCGGCCTGCCGGTGATTGCTATCCGGATTCCGAGGGTTGGCGAACTCTCGCGCAAAGAGCGCGATGAGATCAAGCCTATGTTTCACGCCAAGGGCGGCGCGAAGTTGTTCGAGGATTTCAAGCGGCTGGAAAAGAATTTTGCCGAGGCCGCCGCCAAGGTGCGCCAGCAGACCGGCGCACAGGCCGACGACCTGATTGTGGTGGTAGCCGGCACGGCGCAATCGGCTGGGCAGGATCATCCCGCGAGCCGCCGCAAGGTGACTCCCCAGGAGCTGGCTATCTACGCCTCCGCAGGCCTGCTTCGGGTGGCGCTCGGGCAGAAATATTCTGACCGGCACGGCTGCTTTCAGCGCGGCGACTTCCGCTTCCTGTGGGTTACGAATTTTCCCATGTTCGAATACGACGAGCAGGAAAATCGCTTCGTGGCCGCCCATCACCCCTTCACCTCGCCGCATGAAGAGGATATGGACAAGCTGGAATCCGACCCAGCCATGGTGCGGGCGCTGGCCTATGACGTCGTTCTGAACGGAACCGAGCTGGGATCGGGATCGATTCGTATCCACCGGCAGGATATTCAGCGTAAGATCTTCCACGCCCTCGGCATGACCGAGGACGAGGCCCGCTCGCGCTTCGGATTCTTCCTGGAAGCCCTGGAGTACGGCACTCCGCCCCACGGTGGCATTGCGTTGGGCCTCGACCGCATCGCCATGATTCTGGCCGGGGCCGAGAGCCTGCGCGAAGTCATTCCGTTTCCCAAGACCGCCCGCGCGGTGGATTTGATGGTGGACGCGCCGACCCCGGTTGGCGAAGGGCAGTTGCGCGATCTGGGGATTGTGGTTAAGCCCCCGCAGCACTGACCCGGCGTCCCGCTCCCGAGGCTAGCGGTCCCCAGCTATAAGAGCCCAGGGGCGGGGACCGCTCCGGGCCAGCCACACTTTAATCTTTTTCCCCGGAAATCTGATCACCAGTGTAAGCCGGTAATGACACCTTGGTACCCGTTCATTGTCCTTCTAACCCTTTGCCATGGCTGGAAATCCGCGCCACAATGGGGTTTCGAGCCGAAAACGGCCAGGGCCATGGAAAAAGGCTTCGCAACGGGTATTTCCCCCATCCCCGCTAGTAAGAAGGTCGGTGCCAGGGCTGCCCTGGTGGACCTCAAAGAGCCGCCTCGCGGCATCCTGGCTGACTGTTTCAAGCAATTCGGCATCGAAACTCTCACCGTCGCCGGCAATGCGGCCGAACGCCTGAAAAAAGAGAAATTTGAGGCCTGCGCGGTCAAGCTTGGACCCGGCGCCGAGGCCGTCATGGACGCCATCCGCACCTCGCCGTCCAATAGCCGCATGGTGATCTATGGCCTGGGAGGAAGCGCCCAGGAAGCCATGCGCTATTCCAAGTACGGCATCAACGCCATCTTCCATGAGCCGCTGGAGCGTCCCGCCGCGCTCAAGCTGGTGCGCGCCACCCACATGCTAGTGCTGCACGAATTTCGCCGCTATGTGCGGATTCCTGTCATCACAGAAGTGGCCCTGGTCACCGCCGACACCCGCCGCTTTACAGCTACCAGCCATGAACTGAGTTCCGGCGGTATGTCCATGAAAACCGCGGAAGACGTGCCGCTCGGCGGAGCGGTGGAGATCTCCTTTGCCTTGCTCACCCTGCCTAGAATCTGGGTGCGCGGTACGGTAGTCTGGCGCAAGCCGCAAAGCCATGCCTTCGGAATCCGCTTCGACACGGCCGACGAACGCCGCCTCAAAATCAAAGAGTGGATTGACGCCTACCTGGAAAGCTAATTGAAGATAGAGCGCAGGCGGCACGCCCGTTCTCCTTCGACCTAACCGTTACAATACCGACGTGAGCACCGCGCCCACGCCGAGCCCAACGGAGGATGCCGCCACACCGTACAGCCTGCGCCAGCGGCTCTCGCTCCACCTCATCACCTGGGCCGGATACCTCGCCATCCGCCTGATCGGCCCGACTCTGAAATTCGCGGTCTCCTTCGAAGCGGGCGCCCCCACCAGTCTGGAAGAGCGGCCCTTCATTTACTCCTTCTGGCACAACTGTGTTTTTCCCGCGGCTTACCTGTGGCGCAAGCTGAAGATCCGCGTCATGACCAGCCAGAGTTTTGACGGAGAGTACATCGCCCGCATCATTCAGAAATTTGGCTTCGTCCCGGTGCGCGGCTCAAGTACCCGCGGCGGCGTCCGCGCCCTGCTCGGCATGCGCCGCGAAACCGACCAGGGTTGGACCGTCGCCTTTACCATCGACGGCCCCCGCGGGCCTCGCTATGTCGCCAAGCCCGGCCCCGTGCTGCTGGCCCGTACCACCGGAGTGCCCATGGTCGTCTTCCACATCGCGCTGGAGAAAGCCTGGACCCTGAACACCTGGGACCAGCTCATGATCCCCAAGCCATTTTCCCGCGCCCTGATGCGGATAAGCCGCCGCATGCCGGTTCCCCCGCAAGCCAGCGATCAAGAGATGGAAAGAATCCATGAAGAACTGCAAGCTGCGCTCGATCGCGTGCGGGAGTTTGCGGAAGAGAACCTGTCCCGCGCGGGAACGTCCGATTTCCCGGTCTTTGAGAGAAAATCCTGAAGGGTGCCTGGGTGGGACCGCGCCTCAGGCCGGTCATGCCGCGGAAAGGTCGGCCTGGCTTCCTGTTGATCCCCTGACCGGAACCTGCCACCCGGGTCCCCCGTGCCCAGCCCACCAACTTTTAGACATCCCCGACGCGAAAACAGTGGTACTATGTGCTCCCCGCCGGACCCCACCGAAGTGGATCGTCTGGTTCCCCCGTCCACCTGGCAGTCTGGCGGTTGCACGTGTCTTTCTCGGTTGCTTTGCGAAGTGAAATCCGGGGGGCACTCCTCCGTCCGTGGGAGAAACAAAGATGTCTCAGGGGCCAATTCTTCGCTTTTGCTCAGATCATGGCTTCGTCAAAACACGAAACCTGAATCATTTCCTGAACCCGATGGCCGCCTGTTTGGCGCTGGTGCTTGCAGTCCATGTGCCGCTAGGCGCCCAGGTCCTGGTCGAGGGGGCCCCACGCGCGGCGATTACATTGAACGGTTTATGGGACTACACCCTGAACCAGAGCCAGGACCACATTCCTACCAGCGGCTGGCGCACCAGGCGGATTCCGGAGCCGCCACTGGCGGACGGCACCATCTCGGTCTGGTATCGAAGCAAAATCCACATTCGTTCGGAGTGGGTGAAGTCGGACCGCAGTTTTTTTCTGGAGTTGGAAAAGGCGGGTCATTACGCTGCAGTCTATTGGAACGGGCAATTCATCGGAGATCATTACGGGCAGTATGACCCGTTCGAAGTGGAGGTCACCAGCGCCCTGCTGCGCGGCCAGGACAATGAGATTGAAATCTACGTCCATCAGGCGGACAGCCGCTATGCTCGCCGGGACGCGGTGCTCGACCAAAGTTCGTGCCCGCCAAAGAATCCTAATTGCATTGCCAATGCTTATCGTCCGGCAGCCGACGACATCGTGGAAAGGAATTGGGTCGGGATGGCCGGTGACATAACCCTGTCCTGGCGGCCGCAGGAGCGCGTCGACAATGTGACCGTAGTCAGCTCTGTCCGCAACGCTTTCCTGCGGGCGAACCTCAACGTTACCGGATCCCACTCGGGAGTGACAGAAGCGCGGGCCACCGTTTTGGATGGCAAAGACACCGTACTCACCTTGCCCACCCGCAAGGTGAGTTCGGGCAAGGCCGTGTTGCAAGCCTCCTGGACCGATCCTGTCCTCTGGGGACCTCCGCCCTACGGACAACCGAAACTTTATTCGTTACGGACCGAGTTACTGGAGAACGGGAAGACGATTGACGTCATTTACACCCGTTTCGGCTTTCGTGAGGTCTGGATCGAGGGCAAGGACGTGCTCCTGAACGGGCAAAAACTCTGGATGATGGGAGACTACTACGAGAAGCTCACGCCCCTGCGCTACGCGAATGATCTTCGCCCGCAAGCTTTCGCGCTGTTCCTGATGGAGTCCTCCGGGCTCAACACCCTGCAAAGCCATTGGGACGATCTGGGCCGGACCTGGCTGGATCTTGCCGACGAGATGGGCGTGCTGGTGGTGGGATCTTTCTTTTGCGATGGCCGGCCGGAGATCCAGTCGAAGGCCGACGATGGCTGGCTGAACTGGATGGCAGACACCGCGCGCGAATGGGTCGATAACCGCCAGAATCATCCCTCCATCGTGATGTGGAGGCCGGCGGACGTCTCCCCCAACAACGTGTCGCGCAATAAAGTCTGGACGACGCTGGCTGCGGTGGTGCGTCAGGAGGATGTGAGCGGGCGGCCCATCGCTGACCGTTCCGATATCGACGCCTGGCCGCAGAACTGGAGAAAAAAAGGCGATCCTACCGAGTGTGACGATGGCTCAGCTTTCGCCAAGAAGCTTGCTCACGATCACAAGCCTCTTCTAGTGAAGGAGCTTTACGGAGACTATAGTCTTGACTGTACTCCCGCGTACTTTAATAAGTTCTACCGCGAAGCCTACGACGGCGGAGCCACCGGGATCATCATCCAGCACATGAAGGTTTTCACGCCGCAGAAGTTTACCCCGGAGTGGTTCAGCATCAGCGGAGACGGAAACCGGCTTTCCTCCTCCGACTCTCTGCCCGATTGGATTAGCCGCGATTGGGTGCCGACCAATTGGAGTCCTCAATTTGCCGACCTCTACCGAACATACGTGGGACCATTGCTGCCAAAATCAAGCCCAACCCACGGCGAATATGAAGCCTCCGGTTTGCCGGCTGGAGCCGGCACTGCCTTTCTGGTCTCCTCTGAGGGCACGGCCAATCCCGTTGGAGTCGTCATCGCCCAAGATGGCAGCGACACCGGCTGGTTCGACGTGCCCGAGCCCGGAAAATTCAAGCTGGTCTATCACTATGGAAGTAAGGACGTGGAGCAGGACGTAAACGTGAAGGCCCCGCCACCCTTCAGCGGCGTTCCCTAGGACGGAGATAACCGCGCGGATGTACAACTTGGCGCTCCAAACGTACTCGTCGCAGTACTAACCGAAGGGGCCAATCCATGTCTATGAAGATATTCTTAGCGACGATTGCAAAATTCTGGTTGTGCATGTCATTGGGACTAGTGGCACAACTCGGCTGGGCTGCTTCGAGCTACACCATTCTGCACGCCTTCGGCAACGCCGGAGATGGGGCGGACATTTGGAGCAGCGTGGTTTTGGACAAGAAAGCGAACGTGTACGGTACTACCTACATGGGTGGATATGGCTACGGCACCGTCTTCAAATTGACACGCCAGCCGGACGGGCAGTGGAAAGAGAAGAAGCTGTACAAGTTTCGCCGGAACGATTTGAACGGCGATTACCCGTTCGGCGGTGTGATCCTGGATACCGCCGGAAACGTGTACGGAACGGCTTCCCAAGGGGGCTTGTACCGCGGCGGAACAGTCTTCGAGCTAACGCCGGGACCCAACGGGTGGGTGTTTACCCTGCTGTACGTCTTCTGTTCCGAACCCGACTGCGCCGACGGCAGCACTCCCCAAGCCGGTTTGACGCTGGATGCAACAGGCAACCTCTACGGAACGACTTTCAATGTGTTCCAACTGGTCCCTGGCCAAGGAGGGTGGTTAGAGAGTGTGCTCTACATTTTCTGCTCACAGCCGAATTGCGCCGATGGTTCCGCTCCGGGTGCCGGTCTCATCCTGGACGCTAAGGGAAACCTCTATGGCACGACGCAGAGCGGCGGCGCTTACGAACATAGCGGTATTGTCTTTAAGTTGCGACGTATGCCCGATGGCACGTGGAGGGAACGGGTATTGCACAGCTTCGGTGCCCCAGGTGACGGAATTGAGCCGGGGAAGGGGAAGCTCGCCATGGACGGTGCTGGAAATCTCTACGGCACCACGATAATCGGCGGACGTCACGCTTGTGGCATCGAAACCTGCGGCACCCTCTTCCGGCTGGCGCGTCAGCCGAATGGCCACTGGAAGGAAACAGTTCTCCATGATTTCAAAGGCGGAAAAGGCGGTTATCACCCAGTCGGAGGAGTGGTTATGGATGCGACGGGTACGCTCTACGGCACCACGCAATTGGGTGGAACCGCGTGCGACTGCGGTACCGTGTATAAGCTGGTCCCCAACCCGGACGGTACCTGGACCTACACTGTGATGCACCGCTTCGGCGGCGATGACGGGGCGTTTCCGAGTGCCAATCTAGCTTTCGACACGCAGGGCAATCTCTACGGCACCACGATGTTCGGCGGGGCCAACGCCGGCGGCGTAGTGTTCATGCTTACCCCATGAGTCTTGCAGATGCAGGAGCCAGGTAAGCGATTTCTATTGAATGGGTGCTCGTTAGTCCTCGCAGCCCTTCTGCCGCTAGTGAACGTCGGCTGGGCTGTGTCGAGATACAGCATCCCGCAAGCCTTCTCCAAGGCCGGCGATGGGGCGGAAATCCCGTACTTTGCGCAGGGCGCAATTCTGCGTGGGAAGGGTATGCTGGTGGTGGGCGGACACGCGCGCGTACAGACCAGCACGAAGCGCAGTTCTCCCGGTCAGACGCCTGGCCAAGAACCCTGTGCGATTTTGCCTCCTGCGAGACCCGTTTTTCGGGCATTTTCGGGAGACTCCTGCCTCTGGCCGAAAGCTCTTGTTTCCGGCCAGAGCGGATCATTCTACGCTAGCCGGAGTCGAGACGGGTGCCGGACGTCGACCGCAGTGGGGGCACACCGGGCCCGTCGGGGATCGTGGCAGCTTCCAGCGTGGCGCGATAATTCCACGGCATCCACTGCGCCGGGTTGTGCGCCAGCTCATCGGCATGCTGTTGCAACTGGGTGAGGTAGTCGAAAGGATTGGCGCCGGAGAGTTCGCAGGTGTGGATCAAGCTCATGAACAGGTCGCCGACCCGCGCGCCGTTCGCGGTCTTGTAGAACAGCGAGTTCTTGCGGTGCAGGATGGCTTTCTTCAGGGCCCTTTCCACGATGTTGTTGTCCAGCGGCGCTCCCGGCTGGCGCAGAAATAGGGTGAGGCGCTGCCAGTGTTTGAGCACATAGCGCATCGCCATCCCCAGACCCGAGTTCGGTTCGACTTTCTTCTCCGCGAACTCAGTGGTGAGCCAAGCGCGGAGTTCTTCCATCACGGAGGCGCTGTGCTGCTGGTGGTAGCGCAAGCGTTCCTCATCCGTCATCACTTGTTTACGCGCCGTGGCATCGTGGCCGTAGATCTTGCCCAACTGTTCCAGCACGTGCCGGCAGGGCTCTGGGAAGTTCTCGATCACCTCCACAAAACGTCGCCGGGCGTGCGCCAGACAATGGCCGACGATGATCTCCAACTTCTCCGGCAGCTTGGGCAGGTTGCGCGAGAGCGCATCGCACATCTGCATCGGCGGAGCCAGTTCGGCGGCACGCCGCCGGAGGACATCGGTCAGATTCTCGCCGGCATGCTGGCGTCCGGTGAAGAATAACGCAATGGTTTGTTTCTCCACGATCGAAACGATTCCGCTGGTGAACACGCCGGTGCGCTCGGGGGCGTCATCCTCGTCCGTGCCCTTGCCGAGGCTGCCGCGCAGGGCTAGTACCAGCATGGAGGTGTCGTCGTTGTGCAGCACTTCGCCTTGCGCGGCCTGGCGAATCAACTCCTCCTTCGCGGGTTGGAGCATGGCGGCCGCCTCGGTGACGATCTCGCATTGCGTCGCCACCGGAAGCGGGATGTCCAGACTCTCCTGCAAGTCAGCCAGGCGATTCCAAGGGAAGCCGCTGCCGTAGCGGAGCAACGCGATCATGCTGGCGGTGGTCGCGTCGTACTTCTCTTCGCCCACGCCAGCCGGAGCTGCGGCGGTGAACACTTCGCCGCACAGATTGCAGCGCAGCTTCTGCAGTTCGTACACGGTGGCAGCCAGCGGAGCTTGGCCGTGCATGCGTACCAGCCGTCCGGGCTCTTGCAGCGGATAGACTTTGCCACGCTGACACTCCGGGCAGCGATCCCCGCAGTGCAACGTGGTATGCGGCACCGCGATGTGCTGGGCTCCTCGATACGCCGTTGCGCTGTTGCGCCCATGGCCGGGCGCCGGTTTCTTCCCAAATGTGTCCGCGTCCGGCCTGTTTGGCGTCGGACTGGGCGCGATGCCAGCCTCTTCGAGCACCGCATCGGTCTTCTCGCTGTGTCTCAGGCGGAATCTTATCCCGAACCATTCTTAATGGCTGCTCCGCCGTGGATTCTTGAGAACGTACGTACAGAAACGCATGTACAAATGTTCCACGTGGAACGTTTTGTATGTACAAAACAAGATGTCATCCTGAGGCGCAAGTCGAAGGATCTTAAGCAGCCTGGTCCGCGCAGCGTTGTTCAGGACAGTTTCTGTTGAATCCGGCTCCGACGCCCATCTCCCATTGACACCACTCACCTTCAACAGCTAAATTCTTCCCCTGGTCTGTTTGCTCTTTCTCAATTCCTTGGTTCGCGCAACACTGCGTCCGCATGGACGCGGTGGGAAGCGGGTGAGAAGCCCGCGCTGCCGCGCAACTGTAAGCGAGGAAACCTGCAGCCGGTCACTGGAGCGATCCGGGAAGGCCGGTTGCGTCGTTGGACATGGGGCGTCGAGCTGGGCTCGACAGGACCGGGTCAAAGACCCGGTCTCACACAACTGCTCCACCGTCCTGACTCGCGAAGCCAGGAGACCGGCGCGAACCGCCCACACCAACCCCTTTCGCGTGTAGAGGAGGAGTGCTGTGCGTTTCCATCGCGTCGTGATCTCGCTGGCGTTTCTGCTGTCGGCGGCGTTCGCCGCCGATCTACAAGTCAAAGTGCTCGATCCCAAGTCCGCGCCGGTCGGCGGAGCCCAGGTGCAGTTGCTGGAGCCGGGTTCGACTGCGCCGCTGGCGATTGTTTCCACCGCGGCTGATGGGATGGCCGTGTTCCCCGGCTTGCCCGAGCGTCACTATCAGATACGAATTCTGGCCCAGGGCTTCGCGCCGCAGGTCGCCGATACCGCTTCGCTCTCTCCACTAACCGTTACCCTGCGCCTGGCTCCGGTTAACGAGACC